>Ga0187784_10003426_pt1 | contig 12812 bp, 11 predicted proteins | sample 1015_SJ02_MP15_2_FD_132964 | JGI IMG/M metagenome (GOLD analysis project Ga0187784, IMG submission 132964) | Tropical peat soil microbial communities from peatlands in Department of Meta, Colombia - 1015_SJ02_MP15_20_MG | ecosystem: Environmental > Terrestrial > Soil > Wetlands > Peat | place... | reverse complement strand
CTCAAGATCGGGATCGTTGCTGATCGACGGATGCGCAAGCAGCGCCTTTGGTTCGGAACCGAAGACGATCGTGTCGCCAACGAGCGCATAGTATAGTGGCTTGATGCCCAATCGATCGCGCGCAAGAAATAGGCGCCGCCGCCGCCGATTCCACAGCGCGATCGCAAACATGCCGTTGAGTGCATGCAAAAAGTCCGGTCCGTGCTCCTCATAGAGGTGGAGCAGGACCTCGGTGTCGGAATGATCGGTGCGAAAGCGGTGACGGCCCGACTGCATCAGAGTCTGGCGCAACTCGACGTGATTATAAATCTCGCCGTTCAACAATACGACAAGACTCTCGTCTTCGTTGAAGATCGGCTGGCCGCCGGTCGCAAGATCGATGATGGCGAGGCGGCGCATGCCGAGATGCGCGCCTTCGCCGTCCCACAGGCCAACGCCGTCCGGACCGCGGTGCCCGAGCGTGGCGATCATCCGCTCCAGAACCCGGCGGTCGCCCGCGCCGATAAAGCCGCCGATCCCGCACATCTTAAGCGCCAGCTCAAATCTGATTGCCCGTCGCGAAAGTAACGTGCGGCTGCAAGACGAAGCAAGCCGATTATTGGTATTAAGGCCAACCGCGCCGCAGTGGACGACGTGTCGGCCGTGGTTGTAAGAAAGGCCAAAATCGACCGAGAGCCCACGGCACAATTTGGACCATGACGACGCTTGTTGTCCTGCAACCGGGTTACGTTCCCTGGCTCGGCTTTTTCGATCAGCTGCGGCGCAGCGATGTCTTCATCTATTACGACGACGTCCAGTTCGACAAGAATGGTTGGCGCAATCGCAATCGAATAAAGACCGTCAAGGGCGCGCATTGGCTGACTGTCCCCGTCAGGCATGCCGGACGAATGGGTCAACCTATCTGCGACGTGGAAGTCGACCCCACGCAGCGCTGGTCGCAGAGGCATCTGCGCTCGATCCGCGAGTCGTACGCGCGAGCGGCCTTTCTGGAGCTCTATTACGAGGAACTGGCCGAAACGCTGCAGCGCGAATGGCGGCTTCTGGTCGATCTCGATATCGCCATCGTCGCCCTGATGTGCCGCTGGCTCGCGCTGGAGCGTCCGATGTTGCGATCCTCTGAACTCGGTGTCGCGGGGGGCAAGAGCGACCGGCTCGTCGGTCTGTGCCGCCATGTCGGAGCGAACCGTTACCTGTCGGGCAGCAGCGCGCGGGACTATCTCGATACGCCGCTGTTCGCCGCCGCCGGTATCGCCGTCGAGTGGCAGGACTATGCTCACCCGGTCTATCCGCAGCTGCACGGCGCATTCCTGCCGTTTCTGTCGACGCTCGATCTTTTGTTCAATGTCGGGCCGGGCAGTCTCGAGGTCATCGCGCGCGGCGCGTCCACTTCGGTGTCCGATGAGTGACGGCTCGGACTCGGCAGGCTCCGCAACCGGGTATTTGGAGTTTATCGTCAAGTCCGCGATTGCAATCGCTGCAGTCGCTGCACTCTTCTATTTTGGCAAGATCCGTTTCGATGTCCTGTTGCCGCTGACAGGCCACGTCCGATTATTGGCGATCACCGCCATCCTGGTGTTCTCCACATTGGCATTGGCCGCTTTGCGTTGGCAGACGCTGCTGGCAGTCCAGGGGGTTTTCCTTTCCTACAAACAAATCTATCACATCTGCGCGATCGGCCTGTTCAGCGGCCTATATCTGCCGGGGATCATTGGCGGCGATGCGTTGCGGTTTTTTTATCTGTCGGCGGCGGTGCCGCGGCATCGAACGATCATCGCCATGACCCTGCTTGCCGACCGGCTTTTGGGCCTCGCTGGCCTCGTATTTGTGGCGATGGCCGCGATCGTACTGCAATGGCCGGTGGTGACGGAATCGCCGATGATGAAGTCGATTGCGGTCGTCATCATCAGTGGCTGTTCGCTGGCGGCGATATTGGGCGGGCTGGCCGCCATTGTAGCCGACCGTCTGCCAATTGACGACTGGAAGCTCCATACGCGCGGAGTGATGCTGCGTCTTCTCGGCGCGATGATTAACATCATCGCGCTCTTTCGTCGCGCGCCCCGAGCAGTGAGTTTCGCTTTTCTGCTCTCATTTATCATACAGCTCTGCACAGCGGCTGCGATTGCACTGCTGGCCGATGCGATGAAGCTTTCACCGTCGATCGGGCCCATGCAATACGCCGTCGCCGGATCGACGGCTCTGCTGGCGGGTGCGATACCGATTACGCCTGGCGGATTGGGGATTGGCGAAGGCGCATTTCAGGCACTTTGCCGGTTCATCAGCGCTGACACCCAGGCACCGTTCGCAAGCGCGTTCTTTGCGTTCCGCTGTCTGACGGTCATAGTCCTGCTGAGTGCGATTCCTTCATTGATTCTTTATAAGCCTCGCCGATCCGGCTGAAGCGCCTCTATGCGCGCCTTCAGCTCATTTCCTGACCTCAGATCTTCCCGGTCCAGATGGCGACAAGGAGTCCGAGATTTCCCATCGCCGTCTGGCGGTAGACGCCTGCTTTGAGGAATCCAATCTGCCGGTTGATCACGCTCTGCTCCCGCGACCTGCAGAACAGATCGAACAGCGCGAGATTCTCGGGTGTCATCTTTGGTCGAAAGGGCTCAAGCGCCGCGATATTGAGATCGGTCCAATGCCGGAAACGGCCCTGCGCCAGCATGAACAGCCGACGAATGCGATTGAGCCAGCCCACATTGGAGCCGACGACGTTCTCGGCGTGAACCCGGTACCGAACGCACGCCACCGGATCGTAGTACACCGCCCCGCCGGCCGCGGCCGTCAACAGATAGGTCCACCAATCGTGCGACGGGACGCGGACCCCGCTGCCGCAGAACATCAGGAGATTTCGGGCGGCATTGTTGAAGACCATCGTATTGCCCCCGGCAATGCTCTGGACCAGAGCATTGCGGAACGCGGGCTTGCGCTGAAACAGCGGAGAGTATCCGCAACTCCTTCCATCTTCATCGATCAGTTTTGTGCGCGAGCAGTATAGGGCAGGGATGCCGTCCGGCCGTTCCTTGAGCCAATCGATCGCGCGTACAAGCTTTTCCGGCTCCCAGATGTCGTCCTGGTCGGCATAGGCGTAATAGTCGGCGGAAATCGAAGGATCGCAGCCGAGACCGAGGAAATTGGCGACAAAGCCCTGCCTCGGACCATTGCGAATCTGCATGCGTGCCGGCCCAAGTACCGCCTGATGGGATGAGAGGATTGTCGTCGTTTCGTCGGTGGAGCCGTCGTCCGACACGAATAGTCGCCAATCAGGGAATCTTTGATTGTCGAACGAGGCGAGCTGTGCAGGCAGAAACCTCGCCCCGTTATAGGTACAGAGCAGGATGGCGACACTGGGCATCGGCAGGAATGGACGTGTTCGATCGGGCTCTTTGAGGTGCCTCTGCGCGGCTGCCTCTTCGGGCGCCCTAACATGGCCGGGGTGGCGCGTCCAGCATTGCACCATGTCGGCGGCGGGAGGAACGTGATCGCGGCGAGATCACTGATATGGATGATTCCAGACTGCCCGGCGGGCGCCGTTGAGAGCTCGCGCCAGATCGAGTGCCTGCGTGAATATTTCGAGTTTAGCCAGATTCCAGAGTTCCGTGGCTCGCCTGTTGCTATGGCCGAGATGGTAGCCTTGGCGGAGCATTTCGTGCCGACGGCCGTTGGCCCACCGGGCGAACTGGGTTCCCAGCGAATCGATCGACTGCGGCGGTGGGGAAGGCGGTCGGGTAGAGATGCGCGCAAGATGCGATCGGATGATATCGCAAAATGCCGGATCGAGAGGCTCAAGCGTCCGCAGTATAGTCTCGGCACTTTCGAGGTTGAGGGGATTATCGCGCAGAAGCTCGATTTTCACAAAAGGGACGGCCCCCTCGAAAATCAGTTCGCGCCAAAGCAGATGCATCGCGTTCGCGGGATGGCGGCGGGCAGCAAGACCCTCACGATCCGTCAGATAAGCGGCTTCGTAGCGAAAGCCCGACTCGACCAGACGCCGCGACAGCCCGATTTCGCCCTTTGCGATGATTGCCGGCTTGTTCATGGTGGAGAATGGCTGCGCCAGAATCACTTCGAATGCGGGATGCCGTACGACCTGTGGCTCGAACAGCAGGAACCAGGTCTGCAAATGCGGGGCGAATTGCAGGTTTTCCACAAAGCCGTAAAAATCCGCCGGCCGGCGGGTCAGGCGTTCGAGCGCGGTCGCGAGACTTCCGAAAGGGCCGTACACGCTGTCGTTTGCAAGCAGCAAGCGGCCATTGATGCTCGCGCCGTGCCTGGCAAAGCCGGCGACCCATGAACCGAAATCAAGCCCCGCGTTCTCCCGCACGATGACATCGCAGCATTCTGCCCGGATGCGCTCGATCTCCGCAGCAGCGAGTTGCGAGGCCGAGATGAAGACAATCGAGAAATTCAGTTCCTTGATTTTTCGAAGGTATCGCAAAACATATTCGTCGACCCGATCGTTCCTGTCGAAGTGAGCAAATAGACACACGTCCTGCATTGACAATGCTGCCGGTTGTACGGGTGCGGCTGACGAAGGCGGTTCATCGGCCAAAGCGCCGGGGCGCTCTGCCCGCGTTATAGTCTTCCCGCAAGGAACTTGCATGCGAACAGGGCAGTGCTTAATACCCGAATCGTTCCCGCAGCATTAGAGCAAGGCATGTTGGATCGCCAGAGCCCAACAGCGAAACGGTCGATGCTTGGACCTGGCATTCGCCGGGCGGTGCGGTCCGTCATTGATCAATCGCTCGCGACTGTCCATCGCCCGTCCCGCCTGTTTATCGGACCGCTTGTTCGGATGGCGTTGGCGCTACCCCACTTTCCAGCCGCGGCGTCGATGCTGGTGCCGATCTTGCAGAACCGCTGGCTCGAAAGAGCGGGAGGACGAAAGTTCTGCCTGGGCATGGGATATAAGCTCTTTCAACGCGACCGCCCGTTGGAGGCGTGGCCTTGGTTAAATGGCGTCTTGCGGATGCAAGATCCCACGATCGACGAATATCTGCTGGGCGCAATGTGCCTCTATCACGGGCTCGGCAGGTTTCGCGAGGCCATATCGCTCCTGGAAGAAGCTAATGAGCGGAGCCGCAAAGAGGCAATAAATCGCGGCGTCGCAAATGATCGCTACCGAGTCCTCGACAGCCTCTGGGCGCGGCACATCGGTCACACCGCGACCATCGACTACGTGATCAAGTTGGGGGTTCTGGAAGGCCGCCAAGCCGACGATACGATTCTCTATTTGCCGCCGGGAAGCCCGGTCGCAAACCGCTTTCTGCTGGATCAGGTCGCAACGCGCATCCGCGTGATCGAAGATCCGGCGCAATTGCCGATTGGGCCTTCGGCAGTCCGGGCGCTCCATTTCGATTATTTGGCGCCGCGCCTCCCCAACGGAACGACGACCTATTTTTGGGAGGCCGCTGCGAAGGTTCATGAGCGCTGGCGCCTGGAGGGGCGAGGTCCGTTGCTCACCCTGCCGCCGGATGTCGAGGCGCGGGGCAGGGCCGCACTTCGTTCAGTCGGGGTTCCGCACGAAGCCTGGTTTGTCGCACTGCATGTACGCGAGGGTAAATGGGACGGGCGGAACGCCGGCCTGCACGGCATGCTGAACGCGGATATCGCCACTTACCTGCCGGCCATCAGCGCGATCACCCGTCGGGGCGGCTGGGTGATCCGCATGGGCGATCCTACAATGCAGCCCTTGCCGGCGCTCGCAAACGTCGTCGACTATTGCCACAGCGATCTGCGAGCGGACTGGATGGACGTGTTCATTGCCGCGCGCTGCCGCTTCATGATCGGGACATCATCGGGGCCGGTATACATTCCGATACTTTACGGTGTGCCGACGGTGCTGACGAACTGGTGGCCGCCGGCGCAGCGGCCGTGGCGGGAGTCGGACATATTTGTTCCAAAGCGGCTGCGAAGACTGGCCGGCGGTCGTTATTTGAGCCTGAGCGAGACGCTCCAGGAGCCGTTCTCATGGTGCCATTCGCGTCACTATCTCGCGGACCATGAAGGGGTTGAAGTCGAGGACAATAGTCCGCAGGCCATTGAGGCGGCAGTGGAGGAAATGCTGGACCGGCTTGACGGCACTTTCGATTCTGGTGCCGAAGCAGCCGAGCTGCAAACGCGCGCCGACGGGATTTACAAGGCCCACTCCGCTTTCGGCATGGGCCAGATTGCCGCTGATTTCGTGCGACGCCACCGCGACCTTGTCGCGTGATGGCGGCATGCGCCGGCCATTCCGAGGCGGCGATCGTCGAATTGGTTGCGGAACCGCTGCGGTGGCAGATCGGCGTTTTGCCTTCAATCTTGCGCATGGCGCAGCGAGCCGGTAAGGCAATCCGCGAAAAGAGCTTGGGATTTTGGCGGTTCGCATGTTTGCATTGAACCGGGCGCAGGTCGATGCCGCGGCCGTGGACATAGGCAGTGGTATTGCGGCGTGGCGGCTCAGCCGCCTGCTGGCATGGCAGGATATCAAACAGCGCTACCGTCGATCGACGCTCGGCCCGGTCTGGCTGACGATCTCGTCCGGCATTCAGATGTTCACGATGGGTGTCTTGAGCGCTTTTTTGTTCAACTCGTCGGTCGAAAGGTCGCTGCCTTTCGTGTGTGCCGGCATGCTGTTCTGGGGGCTGATCACACAGATCATCAACGAAGGCGCAATCCTGTTTATCTCCTCGGCACCGTTCATTACGCAGATCAAACGGCCGTTCACGATCTTTCTCGTGCAAGCGATCTGGCGCAACGTCATTGTCGCCGGCCACAACTCCGTGACCTATATCGTGATTGCTGCGTATCTCGCCGTAGTGCCGGGCAGAAGCATGCTGCTGTGGCCTTTGGCGCTCGTGTTGGTGCTGATCTGCGTCTCGTGGATCGCTCTCCTCAGCGCGATCATATCGGCGCGCTATCGTGACGTTCCGGTGATCCTCCAGAACGTGCTCGCCATCATCTTCTGGTTCACGCCGCTGATCTATTTTCCGGAGCAGCTTGGACCGCGGCAGTACATCGTCAAGTATAATCCGTTCACCTCTCTGATTGCGCTGTTGCGGGAGCCTCTCCTTGGCGGTACACCGACGCTTCGCGACTGGATGATCGTACTCGCTCTCACGGTGGCCGGCTGGGCTATGACATTTGTGTTCTTTGCCCGTTTCCGCGCCCGCATTGCTTATTGGCTCTAGCCCCGATGCGTTCGGTTGTCGCGAGGGATATCCATGTCGAATTTCCGATCTACGACCAGTATATGCGGTCGTTGCGGCACCGATTGGGTCTCGGCGTCATTGCCCGCGGTATCAACCGCATCGCCGCGCGCAACTTGCGCGTTGGCGGCCAGATCGACAAGGGCCAGACCGGCAGGACCGTCATCAAGGCGCTCGACGGCGTCAGTTTCGATCTCGCCGAAGGGGATCGCATCGGCCTTCTCGGACATAACGGGTCGGGGAAAACGACGCTGCTGCGCACGCTCGCCGGCATCTATGAGCCGGTCAGCGGGGTCATCCGCGCCACCGGCCGGGTCGTGCCGTTGTTCGATCTTCAACTCGGCATGGACCCCGACGCGACCGGAATCGAGAACATATGGCTGCGCGGCCAGATGCTCGATCTCACCACGCCGCAAATCAAGGACGCATTTGACGACATTGCCGAATTCACCGAGCTTGGCGATTATCTGTACATGCCGATCCGCACCTATTCGCAGGGCATGATGCTGCGGCTCGCGTTCGGAATTTCCACAGCCATCGTTCCCGACATCCTGATTCTTGATGAAATGATCGGCGCCGGCGATGCCGCTTTTCTCGAGCGGGCCAATCTCCGACTGAAGGAGTTCATTGCGAGGGCGGGGATTCTGGTCATCGCCAGTCATAGCGTTGAGATGTTGCGGCAGTGGTGCAACAAGGGGTTGCTGCTCGAACGGGGAAAATTGGTCGAGTTTGGACCGCTCGAACAGGTCCTGAGCTGCTACGAGGCCATGGTCGCACAATAATCTCGTTCTGTTGGATAGCCTTGATAAAGGGGAATCGATGAAAACTGCCTTGATTATCGGCGGCGGCTTTGGCGGCTGCGCGACGGCGCATCAACTCACCCTGGCCGGCGGCTGGGACATCACGCTCGTCGAAGCGGCGCCGTTTCTCGGTGCGGGCGTCCGCACGCAATGGTATGGCGGCCATCCCTACACATTCGGACCGCGGCATTTCCTCACCCAGAACGAGGCGGTGTTCAGTTATCTGAATGCATTGGTGCCGATCCGGCTGTGTCCGGAGCACGAGTTCTACACCTATGTTGAACGGGACAATGCCTTCTACAATTACCCGATCAACTCTGCCGATATCGATCGCATGCCCGACGCTGCCGAGGTGCACAAGCAATTGGCCGAGGTCAAAGGCGTGGCTGATGCCAAGAATCTTGAAGAGTACTGGCTGGGATCGGTCGGACGCATCCTCTACGAGAAGATGGTCAAGCACTACAATATGAAAATGTGGAGCGTCGACGACTGCCGGACGATCGACGATTTCAACTGGTCGCCGAAAGGCGTCGCCATCAAACATGGTCCGCGCGCGGCGTGGGATACGGCGATTTCCGGCTATCCCTATGCGCCCGACGGCTACAACGGCTATTTCGATATCGCGACCGCCGGCGTCAGGGTGTTGCTCAACACCAGGATCACGCACTACGACACGCCGAAAAAGACATTCGTGATCAATGGCGAAAAGCGGACATTCGATCTGGTCGTCTCCTCGTTGGCGCCGGATGAGTTGTTCGAGAGCTGTTACGGGGTGCTGCCGTTCTTCGGCCGCGATTTCCACAAGATCGTGTTTCCAACCGAGAACGTGTTCCCGGAAAATGTCTACTTTCTCTACTATGCCAATGACGAGAAATTCACGCGCCTCGTCGAATACAAGAAGTTCACGCGCCACAAGTCGCCGACGTCGCTTGTCGGCATGGAGGTTCCTTCGCTCAACGGCAAGCACTATCCGGTGCCGTTCAAGGCGGAGATGCGCAAGGCCGAACGCTATTACCAGGAAATGCCCGAGGGCGTGTATTCGGTCGGCCGCGCCGGCAGCTATCGCTACGGTCTCGATATCGACGACTGCATCGAGCAGGCTATGGAAATCGCCCGAGAGCTGAAAGAGGGTGGCCGCGAACATCCCGTGCCGGTCGCGCGCTGGCGGAAGATATGAGGCTCGACGCCTGAAGGACGCTTTCTGCTCTGGGTCCGGTCGTAGCGGCGGCGGGCGCGGCCCTCCGGGGATTGCTCGATGACCGGGGCGTCAGCAGAATCGCCCGGAATCACGGGGCTTGTTCCGCCGCGACGGGAACTTCCGGAAAACCCGGCTTGCGGTCGTCCACCGTTTTACCTTAAGCCATATCCGGGTTGCTTCGCGGGCGAGAGGGGACGATGGAATACGGCGCGGTCGCAGGCAAAGAGGGCATCCCGCAACGGGCGTTCCTTGCGCTCCCGAGTCCCGAGCCGGCGGCCGGAACCGACGCCTATATTCGCGAGCGCGAACTCGCGCTCGCGCGATCGCCACAATGCCGCGAGAACTATGAGCGCTATCAGGCATTTGCGCGCAGCGGCGCGGTGGTCGATTTCCTGCCGATCAAGCTCGACATCGAGAATGTCAGCCGCTGCAACTTTCGCTGCACGATGTGCACGGTCAGCGACTGGCACCGCGGCCAGCGCGCGGCGGACCTCAGGCTTGAGGATTTCAAGCGGCTGATCGACGAGCAGATCGGCCTCGTCGAAATCAAGCTGCAGGGCCTCGGCGAGCCGACCATGCAGCGCGACGATTATTTCGCGATGATTCGCTATGCCCGCGCCCGCAACATCTGGGTGCGCACGACGACAAACGCCTCGCTGCTGCATTTGAACGACAATTACCGCAAGATGATCGATTCCGGCGTCAACGAGGTGCAAATCTCGATCGACGGCGCGACCAAGGAGGTGTTCGAATCGATCAGACGCGGCAGTGTATTCGACCAGGTGACGGCGAACTGCAAGTTGATCAATGGTTATAGCCGCGAGGTGGACGTCGAGCGCACCAAGATGTGGACGGTTGTCCAGCGCGGAAACTGGCATCAACTCGACGACCTTGTCGACCTCGCCGCCGAGCTCGGCTTCACGAATCAGGTCTTCTCACTCGACGTCTCGGATTGGGGTTCGAAAACATGGCGCGAGCGGAACGCGCTGGTCGACGTCGAGGACGACCTCGATCATGAACGGCTTTTCCAACTCGTGGATCGCGGCAAGGAGCGGGGTGTCCGCGTCCGTTTCTGGGTTGTGACTCAGAAATTCAATACCAGTTCTCCGGACAAGATCTGCGGATGGCCCTTCGAGCGCGCATTCATTTCTTCAGACCGGCGCGTCGTGCCGTGCTGCATCATCAGCAACCCGGATACCCACCAAATCGGCGAGAGCATTTCGGAGAACAACAGCTTTTCCCAAATCTGGTTCGGGGAGGCTTATCGCGAGTTCCGTCAGGCGCATCTCGACGGAAATATTCCCGAGGCCTGCAAGGGCTGTTACAAAGGCGGCGGCTCCTAGGGCGCAATCGCTTCAATCAAAAATCGTCCCGCTGTAACGAGCAGGCTGTCACTATATCAATTCGACAAATTTGTAGGCCGAAGTCGGCGCGATGCCGGTTTCGCGGTAAAGTGACGGCACGTCATGGGTGGCCTTGATGAGCTGTCGTGCGCGCACACAAAGATCGCTCATCGCGCGGCTGTTGACGTATGTCCATTTCTTGCTTGCATAAATCCACTCCACGCTTTCTTCCGGATCGAGCGTGTCGCCCATGATCATGTCGATCGTCGGCAACGGCGGCCATGAGTCGCCGGTGATCACCTCGATCGGCCAGGAATCGTCGACCAAAATGTAACGAAACCCACGCTCGTAAGCCTGCAGAATCCGTTCTGCCTGATTGCAGTGATCGTCGAAAAAGCAGAAGCCCGTTCCCGAACAACTGACGTCGGTTTCCGTCCAATCATTTTCGCGGAAAACAACACGGGGTGCGCGATAGGCCACCTGCGACAGGTTGACATCGAATGCGAGTACAGATGCACGAGGGCAGGCGGCCGAGAGAAAATAGGAGGACTGCCCCTTGTAGACGCCGCTCTCGACGATGGTCGACGGCGAAAGATGGCGCGCGAGACAGAACAGATTCATGCCGCTCGGGAAATTCGCGCCGTAGACATTCATCGTGATCGGGCTTTCGAGAAAAACCTTTCGAAATTCGGAGACCGTACTCAGCAGGTCTGCGGTACCGACGTCGTGGAGGCAGCCGGTTTGCGAAAAGAACTTTTGAATTGCATTCGCTATCAGTTTGTCCTGCAGTGCGATCATTCGTTTGCTTAGGAGGAAGCCCTCGATGCGCTTGGTGGCGTAATTGGCGGCCAACGGGGCGTATTCCTTTGGCAGCTCTTCCCTGAATCCAAAAGGCGTCGCTTCCGGGCCCGAGATATGGTGCTTGACGATCGATATCAGCCGGCTCGCAAGGTCGGGACCGAGCAGCAATAACAGGGCGCGCCCGACAAGTGATTTCAACCGCTTCAAGCTTGCCCTCCGATGGCGTGAGGCGGGATAATCCCGCGTCGCCGGCGCTCGCGTTAAAACGTTCCGTCAGCGCGTAACGCCGAAAGCCCGTCACCTGTCGCCGCGGACATATGGCAGCAGGACCGATTCGGCATCATGTTGCTGGAACTCCAGCAGCGTGCCGTCCGGATCATGGACGAAGAATTGCAGGATGCCATCGGTGCGGCCACGCTTGATGTCAATATTGTGGCCCGCGGCACGGAACCGTGCTGCCATGGCTTCGAGGTCGTCCACCTCGAAGCAGATGTGACGGAACAGCCCGCCCGGCGGTTGCGGCTGCTGCTGGTTGAAGAATTCCAGAAACGTTCCGTTGCAGCAATCGAGAAACACGCCATAGACCTCGCCCGCGGCGTTCCTGAATTCGTGGGCGACCGTGCAATCGAGCATCGAAAGATAAAATGCGATCGTGCGCGGCAGATCGGTCGACCCGAACGAGGCGTGGGACAATCGCTTGAGCATGCTAAAGGAACTTCAGGTGCGGCAACAAAACGACGAAACGCCCGCCGTCCTCCAAATAGCGCAAATTCTTGTCGCGGATCGGCTCGGCATATCGCCAGGCAAGAATAACGACAAGCGCCGGTCTGCGCTCGATCAGCGAGACCGGGGAAAGGACGGGAATGCGGTAATCCGGACCGATAATCGCATCCGTCAGCGGATTGTCGTCGGCGATGAAATCGAGCGCCGAGCCGAGATCGAATTGCTGGACCAGGGTCACCGTGCCGACTGAGGCGCCATACCCGGCGATTTTCGCTCCGCGCTGTCTGTGCTCGGCGATGATCGCGGCGAGCTCCTGCCGGATGCCGTCGACATGGTCAGCGAACCTGCGATAGGGCCCGATGCCGTCGAGACCGAGACCGCGCTCGTGATCCACCATGGCCGCCACCGACGCCGCAATCGGGCGGGGATCCGTCGCAAGCTTGACGAAGCCGCGCAGCGAACCGCCTTTGGTCCAGATGTGCTGCACGTCGTAAAGCGCCATATCGTGGCGCCGGAAAAAATCGACAAGCGGGCGAACCATGAAATACGACAAATGCTCGTGATAGACCGTATCGAGCAGAAATTTTTCCACGACATCCGCGCCATAGGACGTCTCGAACACAAATACGCCGTCCGGCGCGAGGAGTTGCGCGACGCCGCGCGCGACGTCGGCGAGATCGTCGATATTGGCGAACGTGTTGTTGGCGACGACAATGGCGGCGCGCCCGTGCTCGGCCGCGATCTTCGCGGCGAGACT
>Ga0187784_10003424_pt1 | contig 12815 bp, 14 predicted proteins | sample 1015_SJ02_MP15_2_FD_132964 | JGI IMG/M metagenome (GOLD analysis project Ga0187784, IMG submission 132964) | Tropical peat soil microbial communities from peatlands in Department of Meta, Colombia - 1015_SJ02_MP15_20_MG | ecosystem: Environmental > Terrestrial > Soil > Wetlands > Peat | place... | reverse complement strand
GATAGCTAAGTACTGGATATCAAGGATTTATCCCCAAAACATCGCTGATGCCCACTTTTCAGGCGACATGCATATTCACGATTTGGGTGTATTGGGCGCATACTGTGTCGGCTGGGATGTAAGCGAACTGCTGCTTTCAGGATTCGGCGGTGTACAGGGTAAAATTGAGAGCAAACCAGCAAAACATTTTCGAACAGCATTGGGTCAAGTTGTGAACTTTTTCTATACGTTGCAGGGTGAAGCGGCAGGTGCTCAGGCGTTCAGCAACTTTGACACTTACCTTGCCCCATTCATAAAATATGATAAACTGACTCAGAAAGAGGTTGAGCAGGCGCTTCAGGAATTCTTCTTCAATATGAACGTGCCGACCCGTGTGGGTTTCCAGACGCCGTTTACCAATTTAACGTTGGATTTGACTGTTCCAGAATTCATGAAGAACGAGGCGGTTCTTTTCAATGGAAAAGTAACTCAAGACACATACGGCGACATGACTAAAGAAATGGAAATGTTCAATTTAGCCTTCGCTGAAGGTATGCGTCAAGGCGATTCGAAAGGCAGAGTTTTCACTTTCCCAATTCCCACATATAACATAACTAAAGATTTCAACTGGGATTCCCCTGTAGCTCAAGCCATCTTTGAAGTCACAGCCAAGTATGGTGTGCCGTACTTCTCAAATTTCGTTAATAGCGACATGAAACCTGAAGACGTGCGTAGCATGTGCTGCCGCCTAAGAATAGACAACCGCGAGTTACGCAAGCGGGGCGGCGGATTCTTCGGCGCCAACCCTTTAACAGGCAGTATAGGCGTTGTAACCTTGAACATTCCAAGAATCGGCTACTTATCCAAGGACGAGGACGAGTTCTTTGAGCGTTTAGAAAAACTGATGGAAGTGGCAAAATCAAGTCTGGAAATAAAGCGTAAGGTGCTTGAAGCGTTTACAGATAACGGTTTATATCCGTATTCGAGGCGTTACCTGCGTCATGTGAAAGAAGGCTATGGCAAGTATTGGAAGAACCACTTTGCCACCATAGGCATCGTAGGTGTGAATGAAGCAATCATAAATTTGCTAGGGCAAAATATCACGTCGCGTGATGGACAAGCTTTCGCCGTTAAAATGTTAGATTTTATGCGGGATCGTTTAGCAGATTATCAAGAGGAAACAGGCAGCATCTACAATCTTGAAGCGACCCCTGCTGAAGGCACATCCTACAGGCTTGCCCGCATAGACAGACGTCGCTACAAAGACATTATATTCGCTAACCAAAAACAAGTAGTAACGAATCATGCGGAACCATTCTACACGAATTCTTCTCAGTTGCCAGTGGATTTCGCCGGGGACCTCTTTGAAGCGCTGGAGCATCAGGAAACTTTGCAGACGCTCTACACTGGAGGTACCGTATTTCACATTTTCCTCGGCGAGAGGCTTAACTCTTGGAAAGCTGCCGCTGAATTAATTAAAAAAGTAGCTTGGAACTCAAAGCTTCCCTACTTCACATTAACGCCGACTTTCAGTGTTTGCTCAACTCACGGCTACACAAGTGGCGAACACAAGCAATGCCCAATCTGCGGAGCAAACTGCGAAGTCTACTCACGAGTCGTCGGCTACCTACGACCGGTTGACCAATGGAATGACGGAAAACAAGCAGAATTCGCAATACGTAAAACATTCGACCGATCAACCATAATGACTCAGGCACCCTTAACAGTTTAAGAAGAAATGCAAAATGAAGTTTAGCGGATTACAAAAAACAAGCCTTCTCGACTACCCCGATAAAGTAGCCAGCGTGCTGTTTACTCCAGGCTGCAACCTACGTTGCCCGTTCTGCCATAACTGGCGCATAGCCGTAAATCCGCAGCCGCCATTTCTGCAGGAAGCTGCTGCATTAGAAATATTGGAAAGCCGAAAAAAATACGTTGACGCCGTTGTGGTAACAGGCGGAGAACCGTGCATGCACAAAGAGTTGCCTAAATTCCTCGCTAAACTCAAGGAACGCGGCTTCATGATTAAATTGGACACGAACGGTTTCTATCCTGAAGTGCTCGAAGAATGCTTGGGCTATGTGGATTTTGTCGCTATGGACGTAAAAACCTGTAGGGAAAAATACAAACTGCTCGGCGCTGAAGACACAGCCGGGCTCATGCGAACCATGGAAATCCTAAAAACGGGAAAGGTGCCCTACGAGTTCAGGACAACCGTGGTTCCAGAAATAGTCACTGCCCAAGACGCCACATACATCGGCGAAATGGTAAAAGGCTCAAAAAACCATACACTCCAACAATTCATCCCGAAAGACACACTGGATAAGAGATTCCAAACACTCAAGCCTTACGCACCAGAAACAATCAACGACTTTGCAGAAATAATACGCAGATACACAGAAAATGTTTTCCTTCGAACCTAAATTTAAGAAACTAGTTCTTAAATATGTGTGCTATTCGAATCTTAAGACCACTGCGACCTTCTTTTTGGTTAGATCTTCAACTATTCGAATCCATGCTTCAGGAATTTCTCTTTCCTCTTCTTCTGTAAGTTTTCTGACAAACAAATTGTTCTCGATGAAAAAAGGGTGTTTGCATGATTCACAATTCAGGTATGGAAAGATTCCATCTAACGGCTTGGTTATGGCTTGCTTAGCACCGCAGTAGGGGCATGACCGAATCTTGTGCTTTTTTATATCGGTTGCCGCATCTGATTTCACTTCAATATTTCTTTCAAGCTCTTCCCAAGAAGAATACATTCGGTGTAGAGGGAAATTTCCTGCAGACCATAATTCCCTAAAAATGCTCAGGGCTTCTTTTCGCTTATGCTGTTCAGATTCGGCACAGTCGTCGTCTTGATAGCCCACGATAACTCCTCAGCTGTGAAGAAGAATACTCGACAAAACTAATAACGTTTATGAATTTCAAAGCAAGTACCGTTAAACTACGATTTTTTTCTTGAAAAACGGGCTGGGCAATCAAAAAAATAATAAAGCTTAAACAACCAAGCTAATTCAATCTTTAAGGAGGAAAACTTGGTGAAATTAATCTATGTTGCAATAGACGGCATGGGAGACTTACCAATCAAAAGTTTAGGCAACAAAACCCCCTTGGAAGCATCTGAAACGCCCAATATGGACGCTCTTGCCAAAAACGGCAAAACAGGTTTGATGTTCACGGTAAAGAAAGGTGTCGCGCCGGAGAGTGATGTTGCTGTTATTTCACTTTTAGGTTATGACCCTTTCAAGTACAGCACTGGTAGAGGCGTTATCGAAGCCGCCGGAGCAGGCTTGCATATGAAGGATGGCGATTTAGCGTTAAGGTGCAACTTTGCAACCTTAGGCAAAGGGAAAACCATAATTGACCGCCGTGTAGCCAGAACCCTAACCACCGACGAAGCAACGGAGCTGAGCAACGCAGCTAATGAACAGGTTAAGCTTGAATCTTACCCTGCAAAATTTGAGTTTCGAAACACGCTAGGGCACAGGGCGGTTCTATTGATAAAGAGTAAAGGGAAGCCTCTTTCAAGCAACATAACAAACAGTGACCCAGCCTACACAATAGTTAACGGCATCGGGGTGGCACAGTCTAAAGTTGAAATGGTACTGAAAACCTGCGAACCAACAGACAACACCCAAGAAGCCAAAGTTTCAGCGACACTTGTCAACGAGTTTATCGAAAAAACCCATAAACTGTGGGAAAATCACCAGGTAAATATTAAGCGTGCGGCTGAGGGCAAGCTTAAGGCAAACGTTGTTTTAACTCGAGACGCAGGGCACCTCCTCCCGAAATTCTTCAACATAAACCAACATTACCACGTGAACTTTGCAGCCTTGGCGGATATGCATGGCGAACGGGGCATCGCGCAGTTGGCAGGCATGGACTCCACTCTTTTGCCGCCGCCTTCAGGCAACCTTCAAAAAGACTGCGAATTAAGAGTAAAAGCCCTGCTGGACGTGCTGCCCAAGTACGATTGTTTTTATATTCACCTTAAAGGTCCAGATGAACCAGGGCATGACGGCAACTGCATATTAAAAACTCAGATTATCTCAGGCATCGACAAATATTTCTTCGGACCACTGCTTAAGCAGATTTCTCTAAAAAACAACCTTATCTGCATAACCGCTGACCATGCGACGCCTTGTGCGTTAAAAGTGCACAGTGACACACCAGTTCCAGTGTTAATTTCAGGCGACAAAATAGACGATGGCAAAGCAGTAAAGTTCTCGGAGAAAGAATGTGCTAAAGGAAGCCTAGGCACGATAGAACGCGGATGCGAATTAATGCCAAAACTCATGGAGCTAATGAAAAAAGAAAATTAACGGATCAAATCGCAGTGGCTCGATTTTTCCCTTTAAGAATTCAAAGAGTGACCATGCATCTTTAATAAAAGATGATGTCTAAAAGATTATGGTAAAAAATGGCTTATTTACGTGAAGAAAAAGAGAACCTTGAAGTCTCATACCCACTTAACGCCGTCTGGGAAGCAATTCCAAAAGCAATAGCTAAGATTGAATGGACGATACAAGAAACAAATGAAGAGACACATACAGTTAAGATTAAAACTAAAGGCGCCTTCTTGTCTTATCCCTCAAAGCTCATAGTAAATTTAGCAAAAGTGGATGAAAAGACAACAAAGATGTCTATTTCAGGAGAGACTCCTGTAACCACGATTACTTCCGTGGCGGATTATGGTCGAACAAGGGAACGCATTGAAGTGTTAGTCGCAACCTTATCCAAATTAATGGCGGCTAAATCCTAATTTTTACTCCAGTATTTGCGAACGTTTGAATGCAATCCAAGCCACTGCCAAAAAGGCAGTAATGTATGCGCAACCTACACCAAGAGATGTAATTGCTATGGAGCCTGTTGATTCAATGTAGAGTAGTTCCCCGTTTGGCAGTGCTGTTTCGTTTGCCGTTATAGCTGTCAGGTTGGTTTTGTAGAATGAAACGTTGGCCGAAGGATGAAGAGCGTAGTTGACTAGGTTCGTACCTATGTTGTCTGTGCCAGCATCTATCGAAGTAGTGTTTTGGCCTACAATTAGCGTTCCAGTTGCTCCTGTACCAGGAAAATAATTAAGTGATTGTGAAGGCCCCGAGTAAACCGTAACGATTGGTCCTGCTATAAGGAGCGCAAGGAACAAACCTATTGCTACTATAATTGTGACGATTGTGTTCTTTGATATAGCTCCTACTGCAAACAGCAATCCCACCCAGATGAGTGTGCTAAGTAAGCTCCCTAATGCGATCAGCGGCATATATTGAAGGTCGTTCTGCGGTCCGTAAACAGCCACTGAAGCAATCGTGATGTAGCCATACAGCACAATGTAAGAAATAAGCAGAAGAACGAATGCCACAAACAATTTACCTAGGAAAATCATTGTCCTTGAAACGGGCTTGCTCACCAGAGGGACGATGGTTCCGCTTTCAAACTCGCTTGAAAAACTGTTCATGGCTGTTCCGATGGCTAAGAGCAAGAATACGAATGCGTTACCGCCGAACGTGATTGCGTAGTCATTGTTTTTTGTTATCGGTACACCTGTTGCTCTGCTGCCGATAACTGGTACTAGCAGAACTAAAGTGGCGAGGGCAAACACAATTATTATTATACCGATAAACTTCTTCTTGCGAATGTTCCACAGCAATTCATACCTTACTATTCCCCAGAAACGGCTGAACCAGCTTGGGCGCTGCTTGTTTCGATTTACCATTGTAGTCACTGCGGTTTTTCTCCTTGATTTTTGGTGACTAGTTGAATGAATATGTCTTCTAAATTGGCGTTTTTCTGGCTCATTCCCACAATTATGCCGCCTGCACCTGTTACTGCTTGGGAAACTTGGGCTCTAATATCGCCATAAGTGTTTACTTGAACAAGCAGGGTATTGCCTGTTCTCCATGTGCCTGAAACGATGGGCAGGCTCTTGACGGCTGCAATAACTTCAGTGGAAAGGTCAACTAATTCAATATGTATCATTGCTGGTCCAAGTTGATGCGAAATGTTCTCCAGCCTGTCAGAAGCCACTATTGACCCTGTGTTGACGATGGTGACATGGTCGCAAAGTTGCTCAACTTCAAAAAGTAGGTGTGAGGACAGAAAAACAGTCATGCCTTCTTTTGAAATATTTTTGACTAGTTCCCGTACTTCCACCATGCCAACTGGGTCTAAACCGATGCTTGGCTCGTCTAAAACCACAAGTTCAGGGTTACTCAACAATGCCTGAGCGATGCCGATGCGCTGCTGCATCCCTTTGCTGTATTTTCCGATAAGGTCATTTTCTCTTCCTTTTAAGCCTACCAACTCGATTAGCTTGGGAATTTGCGCCACCCTTTCCTGCTGTGACATTCCATACATGCGACCGTAAATGTCAAGAAGTTCGGCACCTTTAAGATGCTTAGGGAACTTAGGCAGTTCAGACATATAACCGATGTTTAACCTTGAATCCGCGTCGTCCACATGAACCTCTTCCCCCAACACCTTAACTGAACCTGAGGTCGGCCTAAGCAAACCCACAATCATCTTTATGGTTGTTGTTTTACCCGCCCCGTTTGGACCAAGAAAACCGTGGATTGTGTTTTTTTCGACCTTCAGATTTAGCTTATTTACTGCTCTTAAAGAACCGAAGAATTTTGTTAGGTCGGTGGTTTCGATGGCGTAGTCCATAGGAAGGCTTTCCCTTTTTAATGCTCTTAAGAGCTTTGGGATATAAAGTTTGACTTGTCAATTTTTATTAGGTATCTTTGGCATTGATTGGCGAGGGTTTCCAGGTATTTGGCGCAGAAACTTATTTGAATTATTTGAGCATTTAATCAGTTAGCGATGAACTGAATGACTAGCAAGCGTGAAACAATCACTTACAAAGGCAGAAGCATCAGCATACTTGTTTTTACTTCTGTTCAGCTGCTTGTCGGAGCCATACATGCTCTCCTCGGCGTTCTGCTTATTGAGTTTGGAGCATCAATTTTGCAGACGTCAGAAGCCTACAAAGTTTACACTTTTGTTTTTGGCTTATTGGTGATGGTTTTCACAGTGTTTATTTGGCAGGGCAAAAAAGCAGGATGGATTGGAACTGTTGCAGTTTCAATGTTTGTCATTGTTGCAGATGCTTTGACGCTTTTGAATTTGCCGAGCATTCCCGGAATCCCAAAGTTCACAGCGCCAACTGAAATTGTCTACAGTCTTGTGGTCATGATTTATCTATTTCAAAAAAGTGTGAGAAGAAAATTTGCGTTAACTAGCTTCTTTGAGTTCGCTTCATCCAATCGTGGGCGAAGATTTCGGCTTCTCCGGATTCTATTCCTTCGACAATCTTCTGTGCTGCGTACTCCGCGGTGTCAGGTGAAAAGGGTGGGCCACCGCTTTCCTCTTCTTGCTTGAAGTTTTCTTCGTTTAAGGGTGTTTTGATTGTGTTTTCTTCGAAGTTAGTAAGCGTAATGTAGGGGTAAACTACGCTGACAATTATGTTGTCTTTTGCAAGCTCAATTCTAGCAGTTAAGCTGATTTGGGCTAACGCGCGTTTTAGGGCTGAATACGGACCGTTATCAGGCAATTGCATTAACGCTGTTCCTGAACTTACATTAATGATTGTTCCTCCTCCTTGCTGTCGCATAAGTGGAATGGCTTCTTTCATAGCAACCAGCGGCCCAACAAGATCTAAATCAAAAAGGTAACGGAATATTTCAATGTCCGTTTTCTCAACTGGCACATCGTATCCTCGACCAGCATTGTTAACCAAAATATCAATCCGTCCAAAATGCTCAGACGCCTGTTTTACCATGCTTTTAACTTCTTCAACCTTGGAAATATCCGCAGAAATGGCAATTGCTTCAGGCACTTCTTTGGTAAGATTATCTAATTTGTCCTTTGAGCGAGCTACTAAAGCCAGCTTGGCTCCTTTGCTCGAAAGAAGTTTTACCGTAGCTAATCCGATACCGCCAGATGCGCCAGTTACAATAGCAACTTTCCCTTTGATGTCCATCTGAATTTCCTAATTGATGCGTTTGAGAATCTCAGCTGGACGCTTAGGAGGAGCTTTTGGAAAGCCACCTTTCGAGTAGCCGAAGATGACAGCGGCATAGACGTCGTGGTCTTCTGGGATGCCGAGGGTAGATTTAACATTTGGGCTGTTAGCAGCGGGAACTGCAGTGCCTATAAAACAGCTTCCGATTCCCAGCATGTAAGCGGCAAGCATCATGTTTTGCGCTGCCATCGAGCAGTCATAAATTGCGTAAGGAGATTTAACGCCGGAAACAAAAATCAAGAGCGGTGCATTGTAGAAAATGTTGAAGTTTGGATCAGAAAGTCGTTTTTTTAAGCTAACCAACCCCTCATCGCCTACATCAGGCAACGCCCGGATTAACCCAGGTTTCGCTATGTCAGAGAGGCGCTTCATTTCTGCTCTATTAGTAATGAGCGTGAATTTCCAAGGTTGAACGTTAATAGCGGAGGGTGCATACGTTGCGGCTTCAAGCATCGTTTGAATTGCTGATTCAGGAACTGGTTTATCTTCATAACTGCGAATTGCTCGTCTCGATTTTATTGCTTCTAAAACAGGATTTGTATCCATAAAAATCGCCAAGGTATAGGAATACCGGAGGTTTATAAAAACAGTTCCCCGCAGCTTTTCTTCCAGTTTTATTATTCAAGTTAACCGCACCGTTTGTCTTAAATTTGCCTCATGAACGCTGAGTAGCACCGCTTTACTTGCTTAATCCCGTCATAAAAGACAGGGTAGGGTATCAATTTTGTTAATGAATTTCACTAGCTAAATTGGGTTTGAAGTCACTTGGTCTTTTCCCGTAGTGTATTTAAATAGGAAGTTAAACTTTCGATGCACTGGATTTCTCGGCCAACAAAAGCCCTAAGCTCAAGCCAAAATTTCATGTTAACCTTAATTTTAAGCCTTTCAAAATTGCTTTGCAGACGCATTGTTCCCTCGATGCCTCGTCTATCAAAGTCTAAGAGCAAAGTTACTTCGTGCGCGCCAAGCGCCTCTATCTCTTCGGTTGCTTCAAGAAAGGATTTGCCGCCAGTTTTTATCGTGACGATTGTACCGTTAACGCCTAATTCTCGAAGCGCTCTGGCATCTTTTTTGCCTTCAACAACTATCGGCGTGCCTTTCGCAGACTCTTCTGCCAGCCTGACTATGAGCTGCTTGATTTTTTCCTCTTTCTCTTTAAGGCTTGTTGACAACAACTTTACCTTGTTATCTTCGCTTGCCGCATTGTTTCTAAACAGTCTTTGGCTTCTTTGTTATTCGCAAAATAACGTCTAACAGGCTCCAGTATGTCTGCAAGTTCAGTTGCAACGCCATTTTTCAGGTCCATCGGGTGCAGCTTGCCCTCTGCATAAACCGATTCGAGCTCTTGGAAACTCGGGAACTCAACGTTTCCACCGAATTTTGCTGGACGCTCGATTGTAAAGATGTGTTTTTCCCGGAAAATTATGTATTTGCAGATTTCCAGTATTGGGTTAAATTTAATGGTTTTTTCTGGACAGAAAGCTTTAGCCATTTTTTGGTTTATTTCTTCAGGAGTGTCGTAGATGAATATGCATGTTTGAGGCTTGCTCTTAGACATCTTGGCTGAAGCCACGGCTTCTTTTTCCTGTCCCTCTGGAATCGGCCAGATTTTAGGCTTCTCTAAACCCTGCAGTATATGGTGGTGGACGCAAACTGGTTTCCAGCAGCCGATTTTTTCGCCTATTTCACGGGCAACCACGTTTGCTTTTCGCTGGTCCATGCCTAACTGGCAAATTTTTGTTTTCATGTGAAAAATATCTGCGACCTGCATGGGAGTATATAGGTAGTCTGAAACGTAGTGCGCTTCGGCTTCTTTTCTGCCAGCTATCTCCAAGGTTCTGGTGGTTCTGGCAATGGTTAAGTTTTTTGCGATTATTACAGTTTTAGCCCAATAGTCAATGTCTCTATAGAGCTCGTCAGAATAAATGAACTCAACTTTGTCACCGGGCACGCCAAGGGCAAGCCAGGAATGCCTAAAAAGGTCAGCAGCTTTGCGGATAAGAGTTAAATCGCCATCCAACTTGTTATTCAACCAAGCGTGCCACGTTGCCAAAAACGCTTTAAAATGCACGCCCGCCTCTGCAAAGTCTTTCATCTTGTAAGCGCAAATAACGCCTGTTCCCAAATGCGCCAGACCAGAAGGCTCCCAACCATTATAGGCTATAGGGTGCTCTTCTTTTTCCAAAAGACTGCGCAAGTCTTCCGGCGTTATTACTTCTTCTGTTGGCGGTCTGCAGATTAACTCAATTTTCTTTTCTATGTGCAAATTGCGCTCACCATTCCAGTATTCATAGCTTTAATGAATGTTGAGCTTAAAAACTTAGTATATTTTTTTTGCGATTTGACGAAATTCAAGCTTTAATTCTTTTCGTAAACCGTATCATGTACCTTTTCTCATCCAAATTTCTTATGCGGCTGTCAATCAGCCCCTGATTCTTAGCTTCAATTACAACTTGATTGAATGAAACGGTTTGAGGGTTTGCAGCCTTCTTGTTCTTTATGATTATCCAGATTTCATGATATTTGTCTTTGTTCTCTTCAAAAAACTGCTTAACCTCTGCTAAACTTGTGGGTTCAAAAGTTATCGATTCAGTCATGAGTTAACACTTCTGCTTGATAGCCTAATAATACAAGGAATTTAAGAGTTAAGATACTTGAAGCATTGAAATTTATTTTTGACCTAATTATCTTTAGCTAACTTTCATTTTACTACGACGGCTAACTTAATACTCGTTTATGTGGGGGAGTTAGTATTTCACAAGTTGATGCAATAAACACATTTCACGCTTTGATTAATTGATGCTCAATTTCCGAGGCAGTTTCAACATAGAATTTCATTGGAGTTTGCAGACGGCTTAGAACTTTAAACCTGCCCTCAAAAACCGTAACCAAATCATCTGCCAGCAGCATCTGAAATTCTTTGGACAATGGCTGCATCGCTTCACCAAGAAGAGCTAAGATTTTATTAGCTAGCTCTTTTCGACTTTCTGAATCTAAACTTTCTTTCATACAGTTCTTCCCAGAAACAATACGACAAGGCAATTTAACTAATTTATTACGACAAAATATGAATTCACAATCAGCTTCAGATTTAACTTTAACAAGCCTTTTACCGTCTCAAATTAGCAATGAGACCATATTTTGTCTTACCTGGTTAGTAAGAGCTATTTTGGATGTGGATTCGTCTGCTTGTTTAAACTGAGTTGACAGGCGCTGACCCGAGGGTGTCGCTGCATAAACAACTGAGCCGTTTCTGAGGTTTTGCTTTTGAATGACCCCTTTATTCATTAAATTATTTAAGATGGGTTTTATCTGCTTGTAGTTCAGTCTCGCTCTGAGAGCTAATCCTGTAATATTCAGAGGCCCTCGAATAGCCACGACGTTAAGAACGGCGATGTAAAGTTCAAGTTTGGACCGTCGCATAATCAGTCACATTTCATGAGTTCTATCGGCCCCCAATAATAGCTCTTATGAATTAGAAATATAGAAACCGCGACGATTCAACCTAAACAGGCACAGAAAAATGAAATGCGCGATTTGTTTTTGACATAGTTTGTCCTTGTAATGAATTTCGGTTTTAACTTTTTTGCACGGTTGAAAAATGGAAGGGCTGTAATAACAAAATAGATTTGCACGGGGGCACAGAGGGCAATTAGAAAGGTTGAAAATGCTATTTCTAATTTACAATGCCTGTGTCCTTTATGTCCAACGCGAATACAGCAAGCTTTGACATTAAGGACTCAAAATCTAGTTGGATAAAAACAAATTTTATAATCGGTAATGTGGAAAATCAAGTACAGCTGCATATCAGTTATTACAGGTCACCATTCAGCATGCATAACTGAGCCTTTTACTATCTATCTTAAAGGAACTTGAAAAAGCAGCGGAAGCAGCATGGTTAAACGAGAAGTCTTGTTCTGTACAACGCTCATTCTTATAGGCACCATAGACTGGATAACAACTATCATAGGCATAGTCTTCTTCGGAGCAACAGAAACCAATCCTCTGCTTGCCGGGTTAACACAATCAAACATGTTCATCTTCAGCTTCGTAAAACTTTCTGCAGTCATACTCGCAGGATTCGTTTTCTATAAAGCTGAAACCAAAACAAAAATCAGTAACCAAGTTTCACCTATCGCAAAAAATCTCTTAAACTCAGGATACCTCATATCACTCTTCACCCTTACGGCATTGGTCGCAAACAATATAACTGCAATCGCCAAAATGGCATGAACGCGCGCACGCCTAACTTAAAGATCAATTAAAAAACAATAGCCAGACAACCAATCAGAGTTCGTCACAAGATGTGGTATGGCCAGGTTTTTTAGAAAAAAAATGCGGTTATAGCAATTCTTTTCGTCTTTGATGCTAAGATGTTTGTTCGGTTATTGAAGCTCGTTATATATATTATGCTTGTGGGTTAGCTTAGGGATTTGTGCCAGTGATGGATATTTGGACGTTGAAGCTTGTTATGTCAGATATGCTTGAAGAGACAGTCAGAGTAATGACTGCAGCTACTGATGCTCCGGGCTGAAGGTCCGCATATTGTTGGTTCCAAGTTATAGTTACTGGCCCGTTTGCGCTTACTGGGCTCCAGCTGCAGGTCGTCATTGTCAGATTTAGTGAGAGTCCGCAGCTGGTGTTTTTGACGTAGATTGTTTGTGTCACGGTTCCTCCAGGGGATGGGCTTCCCCAGTTTATGGTGCTTAGTGGCTGCGTGCATCCGCTGTCAGAGTACACGCCCAAGTTTGCTGATGTGGTTATTGAACCGCTGGAAGATAAGGTTGAGGATGCGTTGAGGGCTGCATAAGTGGTG
>Ga0187784_10003423_pt1 | contig 12817 bp, 4 predicted proteins | sample 1015_SJ02_MP15_2_FD_132964 | JGI IMG/M metagenome (GOLD analysis project Ga0187784, IMG submission 132964) | Tropical peat soil microbial communities from peatlands in Department of Meta, Colombia - 1015_SJ02_MP15_20_MG | ecosystem: Environmental > Terrestrial > Soil > Wetlands > Peat | place... | reverse complement strand
GGCCGAGGCCGCGAAGAAAGCCGCGAGCGAGGTGTACAACCGCGCGGTCATCACGCACCTCCTCAAGGACCGCACCGACCCGAACCGGGTGGCTGGGGCCATCGGATTCGATGGCCGTGATGGTTCGCTCCTCGTCTTCCGGAGCAAGGCGGTCATCAACACGGCGGGCGGCGCTACTCACGTCTTCCGACCCCGGTCGGTCGGAGAAGGGTGGGGCCGGACATGGTACTCTCCCTGGAGTTCGGGAGCCGCGTACGGGCTCGAGATCGAGGCGGGCGCCCGGATGGTCCAGATGGAGATTCGACTCATCCCGACGCGCTTCAAGGACGGCTACGGACCGGTGGGCACGTGGTTCCTTTACCTCAAGTCGTACGCGACCAACCGCCTCGGGGAGAGGTACGAGGATAACCGGGAGAAGCTGCGGCCCCTGGTCGGAAGCTACGCGGACGCGAAGCCGATGCCGACCTGCCTACGGAACCACCTCATGATGGAGGAGACGAAGGAGGGACGGGGCCCCATCTTCATGCACACGGAGAAGGTGCTCGACACGCCGGAGAAGGTCGAGGCGGGCTGGGAAGACTTCCTTGACATGACGGTGAGTCAGGCCCACCTGTGGGCTTCCCAGAACCACGACCCGTCCACCCACCCGTCTGAGATCGCTCCGACAGAACCCTACATCATGGGTTCCCATGCGGTGAATGCCGGGGCGTGGGTGAGCGGGCCCGAGGACATCGCGCCGAAGCCGTACTTTTGGGGGTTCAACCGGATGACCACGGTCTCTGGGCTCTTCGCCGCAGGCGACGCGGCGGGTGGCGCCACCCACAAGTTCTCTTCGGGGTCATTTGCGGAGGGGCGAATCGCGGGAAAGAGTGCGGTACGGTACGTTCTCGCGACCGCCGACCGCCCGCCGGAGCCCGACCCGACCGTGATCGAACGGCGGGGCCAGGAGATCTTCCAGCCTCTCGAGAACTATACCCTCGGCCGGGCGTACATCACGCAGGGGACCGTCTCCCCGGTCTATCTGTACCCGGCCCAGGGGCTCAAGCGGCTCGAGAAGATCATGGACGAGTACGCCGGCGGCGCCACCACCTTCTACACCACGAACGCCACGATGCTCGGGCGCGGGCTGGAACTGCTGACGATGCTGCGCGAGGATCTGGACCTCCTCGGCGCAGAGGACCTCCACCAGCTCACACGGGCCTGGGAGCTCGTGCACCGGGTCTGGACCGCCGAGGCGGTCCTCCGCCACACCATGGCGAGGGAGGAGACGCGCTGGCCGGGGTACTACTACCGGTCCGACTTCCCCAAGCTGGACGACGCGAGTTGGAAGGTCTTCCTGGTCTCCCGGTACGACAGCACGTCCGAGACGTGGTCGATCGAGAAGGAGAAGGTCGTCGGCCTCTGGAACTAGGCCGGAGCGGGCCCGGCCCTGCGGGCTCTCGCGCGACCATCGAGCGACGTCCGACCGACTGTCGCTCGTGTCCAACGACGGGCCGGACAAGCGCCGGTTCTTGAGGAGAAACTCCAGAGTAGCCTCGAGCGGATTCTTCTGTTATTACATCACAAAGGGATACATCACCGGCGAGAGTCCCTACCACGCCTCCCATGCCGGCAGAGCCCTTTCGCTCGATCCAGTGAGGAGTCTACTCCACCGACATGATCGCCAAGCGCACTAGGCGAGAGTCCGTTTCCACCACTTCGCGAGTTCAGTAGGGGTCGTAGCAAAACCCCCTTTTTAGAGAAGTGGCGGCTCGCGCCCAACGCGCACTTCTGACTCCGTCACCTGCCCGTTGATGACGAACGCACCCGTGATGATGGATTGCAGAAGCGTGCGAGTTGAGGTCCTCCCGTTGGTGTCGTGTTCGGAGTCGAGCTTCGGGTGAGGGACGATTGCTGGGGCGCTCCGCGGCCCCCGGCGGGTCCGGCTGACCTTACGTCGCAGTTGAGCGTGTCGTCAGGTGGTCACTGTGAACTTCCCGATCGCCGTCTGACCGCCGAGGTCCGTCGCCGTGACCGTGGTTCCGCTGGTCCCGCTTGGCACAGCGAACGTGCAACTGAACGACCCCTTCCCGTTCGCCGTTAACGAACCGCTCGTGCAGGCCTTGATCGTCACTGCGTCGAAGACGAGCGACTTCAGCTTCTTCGAAACGGAGAACCCTGTTCCCGATACCGTTACCGTCGTGCCGACGGGCCCCTTTTTCGGCGTGACGGTGATCGCCGGCGTCGTCACCTTGAACTTCCCGGTCGCCACCTGACCTCCTACGTTGGTTGCCTTGACGACCGACCCCGAGGTGCCGCTCGGGACCTTGAACGTGCAGCTGAACGAGCCCGTGCCGCTCGCCGTCAAGGAACCGCTCGTACAGGTCTTGATCTTCTTCGAATCGAAAACCAGTGATTTGAGCTCTTCCGACAACGAGAACCCCTTTCCCGACACCTTCACCGTTGCCCCCACGGGGCCCTGCCCGGGCGCCACCTTGATCGTGGGCACGGTGATGATTGAGAGAGTTCCCTGAATGGCGTTGCTGACATACGTGCGCCCCGCGCCGGCATCGTACGCGACGCCCACCGGATCGGCCCCCACCGCCACTGTGGCCGTGACCGTGTTCGTCGTGGCACTGATCACGCTCACGTTGTTCGAGTAGGAGTTGACGACGAATAGCTCTCCATTCTGGGCGTCAAACGCCAGGTTGCCGGGCAGGCTCCCCACGCTCAGCGCCGCCACGACCGTGTCCGTCGTGTCGTTGAGCGCACTCACTTCGTTGGTGGACATGTCCGCAACGAAGATCTCCCCCTTCGCGCCGTCATAGGCGATTCCATCCGTGTAGCTACCCACCGCCACGGTGGTCACCACGGTGTCGGTAGAGTCGCTGATCACGCTCACGTCGTCTGCGACCGAACTCGCGACGAACACCTCCCCCTTTCCGCTGTCATACGCGAGAGCGGAGGGCTCGACCCCCGTCGACACCGTCGCTACCACCGTGTCCGTCGTGTCGTTGATCACGCTCACCGTCTTCGATACGAAGTTCGCGACGAAGATCTGACCTTTCCCGGGGTCGTATGCCACCCCCTCGGGATAGCTTCCCACCGCCACCGACGTCACGACTTTGTTCGTCGCGTCCGAGATCACGCTCACATTGTTCGAGTTGAAGTTGGAGACAAAGACCTGCCCTTTCGCGCTGTCGTACGCCATTCCATCGGGGTCGCTTCCGACCGATACCGTGGCCGTGATTTTGCTCGTCGCGTCACTGATGACGCTCAAATTGTTGGCGAACGAGTTCGATACGAACACCTCTCCCTTCCCGCTATCATACGCCACGGCGGAGGGCATCTGCCCCAGCGTGAGGGAGCCCGTCACGGTCCCCGCCCCCGTGGAGGGCGCGACGACGCTCACGTTGTTCGAATCAGCGTTCGCGACGAAGAGCGCATTCACTCCAGCATCAAACACCACCCCGATGGGATCCCCTCCCACCCCGATGGGCCCGAGCACTTCGTTGTCCAGCTCATAGATCGCGCTCAGAGTATCGGACCCGGAATTCGTGACGAAGACCTTCCCCGCATCAATATCCTCGATCACTCCGTAGGGGCCCGATCCCACCTTGGGATTCGCTACGACCTGCAGGCTCGAACAGTCGATCACACTCACATTGCCGGAACCGCTGTTGGCGACAAAGATTTCGTTTTCTTGAGCGGCGTAGGCGACACCGGTAGGGTTGGATCCCACCTCGATCGAGGCCACGATTTCGTTGTCGCTGGGCGCCACTACGTAGACGGTAGTGCCCCCCGCATTCGAGACGTACACCTCCCCACCAGACTGGTCGTATGCAATCCCCCAGGGGTGCCCGAAGTCGGGGATGTTGACGACGAGGGAGTTCGTCGAGGCGTCGATCACGCTTACGGTGTCCGAGCCTTCGTTGGTGACGAACACCTCGTTATCCGGGCCGTCATAGGCGACCCCCACCGGATAGTCTCCGACCGAGATGCTCGTCGTCACGGTGTTCGTCGAGTCGTTGACCACGCTCACGTCGTCCGTTTCATAGTTGGCGACGAAGACCTCTCCATTTTCGCTGTCGTAGGCCACGCCCGAGGGTTCCAGGCCCACCGCCACCGTTGCCACGACCACGTCCGTCGTATCGTTGATCACGCTCACATTGTTCGAGGAGAAGTCCGCGACGAAGATCTCCCCCTTCCCGCTGTCATAGGCGGCGGCCACAGGGCCAAGACCGTTGGCGGCGAGAAAGTTACCAGGCACCAACGTGTCGTTCAGCAGGTCGAGGGTATCGGTCGTGGAGGGAATCCCGGAGGTGGACGCCAGCGACGCAGACCCTGCCACGGTGTTTTCTTCGGGTACGGACTGCGAGGCGACCGGTCCAGAGGCTACGGGAGAGCTCGATGCCAATCCCCCCGGGAGAAAACTCATCAATTCGATAGCCACGATGACGACCACCATCGCGGCGGTGCCCCCGACCACTTTGGTCCGTAGTGTACTCCACTCTCCCCTCGAGCTCTGCTCCCGCATGGTCAGGTTCCGCGGGGTAGGGGATTCGCTAGGGGGTAATCAACCCCGCAGTATAACTCGGAAAGCAACTCCCTCCGAAGGTCGCCTTGGCATTGCGCGGGGGGGGAAACGACTTGGCTTGGCCCTGATGACCCAGATACCTCGACCGCCAGAGAGGTTCGGGTTTGAAAACCAATCCCTTGCACGACAACCAGTTGTGCGAAGCCTCTCTGGGAAAACCCTAGCTCGCGGTCGAGAGACGAGATCTAGCCCCGAGCGGATTCGCTAGCTGTTGCCGAAGAAAGGGGATGCACCCACGCCTGCAGCCGAGAGCCGACCGTGCCGAATGCGGCAGGACCTCCAGACCGTGAACCCCGGAGAGCCCCGCCAGATCTGAACGCCACCCACGACATGCTCCCAGGCGACTCTATCGCGCCGCCGGAGGCTCGTTGGGCGAGGTAAGCGAAGAGGTATCAGTCCGAGGCCCTGTGGTGGTGATAGTGTTCGTATACCTCTTTGAAGAAGCCAAAGGGCTGGACAAGTTCGTCCTCGGGGGCAAGGGGCTCGGGCTCGTTGAGATGACCTCCATTGGCCTCCCCGTCCCACCGGGCCTGGTCATCACAACAGAGGCATGTAGGGAGTACCTTCGCACGGGGAGCGTTCCCACCGGGCTGTTCGGCGAAATCAAGTCGAAGCTGTCCGTGCTGGAAACGAAGACCGGCAAGAAGCTAGGCAGCCCGGAGCGGCCTCTCCTTCTGTCTGTGAGGTCCGGAGGTCCGTTCTCCATGCCGGGAATGATGGATACGATCCTCGACCTCGGCTTAACCGACGGTGTCGCCGAGAGTTTGGCCGCCCTGGTGGGCGATAAGCGCTTCGCGATGGACGCCTACCGGCGACTAATCAAGATGTACGGTTCGACGGTCCTCGGTGTTCCCAAGGCGGACTTCGAGACCGTACTCGACCAGAAGAAGAGGAAGCTCGGGCTCGGCCAGGACACCGACATCCCCGCCAGTGAGATGGAGGATGTTGTTCGTGCTTTCAAAGGAGTGGTCCTCGAGAAAACGGGCACGCCGTTCCCGCAGGACCCGTGGCAGCAGCTCGAGGGAGCAGTGCGTGCGGTCTTTCGGTCGTGGGAGAACCCAAGGGCCCGGGAGTACCGGCGGTACTACAAAATCGCGGACGATCTCGGAACCGCAGTGACCATTCAGGCCATGGTTTTCGGAAACAACGGAAAGAACTCGGGTTCGGGTGTGGGCTTCAGCCGCAACCCATCGACTGGAGAGAAGCGACTCTACGGGGAGTTTCTCCCGGAGGCTCAAGGTGAGGACGTCGTTTCCGGAACGAGGACGCCTGTCACCATCGATTCGGTCGACCGCTCCCTGAGGTCGCAGCTGGAGGACTTGGCGGAGAGGCTCGAGAGGCACTTCCGGGACATGCAGGACTTCGAGTTCACCGTGGAAAGCGGGAGGCTTTACATGCTCCAGACCCGGACGGGCAAGAGGAGCCCGCAGGCCGCCGTCCGGATCGCTTACGAGATGGCGGAGGAAGGCCTGGTCACGAAGCAAGAGGCAGTACAGCGAGTGGTCCCGGCGGACGTGGAAGGCTTGCTGCACCGGACAATCGACCCTTCCGTCCTGGTCAAACCCATCGCGAAGGGGTTGAACGCCTCCCCCGGCGCGATATCGGGAACCGTGGTCCTGGACACATCGTTAGCGATAGCGATGGGGACGAGGGGGCAGAAGGTGATTCTCGTCCGGCCGGAAACGACACCCGATGATTTCGCGGGGATTATTGCGGCCCAAGGCGTCCTGACAGCGAGAGGGGGATTGACGTCGCACGCCGCGGTTGTCGCAAGGGGGATGGGGAAGCCGGCAGTGGTGGGTTGCAGCGCGATCAGGGTCGACCCGGTCAAGGGCTTCTTCACGGTCGAAGGTGGGGGCGTCGTCAAAAGTGGCGACGTGATCACCATCGACGGCACGACCGGCACGGTCATGCTCGGCACGGTGCCGACGGTCGAGCCTCACCTCACGCCGGCGTTCGAAACACTTCTCGAGTGGGCCGACGATCTCCGGAAACTCGGGGTGTACGCGAACGCCGACACTCCCGAGGCGGCCGCCACCGCACTCGAGTTCGGCGCCGAGGGAATCGGGCTCTGCCGGACCGAGAGGATGTTCAACGCACCGGACCGGTTGAAGATCATGCACGAGATGATCCTCTCCGAAACCGACGAAGATCGGAACGGAGCGCTCCGGAAACTCGCCCCCTTCCAGGTGAGCGATTTCGTGGAGATGTTCCGGGTGATGAAGGGACTCCCCGTCGTCGTCCGGCTGTTGGACCTGCCACTCCATGAATTCCTCCCCAGACTGGAAGCGGTTCTGGAGAAGATCGAATCCCTCCGGAGCCACGGGGCCGAGCCAGCGGAAGTCGAACGGTGGCTGAAGATCTTGGGGAAACTCGAGCAGCTGATGGAGCACAATCCAATGCTCGGGCACCGCGGCTGCCGGCTCGCGGTGACCTATCCTATCATCTACGAAGTTCAGGTGGAGGCGATCGTCCGCGCCGCAGTCCAGGTGCGGAGAGAGGAAGGCGAGACGGCCAAGGTCGGCATCATGCTTCCCATGGTGAGCGAGAAGGAGGAGCTGGTGTGGCTGAGGAGAGTGATTGACGCCGCCGCCCAGAGGACCCTCGAAGAACTCGGCGAGACCTTCGAGTACAGGGTAGGAACCATGATTGAAACTCCTCGGGCGGCCCTCACCGCGGGAGAGATTGCTCCGTACGTCGATTTCTTCTCCTTCGGGACGAACGACCTCACTCAGGCGACGTTCGCCTTCAGCCGCGACGACGTGGAAGCGAAGTTCATGGCGAAGTACCTGAAGGAGAGGATTCTCCAGGATAGCCCGTTCGAGGTCCTTGATGTCGAAGGCGTGGGAAAGCTGGTCGCCATGGCGGTCGCCGAGGGGAGGAAAATCCGTCCGAATCTCGAAGTTGGAATCTGTGGGGAGCATGCCGGGAACCCGAGGAGCATCGACTTCTTCAACGGTGCAGGAGTGAACTACGTTAGTTGCTCGGGGTTCCGTATTCCACTGGCCCGGTTAGCGGCCGCTCAATCGGCGCTTAAAGGCCACGCGGGGCCCTCTTCGGTCTGACTCCGAAAGGGCACATTACTCGACGATTTGCCCCGAGCGTGGATACTCACAAACCAAGTCGAACGAGTATCCTAGCCCCGAGCGGATTCGCCTGCTGTTACCGACAGATTGGGATACCGACTCGAAGTGAGTGCCCGGCGTACCAGGGTCATCAGAATTCGATTTGGGCCCCGGCAGGTGCTCCAACCCGGGGTGGTTCACACCCCGAGCGATGGGATCGAAGTACGGACATCGCGAAAAAGGGTCCAGTACACCGGTCTCGATCCGGAGGGGCTGCCGCTCCGGAACAAGGCAGAAAGTAGGTTTTCGACGTATTCGGTCCATCGATTCCGGTTTCCATGACGGAGTCCCGCACCTACGTGGTCGCTGGCGCCACAGGACGACTGGGTGGGCCCATAGCTCGGGATTTCAATACTGCGGGTCACCGGGTTATTGGAATCGCACATACGCCACCAAGAGCCGTCAAGCTCGATCGCTGGGCATCGAGCCCCGGATCACCGACATTCGTGACGGCGTTGAACTGACTCCGCGTCTCCGGGGAATCGATGGGTTCTTCGCTGGGACGGATACGTTGGCTCTCCGGGGGGTGACGGAAGACTGGTCCGCTTGGGTCGAGGACGAACTCCACCACGGTCACGAAACTCCTCGGGCCGCCCACGATGCGGGCGTCCCGCATTTGTTCGACAAGGATGGATGGATCAAGGCGGGCCGCATCGAGCTGCCCGTTCGCCCGGAAATCCCGATTCACTGTAACTACACGGAAAATCTCGGAAGGGTGGCGCCGTGGGCGTTCGCCACCCCGACGAATCGGTCAGATGCCCTCGGGTACCGGTTCTCGGAGGGACACGTCGATGATCCGTCCGATGAGTACGTGGTGAGGTATGGCGGCCTCAACACGACGGCCGCGGTGGCGCACGCGCATGACGGCACGTGGACCTACAAAGCGACGGTCTGGACCAACAATACGCGGACCGCGTGAGATAGCCTCCTCTCGACAAGGGTAGGAGCCTCTCTGCTCGTTTCCGTCTGCGTGGGTTGAGCGGCGGGGCCGACCCTCAGTTGTGGTTCGGGAACTTCGCGGCGCCCGTCGAGCCGCTCGAACCGGCTGAGCCGCTCGTACCGTTAGCTCCCGTTGCCCCCAACAGTCCCGGGGTCCCGCTCGCCGCGTAGGTCGTACCATCGCCGTTGAGGCCTCCGCTCCCCGCGGCGCCTCCGCTACCCCCCGGACCTCCGGTCGAGCCCGCGCCGGGACAGGCGCTACCGGATCCGCCCGGGCAGCTATCGACCCCGCCGGCTCCTCCGGTCACGAAATTGGACGCGTACGAATTGCCCGTGTCCGAGGTGGGTGTCGTCGTTGAATACCACGCACCGCCTTCGGCCACGCCTCCGGCTCCCCCGTTAGCGGAGTTTCCGCCGGAACCGCCGGTTCCGCCGATCCCACCGTCGGAGCCGTTGCCGCCCGTGCCGCCGAGTGAGCTCGGGTAACCCCCGGCACCCCCTCCTCCGCCCTGGCCCCCGACCCCGCCCGAGCCGCCGAACGCTCCGGCGCCTCCGTTTCCGCCCGAGGCTCCCCGGCCCCCGGCGGTACGGTCCTCAGAGAAGGCGTTCTTCGTGAGGGTTAGCGTCCCCGAATTGTAGAGACCGCCACCCTCGGCCGGGCCGCCCCCACCGCCCTTTCCTCCGGGGCCACCGTTTCCGCCGACGCCGCCGGGGCCGCCGAGATTGGCGTTGGCACCCTGCCCGCCGGTCCCGCCCATCCCTCCGGAACCGGCCCCATAGCCGGCATTACCGCCGTAGCCACCCCAGGCGCCTCTGCCGCCGCTTCCGCCGTTGCCCGCACTTCCACCGGGGCCGCCGAGGCCACCGGAGCCGGCGAGCGCAGAGCTCGAGTCGATCGTGCTGGACTTCACGGTGGCTTTTCCGCTTGAATAGATCGAGCCGCCCTCCGCCGCCCCTCCGGAGCCACCGTGACCGCCAGATCCCCCGTTCCCTCCCGGGCCTCCCGTTGGACCTGCTGGCCCCGTTGTTCCGGCGATCCCGGACCCGCCGTTGAACGGTGCGTCGGGTGGGTTGTCGGAGGCCGCCACTCCCCCGGCACCGCCCGCCCCTCCGTTACCGGCATTACTGCCGGCGGGTCCGGCATTCGCGTACCCGCCGGGGCCGCCGTAGCCCCCGTTGCCGCCGGTGGCCTCGCATTCGGTGAACTCTGAGGAATCGACAGTCATGGACCCGGTCTTCGTTGCGCTAAAAATCGCCCCTCCGGCCCCGAGCCCCCCAACCCCACCCGGTCCGCCGTTGCCCCCGGGAGCGCTCTTACCCGACGTCCCTGCCATCGACCCGACCGTGCCGGCGGTGCCAGAGGCACCGTTGCCGCCGTTCGCATGGCTTCCAGAGGCACCTTGACCGCCGGTACCGCCGCCCCCGCCGAGATCTCCCGAGCCGCCGTAGCCACCGACACCCCCGACGCCCCCGGTTCCGCCCGAGTTGCCGTCGCCCCCGACGACCGAATCCGATGAAAACTCAGTGTTCTTGTCCGAGAGCGACCCCAGGTTGTAGATTGCACCGCCCTCGGCGGCACCACCCGCTCCCCCGGCTCCGCCGACAGCGCCCGTTGCGCCGTCCGAGCCGAGGCCCCCCGGGACCCCGGAACCGGCGGAACCAGCTGCGAAACCGCTCCCTCCGTTCTTCGGAACTCCGCCCGTTCCCCCGTTTCCCGGTTCGGAGATGTCGGTGCCCCCGGGGTTCCCACCCCCCGCGGCGCCATTGCTGGGACCTCCTCCGTACTCGCCGTACTGACCATTCCCGCCGGTCGCTTCGTTGTCGGTGAAACTCCCGTTGACAATCGTAAGGGTCCCGGTGTTGTAAATCGCACCGCCCAGGGCTTCGCCCCCGGAGCCACCGGAACCGCCGATGCCGGGGACGCCCGCCGTCCCGCCAGGGGCGTTTGTGCTCGCATCGCCACCGGCGCCTCCCGCATCGTTGCGACCCGTCCCTCCGGGACCTCCCGACCCACCGCTTCCACCGGCCCCCGCATCTCCCCCCGCACCGCCGAAGCCCGCCAGTCCCCCGGCGCCTCCATCGGCGACGTTCGATCGGAAGGTCACGTTAACGAGGTCCAAGCTCCCGGCATTGTAGATCGCACCGCCGTCGGCGGCACCACCCACTCCGCCATTACCTCCCGCGCCGCCTTTACCGCCGTTTCCGGCAGAACCGCCGGGCCCCCCCGGCCCTCCGGTCATTCCGGGCTTGCCCGTCCCGCCGGAACCGCCGTTCCCGCCGGCTCCCCCGTTTCCACCTGTGCCGCCATTGCCCCCGGCGCCACCGGTACCTCCGACAGCAGCATTTTCGTAGAACGTATCGAAGAAGAGTGCCACCGTCCCGCTCTGGATCCAGATCGCGCCTCCCTCCGCAGAAGCACCGGCCGATCCGGACGTCCCGGCCTTTCCGGAGGTTCCGTTGTGCCCGGGCCGGCCAGCCCCTCCGGCCCCGCCGGTCTTGGCATTCTTGCCGTTCGCGCCGACGTGGCCGGACACCCCGGAATTCCCGTTGACGCCGTTGGCCCCGGCTCCCCCCGTGGCCCTCCCGTCCTCGAGATAGATTCCGCTAATGGTCAAATGGCCGCCCTCGACCAGGAACAACTGGCTCGCTCCTGCGCCGTTGAGGACCACCGTGAACCCGCTGGAATTGATTGCAACAGTGAGAGTGGAAGGAATTGTGATCGGAGTGCTCATGACGAGGTCGGCGCAATTGACCCCGAAGTTCACGGTCCCCCCCGCGGAGACGTCGGAGGCAAGGACGGACTCGCTGCACGTGAGGACGATGCTGGCCTGCCCGGAAACCGAAGCCTCCCGGGCTAGGGTGACCACGGTGCTGGGGTTCCCCGACGCATTGGACGCGGGAAGGTAGGCAACTAGGACAAAGAATACGACAGCACCTACAGCGATGACAGTTGCAGATTTTCGCATTCGGACCAAGCCCCGTACCCGGATTGGGCAGGCTCGTATCCGACTCGGACTATTTGAAGGCCTGAGAACGGTCTCGGCGGTGGGCCCTCAGAAAATGTCGGCTTGGGCGGTTGCGCCTCCGCTTCCTCTCCTCGGGCGCTTGCCGAGGGGCCGCCAGAACCGAGCGGATCTCTGGTCGGTTCATCGACGACGCGTCTCATTCCGCCCCGGAAATCGCTCACGCGCCGGACGTTCTTCGTATGCCTGCCCAGATTGGCGTAGTTCGACTCATCGGCCGAGCGCGTCGACAGGACCGGCGTTGCCGTCGTATTCCCGACTCTTGTGACCGCTGCAGGGGCCGCGGACAGGAGTTGCGACGCACATTGCGCTCGCACCCGGGCCACTAGGTAGCCCCGAGCGGATTCGCCTGCTCTATCAGAACAAGTAGGATCCACCGGCACCGGAGGAATGGGAGACTCCGGAGTCGGACGGCGAGGACCGCAGAATCCAATCGCGGTTAGTACGTTTCGAGGTGTAGCCCAGGGATTCGCTGAAAGCCTCGGTCTCGGGTTACGAGTATTCCTCGGTTCCTTCGTACCACGGCAGCGATGAGGAGGTCTAGATTGCCTACTGACAATCCTCGCCGATCCAACTCTCCCCCGAGCCTTGCCGCCTCCTCGGCCGCCTCCTCATCGAGAGGGAGGACCGGTAGGCGGCGGGCCAAGGTGAGACTTCGCTCGAGGAAGCGACCCCCCTGTCGATAGCCAGCGCGGAGAAACTCCGCCAGAGCTGGCGCGGGCATGGTCAGGGGTTCCTGTTGCGACTCCCATTCTCTTGCACGGTCCGCAGCTCCGGCATGGCCGCGGAGAAGGTCGAAACAGTAGCACGCGTCCAGAGCCCTCACGGAGACCCTCCTGCATCTGTTCCGCGGCGCGCCCGTTGTCGATCTCTCCGTCGTGAGTCGCGTCGAACTCGATCAATCTCCTGCCAAACGCCGGCGGCGACATCGGTTAGTTCGCCCGCCAAGTCCGAGATTCTTGCCGGGGGACGAAGTTGCCGACGAACCACGTCACTGAAAGTCTCTCCCGCTCGTCGGTGTCTCCGAAGCAGCTCGTACGTCTCTGCGTCTAGAGCGATCGTCTTTGCTGCCATTGCTGTGTGGAACACAACGCGGGATTATAGTCGTTGTGTTGATCCGGTACCGGAGTCATAGCCCCGAGCGGATTCGCCTG
>Ga0187784_10003422_pt1 | contig 12817 bp, 8 predicted proteins | sample 1015_SJ02_MP15_2_FD_132964 | JGI IMG/M metagenome (GOLD analysis project Ga0187784, IMG submission 132964) | Tropical peat soil microbial communities from peatlands in Department of Meta, Colombia - 1015_SJ02_MP15_20_MG | ecosystem: Environmental > Terrestrial > Soil > Wetlands > Peat | place... | reverse complement strand
CCAGTTCATAAGTCGTCGTGGGAGCGAAAACCATGCTCAGAGAGGAACTGCTCTGGACCTAGACGGTCGTACTCCTGTATCGCGCGCAACACGTCACGACGGATCACACGATCCCATGCCACCATATTTTTCCCCCCGGGGTTGTTAGCTCGACACTCAACCATTGCGCCGATCCACGGGTTGACGCGGTCACGCCGTTGCCGCACTGTAGCCGCGACCTCATGGTCCGATCCTAGTGATTCTGCATTGCCTCTGTCGATCTCAGTGCTGCGGCTCCGAAATTAACGCTGAATCGTTTGCACCAAATGGAGACAGCGCGATATTTAGCTAGGTCTAAGTCGCTACTAAGGGGATAGTTTTGGTCGCCGATATTACCCTTGATAACTCCCAGATCGATGAATCCAGCCCGTTGCACGGACTCTGCGTCCTTAGCATCGTCTGCGGCAACCATATAGACGTGTACGTCAGGACCATTCGAAGTCGTGAAGTTCATAAAGCGAAGGACACGAGCGCCGTCTTCCATCTGGTAAATGGTTGCGGTGCCGGACGTCGGGTGCAAAACGCTATAAAACTGTCCCGAGACAAGAGGCTTCGGCGACACGTCTGGTGCGGTCGGCATGGCTTCGTTAACCCGCCGATTGAGCACAAGCCGCTCTGGCCGAAATGCATACCAGGCGAGGAAAGCCGCGATCGCGGCAACAGGAATCGCAGGTTTTATCCACTTTTTCATTTGTCCATCTCCTAACCTCAGGCATTTGATCTGCTTCAAAACGGCAGCATCAGGACCCCGGTGATTGCTTCCTAGGCAGCCAGGAACCGCTTGACCTGAACCGCGGAATCCTCAGGATTTTCTTCCGGGAAAAAGTGTCCGCCCTTCATCGCCTGTCCGTGAGCGTTTGGAGCCCATTGCCGCCAGATGCTTAGCGGTCCGCCGTCTTTCGCGTAAAAAGTATCGAGAGGACCACCCGCGGCCCACAGATGCAACATGGGGCATTCAATTTTTTTCGACGCTTCTTTGTCGGCGCGATCGTGTTCGACATCGATCGTCGCCGCCGCTCGATATTCCTCACAGATGCCGTGCACGCGGGCGGGATCGCGATACGTGGAAACGTACTCTTCGAGAACGTCCGGACCGAAGGAGCCTTCACCAAAAGGGTTATGGAAGACAGCCTCGGGAGCACCGAGAAGATAGCTCTCTGGGAGCGGATCTGTCTGCGAAAGCAATATCCACGGCCAATAAGTCCGAGCGAAACCAGCATCGGACCGGTTCCACGCTTCGAAGACCGGAATCACATCGAACACGGCAAGGCGCTCGACGCTGTTCGGATGATCCAAAGCCATGCGATAGCTGACGCGTCCTCCGCGATCGTGCCCGATCAAGGTGAAAGTGGGAAAGCCGAGCTGGTCCATCACTTCCACCAATTCCTTTGCCATCGCTCGCTTTGAATAAGGAAAGTGATCGTCGGCAGAAGCAGGTATCCCGCTGCGGCCGTAAGCGCGGAGGTCGACGCAGATCACGGTGTGATTTTCGGCCAGCTTCGGCGCCAGCAATCTCCACATTAGGCTGGTGCGGGGAAAGCCGTGCACGAGCAGGATTGCTGGTCCTTTTCCGTAGCGGCGCACAAAAATCGTGTTTCCTGAAACCTCGACTTGAGAGGTCTCGAAACAATCCTGGCCGCTTGAAGCATTTCCAGTTTGTCCTCGCGCGGGTTCTGCGAGAGCGTTTTTCAACAGCACCGCAAAAGATGCGGCGCTCAGGCTCTCAAGAAACATACGGTGCTCCATCACTTCCTCCGCGAGTCCATCCCTAGATGCCTTTGATCTCGCCGCCATCCATGCGCACGGCAGCGCCGGTCATCCATCTCGCCGCCGGCGACAGGAGATAACCAATCAGCTCGGCAATCTCTTCCGGCTTTCCGAAGCGAGTGATGCCAGCTTGCTCCGGTCACGATGGCGACAGATTTTACGGTTGTCATATCGTCGCTTTTCTTATCAGAGATCGGTTCCTGTCACCATGGTCCTTATTGCGAGAGGGTTTCACGCGCCGCCTCCAGGATCACGTCGATTACGAGGTTCGGATCTGCGTACATCGGAGTGTGGTCCACGGGGTGTGGCCGGATTTTCGCGCCCATGCGCTCGGCCATGAAGCGCTGGGTCTTGGGATTGATCATGCGATCCTTCTCGGCCAGCAAATACCACGAGGGTTTGGTTTTCCACGCTGGTTTTGGCGCGGCCTCTTGAATGCATTGAACCGAAATGGGTCGTTGCACAGCAGCCGTAATGCTGGCTTGATCGGCAGAGGCCCTGTGGGCAAGCGCACGCCGAAATGCATCTTCCGGCATCCAGACAAAGTTATGGGAGTCGGGAACCATCTTCGGCTGTTTTGGACTGGGTTCGTCACGATAAAAAACTTTTGCGACGGTCTCGCCTTCATCGGGTGCGAACGCGGCGATGTAGACCAGCGACTTAACTCGGTCTTCTTGTACGGCGGCGATCACGGCGCCAGAATAGGCATGCCCCACCAGGACCACTGCACCGCTGGTCCGCTCCAATGCCCGATGCAACGCGGCTGCGTCGTCGCTTAACGACGTCATCGGGATCGGCGCGCACATGACGTGAAGGCCGCGCTTTTCCAATGGCAGAATGACGTTGCCCCAACAGGTGCCGTCGGCCCACGCCGCATGCACCAAGACGATGGTTGAGTTCTGCGGAAAGGCACTCGCGTTGGAAGTGTGCGCGGAGAAATCTGTAACCGCTCTTGCTAAGAGCCCTTTGAACCCAACCCCTAAAGATGCGGCCGTGAGCGCGCCCAGAAAACTACGACGTTGCATACCTCCTCCTCGTCCCAATGACCGCTTGCGAGTCGGCCGCGAGAAAGTCTTTCACCGCTGTGGCAATCTCCACCACGTGGGTCTCGATCGCGAAATGTCCGGTGTCGAGAAATTGGATCTTGGCGTTTGGCAGGTCTTTGCGGAACGCCTCTGCTCCCGCAGGAACGAAAAAAGGATCGCTTTTGCCCCAGATCGCGAGCAAAGGTGGCTGCGACTCACGAAAATATTGGTGGAATTTCGGATAAAGGCTGATGTTCGAGGCATAGTCGAGAAACAAGTCGAGCTGAATCTCCTTGTTCCCCGGCCGTTCCAGCAGGGCTGTATCCAGTGTGTAGGACTCAGGAGCAACACTCTCCGGATCTGCTACGCCTTGGGTGTACTGCCAGCGCGTGCCGCCCGCGGTCAAAATACTTTGGCGAAGTATGGCCCGGTTTTCTGACGTCGGTTCAGCCCAGTATTTCCGGATCGGGCCCCAGGCATCGCCCAGGCCTTCTTCGTAGGCGTTCCCGTTCTGCGAAACGATCGCTGTGACCCGGTCCGGGTGCGTCATCGCCAAACGGAAGCCGGTGGGCGCACCATAATCGAACACGTAGATTGCGTAGCGATCGATCTTCAGCGCCTGCGTGAAAGCGTCGATCGTCATCGCCAATTGATGAAAAGAATATTCATAGTTGCGTTCCGGTGGCACCTCGGTGAATCCGAATCCGGGGAGGTCTGGAGCGATGACACGATAATCGTCCGCCAGACGTGGAATCAGCTCGCGAAACATGAAAGATGAGGCGGGAAAGCCGTGCAATAAGAGGATAGCGGGCGCGGTTTTCTCGCCGGCCGCGCGATAAAACACCAGCACGCCGTCGGCTTCGATCCTGTGAATGGAGGTAACCGGCCTGCTGAATGGTGCACGTTCGTGACTCGGCATTACCGGCTGTGCTGTTTGCGACGTCATACTGCTCATATGTCCTCTCCCCATGTTTTTTGCTTCTCTGAGCGCAGGTGGGATACCAAACAGGCAAAGCCGCTTCGAAAGAGCGGACGCTCAATCCAAGTCATTGTGGCTGTTGAAGTTTGTAAGGAAGGAGCGGGAAGAATCTCGAAACCTGAGTGACAAATCTGTGACCGAATTCCGCCGCTGACGGATTTCCGTCAGATTCGCCGCCGCTGCTGGCGGATTGTTACGGCGGCAGATTCAATCGCTGGCCAGGCCGATGCTGCGTTTCGGCAGGGCAGGTCGATGGATGTGAAGCTTCTTCATCCTGTAAACCAAGGATGTTCGCTTCATGCCCAAGCGCGCCGCGGCGCCACTGATCACCCAGTTGCTGGCTTCGAGGGCGCGAAGAATATAATCCCGCTCCACCTCGGCGAGACCATTCATGGGAAGGTTGAGTCCCTTACTGGACGAGAACGGCTCCAGCTCGGAAATGGGCGCCCGTAACACGGACTGTGGCGAGAGAATCACTGCGCGTTCAATGAAGTTCTGCAGTTCCCGGACGTTTCCCGGCCACTGGTATCGCACCAAGGCATCCATCGCATCTGGAGGGATTACGTCAATCCGTTTGTTCATGCGTTGCGAGTAGACTGAAGTGAAGTGCCGCACCAATCTGGGAATGTCCTCGGTACGTTGTCGAAGAGCCGGAACCTGGATCGGAAATACTTTCAGCCGATAGTAAAGGTCTTCACGAAATGTCCCTTCCTTGACCATGGCCGGTAAATCCCGATGCGTGGCGGCGATCAAGCGAACGTCGACTTTATGGGTGCGGGTACTGCCGAGCCTTTCGAATTCCTGCTCTTGCAGAACGCGGAGCAGCTTCGCCTGAAGTTCCAGAGGTATGTCGCCGACCTCGTCAAGAAAAAGCGTGCCTTTGTCGGCAAGATCGAAGCGTCCGGTTTTTTGCGTGATGGCGCCGGTAAATGCTCCTTTTTCGTGACCGAAAAGTTCACTCTCAAGAAGTCCAAGGGGGATTGCGGCGCAGTTCAATTTCACGAATGCCTTGTCGCTGCGACTGCCGAGCTTATGGATCGCGCGCGCCACGAGTTCTTTGCCGGTGCCGGTTTCTCCGAGGATCAGCACGCCGGAATCCGTAGGTGCTACGACCGACACCATGCTCAGCGCCGTCTTCAAGGCTGGGCTCTCTCCGACGATTTCTCCCAACCCGGCGCGAATTTCCTCCTCCAGATAGCGTCTTTGTTTGGTCTCGTGGTCTCGATCCTTTGTCGCTTTTTCGTACTGCAACGTGTTCTCGACTGCAATCGCAACCTGACAGGCCACTTGCTCGAGCAGAGTGACGTCGTCTCTCTCAAAACGATTGTCTGAACGTCTACAGAGCATCAGAACACCAACCACCCGATCACGGCCTAGGAGCGGAAGGTAGCACCCCGTCCTGAGGCCTTCCTGAAGCACGCACTCATAAAGACGCTGACCGTCGGGATTGCCATAAATTTCAGGATCTTTGCGGACCTGTTCGAAGCTATCGACCCGGATGCTGTTAGCCTTCCGCAACACCTGACCCGAAATCGAGCCATTCATCGGCACCAACGATCCCTCGCGGAAGGGCCCCCTCGCATCAGGATTGTGCAAGATAGAAACGCGCAAGGCGCCGCTCTCGGAGTCGGGTAGCAGCAAGGCAGACACGTCACATTGCATTACTCGAAACAGATTCGTCGAAAGTGCCTCAACCATTTGCCGGAGGTCCAACCGGGAGGTGACGCTACTTGTGATTTCCAGAAGCAATCGCAGCCTGTCGCGTTCGCGCCGCAAGGCCTCTTCGTTCATGTGCCGCTCAATGGCGATCCCGGTGATGTGGCTGGCGTCCTCGATCAACTGGAGATCGTTGGCAGAGGGGCTACGCGGTTCACGATAATTGATAGAAAAAGTGCCGAGCGCCTGACCTTCGCTGCTGAACAACGGGCGCGACCAAACGGAACGAATTCCAAACGGCACCAGGCGGTCCCGATAATCATCCCAGATGGGATCGGTCAAAATGTCGGTCACATACACCGATTCCTTCCGATAAATCGCCGTGCCGCAAGAACCTCCCCTCGGACCAATCGCCATCGTTCCCACTCGAGCACTGAATCCAGCCAGGCCGGGTGCGGCCACGCAACGGAGTTCGCTCCCATCTTCAGTGGGAAGCCAGATCGTGCAAAACATGCCGTCAGCTCGCGCTTCCACCAACTGAGCAATGATGGTCAGAACTTCGGACAGAGGCGAGCCAGCAAAGATCAATTTTTGCAACTCGAGTACCGACGCGGTCGAAAACAGTTCCGGCCGTCCGCTCCCCAATTCGGCTTTTGCAGGAGAGTCCATCGCTCGCTCCATAAACTTGTTCCCCAGTCCCATTGGATTCGGTCAGGCGAGTCTGGATACTAAGCCGACCAAAAAAATGAATGCCGTCGCCGAGAAGCTTGGCGATCCGCTGCCCTCTCTGGGGCATCGGGGCCGGTTTTCAGAGCGCCCACTTCAGGCCCTGTCACAAACCACTTTAAGCCGGAACCGGCAAGACTGTCACTGTTCGGAGGCGCAAGCGCGTGCTTGAGAGTCTAAATCGATGCGCCGTGAAATTTGCATTCGAATAAGGTCCAGGATGGCTGGACCAGCTAAGGTCGGTCCGCGAGCTAGCTCGTAAATAGACTCCCAAGGGAATTAGGGCGGAGAAACGTTAGCGCCAGGCCGCGCGCTCCGCCGGATCCATTGTAAAGCTTTCGAGCAAAGACAGTGGCAAAGCAACGGGCGCTTCGATCACAGGAGTCGCTTGGTCTCCGAATTGGGTTGTGTGGCTTGGAAGCGTAAAATTGCTCGACCTGCTTTGGCTTCGAACGGGAGTCTAGGATCGACGTTCGGTCATTCGCAACTGTCCTTCGTATTGTGCACCAGTCTGAAGGCTTTCGATCTGTGACTCGAACTTGGTTTGGCAGCAAAAATATATCGCCGGAGTCGCCTGTGTCGGATCGTGAACGCCTGTCGCCTATTGATTGGCTTCTACTTTTCCTCTCTCTGATTGCCGCGCCGGTGTTGCCATTGGCGGCTCAAAGCGGGCCTGCATCCGCGGCTTCGGCACCGTTTACGGCAGAACAGGATCAGCAGAACATGATGCAGCAATTGGGCATTCGTGCCATGCGTCCGGGACCGAGCGGCGATGAAAAGGCCCCAACTCATGCCAACTACGATGAAAACAAAGCCAACCCGTTTCCCAATATTCCCGACGCTCTCACTCTGAATGATGGGCAGAAGGTCACGACGCCAGAGCTTTGGCAGAAGCGTCGCGGGGAAATCATTGAAGGCTTCGAGTGTTGTGTGTATGGCCGCGTTCCGAAGAACGTGCCAACCGTGACGTGGTCCGTGCAAAACGTAGATCGCGAGTTGGTTGGCTTCAATCCGGTCGTCGCCAAGGAAGTCATCGGCCACGTCGACAACTCCGGCTATCCACAAATCGATGTCAATATTCGCATGATTCTGGTCACGCCAGCGAACGCGAAGAAGCCGGTTCCTGTCTTGATCATGTTTGGTCCTGCCGAATTTCCCGCTCCTCGTCAACCTTCGGCAGAAGAACTGGCGCGCATCAACTCTGCGCTGAAAAGCCTTCTCATTCAGCAGGACCCGTCTTTAAAGGAGGTTTTCGAACAGCACCCAGCGTATGAACCGGAGGCGCCGCGTCCATTTCAGTTCCCGCAGATGAATGCGGATGGCGATCCGCCCAACACCTGGCAACTGATTGCCGATGGCTGGGGCTTCGCGCTGCTTGATCCGGCCAGCATTCAGACCGATAACGGCGCCGGACTGACGCGCGGTATCATCGGCCTGGCCAATCACGGGCAACCGCGCAAGCCGGATGATTGGGGTGCGTTGCGTGCCTGGGCTTGGGGAGCAGGCCGAGCGCTCGACTACCTGGAGACCGACCCGGCAGTCGATGCGAAGGATGTCGGCATCGAAGGCGTCTCCCGCTACGGCAAAGCAGCGTTGGTAACGATGGCCTTCGATCAGCGGTTCCGAGACGTCCTCATCGGCTCATCGGGAAAAGGCGGAGCCACTCTGCTTCGTCGAAACTTCGGCGAAGCAGTTGAGAATTTGACCGGCGGCGAATACTACTGGATGGCAGGGAACTTCATGAAATATGGTGCTTCCGACGCGGTCTTTGGAAGCAAGCGCGCCCCCGACATCCCGGTCGATGCGAACGAACTGATCGCGCTCTGTGCCCCCCGGCTCGCTTTCATCAGCTACGGAATACCGGAGAAGGGGGATGCCCGGTGGTTGGACCACAAAGGGAGCTTTAGGGCGACGCTTGCTGCCAGCCCAGTCTGGACCCTGCTGGGCGCGAAAGGCCTCGGTCCGATCGACGGCTACAGCGCCGAGAATATGCCGCCCGTCAACACCGGTTTGCTGGATGGTCAACTGGCGTGGCGTCAACACGACGGTGGACACACCGATGCGCCCAACATGAAATATTTTCTGCAATGGGCGGATAAGTTTCGATAGATGATGCAGGACAACCCCAAGGAAAAAACAACAGCGTCCAGATTCACGAGAATCCAAGCGCACGATGCTCAGTCCTGCAACCCACCAGATCCGGGCATGTTTTCCATCTTGAAGGCGTCAAGTCTATGTCAACTCACGGATCCTGCGGGAAGGTGTACTGACACTCACGGCGTCTCTCCGAGTCAAGGGGGCGACAGGCCCCAGCTCGAGACTCGGGTGAGGAAATTCCTTTGTCCGCTGCTTTCCCATCCGACCGACTAAGATTGATCTCCCCGGAAAAGTCGCCTACTCAGCAAAATGCCTCCGCAGCCCGCAAGGCGACGGAGGCATAGGCTGAAGGGCGGGGCGCTACTGCCTGGCGGCCGCCGCGGGAGTGAGGGCTTTTACGAACGCTTCTCCATTTGGAGTTCCTACGCCGGTCACGTTGTCCCAACCCACCTTGGTGTGCAGGGCATTGGTTTGGTTGCACTGCACGATATAGCCAAATCCATAGGCCATGTCGCAATCAGTGCCGAAAGAGACGACCACCGCCGTGTCTTCAATGAAGGCGTAGTCCCAGATTGCGCTAACAAACTTCGATTCGGGTTCGCCACCCATAACCTGGTCCGCAGTGTAGGCTGTCGTGCCCGCGGAGTCGACGATCGACCCAGTCACGTTTGTCTTTGAGGAGACCGGGACTACATCGGTGACGGCACCGGCGGGCAGAGAATAGACGTACTGGGCGGCTTGCCCCAGAGGAGGCCCGCCATCCTTCACCGCTTCTTGGTTCGCGATGGCCCATAATCCGCTGAACAATGGAGCGGCCACACTGGTTCCACCATAGACCTGCCATACCTGCTCCGGAATTTGGCCCGGAACGCTGATCAAGATGGCGACGCCGGTATAAGGATCCGCCAACCAGGAGATGTCGGGCATCTGGCGATACTTTCCGCTGATCTTCTTCTGGAAAGCGGGTTTCGGGTAACCGGCGAGGCAGGTGGTGTATTCCGTGCTGGGATCAACAGTCTGCGTGGCACAGTTGCTCATGCCGCCGCCGGAACCGCCGATGAAGCCGAAAGCCTCGCTCATCGGAGGATCGGCAACGAAGCCTTCCTCGGCAAGAAGAGTTTGGTTGTTGCCCCAGCCAGCCTGCCACGCGACCGAGTTGTCGGCATTCAGAGCCAGCGTCACGCCGCCGACGGCAGTCGCATACGGGGAATCTGCTGGCGCAGACACGCTTTGCTGAACGTTGCTAAAGAGACTAAGGTCAAAGACACTGTAATCCCCGTCGTCTCCAGAGGAGAAGTTCGCGGATATACCTTGGATGGCTGCGATCTCGTTGATGAAGTTCTCGGTCTCGAGAATGTTCTGCGGCGTGCCGGCCTCGAGGGAGCCGTAGCTGCCGGAGATAACAGTCGCCAATCCGTAGGTTACGGCGGTGTATTCCGCATCGTCGACATCGAGAAAGGTTGCCGACGGCGGAACAATGAGGTTGATGTTGGCACCCGGGGCTATGGCGTGCGCCCACTCCACATCGATATTGATCTCGGGCACATCCGCCGACTCGCAGAGGCTGGGAGAGGGAATGTAGGTGATGGCGAAGTTGGACGATGTGAGCGGCGGCAAACCGAATGCCGACGAAAACGCATTGGCATCGTTCTGGATGGTGAGTGAACCGCACCAGTCGATGATGCCGATGGTTTGGCCGGTTCCGTTGAGTCCTGCCGCATACAGACTTTTGAGGTTGTAGGCAGCATAGACTGGTGGGGGCGTGTAAGCACAGCCATCGCTGGTGAGAGACTGCAGATTCAGCACGTTCCCTTTATAGGTCGCGATCGGCAGCGAACCGTTCGCGTTGTTGGAAAACACGTCGGTTTCGGTGCCCGTAAAGCAAGTGATGCTGAAGTCGGGAGCAACCGGCCCGGCATCGGACACAACCAGGGGCTTGGAGGCCACCTTGGCAGTAGGCGCCTGCCCGCTCAACGTGGTACGCGACATCAACGGGTGCTCATATTCGCCGCTGTCGAGTCCGGAAATCGAGCGGACCAATGGGGCGGCTTCACCTTCAATATAGGGATCGCGGTCGTTAGAGCGAGTGACTTTGCCGCGAACTTCGTAGTTATTCAGCACGACGTGAAACGCTTCTTCCATCTGCCCCACGGTACCGCGAGCGCGGACGAAGAAATTACGGGGATCGGTCTTCACGATCGTCAGGCCGCGGGACTCGAGAAACTCGCGAACAGTTTTAGCTTCGGCGGCGGTGGGGGCGAAACGCGAGGCGAACTCGGCCGAAGTGAGGAAATGACGATAGTTGGGCGAATTGCGATCGTACAGCTCGCGCGCCAGCTGGTCCATTTGAGCGCGGTTGTGCGGTTGCAACCAGAGGCTGACTTCTATGACCCGGGACGGAATTTCCGCTCCGAGGTTCTTGGCGCGTGAGACGTAAGGTGGGGTGTTGTGTGTGATTTGCCGTCCAGCAGCCGCGAAGGCAGTAGCTGCCAGGACCGCAATCAGGCTTACCACAACTGCTATAGGCCAAGTCGTCCGCAAATTGCGGAGACCGCTTGTCGAGCAATCAGTGTTCTCGGAATTCATGATTTTCTCCTGGAAGCAAAGTAGGGCCGGTTGCGGAAAAATCGAGATCAGTCAGAGATTTGATCCTTTTCTTGCCGGCAGCAAGGCCCGCTGGCTGTGAATGGGGGGAGTGGCAACCGGTAACCTTTGGCTGCCGGCCGAGACCGGATTCAGCTGTATCGCCTGAGCAAAGCTCGAACAACTTCTCCGGTCAAACGATGGCGGTCATCGTGAGTTTTCACCGCCATGACAACGGACCCACAGTTATTCTTGGTTCACACGAAAAGTGTTCCAACTTGCGGCAACTAAAATACCACGTCTCGTCTGTGCTGACGCGGTTCTCGTCGAGCATGCATAGTGGGAATCTGGATCGTAGGATCGAGCTGGTCGGGGCTTCTCAATCCCGCCGTAAAGCTTGCATCTTCACAAATACAGCGCGCAGCTCGCCAGCCCTGCACAGCCGACTGAAGCCAGCGGGCTACCCCAGACAACGCCATGCATTTTCGGATCGTTCGCGTCTCCAGTCGCCTGTAAGAATTGACAGGTGCCGCTGGGATCGGGAAAAAGACACTCGTGGGCGTGAAATCCCGGTTGCTGACTGGCTGCTGCGTCCAACCAGCCGGCACGATCTCCGCCGGCCGACGATTCCTGAGGTGATCAGGCGTCCCCCGTCGTGGGATCGGTGATCCATTTGACTTCCGAGATACGGTTCGCCGGGAAGCCGTCCTTGCTGGACGCCGATGGAGTCGCTTACCTCTGCGATTCCACGGCCTCGACCAAGGCGTTGAGGGATGACAGATCTGGAGTACGCATGGTGATAAGATTACTACCCACCGTGAGGGATCCCATGAAAATGTCATGCAAAAGCGCGCTGTTGAGCGACTTGTCTTGGACGCTCCGTGCACGGGGCAGGCGGCCGGTGTTTGGTCTGATCAGCTGTTTGCTGATCGCGTCGGTCGGCCAAGCCAGCACTTCGTTATACCAAGGGTCGTTTGAGAGGGGACATGGCGACTGGACAGCTATTCGTGGCCTGGCCACGGCGGATTCCCGCGTCTTGCACGGCAAGAGCGGTTCCCTTCGCATTGAACGGGATGCGGTCTCGCAGGATGCATGCGTTGGCCTCAAACCCCTAACCCTCACGTTGGGCAAGCGCTATGCATTGAGCGGTTGGGTACGCACCGAGGCGCTCCAGGTACGCGATCTCGACCGCTCGCCGATTGCCTCCGGCGCCACGCTCACCATGGCATCGATGCCCTTCGATGTGCACTCGGAATCGGTCGGTGGCACACAGCCGTGGACGCGCTTGACCCTCCGTTTCATTGCCACCCGCGAGCAGGACCAGATATTGCTCACCGTCGGCAGCGGCGGCACATTCAGCGGCACGGCTTGGTTCGAGGGCCTACAACTGGATGCCATTTCTTCCGACGACGAGTGGCCGGTCCGGGAGGCCGTCGAGACCTTCGGTCCCGCGTTTCGCTATCCTGCAGCCGGTTGGATCTATCTACACATCGAAGGCAAGCCTTACGAGCGCGGATACCAGCACGGCCATTTGATGACTCGCGAAATTCCTGAATATCTTGAGCGCTGTGCGTCGCTTCTGGGCTCCAAAGAACATTGGGAGGAGTATCGCAAGCTCGCGAATTCTCTGTTCCTCCGGGGCTTCGATCAGGAACTCCTGGAGGAGATGCGCGGCATTGCCGAGGGCGCATCAGACGCCGGCGCACGCTGGCAGGATCGCCGCGTCGACCTGGTCGATATCGTCGTCGCCAACACCACGGTCGAAATCGGGGAACTAGGTGGCGCCCTTTCCACAACTCCGACCGGGCTCGAAGGCTTGAGGTTGGAGACGCCTCCTTACGCGAATGGCAAACATGATTCTGTCATGGACCATTGCAGCGCCTTTGCCGCCACCGGCCCAGCCACCCGGGACGGCAAGATGGTCATCGGACACGTTACCTGGTGG
>Ga0187784_10003421_pt1 | contig 12818 bp, 9 predicted proteins | sample 1015_SJ02_MP15_2_FD_132964 | JGI IMG/M metagenome (GOLD analysis project Ga0187784, IMG submission 132964) | Tropical peat soil microbial communities from peatlands in Department of Meta, Colombia - 1015_SJ02_MP15_20_MG | ecosystem: Environmental > Terrestrial > Soil > Wetlands > Peat | place... | reverse complement strand
GAGGCCGCGTTGGCCTCCACGCAGGTGGCCGCGGCCACCGAGACCGTCCGCCAGCACGTGTCCGCCGGGAGACCGGTCGAGGGGTCGACGATGTGGTGGACCACGTCGGTCCCGAGGCGCCAGCTGCGCGACCCGGTTCCCGACGACGCCAGGCCACCCGAGCGGATGGACACGGTCTCCGCGGTGTCGGAGGACGTGCAGGTGTCGGCCAGTCCGACCGCGAATCCCTCCGCCGGGGCTTCGCCCGCCGTGGCCACGTCGCCGCCCAAGGAGACGAGGGCGCCGCAACCGAGCCGCTCCCATATCGTCCGGGCTGCCCGGTCCGCCGCCAGTGCTTTCGCCGTCGCGCCCAGGTCGAGGACCGTGCCGGACGGGAGCGTGACGGTGGTGCGGGCCCGGTCGAGCCCGACGCTGCGCCATCCCCTCACCGGGCATGCGGCGGGCAGGCTCCCGTCGCGCCCGGCGCGCACCTCGGAGATGTCACGGTCGTAGCCGATCCCGCGCATGGCCGCGCCAACCGTGGGGTCGACCAGGCCGCCCGTGGCCTCGGCCATCGAGAGCGCCACCTCGACGGCGTCGAGCAGGTCCTCGCTGACGCGGACCTCCTCACCCGCCCGAGCGTTGAGCCGGCTCAGCTCGGAGTCGTGGCGGAAACGGCTGGCTACGCGGTCGATGCGAGCCAGCTCGGCCTCGAGCAGCTCCGAGGCGGCCACGAGCTGCGAGCTCTCGGTCACGAACAGCTGGGCGACGGTGCCGATGGCCCGGGTCCGGAACGTGCAGGGCACGCCCGCCCGCCCGCCCGGCGGCGGGGAGGAGGGAGCGGTCATCAGCTCGACCCGCTCGTGACCGGCGGCGGGCTGAAGCTGCGCTGCGGCGGCGAAGAGGGCGGGTTGATCGCCGGCGAGCCCGTGTTGCCCGTGTTGCCGCTGCCGCTGCCGCTGCCGCTGCCGCTGCCGCTGCCGGCGGGGCTGGGGCTTGCGGTGCCCGACCCCGAGCCGTTCGAGGGCGAGGCACCGGTGGAGCCCCCGGCACTCGTGGAGCCGCCGGCGGGCGCCGGGCCGCGGGTGGTGGCGGTGCTGGCGTGGTGACCGGGCGCCGCCTTGGCGACGTAGACGCCGATCGCCCCGACGGCGGCGGCGACGCCCACTCCGATGGCGGCGGTGATGGTGGAGAGCCTGGTCAGAGCCCTGTCACGGCGCAGGGCAGCGATGTGGCGGTGGTGGCGGTGGTGGCCCGGGCCGGCAGGTCGGACTGGTCCCATGGGAAGCAGGGTACGGGCCGAATCTGACGCCCACATGAAGAAGCCGGGCGCCGCGGTCAGGTCTCTCGGGAAGCTCCCGTCTCAACGGGGCTTGCCGTCCGGCGCGGCGCCGAGCGCCGCCAGGACACCTCCATCCGGGCCCCGCCGAGGTCGGCCACGCCGATGTGCCAGGTGCCCTCGGTCGTCCGGACGACGGAGTCGGCGATGGCCAGACCCAGGCCGGTGCCCGAGGCGGAATCGGACGCCCGGTGGAAGCGGTCGAACACGGCGTCGCGCTGGTCGGGTGGGATCCCCGGGCCCGAGTCGTCCACCCGCAGGCTGACGCGCCCGCCGGTGACGCCGGCCACCACCTCGACCCGCCCGCTCTCCCCGGCGAACTTGCAGGCGTTGTCGAGGAGGACCCCCACCAGGCGGTCGACCAGGTCGGGCGGCGCGTGGATCGTGCACGGTCCTTGGCCTCGGCGGTGCGCGGCGAGCGCCACGTTGCGGCGCGTGGCCAACGCCGCGAACCGCTCCACGCAGCTTTCGGCGATGGCGGCGACGTCGGCCACCTCCGACGTGCCGTCACGCGCCGGCCGGTCGTCGACGCGCGCCAGCCACAGCAGGTCTTCGACGATCCGGCGCAGCCGGCCGTTCTCCTCGCCGACGCGTTCGAGGATGTCCCGGTACTCGTCGGGGCCGCGCGGCCGGCTCAGCGCCAGACCCACCTCGGCCTCGATCACCGAGATCGGCGTGCGTAGTTCGTGCGAGGCGTCGGCGGTGAACTCCGCCTGGCGGCGCCGGACCGTCTCGGAGGGGGCGGCGGCGCGCAGCCCGACGACGGTGGCGCCGGCGAAGACGGCGACGGCCAGGATCGCGCCGAAGACGAGTTCGGCCACCAAGAGCGCGGACCGGACGCTCGAGATGTTGGACAGGCTCTGTCCCGCGACGAGCAGCGAATCGTCCGTGCGCGTCGCGTCGAAGCGCAACGTGGACGTGCCGACCTCCAGGGTCACCGGGGCCGTGCCCCAGTCCCGCGACGGCAATTGGGGGGAGCTGGGGGTGATGGGGGTGACGGCGCCCGACGGTGCGATCGACCACAGGTACACCGGCGCGTCGTCGACGTCGGCCGAGTCGTCGTCGTCGGGGATCGACAACGTCTGCTGGCGCGCGTCTTCGAGGCGGTCGGCCAGGCGGGCGTCCGTGGTGGCGAGGAGGTGGTGCGAGACGACGAGGTTCAAGATGACGGCGGCCACCACGTAGCCGGCCATGACGATGAGCGTCGCCACCGCGGCCACCCGCACCGCGTGCGGGCGGTTGTTCCGGCCGGCGCTCACCCGGCCACCAGGCGGTATCCGGTGCCCCGCACCGTCTCGATGCGCGCCCGGCTGGCGGCCAACTTGGCCCGCACGCGGCCGACGTGCACCTCGATCGTGTTCGACCCCACGGCCTCGGCCTCGTCCTCCCAGACCTGCTCGGCGATCGTCTGGCGGGTCAGGACGGCGGGGGAGCGGCGGAGCAGGAGCTCGACCAGCGCCGTCTCGGTCGCCGTCAGGGAGATGAGCTCCCCGGCCACGGTGACCTGGCGCGTCGCCGGGTCGATGCGGAGATCGGCGCACTCGAGGACCGGGTCGAGCACGAGCCGCGGCCGGCGCTGGAGCGCGTGGATGCGCGCCACGAGCTCCTCGAAGTCGAACGGCTTCACCACGTAGTCGTCGGCCCCGACGTTGAGCCCGGTCACGCGGTCCCCCGGGGCGTCGCGCGCGGTGAGGATGAGCATCGGCGTGCGGTCACCGGCCCGGCGCGCCTCGCTGACGACCTCGACGCCGTTCGGTGTCGGCATGCGCCAGTCGAGCACGGCCACGTCGTAGTCGTACGCGCGGAGGTGGCGCAGCGCGGCCGTGCCGTCAGCCACGGCATCGACCACGAACCCACGCTCTTTCAGCCCGCGCTCGAGGACCGAGCGGAGGCTGGCGTCGTCCTCGGCCACGAGGACTCTCATGATGCTCAGGCTACGAGGTGCCGGTCACGCGGGGGTCGCGGCGGTGCACCGCGCCGACGGGGTGGCCGTCTACACTCGCCGGACCGGTTGTCGCGGTAGGTGCTCGTGAGCACCTACCGTGTGCCCGCCTCGGGGCCCGACGATGGGGAGCACGGGAGCACGTGGAACATTTCTTGGCGTCAGTGGGCTACGGCGCGGTCTTCGTCCTGAGCTTCATCTCCGCCATGGGCCTGCCGGTCGGCGCGGAGCTGGCGCTCATCTACGGCGGCGTGCTGGCCAGCGGGCAGGTGCACGACGTCAAGCCCCTGTCCCTGGCCCTGGTCATCGTCTTCGCCCTGCTCGGCGAGGTCCTGGGCTCGTTGGCCGGTTACGGGATCGGGCGCTACGGCGGCCGGCCCCTGGTCGACCGGTTTGGAAAGTACCTCCTGCTCACGCACAAGGACCTCGACCGGGCCGACGCCTGGTTCGCCCGCCGCGGTGAGCCGGTGGTGCTCTTCGGCCGCTTCATCCCGCTGCTGCGGTCGTTCGTGTCCTTCGCAGCCGGACTGGGCGAGATGGCCGTGGCCAAGTTCCTCGGTTTCACCGTCATCGGCTGCGCCATCTGGTGCACCGCATTGTGCTCGCTCGGCTACAGCCTGGGCAGCGGCTACGAGCACGTCCTCAAGGCCTTCAGCGACGCCGGCTACGTGCTCGGAGTCCTGGCCGTGGTCGCCGTCGTGGTCGTCTTCTGGCACCGGTACCGGGAGTACCGCCGGCAGCACCAGGAGGCGGCGCGGCACAGCCACCGCTGACGCCGGTTCCTCCGGGCGATCAAGCGGCACCACGTTCGTGCCGACATCTTCTGCGCAACGTTGCTGAAATCCCCGTTTGACGGGGCTCGTACGCGTGACGCGCCGACGGAGAGGGCTGATGGGGGACCAAGGCGGGACCGAGCCGACGCCTGTGCGGAGTGACGCCGCACCCGCGGGACGCCGCCTCCGCGCCGAGACCAAGGATGCGCTGCTCGCGGTCACGGCCGGCCTGCTGGGCGCGCCCGAGGTGATGCTGACGGCCGAGCGCCCCCTCGGCGCGCTGTCCTCACCCCTGGAGCTGCCCGACCGCCGGCTGTGGCTGTCCGTGTCGACGCAGGGCAGGACGGAGCCCTTCGGTGACGCCGATCGCGAGATGCTGGGCGCGCTCGCCGAGCTGGGTGCGTGGGCCGTGGCCAACGCGGAGCGCTACGCCGAGGCGAAGCAGCGCTACGACGACTTGGCCGTGATCACCGACAGCATCGGCGAAGGGGTGTGCATCGTCGACGCCATGGGGCGGATCACCTTCATGAACGGGGCCGGGGCCCGCCTGTTGGGTTGGCCGGAAGGGAGCGTCGGGGACGGGGCCGCGCCGGAGGGCAGGGCGACGCCGCGGTTCCTGCTCGATCCGGCCAGGCGTGCGATGGCGCTGCGCCAGACGGTGGTGAGCGAGGACACCCGGTTCGAACGGGCCGACGGGACGCACTTCCCGGCCAGCCTCACGGCGTCGCCGGTGGCCGGTGAGCCGGAGCCCCCGGCTGCCGTGCTCGCCTTTCGGGACGCCTCGGAGCGCAGAGCCTTCGAGGACCAGCTGGCACGACATGCCTTCTCGGACCCGCTGACCCGGTTGGCCAACCGGCGCCTGCTCGTGGACCACCTCGACCACGCGCTGCTGCAGGCCCAACGAAGCGGGACCCGTGTCGCCGTGCTCTTCGGAGACCTCGACTGCTTCAAGGTGGTGAACGACAGCCTCGGTCATCAGGTGGGTGACGAGCTGCTCCGGGTGGTGGCCGACCGGCTCCGGCGGGCCGTGCGGCCGGGCGACACGCTGTCGCGCTTCGGCGGTGACGAGTTCGTCGTGGTCCTCGAGGGCATCAGCTCGCCCCAGGACGCCGGCCAGGTGGCGGCACGCATCCGCGAGATCCTGAGCGAGCCGATCCTGCTCAGCGGGGGCCGGGAGGTCTTGGCCACGATGAGCATCGGGATGGCCCTGAGCAAACCGCGCGGCTCGACGAGGGACGACTTGTTGCACGAGGCCGACGTGGCGATGTTCCGGGCCAAGCAGCGGGGCCGGGACGGCGTGGTGGCCCTGTTCGACGAGGGCCGTGGCGCCCCCGGCCCGCCCGGGGACCTCGGTGAGAAGCCGGACCTCGAGACCGCGCTCCTCGGAGCAGTCGAGCGCGGTGAGGTGGTGGTGCACTTCCAGCCGGTGGTCTCCCTGGGTGACCGGCGCATCGTGGGGGCCGAGGCCCTCGTGCGCTGGAACCACCCCGAGCACGGCATGCTGGCGCCGCCGCAGTTCATCGAGCTGGCGGAGGGCAACGGCGCCATCCTGCCCATCGGCCGCTACGTGCTCGGGCAGGCCTGCCGCTGGGCCAAGAAGTGGCAGGAGGCCCTCGGCGTGCGGCTCGAGGTGGAGGTGAACCTCTCGTCGCGCCAGTTCCAGCAGCCCGGGCTCGAGGTGGAGGTGGCCGAGGTCCTGGCCGCCACCGGCGTCGACCCGTCGCAGGTCTGCCTCGAGATCACCGAGAGCCTGGCCATGTACGACGTCGAGCAGACGGGGACCATCCTCTCCACACTGCACGGCCTCGGGGTGCGCCTCGCCATCGACGACTTCGGCACCGGGCACTCGTCCTTGGGCTACCTCGCACAGTTCCCCATCGACGCCATCAAGGTCGACCAGAGCTTCACCCGGGGCATCGATCAGGACCCGGTCAAGTCGGCCATCGTCTCGGCCGTCGTCGCCCTCTCCGAGGCCATCGGCGCCACGACGGTCGTCGAGGGTGTCGAGACCCTGCCCGAGCTCGAGCAGGTGGTGACCCTGGGCTGTGATCTCGCCCAGGGCTTCTACTTCTCGCGCCCGTTGGCGCCCGAGGGTTTCGAGGCGGTGGTGGTCGCGTCGCGACAGGACCAGTCAGCTGACGGGCGCATCTTCCAGTGGGAGGCGCTCACCCGCGAGCACGCCGCGCCGGGTGTCCCCTAGGGCGTCCCGCAGGAGCGGCACCACCTCGTGCCAGTCCCCGACGATGCCGATGTCACAGTGTTCGAACACCGGCGCGTCCGGGTCGTGGTTCACGGCCAGGATCGTCTGCGCCGCGCGCACGCCCACCATGTGGTTGAACTTCCCGCTGAGCCCTATGGCCACGTAGAGCCGCGGGGCGAGGGAGCGGCCGGTGACCCCGACCTGCCGGGCCCGCGGCGCCCAGCCCCGGTCGGTGACCTTGCGGGTGGCGGCGAGCTCGGCTCCGAGCAGGGCGGCCAGCGGGCTCACCTGCTCGTACTCGTCGGGGTGCACGCCCTGGCCGACGCCGATCACCACCTGCGCCCGGGCCAGCGTCTCGATGTCGTCGTCGCGCTGCTCGGCGAGGACCTGCACCCGGCCGCGCCGGGCCGTGATGCGTTGCTCGACGACACCGGCCCTCGGTTCGGGGCGTGACGCCGGGAGGACCCCGGGACGCACGGTGACCATCTGGACCGGGCTGGTGCACGTGATGTCCGCCACCAGCGCGCCGGCGAAGGCCGGCTTGGCGGCCACCAGCGCGCCGTCGTGCACCGACAGCAGCACGGCATCGCCGACCAGGCCGGCCCCGACCGCGGCCGCGGCGCGTCCGGCCACTTCGCGGCCGAAGGCCGTGCTCGGTGCCAGGACCGCCCAGGGTTCGATGGCGCGCACGTAGTCGATCAGGGCGTCGGCCACGTCCTCGGCGACGGCGGATCCCTCGAGGAGGATCACGGCGTCGGCACCGTCCCCGGCCAGGGCCGTGTCCCCCGGGCACAGAGCGTGGACGGCCGCGCCGACCTGACCGGCCAGGCTGGCCGCCGCGCCGAGCAGCTCGCGGGCCACCTCGGGCCGGCCGGGCTCGGTGAGGACCGTGACGACGCGCCCCGAAGAGGTGGCCTCCCCGGTGACCGGCGCCGGGGCCGTCGACGGGGCCGTCGCCGCGTCGGGCTCCGCGCCGGACTCCGCGCCGGGCGCCGCGTCGGGCTCCGCGGTCCCGGCCAGGGCACCGCGACGCGCCAGCTCGCGCACCGCCTCGTCCACCTGGAGCGCAACGGGCCCGCCGAGGACGCGGGGCGCCCGGGCGTGCTCGAGGGGTCGCGTGGCCCCCACCACCGTGGGGCTGCCCGCCGCACCCCACGGCCCAGGCCCGAGCTCAAAGGCACGCAGCCGGCCGAGGAGCGAGGGCGCCACGGCGGCTCGGCCGTCGGGATCGACCTTGCAGGGGTCGCACAGGCGCTCGGCCACGGAGAGCACGGCCGGCAGGGCGATCGCGACCTCTTGCGTGCCGTCGTCGTGCTCGAGGTGCAGCCGCAGGCAGGTGCCGAGGTCCTCGAGGCGGCGCACGCCGTCTGCGAATGGGAGGTCGAGGAGCTGGGCCACTTCGGGGCCGACCTGGCCGGTCTCCCCGTCGATGGAGTTGCGGCCGAGCAGCACCAGGTCGAAGGGTCCGGCCCGGCGGAGGGCGGCGGCCAACGCCCGCGCCGTGGCCAAGGTGTCGGAGCCGGCGAAGGCTTCGTCGCATAGGTGGAGGCCGCTGGCGGCCCCCCAGGCGACCGCTTCGCGCAGCACGTCCTCAGCGCTCGGTGGGCCCAGGGTGAGGACGGTGCACGAACCCCCGGTCTGCTCGGCCAGCGTGACGCCCTGCGCTACGGCGCGGCGGCAGTAGGGGTTCATCTCCGCCTGGGTGCCGTCGCGCACCAGACGGCCGTCGACCAGGCGGAGCGACTCGGGCAGGGGGACCTGCTTGGCCAGCGACGCCACGCGCAGCGGGTCACCGGGGGCGCGCGCCACCCCGGTGGGGTCTTGGGTCATGGCGCCGACGTTATCGGACGCCGCGATCAGGGCCGGCGTCAGCGCCCGAGCGCGGCCCCGGTCGGGCTGCGGGGGTCGGAGCCGCCCACCAGGAGGGTCGTCCCGGTCGGGCGACGCTCGGCGGCCACGACCTGCGCGCAGCCCACGGCCACGGGGTCGAAGGCGCCGATGGCGCGCACGTGGTGACCCCGCGCCGCCAGGCCTGGCCGCCACCCGCGGGGGGCGTCGGACTCGACCAGCACGGTCAGGTCGGCGCCCCACCACAGCCGGAAGGGCCCGGCGGACGGCGCGTCGAGCACGAGGCGGGGCGCGGCCACGGCGGCAGCCGGATCCTGGCCGGCCACGAGCAGGCGCGCCAGCAGCTGGCTGTTGACCTGGGGCTGGGCGTCACCACCCATGGCGCCGACCAGGTGCGTGAGCGCGCCCTCGGGAGTGGTCACCAACAGGGGGGAGAGCGTGTGGGGCGGGCGTCGCCCCGGCGCGAGCTCGGCCGGGTGCCCGGGCACGAGCGAGAACCCGACCCCGCGGTTCTGCAGGAAGACCCCGGTGCCCGGCTCGACGAGGTGCGAGCCGAAGTCGAGCGCGTTCGACTGGGTCAGCGAGATGCCCAGCCCGTCGCCGTCCACCGCGCACAGGTGGGTGGTGTCGCCGTCCCCCAGCCGGGCCACGTCCGACCCGTCCCCAGTGCCCTGCGGTCCTCGCCGCACGTCGGGTGGCGCCGCCGCGCCGGGGTCGACGCGGGCAGCGGCGGCAGCCAGTCGCTCCTCGTGCAACAGGGCGGTGCCGTCCGCCCCGTCGTGGAGCACCGCGGGGCGGTCGTGGCCGACGGCGCGCCACGACTCGACCAGGAGGTGGGCCCACTCGGGGCTGTCGGGGTCCTCGCCCAGTCCGGCGCGCTCGGCCACCGCCACCGTCGCCAGCGTGAGGTAGCCCTGGGAAGGCGGCGGCACCGTCCACACGTCGTGGCCCCAGGCGCGCACGCGCAGCGGCGTGCACCATTCGGCGAGGTCGCCCTCGAGGTCGGCCGGGGAGAAGTGGCCGCGCCCGAGCTCGAGCAGCCCGCGGCCGAACTCGCCGCCGTAGAAGCCTTCACGGCCGTCGCGGGCCACCGCGCGCAACGTGCGGGCGATCCCGGGGAGGCGCACGCGCTGGCCGACTTCGAGCGGCCCGTCGGGGCACAGCTCGCGTGCGCCGGGGAGCGCGTGCACGAGGTGACTGCTCAGCGCGAGCAGCGCCGACGCCGCGAACCCCTCCTCGGCCAGCTCGATGGCCGGCGCCAGCACCACGGCGAGAGGCAGGCGCCCGTGGCGCTCGTGCAGGGCCAGCCAGCCGTCCACCGCACCGGGCACGGGCACGCTGCGCACGTCACCGCGCAGCGGCATCACCACCGCCCCCTCGGCGCGCAGGCGTGCCGCCTCGGAGCCCGCACCGGCCCGCCCCACCCCGAGCAGGGCCTCGGGCGGCGCGCCGGGGCGGGACACCACGGCCAGGACGTCGCCGCCGAGCCCGCTCATGTGCGGTCCCACCACGGCCATCGCCACGCCGGTGGCCACGGCGGCGTCGGCCGCCGAGCCTCCCTGCGCCAGCATGCCGAGCCCGGGGGAGGCGGCGAGCTGGTCCGCGGCCGCCACCAGGCCGCGCAGCCCTGTGCGGGGTCCGAAGGGGGCGAGAGGCAGGCTCACGCGCCCGGCGTCACGGTGCCGCCGCCGTCGGCGGCGGGCTCACAGGACGACGACGGAGCGCAGCACCTCGCCGCGCTCCATGCGGGCGAACGCGTCCTCGACCTCGTCGATGGCGAGCGTCTCGGTCACGAAGCGGTCGAGATCGAGGCGCCCCTGCAGGTACAGGTCGACGAGCATGGGGAAGTCGCGAGAGGGCAGGCAGTCGCCGTACCAGCTCGGCTTGAGTGCCCCGCCGCGGCCGAAGAACTCGATCATGGGCAGGTCTATGCGCATGTCGGGTGTCGGCACGCCGACCTGCACGAGCGTGCCGGCCAGGTCCCGGGCGAAGAACGCCTGCTCCATGACGGCGGGGTGCCCCACCGCCTCGATGCACACGTCGGCCCCGTTGCCGTCGGTCAGCGCGCGGATGGCCTCGACGGGGTCCGTGGACGAGGCGTCCACGGTGTGCGTGGCTCCGAACTCGGTCGCCAGTGCGAGCTTGCGCGGGTCCCTGTCGACGCCGATGACGGTGGCCGCCCCGGCGAGCTTCGACCCGGCGACGGCGGCGCACCCGACACCGCCGCAGCCGAAGACGGCCACCGAGTCACCGGGTCCGACGCCTCCGGTGAACATGGCCGAGCCCAGCCCGGCCATCACGCCACAGCCGAGCAGTCCCACAGCCTCGGGGCGGGCCGACGGGTCCACCTTGGTGCACTGGCCCGCCGCCACCAACGTCTTGTCGGCGAAGGCACCGATGCCCAGGGCGGGGGAGAGGGGCGTGCCGTCCGCCAGCGTCATCCTCTGCGCGGCGTTGTGCGTCGCGAAGCAGTACCACGGGCGCCCGCGCCGGCAGGCCCGGCACTGTCCGCACACGGCGCGCCAATTGAGGACGACGAAGTCGCCCGCCGCCACCCCCGTCACCCCGGGGCCGACGTCCTCGACCACGCCGGCGGCCTCGTGGCCGAGGAGGAAGGGGAACTCGTCGTTGATCCCGCCCTCCCGGTAGTGCAGGTCGGTGTGGCACACCCCGCACGCCTGGACGGCGACGACCGCCTCGCCCGGCCCCGGGTCGGGCACGACGACGGTCTCCACCGACACGGGCGCACCCTTGTCCTTCGACACCACGCCGCGCACCTGCTGTGCCATCCGCCGCTCCTCTCCCTGCGGTGAGCCCGAGCCCCCGGCCGAGCACCCATGATGCCCGATCGCTATGACGGCCGTCCCTTAGCGGTTCGGGAGCCCGACGTGGGTCGGCGTGTTCGGGAGCCGCATCAAGGATCGACCGAAGACACGAAGATGCAGAACGGGTGGCCGTCGGGGTCGGCGTACACGTAGAGCATCTCGTCGGGGTCCTCAGAGCGGTCGAGGAGGAGCCGGGCGCCCAGTCCGAGCGCGCGCACGTGCTGCGCCGCCAGCGCGGCCGCGTCGGGCACGGTCAGGTCCAGGTGGAGCTGCTGGGGCGTGCCCGCCCGAGGCCACGTGGAGGGCGGGAGCTCGACCACCTGCTGGAAGGCGATGCGGGGCGCCCCCGACGGGTGCAGCAGGACGATCCAGTCGCGGCCCTTGGCGTCGTCCCCGCCGGCGGGGGGCGGCTCGTCCCCGGGGCGGTAGGTGTAGCCCAAGAGCTCCCGGTAGAACTCGGCGCACGCCCGGGCGTCGAGCGTGTCGATCACCACCTGGCGGAGCTCGGGGTGACCCGTCCCCGACGCTCGCCGAGCCGAACTCATGGGCCCGTCACGCCGAGATCATGGCGCACCTTCCGAGCTGCCGACACCGTTGTCACCCGCTCACGTCGATGAAACGAGGTTGGTACTGATGGATGTCCTGAGCCAGGGACGAGGGTCCGTCCGTGGTGTCGAGGCTGTAGGAGACCACCAGGACGTTGCCCGAGCTCAGCTCCTGGTGGAACGTGGGGAAGTACGCGATCTCGTCTTGGTACTGCCCGACCTCGGGTATGGAGTAGACGGGCTGCGGTGAGGTCCAGGGCCCGGTCGGTGACGAGGCGAAGGAGAGGTCGACCGTGTCGTCGGCGTACACGTTCGGAGCTGTCGAAACGGCCACGTAGCTCGCCGAACCGGGTTCTTGGACGACCCCGGTGAGCGGGTTCCCGGTCGTCACCGGGACCGCGTTCGCCTCCCCCAGGGCCCACCCAGAACCCGTCCAGTACTGCCACGCGTCGGTTTCGAGGCACCAACCCGGGACGAAGCGGGCGATCTTCATCCCTTCGAAGGTGCCCGTCGCGGCGTCGGTGACCGTTCCGTAGACGTAGAGGTACCCTCCGCTTTGAAGCAGGGCGTACCCCCACTGCGTGTCCGGGTCGGTGGGGAGCGCGACGACGGTGTCGTAGGTCGGCAACGGCCCGAGTGTGGCGGACAGGACGGCGATGCCCGACTCGCCGAGGAACTGTTGGAAGGGGCTCCTGCTGACCGGACCGTCCTCGTTCACGAACACCAGCTGCTCCCCGTTCTCCACGTAGGTGGCGCCGAGCTCCCAGTTCTCCCCGTCGGGACCGGGGTTGGGGATGAGCGACTGGGGGCTCTCGTAGGTGCCCGCGTAATCGCTCTGCAGGTTCGGCGGTGTGCCCACGAGCTCGCTGCTCTCGACCATGCCGGTGAACTGGGCCTGACCGTCGGGTTGTGCTCTGCCGATGAACGTGTCGGAGAAGGTGAACGCGATCCGACCGTCGGGCAGGGTTGTCGAATAGGCGCCGTCCCCACCGATCCATCCGGGACCCAGCTGGGTGCTCAAGACTGTGTCGAGGGTGCTGTCGGGAACCGCGCTCGGTGTGATGGCGGGCACCACGCCGGTGCCCCCCGACGCCCAGCTGGTGTCCGCCGGAGACGGGCCAAAGGGGTACGCGTCACCGTTGGCGTCGATCTCGCTGTAGCTGCAGTCGTCCGAGACGACAACGCCGAGGACCTGCATCCCGGTGCCGGCGAGCGAACCGTAGAAGGGGGCATCGCCGAAGGCGAAGACGCCGCCGTCGGAGGCCACCAGCCAGTACCCGTCGCCGTCGGGGGTGGCCGCCATGCCGACCACCGGCTGGTTGAGGCGCAGGGAGCCCGTCGAGCCGAAGAACGCCGCGTCGCCGAAG
>Ga0187784_10003419_pt1 | contig 12820 bp, 15 predicted proteins | sample 1015_SJ02_MP15_2_FD_132964 | JGI IMG/M metagenome (GOLD analysis project Ga0187784, IMG submission 132964) | Tropical peat soil microbial communities from peatlands in Department of Meta, Colombia - 1015_SJ02_MP15_20_MG | ecosystem: Environmental > Terrestrial > Soil > Wetlands > Peat | place... | reverse complement strand
GGGAAAACCTCCACGGGGACCCTCACACCGTTCTCGCAGAGCCTATTCACGAACTTGTTCTCGGCCGCCACCACGGCTATGCTCTTTGCGCTCCCCATGACCACCTTCTCCCTGAGAAGCGCTCCTCCGCCCCCCTTGATCATGTTCAGCTCCCGGTCGACCTGGTCTGCCCCGTCCACCACAAGGTCCACCGAGCCCCTGAACGGGACGAGGTTGATTCCGCTCCGAGCGGCCACGAGCTCGATCTGTGTCGAGGTGGGGACGCCACTGATTGATTTCGTCTTTGCGAGCACCAGGGGAGAAAGCTCCTCCAGCAACGCAGCGACCGTTGAGCCGCTCCCGAGACCGAGGGTCGTGTCCGGGCCGATGCTCTTCGAGAGCTCCTTGGCGACGCCCCTCAGAGCCTCTCTTATTCGGTCCATCAGTTTTCCTGCTGTTTCTTTTCCATGTCTATCTGTTCAAGGCGGGCGAGCTCCCCCATCACGTCGTCCATTATCTCCTTCCTCCTTCTTTCGGACTCTGTCATCTCGGACTTCGCCCGCTTCTCGACGACCTTCTCCAGTTCGGCGGCGCGCTCCACCTTAGGGGCGACCTCTTTCTTGGGGGGTGGCGGAGCGGCAGGCCCGAGCCTCTGCCTAGCGACCTCCAGCCTCGCCTCTATGTTCTGAATCTTCCCCTCGAAGAGATCGATGAGTTCGTTCCTCAGGGATTCGAGCTCCCCGACCTCAACTATGAGCTCGACGTCCTTCAGCTTCGACTGCAGGTCCCTGATCTGGTCGCTGTACCTCTTGGAGATCATCTCCCTCTCCTCCTGGGTGATCTTCCCCTCCGTCTCCGCCTCGTAGAGCTTCATCATGGCCGAAGACAGAAGGTCCCTCTCCACCATGATCGTGCGCATCTCCCTCCTGGACCGCTCCAGGTCAGCCGTGGTCACCGTAGTCTCGGTGGGCCTTGACCCCGGCTCAGCCTTCGCGACGACGATCTTCTCCGGCTTTGCCCTCGAGTAGAACACGAACCGGTCAACTATGACGCCCGCCACGACCCCCACAATCGCGGCGACCACACCCGTCAGAAGGTCGACCATGCAGGTTGTTCCTTGCCCGTGCACCCATGCCTTCGGTATAAAAGTAGGATTCTGGGACCCATCCGGCGCAGGAGCGAGGTAGAAGGCGCCAGCTCAGCTGGGGGGAGGAGAGATCATCACTATGTTGTCTCCCCTTACTATGAGGGTCCCGAGCGAAGCGGAAGTGCCGTCCTCCGCCACCTCCTCCGCTTTCTCGAGGGAGAGGTTCATGTGCTGGTCGAAGCCCTGAAGGTTCCCCCTGATGACCTTCCCTCCCTTCAGCTTGATGAGGACGACCTTCCCGACGCTCTCGTCGAGGACCTTGACGGCCATGTCCACTGACAAACGATATCCTTGAGCCGGCCTCTCGAATTGATTTATTTAAGGTGTAATCCCTCGCGCGCCAGTTGAAGAAGTGGGTCCTGTCTCGCCGGGATTCGGTGGAGACGATAACAAAGATCGAGTCCGCGCTGGGGCTGGCCCTCAACCTCTCGAAGTCCGCCCAGGCGCAGTGCTCGGAGCCGGGGGAGGGTGCCGTCTTTGTGGCGCTTGACGGCTTCGAGTTCGTGCAGACGGGGGAGGTGTTCTTCCCCTACCTGGGGTCCCAGGCGACCCTCGCTCTCTTTCCCCAGGCGTTCGTCGACGAAGGCGCAATCAAGTTCCTTCTGAACGGGGCAGACGTGATGCGGCCGGGCATGAGGAAGTTTGACGACTGGGGGCCGGCCGGGAGGATGGTCGTCGTGCGGGAGGAGAAGAAGGGGAGGGCGATAGCGGTCGGCCCTTCGGCAGTGGCGAGCGAGGAGGCCCGGGGGATGACCAAAGGGGGGTGCATCAGGAACGTGCATCACCTTGGGGACAAGTACTGGAACTTGCACAGGTCCCTCTAGGGGCGGGTCAGTTTCACGGAACCCTCCCCTTATATGCTGAGAACGAAATTCGCCCGTTCTGAACAATTCTCTACAACTCTGTCTAACAAAATCAGTCGTATCATAGAATTGCCGAGGCGCCCTACGCTTAATAATGGGCAGAGGCTCAAGGAGGAATAGCAAAGATTGTCTGGAGTAATGCAGGAGCGGAAGTTGGAGGGCAAGAGCAAGGAGATCCTGCTAAAGGCGCTCGCGCTGAGGAGCATCGAGGACATCCCCAAGATCCAGGAAGACGTCACCAACAGGACCATAGTGATTCTGAAGGTCACCCCGCTCGCCCAGAAGAGCCTCGAAGAGCTGAAGTCTTCCGTGGAGCAGCTCTACGAGTTCGCCACATCGGTCGGCGGGGACATAGCCAGGCTGGGGGACGAAAGGGTCGTGATCACACCGCCGGGCGTAAAGATCTGGCGCGGGCTGCAGTAGGCTCGGTTCTTCCGAGGAGCCCCTGTGCCGTGGAATCGACCTGACCTGAACCAGCGAGATGCGGGGTACTACCCTTCTTTGTGCAGATGACGAGCGTGCGTTCGCTGAGCCCGAGGGCTGATGGGCGTGTGCCCGTCTTGTAGTGATTAGCCACCCAGGCACCCAATCCCGGTGCTGTCCCTAAACAGAGACGTTCAGCGTTAGCACTAGTGAGATGGGGAGGTTATAGGGAATTGATATGGCGAATACGCCGACAAAGTAAGTCCCGGGGCTGATGCCGTAGATGGGTGAATAGCAGTTTCCCATTTCTCCACCGGTCAGGGAGACTCCGCACGTCTCCGCGGCAACGGTCTGTCCGGATGGAATCTCCTTCCAGACCGCGAAACCGACCATGCCGGTCCTTCCCGGGTAGTAGTCTTGCACCGTGACGTTCAAGAATTGCCAGTCGCCAATAGTTACAAGCAAAGGCTTTCCCACAAAGAGCCCCGCGACCTGTGCATTCGCCGGAGGCGAAGTCATAGAGAGGAAGCAGGTCATGAGAACGACTGAGAAGAGGAAAGCCAGAGCAGCCCCGCCTTGTCCCATGCGGTCCGATTCCTACTCCGGTCGATATACGCCTACCCTTGAGAACGGCCCATCATACTTGATGGGGATGGACGGAACGGGCGTCCCCCCGTGCACCCTCCTTGACGACGAATTTGTCACCCATAGAATCGTTCCCACTTTGAAGAGGAAGCCCGTTTTTCCAGGCTACCTTCGCTTGAAAAAAGTTACAACCCTTAAAGAGCCAACAACTGCTCACGGGCTATAACCAATGTTCACCGAAGGATTCGTCAACCTGTATACCGGCAACATCGAGGCCGGCATCCACTTCTATCGCGACCTACTTTGATTTAGAGAGACTTTTCGCACCCCGAGAGAAGGGACTCCCACGCATGTCGAGTTTACACTGAATGGGTTCGGCGTTGGTCTCGGCACAGTGGAGGCTGCTAAGAGAGTTCACGGGGTCGAACCGTCACCCGGGAGCCCCGCAATGGTCCTGGTCGTCTGGACAGACGACGTCGACAAATCCTTCGAGCTATTGACGTCCGTCGGAACCCCTGTGGTCCAGCCGCCACACGACACGGGCAATGGCAACCGCAACGCCCTCCTGCGCGACCCCGATGGCAACCTCGTCGAAATCGTCGCGAAGAGGCGGCGCTGAGCCAAATCCCTCAAGACGACATGCCAAGTGGCCGTCAGAACCACCCGACAAGAGTCAGGTAGACCACAAGAGGGACGGCGACCCTATACCGATGACGGATTTGTCACCAGTGTTTCAGTAGACCCTTATCGCTTCTTGCACCGCGGGGTGGATGGCAGGAATGCGGTATATTCTCTGGATCGCATACGCCAGGTTCTCCGTCTTCCGCTTCTCCCCGTGGTTGACCAGCACAAGCTGGAGCTTCGGCCTCACCTTCCCCACGAAGCGTATGATCTGGTTGTAGTCGCTGTGCCCGCTGAACCCCTCTATCTTCTGAACGGCTGCCTTGACGTCAACGATCTTGATCTTTCCGTTGGTATCCATCAGGCTTGCCTGGCTGCCTCCGTCGAGGACCCTGCGGCCTATGGTGCCCTGGACCTGATACGAGACAAACAGGATCTTGTTCTTCTCGGAGGGTGCGAGGTGCTCGAAGTAGTCGAGGACTGGCCCCCCCTCCAGCATGCCCGATGTCGCCATTATTATCGCGGGCCCTTCACGGTACGCCTCCTCCCTGTCGGTCGGGTGTTCCACCTCTGTGAAGTACTCAGACTTGAACGGGTTGACCCCCTCGTCCAGTATTTTGCTTCTCAGCTCTCTGGAGAGGTACTCCGCATAGGACACGTGGATGGCTGTCGCCTCGGAGATCATCCCCTCGGTGAACACCGGTGCCTCCACGAGCACCTTGTTCCTCATGTACTGGTCGATTACTAGGAGGATCTCCTGGGCCCTCCCTACCGCTGGTATCGGTATGAGCACCTTGCCACCATCCCTCAGAATCCCGTTGATGGCGTTGACGAAGTTCATCTCCACCTCCTCCCTGACGGGCATAATGTCCTCCTTCGCCCCATAGGTGCTCTCGGTTATCAGCGTCTCGACCCTCGGATAGTTCCATGTCGCAGAGTCGAAAAGCTGCGTCCTCCCGTACTTGTAGTCCCCTGTGTAGACAATGTTGTGCGCCCCCTCCCCGATGTGCAGGTGGACCGTGGCCGAGCCGAGAATGTGCCCAGCGTTGTTGAACACGAGCTTTATGTCAGGGGAGATGTCCGTAACCATCCCGTAGGGAAGGGTGATGGCGTGCTGGATGACGTCCCGGATGTCCTTCTGGTCGTACACAAGCCTCCCTCCTTCGATCTGGGCTATCTTCACGAAGTCGTTCTGCAGGAGCGTCATAAGGGGGAGGGTCGGCTCCGTGCAGTACACGGGCCCGTCGTAGCCGTACTTGTACATCGCGGGCAGGAACCCCATGTGGTCGAGGTGCGAATGGCTGATCACTATCGCGTCGATGTCACTCGGTCCGACATCGGCCCAGTCGAGCCTCGGATAGGCGTCCCAGGTGTTTCGTGAGCCTGGGTGGATTCCGCAGTCGAGCATCACCTTGCTCTCCGCCGTTTCCACGAGGACGCATGACCTGCCGACCTCCTGAAAGGCTCCCAACGTCTTTATGGTAACGTGCTCCTCTGCGGCCATCCTCGGCCTGAATATCGTCTCCCCCAGCTCCCTGAGGAACTTCTCCCTGGTTTCGCTCCCCGTCTTCAGGGCGTAGTACACGTTCTGTATCGCGGTCGACTTGATGTGGGGCGCTTTCCTTACCTTGATCTTCCACCCGGTCTCGTCCATGGCCGCGCCCAGGTCGAAACCCGCCTCCTGAGACAGGAGTCTCGGCGTCTCCGCCTCGACGGTTATCTCGCCGAGTGCGTCGTCGAAAAAATAATTGGAGACCCCTGCTTCAGAGGGGAAGACCCTTTCGAGGGCGGTCCGTGCCTCGTTCTCTGGCTTCCGGATAGACTTCTCCGTCCGCGTGACCACCCTCTTCTTCAGGGAGTTTACGATCTCAGATATGACGTAGCTGTTCTTATGGAGGTATGCGGGGTTCCTGGTGTAAAGCGCTATCCTCGGTCCCTCGTACTCTATCCTTGTGATCTGAGCCTCCGCTGGGATATTGTTCAGAATGGCGCCCATCAGGCTCGCGCCGTTTGCTTTCTGTTCCAAGTCTAATTTTCAGTTTTGAACTGAGCCAGGAGCTTCCCCTTCTCCTGCTCTGAGAGTTCCCGGAACCCCTGCTTGTCCAGTATCGCCACGTCGAAGTGGTCGCCCGTGGCCACGTTGCGCCGCGTCGCGGCGATTATAGCCTTCGCCGCCAGAGGATAAGCCTTCGTCGTGGTCATCCCCTCCTCGAACTCTTGTTCCAGGACTCCGTAGGCTACGGGGGAACCGCTCCCCGTCGCGATCATCTTTTCCTTGTTCATTGAGCCGAAAAAGTCCACGTTGAACAGGGAGCCCCCCTTGCTGTCCACCCCTCCGACGAGGACGTCCGCTATGAAAGGATAGAGGCGCGAGGAGAAGAGCATGTTTGAGACCACCTGGGCCGCCGACTTCACGGGCATCGGGCGTCCCTTCTCGATTCTGTACAGGTTGGTATAGTACTTCAGAGTGTCGACGACGTTCTGGGCGTCGGCCACTCCGCCTGATATCGTCATTGCGATGTTATCGTCAATCCTGAGGAGCTTCTTCCCTCTCTTGTGGGCGATGAAACCACCTGCTGTGACCCTGGTGTCTGTCGCGAGGACAACGCCATCCGAGCACACCAACCCCACCGTCGTCGTCCCGTGATACACTGCAGACCCTACCGTTTTCCCTGCCGCACGATTGAAATCACTTGACATTAGGTTTCGCAGACCTCCTAAGAACGGACAAGAGAGCGTGAGCCGGTTAGTTATTTAATCTTTCGAGGCCTTTCATGAATGCCCGGCCTACCTGGGGGTGAGCCCTCGCAGTGGCCTTAAATCACAACCAGTAGGCCTCGCCTCACGTGGACCCCGGCTATCACCTGATGGAACTACCCACCAAGGTGCTCATCGGTGAAGGGGTCATCTCCAAGCTCGGCGATTTCGTCAGGGACTCGGCCGGAGGGGGGAGGGTCGTCGTCGCTTCGGGGGCGAACGTTGCCTCCAAGGTGAGGAGGGCAGTGGAGTCTGCACTCTACGAGGAGCCCATCTGGGTGGAGGTGGCCGCGGCGGACCTCATGAACGTTGACGGAGTGATGGGCGCAGCCGCGAGCACTCGGTGCATCATAGGGGTCGGAGGGGGGAAGAGCGTCGACGTCGGTAAGCTGGCTGCATTCAGGCTCCACATTCCCTTCTACTCGGTCCCGACGAGCGCCTCCCACGACGGGATTTCCAGCCCCTTCGCCTCTTTGAAGGGGCTCGACAGACCCTACTCGATCATGGCAAAGCCCCCGGTGGGGATACTGGCGGACATAGACGTGATAGCCTCCGCCCCGAGGCGGCTTCTCGCCTCCGGCTGCGGGGACCTGGTCTCGAAGCTGACGGCCGTGAAGGACTGGGAGCTGGCCCACAAGGTCACGGGCGAATACTACGGCGGCTACTCCGCCAGCCTCGCGCTGATGAGCGCAAACACGGTTCTAGATCGGTCTAGGATACTTGGGAGCTTCGACAAGGAGAGCGTCAGGGAACTCGTGGAGGGTCTTATCAGCACAGGAGTGGCAGCTGGCATAGCAGGGAGCTCGCGCCCCTGCTCGGGTTCGGAGCATCTCTTCTCTCATTACCTGGACGTGCTCGCACCCGAAGCGGGGCTCCATGGAGAGAAGTGCGGAATCGGCACCATCATGATGGCGAAGCTCCACGGGATCGACTGGAGGCGAGTGAGGTCGGCCCTGAAGAACGTGGGAGCGCCCGTCGAGGCGTCTCAGATTGGAGTCGGCGATTCCAAGGTGATCGAGGCCCTTACGAAAGCCAGCACCATCCGTCCCGACAGGTACACCATCCTGTCAAAGAGGAAACTTACCAGAAGGAGCGCTTCGCTTCTGGCCAAGTCAACGGGTGTTATCTAGGCCGTCTGAGGCGGAGTCGCGGCCTTCTTCCTCCGGGTCTTTCGCGCAGGTGCCGCCTCCCTCAATTTCCCCTTCGGCTCTTCGGCCTTTGGCTCCTCCTTCTTGGGTTGAGGCTTCTGGTTGGCGAACTTCTCCAGGAAGGTAAGGGTAGTCAGGCTCGGGACGAACTTGAAGACGTCGTTGGCTATCCCTCTCTTGATTATCTGCAGGCCCTCCACCAGAAAGAGATCCTCAGGGATTGTCACGGTCAGCGCTGCGTCGGCGAGCTCTATTGTCGTCTTGCTCCCCTCGCCCGCGAGCCTCCTGTCGACGAGGGCCCTGACCTTGTCCTCGTCTGTGTCGACCGTCCTCAGGACCTGGAAGTCGTAGACTATCGACTTCCCGGCTAGCCTGTGGTTGAAGTCCACCTGCGCCCTGCCCGACCCGATGAACCTCACGATTCCGACGCGATTGTCGATCTCTACCGAATCCCCGACGGACAGCTCACGTTCCCTCTCGCCGAATTTTCGGAGGGGTATCATGCGGAGCTGGGTGGGATCCCTTGCCCCAAAGGCCTTCTCGGGAGAGAGTTCGATCTCCTTCCTTTCTCCGACCGAGAGCTTGGCGACCTCCGCGTCGAGCCCTGAAATGAGCCACCCCTCCCCCACGGCCACCAGCCTCGGCTCGTACTTTCTTGACTCTTCATAGATCTTGAGCTTCTTGGCGTCCTCCTCGTTTGTGGACTCGATACCTTCACCGGTGTCCTTGACCCTTGCGGTGTAATTGGCAAAAATCAGTGTCCCCTTCTCAAAAGCCATTGGACTCGACCAGCCACTTTGTTGGGTTTATAGGCTTTCACGAGTTTCGGAAGGTGGCCATCGTTTCACCGATCGCTTTCAGCGTCGTCTCGACGATGCTATCGTTGATCTGCCCCATGCAACCGACCCTGAACACCTTCCCTTTGAAGGGGCCAAAGCCTCCGGCGATTACCACGCCCTTGTCGCGGGCTAGTGACTTCCTGAACTTGGAATCGTCCACCCCCTGCGGGTAGTAGGAGGCGACCACCGTCTTCGACCGTACCGACTTCTCGGCTACTGGGCCGAGGCCCTGTTTCGCAAGACCGTCGTACAAAAGTGCCGACATCCTGTCGTGCCGCTGGACCCTGTTCGCCAGGCCTTCCTCCAGAAGTTCTTTCAGCGCCTCGTCAAGGGCATAGAAGAGCGGGAGCGCGGGTGTAAAGGGCGTCTCCCCGTTCGCCCCATACTCCAGGTACCTAGGTATCTCGAAGTACCGCGTCTTCGGCGGGGATCCCTTCAGAAAATCCACCACTCTCTGACCCACCGAAAGGAGAGCCAGCCCAGGGGGGGCTGCGATGCACTTCTGGCTCCCCGTTATGCACATATCTACTCCCCACTTGTCCACCGGGATGGCGTAGCCTCCGAGGCTGGAGATCGCGTCAATGACGGCGAAGGCACCGTGGTCTCTCGCCAGCTCAGTCGCCTCTTGTACGTAGGGTGCGGTCACTCCTGTGCTCGTTTCGTTGTGAACGAGGAAGAGGGCCTTGAACTTCCCTTGGGCCTCCATGGCGCCCCTGAGTTGCTCCAGGCTTGGAACCCTCCCGAACTCGGAGCTCACTCGGACGGCCTTCCCCCCTGCCAGCTCGACAGTCTCCGCGAGGCGAGTGCTGAACTCACCGAAGACCGGTACGATGGCCACATCCCCCGGCCTGACTATGTTCCAGACGGCCGCCTCCACACCTCCAGTCCCAGACGACGAGAGCACCAGCACCTCCCCCTCCGTCTGGAACAGGCGCCTCTCCTTCTCGAGCACCCCCTTGTACAGTTCCCTGAACGCATCCCCCCTGTGGTTGATTATGGGACCGAGCATGGCCCGCATGACCCGCTCAGAAACGTTCGTCGGGCCCGGTAGCATTATGAGCTTCTGCTGGCTAGACATGTTCACTACCCTTCAAGTCCTTACGCATAAGGGCTCTTACCCGCTCTACGCCTCCGAACTTCTTGACCAGTTTCGAAACCTGTTCAGGCACGATGCTCTCCCAGTCTTTCCTTTCTAAAATCCTATCCCTAACGTTGGTTGCAGAGTACTTGCTCCTGTCCAAGTAGGGGACAGCCTCGACGTCTATCCCCTCCCCCTTGAAGAGGAGAAAGGTGAGGGCGTCGTTGGTGAAGACAACATCGAACTTCGGCACCATTGATTCCACCGTCGAGACCCAGAGCGAATGAGAATCAGCGTCTGCGATCGGGATTGCCATCCACTTCGACGGGTCCACACCACTGCCGTCCAGAGCACTCTTGATCATGGTTATCCGCTCGGCCGCTGTGAACGGGTTGTCCCTCTCGTGACTCCTCTGGGCCGATCCGACAACGATGTAGAGGTAGTTGACGTGCTCCAACGCGTACCTCACCGCCTCCAGGTGCCCCAGGTGGAATGGTTGGAACCTGCCGACGAGGAGACCGACTCTCATCTCGTTCTCGGACCGCGCCCCTTCTGGGTGTATTTAAGAGAACACGCCCTACCGCTTTATCACACCCGTTTCTCACGCCCGGCCATGGACTTCGTCCAGGTGGACGGCTCCAAGGGGGAGGGAGGCGGGCAGATCCTGCGGACAGCCGTTGCTTTTTCGGCGGTCTTGGGACGCGCGGTCCGGGTCTACAGGATACGTGCAGGGAGGGAGGTCCCAGGCCTCAAGCGGCAGCACATTTCTGCCCTCGAGGTAATCACCAGGGTATTCGGGGGCGAACTGATAGGCGCGGCGGAGGGTTCCTCCGAGGTCACCTTCGTTCCCGGTAGGCAGCGGCTGGATTCTCTCGCCCTGGACATGGGGACGGCAGCGAGCATAACCCTCGTCCTGCAGGCCGTGGTTCCTGCAGTTGCGCTGACGGGCTCGCGGCTAAATCTGGAACTCGTCGGCGGAACTGACGTCCCATGGAGCCCCACCTATGACTACTTCGAGCGCATCGTTCGGGACGCATACGCCAGAATCGGCATCGGATTGAGGATCGCCTCCCGAAGGAGAGGGTATTACCCGCGCGGGGGCGGGAAAGTTTCGGTGGTCATCGAGCCCTGTCCGGAACTCAAGCCGCTTGACCTGACCGAGGGTGAGGGCTTAATGGACGTCCGGCTTGTCAGCAGGTGCGGCATGCTGCCAAGGCATGTCGCGGAACGGCAGCTTGCTTCGGCGAAGGCGGAGATAGCAAATGCGGGGTTTGTTGTCTCTTCAACAGAACTGTCCGAGGAGCAGTCCGACTCTCCCGGCTCGTCGCTGCTCGCCTATCACACAGGCCCTTCCAAGTGTATGGGGGCGGACGGCATAGGGGCGAAGGGGAAGCCGGCTGAAGATGTGGGGAAGGAGGCCGCCTCGCGTCTTGTCAGCGCAGCCCGGTCGGGTGCATGCCTCGATCCGAACCTGGCTGACATGGTCCTTCCGCTGCTTTCGTTGGCGCAGAAGCCCTCGCGGGTTGCGGTCCAAAGTGTAACTTCCCATCTGCTTACGGGGCTCGAGCTAGCCGGCCAGTTCACCGGGTGCGGGTGGTCTGTCGATGAGTCTGGAGGGGTGCGCACTGTCACAATCTCACCCAGCATGAAGAGATGAGAAATGCTCGGGCACAACGTCTAAAAGGACGGGCCTAAGCGGGCCGCCTGAATTCTCAATGGCTTACGAGCAATACATGCCAGGGGCCACCGCCGTAGGCATCGCCTACAAGGACGGTGTCGTACTTGGAGCGGAGCGGCGAATCACTCTCGGCAACTTCGTAAGGAGTAAGTCGGGGAAGAAGGTCTTCCGCATCACAGACAGCGTCGGTGCGGTCTGCGCCGGTATGGTAGCTGATATGCAGAACCTCGTCAAAGAGGTTGCCGTTTACTCCAAGTTGAAAGAACTGGAGACGAGGAAGATGCTGAAGCCCAACTCGGTGGCAAAGCTAATGTCCACGCTCATGTTCCAGAACAGGTACGCCCCCCTCCTGACACAGGTGATACTCGGCGGAATGGGGGCCAAGCCCGTCGTCTATGTACTCGACCCCCTTGGGAGCGTCATATCTGACCAGTATGCCACTGTGGGGACCGGGGAGGAGACGGCCATAGGCGTGGTGGAGGCGGGGTACAGCCCGACCATGACCCAGAAGGAAGCTCGGGACCTGGCGGTTTCGGCGATAAAGGCAGCCATTGCCAGGGACGCCATGAGCGGAAACGGCATCGACATCCTGACCATCGACGAGTCAGGCATCAAAGAGGAAGGAGTAGATCTCTAGGAGGGTTCGGGCTTGTGGGCATACGGGGGAGTCAAGATCCACTGGCTCGGGCATGACTCCTTCGTTCTGCGAGGGTCCAAGACAGTCATACTCGACCCCTTCAAGGCCAAGGGAGACTACAAGGCCGATCTGCTTCTGATTTCCCACGAACACTATGACCACCTCAGCGACGAAGACATCAAGCGGTTCATCACTCCTGCCACAACCATAGTCGCTGCGAAAATGTGCGAAGAGCCTCTGAAGAAGTACCACAACGAGAAGAAGTTCATCGCTCCTGGTTCGAAGTTAGAGGTCAAGGGAGTGGGAATCGAGGCGGTACCGGCCTACAACATCAACAAGTTCAGGGAGCCCGGAAAAGTGTTCCACCCAAGGGCGGACGAGAAGAACGGGTATGTGGTGACGCTCGACGGCGTGAGGTTCTACCACGCCGGCGACAGCGACGCCACTCCAGAGATGAAGGCACTGGACGTCGACGTGGCGTTCCTACCAGTCTCAGGGATCTACGTGATGACTCCCGAAGAGGCTGCCGAAGCGGCGAAATCGATGAAGGCAAAGGTCGTAATCCCCATGCACATCGAATCAGGCATCGGGACGTTGGCCGACGCCGAGAAGTTCAAGATGATAGGCTCAAAGATGCTTGCGGGACAGGACAAGGAAATCAGAATTCTTGAGAAAGAATAGTCAAGACACACACCACCTAGAAGGGTCGACGGTGCCGCCAGGCGCTCAGAGTCTCTCTTCTCCCCCACCTTTAGAACGCCTTTCTCGCCCTACGGGCAAAACGAGACCATTTGAAAGAAGGGCGCTGAAATTCCTCATGAGCAAAGGCAAAGCCTTCGGCGCCTCGACGCTCCGGACAGGTTTCTCGGCCTCCAGAAGGGCTTTTCCATCCTATCCAGGGTCGAGGACCTTCTGACCTTCCACTTGGCATGGGAACGCGGGGGGGCTGAGAACTCGTGAGAGCCGTCGTCATCCTCTTCGTACTGGGTTCACTGCTGTCTTCCCTGTCACTAACGCAGTCCGTCATCTACGACATACCAGACCGGTGGCCGAGACTCGGCCAGC
>Ga0187784_10003417_pt1 | contig 12825 bp, 10 predicted proteins | sample 1015_SJ02_MP15_2_FD_132964 | JGI IMG/M metagenome (GOLD analysis project Ga0187784, IMG submission 132964) | Tropical peat soil microbial communities from peatlands in Department of Meta, Colombia - 1015_SJ02_MP15_20_MG | ecosystem: Environmental > Terrestrial > Soil > Wetlands > Peat | place... | reverse complement strand
GCTTGGAGTTCTGCTTGGCGGCGGCGCTTCGCGGCCCGGCGGAGCGTCGCCCATTCTGGCGCGCGGCGGCCAGCAGCCGGGGCGTACGTCGGGGTGATTTGCGTAAGGACATAGTTCCTCCTGTGTAGGGGTGTGGGGTTACCGAGGAAAGGACTTCCCCGGCGGCTAAGGCTTCTCACATAGATAGCCTATCACTGGCAAGAGGTGTTGTCAAGAGGAAAATGTCCACGCCGCTAGCCCAGCAGCGGCCGGATTGATTCAGGAAGTCGCTGGGCCATTGGCTGATTGAAAAGCAAGGGCGATTTGCGATAAGTCAGGCGGCAGAGCCGCAGGTCGTCGCAGGTCGCAGCAGCATTAAATTGGACAAGCATGGTCATAGCCCGCCGCTACAACAGGATGACAGCCCATCGATTCTTTCACACCTCCTCGCGCCGTGGGCCACAATATTCCGCCCGCGACACGCGCCGATATGGGCAAATGAGCCGGCAAGTGAACGCTACGCCGCTTACGGCGGAGCGTGCCTCGACGCTCGCGGATCGCGCCTCTTGCCACTGAGCACCCCGAACATACGCGGATTGCCACGGACGTTTTCATTCCTGAGCCATCCCGGTTCCACACGAGCCCCGGCGGCGAGCAGTAGCGTAACAACGTCGTGATAGGAGTCACTCGCGTCAGCATCAGTCTTGCGCTCGCTCCATCCGTGAAGCGCCCAATCGAGCGGCGTCCCACCAAACCTCTTGTCCTTGACGTCAACTGGCGCGCGGCGCCGCAAGAGTGCCTTGACTGTGTCTACATGGCCACCGTGCGCTGCCCAGTGCAGGCCGGTCTGGCCATGCGGGCGCGGAAGCAGCTCGCCGACATCGATGCCGCGCTCGAGAAGGTACTCAACCACATCAGTGTGCCCGTACTCGCACGCCCAAGTGAAGCCGTCCTTCATTTGCGCGGCCGTTGCTGTGTTCTTCAGGCTGCCGTCGGAATTGAAAAAGGACTTGACGAGATCGAGCCGCCCCACCCCCGCGGCCCCTTCAAGATCGAGAGGCGCGCCCCGGCTGGCGAGATACTCTGCGGCATCGTCGCGTCCATTGGCGAGGCAACCATTCACGAGAGCGGTCGCGTGACCGCTGCCTGGCGCGTCAATGCGCGCACCATGCCCGAGCAACACGTCGATCAATTCGTGCAGCACTCCTGCCACTTTTGGATGGATGCTCGTCGCGACCAGACCGAGCGTCGTGCACCCGCCACCATATATGTCCGCAAGGGCGTCGACTTTCGCGCCGGCGTTGAGCAGCATTTCGGCAATTTGCGCCGCATTCTTAGGAGTGCGTTGGCGGAATCCTTCAACTCCGTTGGCGCCTATGTAGTGCAGAAGCATCGAGTGATGCTTGCGCGTTGACCGCACTCGAACCAGACTCGGGTCGTCTCGAAGCATCTTCTCGAGCGTGCGGACCTCGCCGGCGACGACGGCGTCGACTGCCCGTTCGAATCGTGCGACGGCTGATTGGCCGTCCTTCAACGCAACGGCATACGAGGCGAACTGACCCCAATTCTCGAAGCAGTGATTCTGCACAATGATTGACCGCGCGTCCCCAGCCGAGTAATCCGGAGTCAGGCCGCCGAGCCATGTAGTTTGCGGCCGCTCGGTACGAAACATCTGCTGGTGTTCGCGAAGCAGACGCTCGAGCGTTCCCACATCGCCGGCTACGACGGCGTCCTCTGCTGACTTCCATACGGCGGTAAATAAATCTCCGCCTGGAAGCCTTGTGATCCGCTGCGCGAATCTCGGCCAGCTATCAAAACCGTGTTCGCGTGCAATCACGAACTGCGCGTCGGCAAGTGTGAGCCTGGCGTTACGCGGGCGATGTTTCCGCATTCGCGCCAAAGCCTCCGGAGCACCGGCCTTGCAGGCTTTGAGGAGATCTTTGGCTTGTTTTTTGTATTGCTCGAGGTTCGGATGTGCAGGTAATTCGCGGGCGGCCATACGAGTCTCCTTTCGCTGCGCCTGGCGTCCGCCGAATCAGGCTGAAAGAAGATTCGTAATGTTTCTAGCGACGTAGGTGGGCACGGCCCTTTCCGCGGACCGGAGGCGCCCCGAGCGCTCGAGTACTCACCTTAGAACGTTCGCATGCCCAGCGTCAAGCAGAACGCATGCCAATAAAGCGATCAACGCATGGCAGGCACTCCGGGGGTCTATCGAATGCTTGCCAGGCCTTATCGCTCGGTGTAGTCTTCAAGGACGCCTGATCGCGCGGCGCACAGCTTGAAAGGGCGCGGGGCGCTCGAGGCGGGCTAAGGATGGTTGCACCCCTGCAAGTTCGAGTTCGCTGGGTCCTGATCGTCTGGATCTTCATTATCAGCTCGGTTGCATTTCTCGATCGAGTCAACATTTCAATCGCAAGCCATTATATTATCAAGGAATACCATCTCAGTAACATTCAGCTCGGCTATGTTTTCAGCTCCTTCGTGCTGGCTTACGCGCTGTTTCAAGCTCCGGGCGGGCGTATCAGCGACAAATACGGTCCGCGCTGGGTGATCGCGCTGGCCACCGTTTGGTGGGCGGTGTTCACGAGCATGGCGACGGCAATTCCGCCGACTATTTCCGGGGTGGTGGCGGCTTTTATTTGCGTGCGATTTCTGCTGGGCGCCGGTGAGGCCGTGTTGTACCCGGCGTCGAACCGGCTGGTTGCCAGATGGATTCCAACCAACGAGCGCGGCACAGCCAACGGACTGATATTTGCCGGCGTCGGCGCGGGAGCGGGGATCACGCCTCCGCTTATTACCTTCATCATGCTCCGCGGCGGCTGGCGGCTTTCGTTTTGGGTGAGCGCGCTCGTGGGGTTAGTGGCCGGCGCAGTGTGGTTTTGGCTGGCGAGAGACAATCCGGAAGAACACCCCTGGGTGAGCACCCGAGAATTGGAGATTATTCGGTCCGGTTTGCCTGACTCGAGCCATCGGGCGAAAGGAATGCTTCCGTGGGGAAGAATTCTGGCAAGCAAAGACTTTCTGTTAATGACCTACAGCTACTTTTGTTATGGCTACGTCGCCTGGATATTTTTCGCGTGGTTCTTCATCTACCTGTCGAGCGTAAGGGGACTGGACTTGCGTGAGAGCTCTTACTTGGCCACCCTGCCCTTCATCGCCATGGCGACTTGTTCGCCGGCGGGGGGAGTCCTGAGCGACTTCATCACACGCCACTATGGCAAGCGTTGGGGACGGTGCGGTGTTTCGGTTGTTGCCATTGGTCTTGCCGCGGTGTTTGTGGCGAGTGGTTCGGGGGTCAGCAGTCCCAGGCTGGCGAGCGTGGTCCTGGCAGGCGGGGCCGGGGTGCTCTACTTATCACAGAGTATGTACTGGTCGGTCACCGCCGACATCGCGGGTGAGTCTGCCGGATCCGTATCCGGGATCATGAATATGGGAGCACAGATAGGAGGCGCGGTCACGTCTACACTGACACCTGTGATCGCAGCGCGTTTTGGCTGGGAAGCTTCGTTCGGCGTGGCGGCATTCTTGTGCGCCACGGGTGCGCTGGCCTGGCTGCGGGTCGATCCAACCCGAGAGCTCTAGCAATCAGATTGACTCACTTCTGCTGCTCGCTGGCAGGAACCCCCTCACCCGGCAGGTGAGGGAGCACCGTCAAGAATTAGGCGAAACAGGACACTAGAACGGAATCTCCACCGTGCCGTTGAGCGCCGTCATCCGGGCGGAGTCGGTATCGTAAACCACAACGCGGAGGGCATAGGTTCCTACGCCGAGTTTGAGCTGGCATGGGAGTTTCAGGCCGGCGCTCATGACGTGAGCGAGCGTCGCCTCATGCAGCCGCAGCTCGACGTCTCGCTGCATGCCATCCGCCAGTTTGCCGTCGTGATCGAAGGCGGTGCAGACCACCCTAAAGTTCACCAGATTGCGGTCGCCCTCTTTGCGAAAATGCACAGCGCGCGCATCGACGCGCGCCATGATCGACACTCGAGCTTCGGTGCTTTTCAGCTTGAAAAACTGGGTTTCGAGGTCGACCGGAAACTCGCGGTACTCCTCTTGCGACAGGACGGCGTCTTCGATTTCCCGCCGGGTACGCTCCTCCGGACGGAGTTCTTGGTTGGGAGCGAAGTACCCGCTGCGGGCCTGCACGCTCAGACCCTTCGCGTTCACCAGCTCGACTTTCAACTTGTGAAGCTTGCCATCGTACTTCAAGTTCTGCGGCGAGAAGGCAAGCAGGTAGGAGAACTCCGGAAGCGCGCCGGCCATGCGGAATCCGGCGTCATAGTCGTTGGTGTCGTGGACGAATACGCCGCCGGTGTCGTGGGAAACCTGAGCCATTACGTCCTCGTTCACTTTCTTCTCTGCGCTAAGGTACATGGACAGCCTCGAGCGCATGGAGGGGCCAGGGCCTTCACTCCCACCGCTGAGGCCAGAACCACTGAGCGGGAGAATACTCTGGTCGGACGCGTCTTCGCCCCCCAGGGTTTCCGTCCACAGGCCGCGGGCATCAAGCGCGCTAATGACTACGTGTTCGCGCAGGGCGCGGTCGATAAGCTCGTCGAGGTCGGTGTACAGATCGAAACTCAGGAAACCCTGGGAAAGCCAGAGAACGCTTCGTTGTCCCGGCAGCGAGCCCATCCGCCGGACCAGATTCATAAGGACGCGTAAAGATTGCTTGGATTGGCCCTGACCGTTTTGCCAGGCCAGTTGGGCTGCCATTTGAGCCCGGCTTTCCGCATCGGGGCAGTGCTTGGAGTCGCCCTCACAGAAGCAGGTAATGACCTCCCACGTGGCGATGTTGAGCATTAAAGAATCGTGTGCTTCAGCGATCAGGTAAGCCTCGTAAGGGGTGAGGGGCGGGCAATCGCGCGCGGCTGGGACGGTCTGTGGATGGGGGCGGAGGCTCGCCAAGGCCTGGCGCAGCTTGGCGCGGTCGTCAGTGAAGTCGAGAACTTCAAGGCCGGAAGACGTGAAGAGGCCGGCGCGGTCCGCCGGCTGCATCGAGGAGTCGAGGTATCTCTCGGCCGCTGCACGGGTGCGCGCGAGGTCTTCGAACGTGACTACGAGGTCGTCAAAATACAAGGCCACGTAGCGCTGGGCCATCGCCAGCACTGGCGCCGCTTCGGAGGGCTCAGCGGACTTTACGCTTGTGCTGGCAGAGGCCGGCGGTTTTGCCGCCAGGGCGGCCTTGTTGCTTTCAACCATGAAGACCGTCACGACCTGCGGCTTGCCGTTGTCGGAAAGGCGAAAGTCGTCCTTGGTAAGCCCGCCGACGGCGTTGCCCTTCGCATCGTGCACGACCACGCGCACCTCAACTTCGTTGCGTTGCGCCCGGACAGTAAACGTCGGGGTCGTCTCCTGGCTTTTTATCTCTGGAGCTTCTTGATTTTGCGAAACCGCTGCGGGAAGGGCAGGCCAGACGCCGGCGATGCCTGCCCCGAGCAGCAAGGCCAGCGACAGGCGCGCTAAGTTCCCCGGAGTTTCCATTTTGAACCCCCGGACTCGTGGAATCTACACCGCTTCAGGGTTCACTCCGCCATTTGTTGGGCCAAGTAATTGGCCAAGCCGAGTTCCTTGATGAGGCCCAACTGGGTCTCGAGGTAGTCGACGTGGCGTTCTTCGTCGTGCAAGTTCGCCAGCAACAGGTCAGCGCTGCCTTGGTCGCCGGCCTTGGTGCAGGCGGCGTATCCCTGGTTGTAGGTCACGATGGCCGTGTGCTCGCCCTTGAGATCAATCGTGAATTGATGCGAGACGTCCTTGCCCGCCTCGATTTTTGGAAAAGTCTGCAAGTCGGGAGTGCCTTCCAAGAAGAGGATGCGCTCAATCAACTTCTCGGCATGCTTCATCTCTTCGATGGCGCGCTTTTTCGTAAACTCTCCGAGTGATTTATAGCCCCAGTTGTCGCACATTTCAGCGTGCAAGATATATTGAACCGCGGCGCCGAGTTCTTCAGTCAGTGCGCCGGCCAGAACTTCGATTACCTCGGGTTTACCCTTCATGGTTTGTTGGCTCCTTGGGATAGATGACGGCCTCCGGAAAGTAACTGGCTACAAATCCCTCCGCATTGCCGGATTTGTCATACAGCACCTGCCTGGGCGAGTCTGAGGCTTGGCCCAAAAGACAGCGTATGAGGCCACCCTCTGCACTCGAACGAAAGGCTTCAGGTCCCTTTGCAAGGGCCTTCATTCCACCACCACTCGACGCCCATGTCAAGACAAGCGAAAGGGTGGTAGTGGTAAGGTTTGAGTTTTCTAAAACTGTCCTACAACCCGCCGATCCAAACAGTTTCACGCAAAGTCGCAAAGCACGCAAAGGGCGCAAAGTAAGCCAAAACGCAGGTGCTTAACTTCCTTTGCGAGCTTTGCGACTTTGCGTGAAACTTTACCGTAAGCCCGTGGCTGATTCAAACCGTACCACTACCGCACGGGTTGACTTGACTTCGGCAAGGGTCGGTTCTAGAGTTAGGCGTGACTGATTCCAAGCATGCGTCCTGGGAGCGCGTGGAAAGTCCTAAGCTCCCTCGATTCTGCGAGGCGGACTCATGTTGACTATTGCCGGGTTATCAGCGTTTGCAGTGTTCTTAGGTATTGCGTCCATCGGGTTCTTGTTCCTGGTGGTGAGTTTCGTATCCGGAGAATTGTTCGAGCATGGCGACTTGGTGGGCCACGAAGCGGATTTTCACGGCGACGTGCACGGGGAGGCGGGCGTAAGTATCTTCAGCACTCGCATCGTCAGTGTTTTCATAACCGCCTTTGGAGGCTTCGGGGCTATTGGCATTCACCTCGGTCATAGCACGGAGGTGAGCACGGCTATGGGGGTGGGCGGCGGCTTGGTCTTTGCCACCATCATTTACCTCTTTGCCAGCTTCCTCTTCAGCCAGCAGGCGTCCAGCGAGGTCCGGGTGAGCGATCTGACAGGGAGCACCGCCCAAGTCAGCGTGAGCATACCCAAAGCCGGCGTAGGACAAGTCCGATGCACGCTGGGCGAGAGCGTGGTGGAGAAGATTGCCCGGTCGCAGTACGGCGAACCGATTCCCGTCAATACTCTGGTGAAGATCGAAGCTATCGTGGGCGAGACCGTCGTGGTCCGACGAGCGGAGTAACCAGAAACCGGAAACTAGAAAATGGAAACTGGAAACTAGAAAATTGCTGCTTTCGCCTGAGGCTCGGATTTCTAATTTCGATTTTCCAATTTCCATTTTCCAGTTTCCAATTTCCACTGCCGGGGGGTAGTCATGAGCGTAATTACGGAGTTCTTCGTTCCCATCATTGTGATGTTTGTGGTCTTGGCCCTCCTTACGGCCATGGCGCTTTTCAGCCGGAACTATCTGAAAGTGCCACCCAACGCCGTGGCGGTCTTCAGTGGCCGGAAGCGGAAGACGCCGGACGGCAGAATCGTGGGCTACCGCATGATCAAGGGCGGCGCGGCCTTCCGCTACCCGCTCTTGGAACAAGTGGACTACCTTTCGTTGAACGTTTTCACCATTCCACTCGAGATCAAGCGCGCCTACACCAAGCAAGGCGTACCCATTTCGGTGAAAGCCGTGGCCAACGTCAAGATCAAGAGCGATGACATGTCGCTCAGCGCGGCTGCCGAGCGCTTCCTCGGCATGTCGCACGAAGAGATACAACGGGTCATCTTTCAGACGCTCGAGGGACACCTGCGATCGATCCTGGGAACCCTGACCGTGGAAGAGGTCAACAGCGACCGCCAGAGCTTCGCGCAGAAGCTGACCTCGGAAGCCACCGTGGACTTGGAGCGGATGGGTATCGGCGTGGATGTGCTCACCATCCAGGACATCTCCGACGAAGAAGGTTACCTGGATGCACTGGGCAAGAAGCGCACGGCGGAGGTCAAACGCGACGGAACCATTGGCGAGGCCGAGGCGACGCGGGATGCGAAGATCAAGTCCGCCCAGGCCATGCAGGAAGGCGAGAAGGCGAAGTTCGATGCGGACGCCAACATTGCTGCGGCGCAGCGTGACTTCCAGGTAAAGCAAGCCCAGTTCCAGGCCGAAGTGGAAACGCAAAAGGCCACAGCCGCGCAAGCCGGCCCGCTGTCGGAAGCCAAGGCCAAGCAGGCGGTGGTGGTGGAAGAGGTGCGTGTGGAGAAGATGCGCACCCAGGAGCAGATTGCGGTCCAGGAACAGGAAGTACAACGCAAGCAGAAAGAACTGGAGGCCACGGTCATCAAAGCCGCCGAGGCTGAGCGGCAGGCGGCCATCTTGCGCGCGGAAGCCAAGAAGCAGGCGGCCATCCTGGAAGCCGAGGGCAACAAGGCCGCCCAGATCGCTATGGCCGAGGCTGCGCAGGAGAAATTCCGGCAAGAAGGTCTGGGCCAAGCTGCGGCCACCGAAGCGCAGGGCCGCGCCGAGGCCGCCAAAGTGGAAGCGATAGGTCTGGCCCAGGCGCGGGCCATCGAGGCGCAGGGCGTTGCCGAGGCGGCGGCCATTTTGAAGAAGGCGCAAGCGTGGAAGGAATTTAACGAGGCCGCCAAGCTCCAGACCATACTCGAGAAGATGCCGGCCGTGCTGCAAGCCTCAGCGGGTATTTTCGGGGCAGTTGCGGCTCCGCTGGGAAACATCGATCGAGTGGTGGTCATCGAACAGGGTAACAATGCGGCAGGTGATGGCACGGGAGGCATCGGACGCATCGCCAAGACCGGACCGGCCCTGGTGTTCAGCTTGCTCCAACAGTTGCAAGCGTTGGGCCTCGACCTGCCTGCCGTGCTTTCGCAACTGGGCGTCGACCGGCCGTTGACGGAGAAACTCGCCGCGGGCAAGGAAGCATTAAAGGATAAGGGGTGAAGGCTGAAGGATAAAGGGTAAAGGCTAAAGGGTGAACGTTAAAGTGTAAAGTGTAAAGGCTAAAGGTTAAAGGATGATGGGCCAAGGGTACAAACAGCGGGGTAGCATGTATCCGTAATCCTTTACCCTTTACACTTTACACTTTAACCTTCACCCTTTAGTCTTCAGCCTTCACCCTTTAACCTTTACCTTTTAAACTACCTTAGCCGAGGATGAGTATGCCTTCTTATCAAGTCGATTCCAAGCTTCAGAACAAGGCGCCCAGCGCCCTCGTTGTGCATTGCGGCGATCACCGTTTCCAGGCGGCTTTCCACGAGTTCTTGAACCGGCATCTGGGGCTCGAGAGCAACTACGATCTGCTCGTCATCCCCGGTGGTCCCCAAAGCCTGACTCTCGTCGAGTACCTGCCGAAATTCTCTTGGGCAAGTTGGCGGTGGTTCCGTTTCTTCGTCGAGAACCATGAGATCGGGCGGCTAATTCTCATCCAGCACGAAGACTGCGCCTGGTATAAAAGCCTCCCCGTGCACCTCCACACTTCCCCCGAGCCACGCCAGCGCCAGGAGGAGGACCTGCGAAAAATAGGAAAGGCGCTGAAGAAGGATTTCCCCCAGCTCAAGGTTGAGTTGTACTTTGCCGCCTGGGACGGAAAAGAGCAGGGAAATATCGAGTTTCTGCCGCTGGACAAGTGACGCAACGAAGCGCTGCGAAAGATTGAGGCTTATCTGGTTAGGAGCGCAAGGAAGGAGGGTAAGGTGTGAAGATCACGAGTAAAGCCGCCCTAGAAGAGTTGTTTCGAGCGCAGGGAGAGATGCGTTGGGCGATTGCTGCGACCAGCGCAGCGCAGCGTATTGCCAAGCTAAAAGCGCTGCGCACTGCGGTCATTGCGCGGCAGGACGAGCTTTACGCCGCACTCTGGCAGGATTTTCATAAGTCGCCTTTCGAGTCATGGCTCACTGAAGTGTTCCCGTCAATCGAGGAAATCGACAAAGCAACGACGGGTCTGGGTGGCTGGATGAAGGACAAAAAGGTTCGAGGAGTCTTCTTCTTGCCCGGTGCGAGGAGCTATCTGCGCTACGAGCCAAAAGGTCGGGTCCTCATTATGGCTCCCTGGAACTACCCCTTCCAACTGCTCGTCGCGCCTTTAGTTTCTGCGATCGCAGCGGGCAACGTCGCCATCGTGAAGCCTTCGAACAAGACGCCCGCGACGAGCGCCTTTATCGCCTCTCTCATTGAGGGTGTCTTCCCTCGTGAGGAAGTTGCAGTGGTCGAGGGCCCAGGCAGTAGCTTGGGAAACCTTCTCCTCGAGTTGCCGTTCGACCACGTGTTCTTCACTGGTAGCCCCACGGTAGGAGCCCACGTAGGCGAGGCCGCCCAGCGCGTTCATGCAGGACTCACGCTGGAGCTCGGAGGAAAATCTCCGACCGTGGTTCTTCCCGACGCGGATCTAAAGGACGCGGCCGCCAAGATCGCTTGGGGCAAATGCCTTAACGCCGGACAGACTTGCATCGCCCCCGATTATGTGTTCTGTCCCGGTGACAAGGTCGAGGCACTTTCCGAGCTCGCAGCGCGCGCGGTAAAGCAGATGTACGGTGAGAGCGACGAGGAACGACACGCCTCGATGGACTTCGTGCGCATTGTCGATGCAAAGGCCTGTGAGCGGCACAGGCGACTCGTCGACGATGCCTTGGCCAAAGGAGCAAGACTCGTCCTTGGTGGCATCTTCGACATCCCAGACCGCTATACCCCCCCGACCATACTCGCGGGCATAAAGCCGGATATGGCCATCATGGATGAGGAAATCTTTGGTCCCATCCTGCCTATCCTCTCTTATGACTCGATTGAGGAAGTCATCAGCTTTATCCAGTCCCACCCGAAGCCACTTGCGCTATATCTCTTTGGAAGGTCTCGGGAGGGTATTGACGAAGTCCTTGGGCGCACGACATCCGGATCAGCTTGCATCAACGACCTCATCGTGCAGATCGAGAACCTCAATGTACCCTTCGGGGGCATCGGCATGAGCGGAACGGGAAACTACCACGGACTCTTCGGCTTCAAGACGTTCTCCCACGAACGCAACTACATGCGAACGGGCAAGCCTAACTTGGTCACACGTCTTTATCCTCCCTATGGCAACAGGGTTCAGGCTTTAATGAAAGGCTTGCTCGAACGGGTCGGCGGGATGGCCAAGAAGTAAGCGAGTTCTGGCGCGCTCAAGAATCTTCCCAACCCTCACGTCGCGTTCAAGAGTCGGTGGGCTTCAGGATTACCAGCTACTTTGCGAACTTTGCGTGCTTTGCGCCTTCGCGTGAACCCGTTTTTTCCTCTCCGGGTTCTTTCACACCCTCTGGCGCTTCCTCTGGCAATCGGGTCGACTGCAAACAAGCTGGTGCGGGCGATAACGGGAGAGCTGAAAGACCTGCTGGCAGTAATGACAACGGCGACTCATCAGGCGGCTCCGACTGGGGATGCGAGCCGTCCGTTGTGACCGCACCGCTTCGGGCGATTCGGGAGACACGAGCGGAAACGAAGACGAGGCCCTAAATCAGGAGTGAGCCAGCCCCTCGCCAACGTGGCGCGCCACAAATCGCGCAACTTGTAGCGTCGCTTTTTAGGGCGGCACGCCGGGTTAAAGCGCTACATCGCAGGCGCGGAGAACTATATGTCTCAAGATCGGTGGCGCATTACAGTAGGACCGCGTGCTGGCCGCAAGATTACACGACGACCAAAAGCTATCATTGTCCGAGCAAACTGCTGGCCAGCAATTGACTTATGGAGGTGTAACCTCGATGTCAGATACTCGGAAAGCACTCCGATACGGGTCAGCCTCCGCTTTGCTCTTCATTGGTCTCTCTTTGCAAAATATCGGAGGTTTATATATCAGGGAGGACGGGCTCAGCCCCGGTGGCCCCGTGGTGGGGGGCATTCTGGCAATCCTTGCAATCGAGATCGAAGCGCTGTGTTATTTCCTCGTGAGGCAACTCAGGTTTGAGGCCCCCTTTCGGGCAGCACTATTTCTGCTTTGGGGCCTCCCGACTATCTTTTTGCTAGGTCCGTTAGCAATTTGGCTCATTCTCCCCAAGAGCCCTTATGGATTGCACGCCATCAATTTCACGGCCGCTCAAGCGGTAGCATGTGGTGTGGTTGGCGCAGTTTGCGCGTTGAACCTAATTTATCTGTACCGACGCGCAGGGTCTGGCTGGAAGGCGAAACCGAGGTAATCTCCCAGCTCATAGTCAGCGAACAATATTCCGTAGTGGCCGCTTTGTAGAGTTTTTACCGCGTCCCCGCCGATGAGGCTCTCAAGACATGCTTTCGCGCCAGAAGGCTGACCGTAATGAACTCGCTGACGTGTGCTCGAAAAAGGGGCGAAGATCTTCGGCAGTCCAATTCAGGGGATCGGCATATGCCACCAGGCCCGATATCTTGCACGCGACGTTGGGGAAGCCGGTAATCTCCCTTCAGTTGTTGACACAGACTGCCGGATTTACTAGGGTGAGTGCATGGACTTAACTTTCCCTGCGCCAAGCCGCCAAGGACTGCGTCGAGGGTCAGGTGGGCGCAGGGGCGTATAGCACTCTCAGACTGGGTTGGGGGTTCCGTGATGGACGTTGAGAAGACCGTCGAGTTTATTCTGGATTCGCAAGCCAAGGCTGAGGTCCGGGCCGACCGCGCCGATCAGCGCATGGAACGCTTGGAGCGCGCTATCGCCCAGACCAACCGCGTCGTGATGCGTCTGGTGCGCACCGGGTTCTCCCTTCGCAGCGACGTGCGCGAGCTTCAGCGATTCCGCACCCAGAGCGAGAAGTCCCGCGCCCAAACGGAGCAAAACTTGGCCGAGATTACGGGCAAGCTGGATGCCCTGATCGACATTGTGGACAAGTCCCTCCGCCGCAATGGCGGGCGTGCGCGCGGATAAGGCAGCCTTCAGCTTTCAGCCGTCATCAGCTCTAAGCCTGCGACCTTTGGCATTCACATTTCCGACTTCTCAACTCCTCTCGCGGCGCGCCGCGGCTCCGCAAACACACTGATCAACTCGCGCAGGAGTG
>Ga0187784_10003416_pt1 | contig 12825 bp, 7 predicted proteins | sample 1015_SJ02_MP15_2_FD_132964 | JGI IMG/M metagenome (GOLD analysis project Ga0187784, IMG submission 132964) | Tropical peat soil microbial communities from peatlands in Department of Meta, Colombia - 1015_SJ02_MP15_20_MG | ecosystem: Environmental > Terrestrial > Soil > Wetlands > Peat | place... | reverse complement strand
GCTCGTGAAACTCAAGCGCCGCCCGGTGCGCGGGTGATCGAAAGCGAGCGTGGCGGCATGCAGCGCTTGACGCTTGAAGGCGCGCAGGATCTCGATCAACTCGTCGGAGGCTCCGCGCGGCCGTAACAACCGGCCCCCGTAGAGCGGATCCCCGACAATCGGGTACTTGAGGTGCGCGAGGTGCAAGCGAATCTGATGAGTCCTTCCGGTATCGAGCGTCACCTTGAGATAGGTGTGAGCGCGGAAGCGCTCGAGCACCCGATAGTGCGTGCGCGCCGGGCGGCCGTCTCGGCGCACCGCCATGCGCAGCCGGTTGCGCCGATCGCGTGCGATCGGCTCATCGATGGTGCCGCCGGCGATCATCACGCCCACGCACACGGCCAGGTACTCGCGGGTCACCGACCGCGCCATCAGCTCACGCGTGAGCGCGGTGTGGGCCTCGAGGGTGCGCGCGATGACCAAAAGCCCGCTGGTATCCTTGTCCAGCCGGTGGACGATGCCCGCGCGTGGCACGGCGGCGAGCGCAGGGTCGAGGCTCAACAAGGCGTTTTGCAGCGTATGCCGCGGGTTGCCGGCTCCCGGATGCACCACGAGACCCGCCGGCTTGTCCACCACGATGACCTCGGAATCCTCGTGCACCACGGCGAGCGCGATCGGCTCCGCCGATGCCTCGGCCGCCGGCGTCACGAGCGGGATCGTTACGCGGATGCGGGATCCCGGGGCGAGGAGGTCGCGAGGCTTGCAGGGCAGGGCACCGACTTGCACCTGCCCGCCCTCGATCCAGCCCTTGATGCGCGTGCGCGAGTGCGCGAGCAGGAGCCGCGCAAGCGCGCGATCCAAGCGAAATCCCGACAATTCCTGCGGAATCTCGAGCTCGATGACTTGGAACTCTCGGTTCATGGGCTACTCGAAGCGGGCGGCGGAGCGATTCGATTTGGGTATCAGGCCATTGGAAGCTGGCGTCAAGTATACTGTCGCGCCTCGGGGGTCGAGGCCTTCGGGGCACCTGAACACCCGCCTTTTATTGTAAGGAATCCGATGTGAGAGTGCGTGATTGGAAGTGGAAGAGCGGGGTGCTGTTCATGGCCATCGGCATCGGCGTGCTCACCACGGGCTGCCGCAGCCATCGAGCGAGCGACGCCAAGTCCGGCCCGGAGCAGATCTACGCGCGCGCGCAGAAAGCCATGAAGAAGTCGAGCTACGGCGATGCGATCAAGCAGCTCGAGGCGTTGCAGTCGCGCTTTCCCTTCAGCGAGCCCGCACGCCAGGCGCAGATCGACTTGATCTACGCATACTACAAGAACCGCGAGACGGATCCTGCGATCGATGCCGCGGATACCTTCATCCGCGAGAACCCGACCAATCCCAGGGTCGACTACGCCTATTACATGAAGGGCTTGGTGAATTTCGAGCGCCAGGCGAATTTCATGGAGCGCTGGTTCAACGTCGATTTGTCGCGCCGGCCGCCGGCCACGGCGAGAAAATCCTTCGATGCGTTCGATGAGCTGCTGAAGAAGTACCCTCACAGCGAATACGCGGCCGATGCGCGCCAGCGCATGATTTTCCTTCGCAATCGGCTCGCGGACTTCGAACTGTACGTCGCCAAGTACTACATGAGGCGAGGCGCGTACGTGGGCGCGCTCAACCGGGCGAAATACTGCATCGAGAATTACGACGGCGCTCCGGCGGTGCAGGGCTCCATGCAGGTTCTGGTCAATGCGTACCGCAGACTCGGTATGCTGGATCTCGCCGAGAACGCCGAGCGGGTGTATGCCGCGAACTATCCCGGCAGCATCAAGGACATCGAGGTCAAGAAGGCTTGGTGGAAGCGCATCCTCTAGCCCGGCGCCCCGCCCGCAGCTCGATCGACTCGCGCTCGACGCAGGCTACCTCCACTGATAGCCGCTCGTGATCGGATAGCGCCAGTCGCGGCCGAACGCGCGGCCGCTCACCCGCACACCGGGCGGCGCCTGCCGGCGCTTGTACTCGTTGCGCTTCACCAGATCGAGGATGCGCCCCACGGTCTTGCGATCGAAGCCGCGTGCTGCGATCTGATCCACCGACAGGTCCTCCTCGATGAAGGCCTCGAGGATCGGATCGAGCACCTCGTAGGGCGGCAGGCTGTCGCTGTCCTTCTGGTCCGGCCGCAGCTCCGCGGAGGGCGCCCGCTCGATGACGCGCGCCGGGATCACCCGGGATTGCGCATTGCGCCACGCGCAAAGTCGGTACACGAGCAGCTTGCTGCAATCCTTGATCGGCGCGAAGCCGCCCGCCATGTCACCGTAGAGGGTCGCGTAACCGACGGCCATCTCGCTCTTGTTGCCGGTGGTGAGGAGCATGCGGCCGGTTTTGTTGGAGATGCCCATCAGCAGCACCCCGCGGCAGCGCGATTGAATGTTCTCCTCGGCCGTATCGGCCGGCCTGCCGGCGAACTCATCCTGCAAAGCCGCCAGAGTCGCCTCGAACATGCCTTCGATCGAGATCTCGCTGTGCTTGACCTTGAGCCAGGAGGCTTGAAGCGCCGCATCCTCCTTGCTCATCGTCGAGGTGTAGCGCGAGGGCATGGACACCGAATGCACCCGCTCGGCGCCCAGCGCGTCGACCGCGATGCACAGGGTCAGGGCGGAATCCACGCCGCCCGAGAGCCCGAGCACCACCCCGGGAAAGCGATGCTTATCGACGTAATCGCGCGTGCCCAGCACGAGCGCCCGGTACACGCTCTCCTCCTCGCACAGCGGCTCGGCGATGGCGCCCTTGAGCGGCCGAACCGCGGCACCCTCGGCAACGAGATCCACGACGTACATGCCTTCGGTGAACGCCGGCGCCCGCATCGTGACCTCGCCGCCTGCATCCACGACGAAGGAGTTGCCGTCGAATACCAGCTCGTCCTGCCCGCCGATGAGGTTCAAGAACACGAGCGGCACCTTGGTCTCCCCCACCCGCCGGCGCACCACGTCGCGCTCGCGCTGGGCTTGCTTGTTGACCTCGTACGGGGAGGCGTTGATGACTAGGAGCGCCTCGGCGCCCGCCCCGCGCGCCTGGCCGGCGGGCTCGGGCTCCCAGACGTCCTCGCAGACCAGGATCCCCGTCTTGATGCCATTCAATTCGACGACCGTCGGTTCGGTGCCCGGCGTGAAGTAGCGCTTCTCATCGAACACCCGGTAGTTGGGCAGGCAGGCCTTGCGGTGGTTGGCGAGCACGGCTCCGTCGCGAATGACGATGGCGGAGTTGAAGATGCGGGTACCTTCGTATTCGGGGTAGCCCGCAATCAACGTGATTCCGCGCACCTCGGCCTTCAGTCGGCCGATCGAGCGCGCCACCTGCGCGCGCATCCCCGAATGAAACAAGAGGTCCTCCGGCGGATAGCCGGAGACCGCGAGCTCGGGCACCATCAGCACATCCGCCCGCGACTCCTCGCGCGCCTGGTTCGCGGCCGCGATGATGCGCGAGGTGTTACCCTCGACGTCGCCGACGACCAGATTGAGCTGCGCCATCACCGAGCGCAGCCGCCGCGGTGGGCTCAATCCGACCCCCTGTCCAATTTGCGCGCGTTCATCGAAGGCCTCATGGACGATGCCGACCCCGCCGGCTTGAGTCATTGCGCAAAGCTCTATTCGAGGCATCGCGCAGGCCGTCCGGCGGTGGATGCCCAAGCTCTGCGCTGCGGCCCGCAGGCCTTGGACGCTTATACTACACGGGTGAGCAACGCCACCCGCAGCTACCGCATTCGCGCTTATCCGAACGGTGCCGCAACCGAGCCTGTGTGGAACAGGCGAGGTTGGGGTAGCAGCGCAGTCAAGGATTATCCGCTACTGCCGAGCCGGTCGCATTGAGGCGCGATATTCTGGATTAACCTTCAACGCGGCGCAAAGTCGAGCCAGGAGCCGACAATCCCGAACCTGAACCCTCTGAACCGGCCGTTCGAATCCGCTCAGGCCCCCAAGGTCGGCCTCAACTGGCGCGTGCTGGGAATCCTCAATCTGTACCGGGTCCTCGTGCCCCTGGTGCTGCTCGGGCTCTATTTCCTCGGCTCCCTCGGCGGCTCGCGCGGGATACCGGTCGATTCCCCGCAGTTGTTCTTTTTCGCGGCGATCTTCTATCTCTGCTACGGCCTGTTGAGCGTGATTTTCGTGCGCAGGCGCCTCGCCACCGCCCAGATTCAGACCATCATCCAGGCCACCATCGACATCGCGAGCCTGATGCTCATCTTGCACGCCTGCGGCGGCATTGCCGGTGGCTTGGGGTTGCTGCTCCTGGTGCCGGTGGGCGGCCTCGCGTTTCTGTTGCCGCCGCGCAGTGCCCTGTTTCTCGCCGCGGTGGCGACGCTCGCGGTGCTTTTGCACACGATCTGGCAGCAGATCACCGGGCATGCCGACATCACGGTCTACGCCACGGCCGGACTCTTGGGTCTCGTGATGTTCACGATCGCGGGATCCGCGAGCGTGCTCTCGAGCCGCATGCGCGAGAGCGAGGATCTGGTGCGGCAGAAAGAGGTCGACCTTGCCAATCTGGCGGAGCTATCTCAGTACATCGTCCAGCACCTGCGCGAGAGCCTTCTGGTGGTCGATGCGGCGGATCGGATTCGTCTGATCAATGAATCGGCTGCCGAGATCCTCGGCGACACCTACGCCGTTCCGGGAGCACTCGTCGGCGAGGTCTCGCCGCGCCTGCTCTACTCCTTGAGCACCTGGCGGCGGGGTATGCAAGCCGAGGAGAGGCCTTCGAGTTTCGTGGCCGCCGACGGTGCGCGCGTGATCCAACCGCACTTCGCACCGCTCGGCGCCTCCGCGCCCGGGCCCACCTTGATTTTTCTCGAGGACACCAGCCTCATGGCCGAGCGCGTGCAGCAGGGCAAGCTCGCGGCGCTCGGGCGCCTCTCGGCGAGCATCGCTCACGAGATCCGCAATCCCGTCGGCGCCATGAGCCATGCCGGTCAATTGCTCGCGGAAAGCCCGAATCTCGTGCTCGATGATCGCCGGCTCACCGAGATCATCCGCAGCAATTCCGAGCGCGTGAGCACGATCATCAGCAATGTGTTGCAGCTCTCGCGGCGCGAATCCGTCAAGCCCACTCGCTTGATGCTCGGCGACTGGCTCGAGGACTTCTTGCCCGAGTTCTCGCAGACGATGCAGGTTTCGCTCGAGGCCGTCAGTGTCCACGAGGAGCCGGACGACCTCGAGGTGCGCTTCGATCCGAGCCACCTTCGTCAAGTGGTCTGGAACCTGTGCGATAACGCGATCAAATATGGCGAGGGGCGCGGGGATGCCAAGGAGGCTCGCAGCGGCGCGCAGGTCGAGATCAGGCTGAGCCGGCTCCCCAGCTATCGGCCCTGTCTCGAGGTTGCCGACCGCGGCTCAGGGATAGAGGCCGGCTCGGCCGATCGCATCTTCGAGCCCTTCTTCACGGGAGGTCGCAAGGGGGGCACCGGGCTCGGGCTTTTCATCGCACGAGAGCTCTGCCAGTTGAACCACGCCGTTTTGTTGTACGAGCCTCGCTCGGGTGGCGGCAGCATTTTTCGTGTCGTGTTCAGCGACCCGCAGCGCTGGGAGGAGTAGCGCAAGCCGAGAGGCGCTGACGCTACAATACTGCCATGCCGAAACCCGCCGTGTTGGTGGTCGATGACGAGCCGGATCTTTGCGAGCTCCTGTCCATCACGCTCGAGCGCATGGATTTGGCTCCGAGCACGGCACCCAGCGTCGCGATCGCCCAGCGCATGCTGAAGAGCGAGCGTTTCGATCTGTGTCTTACGGACATGCAGCTGCCCGACGGCGACGGCCTCGACCTCGTCAAGTGGATCCAGCAATACGCTCCGAGCGTGCCCGTCGCCGTGATCACCGCCCATGGCAACATGGAAACCGCCGTGCGCGCGCTCAAATTGGGCGCCTTCGATTTCGTCTCCAAGCCCTTGGACCTCGCCGGCCTCAGAAAACTGGTAGCCACCGCCATCAAGCTCTCGGATACCACCGACAGCGATACCAGCGTGTTCGGCCCCCGCCTCCTCGGCGCCTCGAGCGCGATGCAGCACTTGCGCGAGATGATTGCACGCGTCGCGCGCAGCCAGGCTCCCGTTCACATCGTAGGCGAGTCGGGAACGGGGAAGGAACTGGTGGCGAAGCTGATTCACGAATCGGGGCCGCGACGTGACGGTCCGTTCGTACCCGTCAATTGCGGCGCGATTCCGACCGAGCTCATGGAAAGCGAGCTGTTCGGCCACAAGCGGGGCAGCTTCACGGGCGCAGTCAGCGACAAGAAAGGCCTGATCCAGTCCGCCGAGGGCGGTACGCTCTTGCTCGACGAGATCGCCGATCTGCCGCTGCACATGCAAGTGAAGCTCCTGCGCGTGATTCAGGAGAAGGCGGTCCGGCCGGTCGGAGAGCAAGCCGAGACCGGAGTCGACGTGCGCATTCTCTCGGCCACCCACAAGAACCTGGCGCAGCTCGTCGCCGAGGGAAAATTCAGGGAGGATCTGTTCTACCGCGTCAACGTCATCGAGCTGCGCGTGCCATCGCTCCGTGAGCGTCCCGAGGACGTGCCCGAGCTCGCGGAGGCGGTGCTGCGGCGCCTCGGGCGGCGCATGAAGATCACGCCCCCAATGCTCTCAAAAGACGCCGTTGCCGCGCTCGAGACGTATTCGTTCCCCGGAAACGTCCGCGAGCTCGAGAATATCCTCGAGCGCGCCATTACGTTGAGCACGAGTGGCGAGATCACTGCGGGGGATATTCAGCTGAGGCCGGCTCCGGCCGGAGTGATGCCGTCGGCCGACGCACCGAGCTCGGGAGCGCTCGGCGACCACCTGGAAGATATAGAGCGCGATGCCATCATTCGGGCGCTCGAGCAGGCCCGCTTCAACAAGACGGCCGCTGCGAAGGCGTTGGGGATGTCGTTTCGCGCATTGCGATACCGGATCAAGAAGCTCGGAATCGAATCCTGAGCTCTCGACGACGCAAATCGTGAAGCCTCTCACTAAATCGACACTCGTTATGTTCAGTCGAGCCTGGTCATTGATACACTGACTCGACCGATCGATTACGGGAATCGAAACGCCGATGCTTGACTGGTTCAATGCGCGCGAAGTCACCGAGGTCGGAGCCGCTTTGGCGGACGATTTTGCGACGAGGGTAGCCCCGGCTGCCTCACGCGGCAAGCACTCGAACGGCACCTCCGGTGCGCTCGAGCGGTTACTCCACCGTGCCGACTCGGAAGTGCGCCCGCTGGGGCTCAATTTTTACCGGAAGGCAAAATTCGCGAACTCCTTCAAGTGGCGATTGATCGAGAACGGGGTTGCAAAAGAGGTCGCCGATGAGGTGACCCAGCAGCTCATCGTTCACCTATCGCTCGGGCGGACGAAATCCGAAGAAGGACCCGCTGAGGTTGCCTCGGCGCAAGCGCCGTCGGAGACCGCTGCCTTGTTCACCGAGGGCACCCGCTGCCTCTCGGAAGGGCGTTATGCCGAAGCGATACGGTCCTACCAAGAGCTGCTGCGGATGGATCCGCAGCACGCGGACGGACTGAATAATCTTGGAGCGGCGTTTTGCAAGGTCGGCCGCTACGACGAAGCACAGAGTTGTTTTCAACAGGCGATCAACGCGCAGCCGAATTATGCGGAGGCGTACAACAACCTCGGCAATGTGCTTCGCTGGAAAGGAATGGTCGAGGACGCCGAGACTCTGTTTCGGCGGGCCCTCAAGCTGAAGCCGAGCTACCTGAATGCGCGCACCAATCTGGGGTTGGCTCTGACCTTTCTCGGGCGTTCACACGAGGCCGAGCGGCAATTCAACATCGTCTTGGAATCCGCGCCGCAGAACACGCAGGCACTGTACGGCATGGGACAGGTGGCCGCGATCCAGGGACGCTTCGACGAGGCAGAAGCCTTGTATAGGCGAGCGCTGGAGGTCAATGGAGCGATGTGCGACGCCCTGTTGGGCATCACCGGCCTGCGCAAGATGACGGCAGCCGACGGGGACTGGCTCGCGCAGGCCGAAAAAGTGGCCGCCACCAAGGGGCTCACTCCACTGGACGAGGTCGACGTGCGCTACGCTCTGGGCAAGTATTACGACGACATCGGCGATTTCGCGCGCGCGTTCCCCCATTACCGACGTGCCAACGAGCTGCAGAAAGCGGTCGCACCTCCCTATGATCGGGCAGCGCGTGCGGCCTTTGTCGACGAGATGATCCGCATCTACTCGCCCGCGGCGGTCTCGAGCGTGCGCGCGGGGTCCTCGACGTCCGTCAAGCCCATCCTCGTCGTCGGCATGCCTCGTTCCGGAACATCGCTCGTCGAGCAGATCATCGCATCGCATCGCGCCGCCCAGGGTGCGGGGGAGCTGACCTTCTGGAACGATGCAATGAGCGCACACAGGGCCGCCATCGCGCAGGACTTCCTCAGCAAGACGGCCAGAAGGAAGCTCGCTGAAGGCTATTTACGCGTGCTCGAGGGGCGTTGCCCCGACGCAGAGCGCGTCGTCGACAAGGCGCCCGTCGACTCCGACTATCTCGGCTTGATTCACGAGGTATTTCCGAATGCCCGCATCGTTCACCTGCGGCGTGATCCGGTCGACACTTGCCTGTCCATCTACTTCCAAAAATTCTCGCCCGGTCTGAATTTCTCCATGGATTTGTCGGATTTGGCGCATTACTACCGGGAGCATGCGCGCCTCATGGCCCATTGGCATAGCGTGCTTCCGGCCGGCACGATCCTCGAGGTATCCTACTGCGACCTGCTGACGGATCAAGAGACATGGACGCGCAAGATTCTGGAATTCCTCGGTCTGGATTGGGATGCGCGATGCCTTGAGTTCGAAAAGACGGAACGGCCCGTGGCCACTTCCAGCTACTGGCAGGTGCGTCAGAAGATCTACAAGAGCTCCATCGCGCGCTGGCGCAATTACGAGGCGTTCATCGCTCCGTTGCTCGAGCTGCGGGACTAGATCCTAGGTTGACCCGAGGAGCGAGCCGCTCCGACGCACACATCGTGTACGTCGGACCGTATACTGGCGCGATCGAGACTTTCGGTATCTTCACCATTGGCCAGGTCAACGCCGCCCTCAGCCAACGATAGTCCTCCTCCGGGCGGCGCAGCTCGCCGGCTCCTCGAGCGCTCGGCGCAGCCCGTCGCGCTCGTCGTCATGCTCATCGTGCTTTGGTCCCTGACTCACCGGTACGAGGATATTGGCGGGGATGCGGAGCTGTACGCCGTACAGGCCCTCGCAAAGATCCATCCGAGCCTTCGCGGCGATCTTTTCCTGCGAAATACCTCGCAGGATAGCTATACACTGTTCTCTTCGCTCTATGCAGGGTGGATCGGGCTCGTGGGCCTCAGCCTCGCAGCGCTATCCCTCGCACTCGCATTCAAGGTGTGGTTCTTCGCCGCGGCGTGGACGCTGGCGAGCGATCTCTGGGACCGACGCATCGCGTTTCTCTCGGTGGCGGTGCTCGTGCTCACCACCGGGGCCTATGGCGCCTACGGCGTGTTCCACTTCGCGGAAGATTGGCTCACCGCCCGCTCGCTGGCCGAGCCGCTGGTGCTCACCTCGCTCATCGCCCACTTTCGTGGGGCTCGACTCGTCGGCCTTCTGATCACGTGCGGGGCTCTTCTCGTGCATCCCTTGGTGGCGATCGCAGGCCTGCTCTCGCTGTTGAGCATGTGGATCTCGCCCCGAGCAAGCGCGACTGCGACGGCGGCCGGCGTACTCCTGTTGCTCGGCCTGTCGCTCGATGCAGTGCGGCCGAGCTCGAGCTTGCACCACTGGGTCATGGACTGCGATTGGCTGCAGGTCGTGCGCGAGCGATCGCAATTTCTCTTTCTGCAGCTTTGGCGCGCCGCCGACTGGAAACAGAATGCGTCGCCTTTTCTATCATTGACGCTGAGCGCCATCGTTCTGGAAGATCCGCGCGTGCGGCGACTCTGCATCTCGGTGATGCTGATCGGGGCCGCAGGACTGGCGGTTGCGCTGATCGGCAGCCTGGTAGGCCCTCTCACCCTCCTGTTGCAGGGTCAGGCTTGGCGCTGGATGTGGCTGACCAGCTTTGCGGGTGCGCTCCTGGTCGCACCCACGGTATTTGGGCTGGCGCGCCGTGGCAGTTCGGGGGTTCTTTGCGCCCTTCTGATGATCGGCGCTTGGACCATTTCGGAGATCGACGGCACGGTTTGTCTGGCATGCGCCCTGCTCTGCTGGCTACTGCGAGATCGCATCGGCGCTCGCGCCGAGCGCTATGTGTACTGGCTGAACTGTCTGCTCGCGGCCGCCGTCATGGTATGGGTCGTTGATCGATGCGCCTCGCTCGCCGGGTCAAGAGTTGCCGCCGGCAACGGCGCAGCTTTTCCCTATGTGCAGGCGATGCTCGGTGTGAAGGCTCTACCCATGCTGATCGTGTGGTCATTTGCCTCCTGGACCGCGGCAAATCGATCTGCGGCGGCGCTCTGGGTCGCCTGCGCCCTACTCTTCACGGTTTCGGTATTCGTCCTCCCCCGATCGCTGCGCGATAGGGACCCGCAGGGGACCGCCCCTCAAATCGAGGAGTTCTCGGACTGGCGCAGCGTGATCCCGTCCGATGCCAACGTCCTTGTGCTGCCGGCGCACAACTCGGCCAAATTCGCCTGGTTCACGCTGGAGCGCCCGAGCTATTTGACCGTCAACCAATCCTCCGGGGTAGTCTACTCACGTGCGACGGCCTTGGAGGTCCGGCGCCGATCCGAAGTGCTCCAGCCTTTGATGGACCCGGACTGGAAGCTCCTGTCCAATATGGCGAGCGCACGCGCCGCTCAAGGCGGGGCCGCGCTCTCGGCGCGGCCGATCACCCGCGATCGGTTGCTCGAAGTGTGCCGCGATCCACAGCTCAACTTCATCATCGCCGGCGAGAAGGTTGGATTCGACCCGCTGCGCCATGAACGGCCGGGAATGTTCGCGGGCTGGTATCTGTACGACTGCAGGCGCGTCATGGCCGGCGCTCCTTCCGCATGAGCGCAGACGGGGGCAAGGCGACCGCGGTCATTGCCGGCGCGGGTCCCGCCGGCCTGACCGCGGCCCTCGAGTTGCTGCGCCGCTCGGACCTCATACCGGTCGTATTCGAGGCAGAAGCCCAAGTCGGCGGGCTCTCCAAGACGATCAACTATCGCGGCAATCGAATGGACCTCGGCGGCCATCGATTCTTCTCGAAGTCCGATTGGGTGATGCGTTGGTGGCAGGACATTCTTCCGCTCGCGGCGGAGCCCTTGGAAGGGGACAGCGCCCTTCGTATCCCCTACCAGCGCCGATCGCGGGACCTGCCGGTCACCGCCCGCGCCTCTTCGGAATCGGACTGCGTCATGCTGATTCGCCGGCGCCTGTCGCGCATCCTCTATCGACGGCGCTATTTTGATTACCCTCTCAGGCTCGATGCGAGCACCTTGCACAAGTTGGGCGCCGCGGAGACTCTGCGGATCGCTCTGAGCTACGCGCGGGCGAGACTCGACCGGCGATCTCCGGAACGCTCCCTCGAGGATTTCCTCATCAATCGCTTCGGTGAGCGGCTCTATCGAACCTTCTTCCGGGACTATACCGAGAAGGTTTGGGGCGTTCGCTGCCAGGAGATTTCAGCCGAGTGGGGCGCCCAGCGTATCAAAGGACTTTCGGTGGGCAAGACGCTGACCCACGCGCTGAGGCGAGCCTTCCGCCCGCTCACCGCGATCGGCCAAAGGCGCACCGAGACCAGTCTGATCGAGCGATTCCTGTACCCAAAGCTCGGCCCGGGGCAGATGTGGGAGCAAGTGGCCCAGCGGATTGCCTCACGCGGAGGTCGCGTGCATCTTGCGCACCGAGTCGTGGGCCTCGAGCACGATGGCGCTCGGGTCCAGGCGGTCGCGGTTCGCGACGAGGCCTCGGGATCGGTGCGCCGCGTGGCCTGCGACCAGTTCATCTCGACGATCCCGGTCGGCGAGCTGATCGAGTGTCTGCGCCCGACCGATCCGGATATCGGGCGCGTGGCGAGTCAGCTCCCCTATCGCGACTTCATGACGGCAGGGCTCCTGCTTCGCAAGATGCGATCGAGCGCTCGACCTTCGCGCATGAGGGCCGCTAACGGCATGCCGCCCGATAATTGGATCTACATCCAGGAGCCCGACGTACGGATCGGGAGGCTGCAGATCTTCAACAACTGGAGTCCCTCGATGGTGGCGGATGCGGGGACCATCTGGCTCGGGCTCGAGTATTTCTGCGCCCAAGGCGATGATCTTTGGTCCATGGCCGATGGCCAATTCTTGGAATTCGCCGCGCGCGAGCTCGAGCGTCTGGGTTTAATCGAGCCCTGCGACGTGCTCGACGGGACGCTGGTCCGTGTGCCGAAGGCGTATCCCGCCTATTTCGGCGCGTACGACCAATTGGGGAAGGTACGGGCCTATCTAGATCAATTCTCGAACCTCTATGCGATCGGCCGCAACGGAATGCATCGCTATAACAATCAAGACCACTCGATGCTGACGGCCGACGCCGCGGTCAACTCGATCATCCATGACGGTCGCGGCAAGTCGGTGATCTGGAGCATCAATACGGAGCGCGAGTATCACGAGGAGGTTCGCGCAGATCGCTAAGGCAATCGTTCGGCGGCGAGGACTGACAAAAATTGTCACAGACTGACGAGAGATGCTCTTCATGACGCCAAACTACGACGCTGCCCTATGTCACATAGGGGCGTACAACACCATGAAAGCTTTTCTAATTCAATGCCTTACGAGACACGATAGGGCTTTGGCACAGGGCTTGCTCAATGCTCCATACCGGCTTCGGCCGTTGCTCGAAATTCGATTCGTCGATTGTTCATCATCAGGAGTAAAAATGCTTAAGCAAGTGC
>Ga0187784_10003414_pt1 | contig 12826 bp, 9 predicted proteins | sample 1015_SJ02_MP15_2_FD_132964 | JGI IMG/M metagenome (GOLD analysis project Ga0187784, IMG submission 132964) | Tropical peat soil microbial communities from peatlands in Department of Meta, Colombia - 1015_SJ02_MP15_20_MG | ecosystem: Environmental > Terrestrial > Soil > Wetlands > Peat | place... | reverse complement strand
CGGCATGGACGAGCTCTCGGAAGAGGACAAGCTCACCGTGGCCCGCGCTCGCAAGATCGAGCGCTTCCTGTCGCAGCCGTTCCACGTCGCCGAGGTCTTCACCGGCTCGCCCGGCAAGCTCGTTTCGCTTGCCGACACGATCAAGGGCTTCAAGGGCCTCGTGAACGGCGACTACGACCACCTGCCGGAGGCGGCTTTCTACATGGTCGGCACGATCGATGAAGCCATCGAGAAGGCGGCCAAGCTTGCCAAGGAAGCGGCGTGACGGGGGCGTCCCCTTCTCCCGCTTGCGGGAGAAGGTGTCATGCGAAGCATGACGGATGAGGGCCGCCGGGCGTAGAGTGAAACCTTCGAATGTGATTGGGGCCGCACCGCCCCTCATCCGGCCTTCGGCCACCTTCTCTCGGCTCAGCAGGAGAAGGGGAAACCTTCCAAGGGCGCGACAAAATGACCGCTTTCCACTTCGAGCTCGTCTCTCCCGAAAAGCTCTTGTTCTCGGGCGAGGTCGATTCCGTCGTCGCGCCGGGCGCGGACGGGCAATTCACCGTGCTCGCCAATCACGCGCCGGTCATGACGACCTTAAAGCCCGGCGTCGTGACGATCTTCTCGAGCAAGGGCTGCGAGAAGCTCTTCCTGCGCGGCGGCTTCGCCGACGTTTCGGCCACGGCCTTCACGATCCTCGCCGAGCAGGCGATCCCCGTGAAGGACGTGGACGTCGCCAAGCTCGAGCAGGACATCAAGGACGCGCGCGAGGACGTGGCGGACGCCAAGGTCGAGGCCGACCGCATCGCCGCCGCCGACAGGCTGCAGCAGCTCTTGGAGCTGCGGGCGGCGCTGTAGCCTCCTCGCGAAAACTTTGTGTTCTTCGCGTCTTTGTGGTGAAAACCACTAAGGCGCAAAGGACACAAAGAATTCATGCCGGTTCCCGAAACCACTCTCGAAGAGCTCGCCGCGACCCTCCCGAAGCGCGGGCGCCTCATGGGGCTCGACCTCGGGACCAAGACCATCGGCCTCGCGCTCTCCGACGTCGAGCGCCGCATCGCCTCGCCGCTCGAGGTCATCCGCCGTAAAAAATTCGCGCTCGACGCCGACATCCTCATGCGGCGCATCAAGGAGCACGACATCCAGGCCCTCGTCGTCGGCTTGCCGCTCGCCCTCGACGGCTCGAAAGGGCCGCGCGTGCAGGCGACGCGCGCCTTCATGCGCAACCTCTCCGCCCTTTCCCCGCCGCCGCACGTCTATTGGGACGAGCGCATGTCCACCGCCGCCGTCACGCGCGAGCTCATCTCGCAGGACGCCTCGCGCGCCAAGCGCGCCGAGGTCGTCGACCGCATGGCCGCCGCCTACATCCTGCAAGGCGCGCTCGACCGGCTCGCAAGGCTCACGTCGCCGGAGTAGGCGGGCAGGGCCGCGTCGATTGTCGTAACGCCGTCACACGATCATCGCCATCATGCGGCGTCGGCGTGGGCCCCATCGCTCGCCGGGACGCGGAATGAGCAAGTCGTTTTCGGAACGGCGATCCCGTTCCTGATCGAACGGCGCGCGACGGATCGCATTTCTCGGCTCCGGCTTGTTGTCGGCAAGCCCAAGCATGACAATCGGTTACGCAATACGCTTTAAGAGGGAGAAGCTCAGATGGACGTGACTTTCCTCTCGGCCCAAACGACCGAGGCCAATCAAAAAGCGCAAGTGCTCAAGGTTGCGCAGAAGCTCGGCGACTTCATCAAAGCCGCGACGCATAATCTCCATGTCGCGATCTACGACTTTCGCCTCTCCGACGACCCCGCCGAGATTGTGATCGGCGCCCTGAACGACCGGGCCGAGACCGGCGTCGTCGTGCGCGTCGCCTACTTCGCTCCCAAGAAGTCGCGCAAGTCCACAAAGGACTTCGCCGCCGTCGGCGCCGACCCTGCGCCCGGACCTGAGCCGCACTTCCTGAACAGGCTGAGCGCCAAGGTGCTCAAGAAAGGCATTCAGGAGCTCGGCCCGAATGTCGAGAAGGAGGCCATCAACGGCATGAGCCATCTCATGCACGACAAATATGTCGTGCGCGACGGCATGACCCCGCAAGCTGCGCTCTGGACGGGCTCGACGAACTTCACGGACGACGCCTTCTCGCTGCAGGAGAACAACATCGTCGTGCTGGAAAGTCAGGACCTCTGCGAATTCTATGAGACGGACTTCGCCGAGATGTGGTCGCAGGAGTCGATCAAGAGCACCGGCAAGAACGACAGGGGCTCCGCCACGGTGGACGGCGCCGATGTTTCCGTCGCTTTCTCGCCGGGCGAAGGGCGCACGATCGATCACGAGATCGCCTCGAGCATCGCAGCTTCGCGCCAGGAGGTGAAAATTGCCAGCATGGTCATTTCCTCTGGCGGCGTCCTCAGCGCGCTCGCGGAGGCGATCGACCGCGGCGTCGAAGTGTCCGGCATCTACGACGGCACGGAAATGGAGGGCGTCGAGAAGGATTGGGGGAAAGGCGGCGACGCCAGCGCGAGCAAGCTGAACCTCTGGAACGCCGTCAAAGAAAAGCTCGTCGCAAAATATTCGCACCCTTACACCGACGACGGGCCGCACGACTTCATGCACAACAAGTTCGTCGTGATCGACGAGAGCAAGGTCATCACCGGCAGCTTCAACTTTTCGAACAACGCCACGCGCAACGCAGAGAACGTGCTTTTCATCGGCGACGCCGAGATCGCGGGCAAATATGCGGCTTTCGCAAACAAGATGATCGAGACCTACAGGGGTTCGACGAAGCCCTTCAGTGGCGATGAGGTCTCGAATCCGCATGCGGCCGAAGTCTTCGCCGCCGAGCATCCGGTGACGAAAGCCAAGAAGCGGCGGCGCAAGTGAGGCGATGGCGCGAAGCCCGCAGTCGTGACCCAAAGCGACGCGGGCTCTGCGGCTTCAAGCCGAGCTCTTATGATGGCTCAAGTGTCGAGCATCCTTGTCGCCCCCGGGCTCCATATCTCCGATCGCTGGCGAACTCCTGTTGTCAGGCAGGACTCGCGCCAACCTCGTATCCGGTAGAACCTCCGTTCCTTGCCATGTTTCCCTTTTCGCCAGAGGAGTTCCGTTGCGTTGACGCCACTTTTAGAAGCGTCGCTTGCTGAGTTCGGACCAGATGGATTAGGTTGCGGCGGCTCAGATGGCGGCGGAGAGGCCGAGAATCACGAGCGCGGCATAGCTAGCTAGGAACTCACAGTTTAATCGGACTCGGTTGGAGGAAATATGCGCTTTGCTCCTATATTTCTTTTTGCGACTCTCTGCCTCTTCTCGCTGAGCCCCGCGCGCGCCGCAAGCCCGCAAGATATCAGGGATTGCGACGTCAACGTCGACTACGCGCGCGCCGACCCGGCTTGCGCGCGCATCGCCGACGACGAGAATGAGCTTTTGCAGGCGCGCGTCGTCGCGCATCTCGGGCGCGCGTTTTTCTCGTTCAACAGAAACGAACTCGATCGTGCGTCACAGGAAACGGAGGAGGCGCTCAACCTCGATCGTAATTCCGCCAAAGCCTATGAAATGCGTGGCAGCATCTTTCTGCGCAGGAGTGACTGGACGCGGGCGAGCGCCGATTTCGACCAGCAATTAAAGCTCACCCCCAATGATGCGCGCGCCCATCACAACAGGGCTTACGCCCGGCGCAACCTCGGAGATTGGGATGGCGTCGTCGACGACGAAGACCAGGCGGTCAGGCTCGACCCGCTGTATGCCGAAGCCTGGCACGGCCGTGGATACGCTTATGCCCATAAGGGCGATCTCGCCCACGCGCTCGCCGACTACAACGAAGCTATTCGCCTGAAGCCGGACAACGCGCCGGCGCTCATCTCTCGCGGCGGTCTCTATCGCAATCGAGGCGACCTCGACCTGGCGCTTGCCGATTACGACGTTGCGGTCAAATCCGATCCGAAATCCGCCGATGCGCGCTATAATCGAGGCTCCATCTTCGCCGACAAGGGCGACCCCGACCACGCCCTAGCCGATTTCGAGGTGGCGATTGGGCTCAATCCGCGGCTGGCCCTCGGCTATTACGCCCGCGCGCGCATACGCGCGACGAAAGGCGACGAAGATGGCGCCATCGCGGATTATGACACCGCCATCGGATTAGATCCCAAGCTCGCAATCGCCTATCACAATCGCGCCGGAGCCTATTTGCGCAAGGGCGACATCAAGCGCGCGCTCGCCGACGCGGACCAGGCCGTCAAGCTCGATCCGAGCGCCGCGCGTTCCTATTGGGGTCGCGGCTTGATATTGTCGGCGAAGAGCGACTTCGATAGAGCCTACGCCGATCTCAACGAAGCGATCAAGCGCGCTCCTCAAATGGCCATGCCCTACCACGCTCGCGGTCGGATCTATCTCTATCGGCGCGACATCAAGCACGCGCTCGCCGACTACGACGAAGCGATCAGGCTCGACCCCAAATTTGCGGCGGCCTACATGGACCGCGCCGACATCAACGCCGCCAACGGCGCGCCAGATCTCGCCATCGACGATTACGACAGGGTCCTTGAGCTCCAACCAAAGAACGCCATCGCCTTGATGCACCGCAGCCGGGCCTATCAGGCCAAGGGCGAACATGAGCGCGCCGAACTCGACCTCGCCGAGGCGCTTGCGCTCGATCCTCACGCCAGCCAAAAATAGCTGGAGCGTTGGCGAGAGACGCTTGAGGAGCATCTCTCCTCAATCGCCGCCGCATTTCGGTTCGGGCACTCCTGCCGCCTCGATGACACGCACAAAATAGCCGCACGCGCTCTGCGTCATCGCCACGGGCGCCGCATTTTGTCCTCCTTGTCCGCTTCTTGGCCAAATCTTCAACTTTGGGCTCTTTTTCGCCCCAATCCGCGCGTATCGGTTGCCAGATGTAAGCTTGGCTGGGCGTTTCGCGTTGGGAATGGGGGGCTAACGCGTCAAAAGGCGTCGCGCCTTTGCGCCGGCTCGAGCGGCTTTCACGCACGGACGTCCCCTCCGCCGCTCCCACGATGAAACTTGGTGGCGATCGCGCTCTAAGGGCCGTCGCGGGATGGAGTGAGAGATTGATCTTTTCCCTTCGCGCCGCGGGTCGCGCGCTTCAGAAATATCAGGGCTGGCTGGCGCTCTTCTTCGGGGCGGCCTGCAATGTCGCCCTTCCTTCCTTCACCGAGAACGCTGTAGCCAACGGCGAGACCCGCACAATCAATCTCTATCACGTCCATACTCAGGAATCGATTTCGGCCGCCTATCTCGTCAACGGACGTTATGACTCGGCCGTCCTCAAGCAGCTCAACTGGTTCCTGCGCGACTGGCGTCGCGACGAGCCCACCGAAATGGACCCGCGCCTCTTCGACGTGATCTGGGAGACCTATCGCACCGCCGGCGCCGGCGACGAGGTCGTGAGGGTCGTCTCCGCCTATCGCTCGCCCGAGACCAACGCCATGCTGCGCGCGCGCTCGCGCAAGGTCGCTGAATTCTCGCAGCACATGCTCGGCAAGGCCATGGACACCACCATGCCGGGCATGCCCATGTCGCGCATCCGCGAGATTGGAATGCGCATGCAGCGCGGCGGCGTCGGCTATTATCCCACGGCCAACACGCCCTTCGTGCATCTCGACGTGGGAAACGTCCGCGCTTGGCCGCGCATGACCTACGACCAGCTCGTGCGGCTGTTCCCCGACGGCAAGACCGTGCATCTGCCGAGCAACGGCCAGCCGCTCGCCCGCTACGATGAGGCCAAGGCCGAGATCGAGGCCCGAAACAACGGGGCGATCGTCATGGCGCTGCCGAAGCAGACGGGCTTCGGCGGTTTTCTCGCCTCGCTGTTTGGCGGCGGCGGCGGCGAGGACGACTCCGAGGAGGTCGCGGAGGTCAAGGATTCGCGCAAGCAATGGGCGGAGCTTGCGCCGCGCATGTCCCGCGCCGCCCGCCGCAAGATGCTGGAGAGCGACGATGAGGCGCCGCCCGATCCGGCGGTCCAGCGCGGACGCGCGCAGATCGCCCGCGCCGAGGTCAATCTGCCGCGCGGCGAGACCGTGCTGCAGCCCGGGCCGGAGGACATTCAACCCGCCGCTCAAGCCGCCGCCGACGAGAAGGCGAGAGTGGCCATGGACAAGGCCGCCGAGCGCGAGCGGGCCGCCATTGCAGAGCGCGAGAAGCAGGCGGCGGAGCGCGAGATGGCGGCGCTCATCGACGCGCCGCTGCCGCCCGCCGGGCGTCCGTCCTCGATCGACAAGCCGGCGCCGCTCGATGAAAAGCGCGCGGCGTCGCTTGAAGAGCCGGGCGAAGGGAAGGCGCGCCGCGGCAAGCTCGCCGAGGCCGAGGAGGCCGCGCCTGACGCGCGTGTTTTGGCGGCGCCGCTGCCGCCCCGCCGGCCCAAGTCGCTTGACAGGCTGGCGGTCGCGCGCGAGACGCCCGCCAAAGACAAAGACCGGCCCGAGACCGGGGAGAAACTCGCCCACGCCCCGATGCCGCCGACGAGACCCAAGACCTTCGCCGTGGCGGCGCCGGCGACCGTGAACGCGCCGCTGCCGGCGCCTCGGCCGAAGCGCCTCGGGACGACGGGGCGCGACGCGGCGCAGGCGCTTGACAGCATCGTCGAGCCCACGGGCTCGGTAGCAAAGCGCGATGACGGCAAGGCGGCGGTCGCCGCCAGGGACAACGAGCCGCTCGCTTTCGCGGCGGCGCCGAAGAAGCCGGGCGCGGTCGCGGATGTGGCGGCCCAAAAGCCGGCTGTGGCGCCCACGCAGCTCGACCGCTCGAATTACGGCGCCATGACTTCCGTGACGCCGACAGGCAAGGCCATCGACGCCACGGTGACGGGCGGATCGGTGGCGTCCCTGCGCAAGGCGGCGCGGGCCGGCGGGGACAGCCCGCTCGCCGCTCCGAGCGGCATGGCGGCCAAGGGTTTCGACGAGCCTGCGACACCCACGGCTCCGACCAGTTTCGTCAAGAATTAGGCCTCGATCGGAAACGATCGCGGCATTTCCTGCGGCAGCCTCAGTTTTCGATCCGACGAATTCTATTGGCGCATTCTTCGTGTCTTTGTGGTGACTTTTTTTACCAGAAAGACACGAAGGACACGAAGAATTGTCGCTTCATATGCGCCTGCTGGCGCGTCCCAAGCTTCTGCGCCGAAGCTTGATCGGCTCAGTTATTTCGCGACGTTGCCTATGCCGGATTCTCCCTGCAGGCCGACACCGCGACGCGACGCCTACCTCCCGGTCTCCACCGCAGCCTCGACCCCCAGCAGCCGCCCCAGCGCCTTGAGGCGCGTGAGAAGCCGCTCGCTCGCGAGCGCCGCGCGCGCTTCAGGCAGCGTCAGCACGAGCCGCCCGCGGTCGACGCGCATGGGCGTCTGCGCCAGCACGCCCGCCATCGACGCCGAAAGCAGATAGGCCACGCGCATGGCCGACCCCAGCATGCGCGCGCGCAGCAGCAGCCGCGTGGACAGCAGTCCGCGCAATTCCGAAAAGCCCGTCTCCCCGTCGGGGCCCTGATGACGGAACACCACCGCCAGCGCCAGAAAGGCGCGGCCGGGGTGGTCGACGCCGATCAGCGCGCCATGCGTCACGATGCTCGTCGCTTGATGCGCCCGATAATCCGGATGAGCGCGCCAGGCGATGTCCGACAACAAGCACGCCGCATGACGTAAACGTTTTTCCTCCGCGGTCTCGTCGAGCTGGCCCGAGCGCATGAAGCCGTCGGTCCAGGCGATGAGATCCTCGCCATAGGCGGGCGCGCGCGCAAGCAGCGACGCCTGCGCGCGCGCGGTATGGAGCAGCGGATCGAGGCGGCGTTCCTCCGCCGCCAGCCGCTCGTAGAGCAGCCCTTCGCGCACGCCGGCGGCGGAGATCACGACCTCGCTCGGCCTGGCGCGGCGGATGACCTCGTCGAGCGCGATCGCGGCATATGCGAGCAGCGGGCGACGCGCCGCCGAAATCGCGCCGATCGCGTCGAGCGCCAGGCTGTCCGCGCGCTCCACAAGCTCGGCGAATTCCGCGGCCTCGCCGGCCTGGATGCGGTAATGATGCATCACGTCGAGCGGATAATTGTGCTGCCGCATGTGCAGAGTCGCCAGCGCGCGCCAGGCGCCGCCGACGGCATAAAACGCGCGCCCGCGCAGCTTCGAGAGCGGCGCGGCGTCCGCGACCGCCTTGCGCGCAATGCGGATCGCCTCCTTCGTCGAGCGTTTCGAGGCGTCCATGAGCGCGAGGCCGCCGAGCGGCAGCGTCACGCCCCTGCCGCGGTGCTCGCCAGAAACTTCGATCAGCTCCAGCGAGCCGCCGCCGAGGTCGCCGACGACGCCGTCCGGCGCATGGATCGCCGAGATCACGCCAAGCGCCGACAGCTCCGCCTCGCGCGCGCCTGTGAGCAGCGAAATCTCGCGGCCGATCGCTTCGCGGGCCGCAGCGAGAAAGGCCGGGCCGTTGGCGGCGTCACGCGCGGCCGCCGTGGCGATCACGGAGACGTCGGCGATCTCCATTGTCGTGCAAAGCGCGCGATAGCGCTTGAGCGTCTTCAGCGCCTTGTCGACGCCATCCTCGGCGAGTCGTCCGGTCGTGAGGACGCCGCGCCCGAGCGCGCACATCGCCTTCTCGTTGAATATCGGCGTCGGCGCTCGCTCGAGCCGCTCGAAGGCGACGAGGCGGACCGAGTTCGAGCCAATATCAACAATCGCGACCGGGGCCGCGTCACGCGTCTCAGCCATGGTCTAGACGCTTGAGCAGCGTGCGCGGACGCCACTCCTTGAGCGACTTGCCGCGTCCCGACAGGCTCGGATTGGTCATGAAATATTTGTGGGCGTTGAAGCGCTCTTGCGTGCCTGGATCGATCCGTTGCGAGGAGCCGTTGGGCAGCACCCGGTAGCTCTGCTCGTTGTCGATCAGATTGGCGAGCAAGATCTGATCCAGCACCTGCTGATGCACGGTGTGGTTTTGGATTGGCAGCAGCGACTCGACGCGGCGGTCGAGATTGCGCGGCATGAGATCGGCGGAGGAGATGTAGACATGCGCGCGCGGATGCGGCAGCGCGTAGCCGCCGCCGAAGGCATAGACGCGCGCGTGCTCCAAGAAGCGCCCGACGATCGATTTTACGCGAATGTTTTCGGACAGCCCCGGCACGCCGGGACGCAGGCAGCAGATGCCGCGCACGACGAGCTCGATCGAGACGCCCGCCTGCGAAGCGCGATAGAAGGCGTCGATGATCTCGGGATCGACGAGCGCATTGCACTTGCCCCAGATCATCGCTGGCTTGCCGGCCTTGGCGAAGCCGATCTCCTGCTCGATGTGCTCGATGAGCTTCTTCTTGAGCGAGATCGGCGAGACCGACATGCGCTCCAGCCCCTGCGGCTCGGCGTAGCCGGTGATGAAGTTGAAGATGCGCGACACGTCGCGCCCGATCGCCGGGTCCGCGGTGAAGAGCGAGATGTCGGTATAGATGCGCGCGGTCACTGGATGATAATTGCCGGTGCCGATGTGGCAGTAGGTCATGAGGCCCGAGCCCTCGCGCCGCACGACCATCGACAGCTTCGCGTGGGTCTTGAGCTCCAAAAAGCCGAACACGACCTGGGCGCCCGCGCGCTCCAGGTCGCGCGCCCAGCGGATGTTGGCCTCCTCGTCGAAGCGGGCCTTGAGCTCGACGAGCGCCGTGACTGACTTGCCGGCCTCGGCCGCCTCGACGAGCGCGCGCACGATCGGGCTGTTGTTGGAGGTGCGGTAGAGCGTCTGCTTGATCGCGACGACGTTCGGATCGCGTGCGGCCTGTTGCAGGAACTGCACCACCACATCGAAGGATTCATAGGGGTGGTGGACTACGAGGTCCTTCTGCTTGATGGCGAGGAAGCAGTCGCCGCCGTTCTCGCGCACGCGCTCCGGATAGCGCGGATTATAGGGCGTGAATTTGAGATCGGGACGATCGAGGCCGACGATCTCGGAAAGGTCTTTCAGCGCCAGCATGCCGTCGAGCGAAAAGGCCTCGTCACTCTCCACGTCGAGCTCGGCCGCGACGAGCTCGCGCAGGCTCACGGGCATGCCGGCGCCGAACTCCAGCCGTATCACCGAGCCGCGGCGGCGGCGCTTCAGCGCGGTCTCGAATTGCAGCACGAGGTCTTCGGCTTCTTCCTCGACCTCGATATCGCTGTCGCGAATGACGCGGAAGAGCCCCTGGCCGCGCAGGATGTAGCCGGGGAACAGCCGATTCGCGAAAAGCGCGATCAGCGTCTCGATGAGCATGAAGCGCTCGCGTCCCGTCTCGCGCGAGGCGCTCGGCAGCTTGATGAAGCGCTCGATCTTCTGCGGCAGACGCACCAGCGCCTGCATCGGCTTGCGATCGCTCTGGTTGACGAGCTCCAGGGCCAGGGTGATCCCGAGATTGGGAATGAACGGGAACGGATGCGCGGGATCGACCGCGAGCGGCGTCAGCACCGGGAAGATCCGGCTCAGAAAATGCTCTTCGAGCCAGGCCCTGTCGGCGTCCGAAACATCGTCCGCCTCGACGATCACGATGCCGATCTCGCCGAGCTCGCATTGCAGCTCGCCCCAGCGCCTCATCTGCTGACCGGTCAGCTCGACGACGCGCTCGTTGATCTTTGTGAGCTGTTCGGCCGGGGTCAGGCCATCCTGGGAAAGCTCGCTGTATTCGCTGCGCATCTGGCCGCGCAGGCCCGCGACGCGCACCATGAAGAACTCGTCGAGGTTGTTGGCGGAGATCGAGAGAAACCGGAGCTGCTCCAACAGCGGATGGCTGCGATTCGAGGCCTCTTCCAGCACGCGGCGATTGAACTCGAGCCAGGACAATTCGCGATTGACGAAGCGCTTGGGCGAAGCGATCAGATCCTCCGGGCGCTCCAGAATGTCGTCTTCCTCGGCGACGGTCCCTGCGGTTCTGTCTTGTGTCGGCTTATGCACTGATTCTTCTCCGTGAATCCTCGAATAGCACAGGCGGGGACGCGGGACAGCCCGATTCGGCGCCCTAGGACGATTGGCCGCGCTCCAGAAGCTCGGCGGCGAGCATCTTCGTCACGCGGCGCCCGCGCGCCAGCGCCTCGCGATCGAGGTCGCGCACGAATGCCCGCGCCGCCCCGAGCGAGCGCTCCAGCCGCAGCGCGAGATAGTCGACGAGGCCCGGCTCGATCGCGACCTGCCTGTCCCGAAAGAGCTTCTCAAGCACCGCGCGCAGCAGCGCGTCGTCCGGGGCCAAGAGTTCAAGCATAGGCGCACGACGCAATCGCGACAAAAGATCGGGCAGGCGCACACTTTCGTGCACCGACTCGCGGCTCGTCATCAGGAGATAGGCGCCGCATTCGCCGCAATAGTTGAGGAGGTGGAACAGCGCCGCTTCGTCGCTCGCGCGCTCCAGGCCGTCGAGCAGCAGCGCGGCGGGTCTTTCCGCAAAGACTTCCTGCAGCGAGGGCAGCGCCGCGGATTTGAGCTTGAGCGCGCCGCTCTTTGCCGCCCAGATCGTAGCAAGATGCGTCTTGCCGCTGCCTTCGGGCCCGACGACCAGCAGCGCGCGGTCCGGCCAGCTGGGCCAGGCCTCGATCATCGCCAGCGCGGCGGCGTTGGCGGGCGCGGGCAGAAACTCCTCGCGCGCAAGGCTCTCCTCGACCGGCAGCTCCAGGGCGAGCTGCGTTGGGCTCGGGCCGCGCCGGTCCTCCCCGCCCATCGCAGGTCAGGCTCCCCCAAGCCGCGCTTCCGCCTCGCGCCCATAGTAGCGGCTTTCGCGATAGCGTCGCGCGAGGAAGCGCAGGATGACGCCAATCGCGGCCGCGACCGGCACGGCGATGATAAGGCCGACGAAGCCGAGCAGCGAGCCGAAGGCGAATAGGGCGAACATGAGCCAGACCGGGTGCAGCCCGACAGACGCCCCGACGAGCCGCGGCGAGAGTATGTTGCCGTCGAGAAACAGTCCGAAGCTCACGATGGCGATGGCCTCGACCGGCAGCCGCCAGTCGGGCCAGCCCTGCACCAGAGCGACGCCGATCGAGAGCACGAAGGCGGTGATGGAGCCGACGAAGGGTATGAGGCTCAAAGCGCCCGACAAGACCCCGATCAGGAAGCCGAAATTGAGGTTGATGAGCGTCAGCCCCAGCGCGTACCAGGAGCCCAAGAACAGGCAGACCGCCGACTGTCCGCGCAAGAAGCCGGCCATGGCCTGGTCGATGTCGCGCGCAAGCTCGCGGGCGGCGGCGCGGTGGCGCGGCGGCACGAGCTCCTCGAGCACGGCGATGGTCCGATCCCAGTCGAGCAGCATGTAGAAGGCGACGACTGGCGTCACGACGATGACCGAGACGACGTTGATGAAGGCGAAGCCGCGCGAGAGAAGCGAGCGTGCGAGATCTCCCGATTGGGCGATCAGGGCGTCGCCGATGCCGCCGACGTATTTCTGCAGATCCAGGGTCGGCAGCGAGACGTCAAGGCCATATTGCTTGAGCAGCGCGTTATATTCGGCGGTCAGCTTGCCGCTCTCTTCCGAGAACATGTCCTGCCATGCGGCGACGTAGCCGGGCAGGCTTGCGACGAAGCTTTCGAGCTGGCGCGCCAGAACCGGCACGAGCAGCAGCAGGATGGCGGCGACGACGAGCAGGAACACGGCGAGCAGCAGGAGCGCAGCGCCCAGACGCGAGAAGCCGACGCGCTGCAGGCGCTCGGCGACGGGGTTCAAAAGATAGCCGAGCGCAGCGCCCGCGATGAAGGGCGTCAGAACCGGGCTCAGCACATAGACGAGGCCAGCGAGCAGGAGGGCGGCCGCGGCGATGAGCGCGAGCTTGCGCTCGAAGCTCATGTGACGCTCGGGGACGAGACCCGGCGCCAATCTCTCCTCAGACATCGCCCGCCTTCTCCCTCACGCCGCG
>Ga0187784_10003413_pt1 | contig 12826 bp, 9 predicted proteins | sample 1015_SJ02_MP15_2_FD_132964 | JGI IMG/M metagenome (GOLD analysis project Ga0187784, IMG submission 132964) | Tropical peat soil microbial communities from peatlands in Department of Meta, Colombia - 1015_SJ02_MP15_20_MG | ecosystem: Environmental > Terrestrial > Soil > Wetlands > Peat | place... | reverse complement strand
GGCGGACTGCCGCCAAAGAGTATACTAGTGTCGACGCCGCAGTTCACGGTCCTCAGAAACGCGGCGCGCTGATTGTACTTTCTGGTCTGCGCCTCGACGGTTTCAGCCTCGGCCCGGGTTACCAGGTCGGTTTTGTTTATCAGGATGATGTCGGCCGAAGCGATCTGAGTTCTCGACGTGTAACCGACGTGGGGATATTTGATTCCGAGATAGGCGTCCACGATACAAATCACGCTGTCCAGCCGGACTTCCGGAAGGTTGTCTTCGACTTCGAAGACCAGGGCGTCCGATTCGGCTACGCCCGTAGCCTCCACCACGATGAAATCCGGCCCGATCGTTTCGATTATCTCTCTTACGGCAGCCTCGAACTCCCCGGTCATCGAACAGCAGACGCACCCGCCGGCAAGCTCTATAATATCGATATTTTTTCCGCTGATTACCCTGCTGTCGATCGCCAGCTCGCCGAACTCGTTCATGAGCACCGCGATACGAAAGGGGGCGGAGTCAAGCAGATGCCTGAGCAGGGTCGTCTTGCCGCTGCCCAGACTCCCGGTAATGAGCATGATCGGGGTTTTGGGGATTTGAGCCATTGCCTCGATGCGTGTGGAAATAGAAAGTCAAAGCTGGAGGATAATGCGTCCGTTCCTCCCTTTTGCATTTTAACTTTTGCCTTTTGCCTGGCGTTATCCTTTGACGTTTCCCACCGGCACGAACCGCGCCACTCTCTTGCTGATGCCGGCCGTCTCGGTTGCCTGGACCACTTCGTCAATATCCTTGTACGCCGGTCCGGCTTCCTCCGCCAGGCCGGACCATGAGGCGGTCCTGACGTAGATGCCTCGGCGCTCCATATCCTGCTGGAGCGTCTTGCCGTGAAACATTTTTTTTGCCTTGTGGCGGCTCATGGTCCTGCCGCTGCCGTGAGCGGTACTGAAAAATGTCTGGTCTCCAGAACCGACCCCGGCAAGCAGGTAGGAACCGGTCTCCATGCTTCCGCCGATAATCACCGGTTGTCCGGTTTTTCGATAAGCCGCCGGAAGCCCTTCGGCGCCGGGCCCGAACGCCCTGGTCGCCCCCTTGCGATGGACCAGCAGACGCTGCTGCCGGCCGTCGACGGTATGGGTTTCAAGCTTGGCCGTATTATGGGCGACGTCATATACCTGGTGCAGTCCCAAATCAGCGGGGTCCCTTCGAAGCACGTCCGAGAAGACTTCGCGAATCCTGTGCAGGATTACCTGCCGGTTGGCAAAAGACATGTTGATGGCGCATTTCATGGCGGCGAAATAGTCCTGTCCTTCGGGGGACTGGAAAGGGGCACAGGCAAGTTCGCGGTCCAGAATTTTGATGCCGTATTTTGTCTCCATCACCTTTAGAAAAACCTGGAGATAGTCGGTTGCCACCTGATGGCCGAAGCCGCGGCTCCCGCAATGAAACATTATCACCACCTGATCGGGAATGCCCAGTCCGAAGGCCTCCGCCAGTTCGGCGTCGAAGATATTTTCGCGCCGGGTCACCTGGATTTCCAGGTAATGGTTGCCGGAGCCCAGGGTGCCGATCTGTTTGAATCCCCGCTCCACCGCCTTCTGGCTTATCTTGGAGGCGTCCGCGCCGCTTATCCGGCCGAACTCTTCGGTGCGCTCCAGATCTTCCTCCCAGCCGTATCCGTTTTTAATGCACCACCGGGCGCCCTTTTCAACCAGGGTGCGGAACTCGTCGTGAGAGAGTTTGACGAATCCGCTGCTTCCCACTCCCGCCGGCACCCTCTGAAAGAGGCGGTCCACCAGTTCTTTCATGTGCTCTTTTATTTCACCATAAGTGAGGCTGGTAAGGACAAGCCGCATGCCGCAGTTTACGTCGAACCCAATTCCGCCGGGCGAAATCACCCCGGACCTCTCGTCCATGGCAGCCACCCCCCCTATCGGAAAACCGTATCCCCAATGGCCGTCCGGCATGCAGAAGGCGTATTTTTGTATACCGGGCAACGTGGCCACGTTCGTCACCTGGTCCACCACCCCCTCATCCATTTCCGTCACCAGCTTTTCGGTGGCATAGATGCGGGCTGGAACACGCATTCCGTCCTTGTAATCGGCCGGAATCTCCCAAACGGTGTCCGATATTTTCCGGAGCGAGCTTATGATGGCCATGGTTAGTTTTCAATTTTTAGTGTCAAGTCAGGGGCAAAATCATATTTAATATACTGATCGGGAAACCCGTTGTCCATTCGTACCGTTTCGTGCGAAAAAAGGCGTGGAACAGGGGCGACCGGTTGGACTTGCAGGATACAGGACGGGTATGAAGAAACTTCCGCCTCGCGTCATATCTCTGGGGAAAAGGTTAAGAAAAAGCTCGATTCGGTGCGTGGGCGTAAAACCGAACTGGAGCGACTACCCGGAACAGATGCAAAGAGAAATCCTTTTTGCCGAAAAGATATGCTACCCCGGTCCGGTTTACTCCGAGATCCTGCAGGCAGCGGGACTGGGTGTGTTTCCCCGCAACTACTACCACTTTCTCGGCAACAAGATAGCGCAGACAGACCTGTTCAATCTGCTCGAAATACCCCATCCCAGGACCGGGATCTATTACGGACGCGACCTCTTGGGACGGATAGAGAGCGATTTCAGCTATCCTTTCGTCGCAAAAACCCCCGTCAGGTCATCTCAGGGCAAGGGGGTCTTCCTGGTCCGCAGTCCGGATGGACTTTCCCGGTACCTGAGAACCCACAATCCCGCATACATCCAGGAATACCTTCCGATAGAGCGCGATTTGAGGGTGGTGATGATAGGCGGCAGGCTGATTCACGCCTACTGGCGCATTCACCGGGAGGGCGAATTCCGAAACAATGTCTCCCTGGGAGGGACTATATGGTTTGAAGACATTCCGGAGGCGGCCCTGGATTTTGCTGTGGACGCGGCCCGCAGGTGCGGCTTCGATGAAGTGGGCCTCGATATCTGCGAGCACGCCGGAAAGTATTGGGTCCTGGAGGCGAACATGGTCTTCGGCCAGGAGGGATTCAGAAAAAAAGGTCTGGACGTCCATAAAATAATCGCCGACCTGTTCGATTTGCGCCTTTGTCACGCGGGGGCGCGGAAGCGAGAAGGCGCAAAAAAATAGAAGAAGCCATCTGAAGGAGGGCAGGCTCTCAGCTCACAACGCTTTTGCGGATCGTCGTTTTAGACCCAATAAGACGCGATCGTGATCGTTCAATACTATCCAGACACGGCGAGTGTCGAGGGTGAAGGAACAACCAACCTCATGCCCTCTCGCAACTGGAATTGAGGGGGCTTCCTATCGCGCGCTTGACTCTTAGCGAAACGACAAATGGACGGTGAAAGCCGTCGCGGGACAAAGTCCACGGAGGGATGAACGCGACGCGGGGACTGAAGGCTTCGGGCCGAGGCGGGTTATGGCCACTATTTTGTCTAAGGTACGTCGGAGCCATGAAAATACTCTCCATCCGGCAAGTTTATCACAAAATTCCAATGTGATAGTTTTCTACGGCCTGCCAGACCCGGAGACACAGGTTTGAGGCAAGTGTGACTTTCACATACTCTTTTAAAAATCTTGAAGATCACAAAAAGTGAAAGGACATCGCGTCCCAGAGGCGGAGTAGAAAATACCGTTTCACTCACATTCCAGCGGAATCTGTGGTATTTTAACTGCTGATTTGTTAAGCGGAAGTCTCGCGAAAACACTCCATGACCGAATTTTTTTGAGGCAACTTGCAGAGGCGCGATGCGGCAAGCTATCATCATTTATCCGCGGCAGCAAAGCGGTTCCGGGACCGAACAAGGCGCGTCTTCCGGCTCACTTGAGTCTCGCTTCGACATAGGATTTACTGCCTCGTTGGCCCAAAAAGAGAAGCAGATCCAACAGAGCTACAGGCCAATCATCGGAATCCATAAATGGTTTGCGCGCCGTCCCGGTACGGTATTCCGCAATCTCCTGCTGGCGGAATTTGATGGTGAGAACTCTTTACAAGAGGATTACTGGCGTGCCCACCAGTTCAAAGGCGTCATAGCAGATCCCTTCATGGGAGGAGGAACACCGATCATTGAAGCCAACCGCCTTGGTTTCAGCATCGTTGGGGCGGATATTAACCCTATGTCTTTCTGGATTGTCAGGCAATCGCTAGCTCCTCTGGATTTAGATGCTTTCGGACAGAGCGCAGAAGCGGTAATACTAGATCTGGAGCGGCAAGTCGCCCATCTATATGTCACGACATGCGAACTATGTGGCGGACCTGCGCAAGTCAAATACTTCCTTTGGGTGAAAACCCAAACTTGTCCGCAGTGCGGAGCTGAAAACGATCTTTTTCCCGGCTATTTGTTGGCTGAAGCCGAACGACATCCCTACCATGTGGTGGTATGCCATAAATGTGGCAAGCTCAATGAATTCGAAAAGCAGCCAACAAGAAGTCACCCGGAACCATGCCGTGCCTGTGGCGAGGCGGTTTTTGTCGAGGGTCCGGCAAGACGCAACAAAGTAAGTTGTTCCGCCTGTTCGCACTTTTTCACCTATCCCGAGAAGGTCCCATCCGGTCCACCCAAACACCGCATGTGGGCCGTTGAATACCATTGTGCAACCTGCAGGCCCGATCATCCGGGCCGCTTTTTCAAAACCGCCGACGAAGAGGACCTTCAGAGATATTTGGAAGCGAAACGAACGCTGGCGGAGAAACAATCCCAACTGCCAATCCCATCAACCCCCATTCCATCGGGAGACGAAACGAAGCGCCTCCACCGCTGGGGTTATCAACTTTTCCGTGAAATGTTCAATGAGCGCCAGCTTTTGGGACTCGGCCTCCTTCTTAAGAGAATATCAGCAGTTGAGGACATCTTGGTAAGACACTCATTACTCACGGTGTTCTCCGATTTCCTCCGTTATCAGAACATGCTTGCTCGCTACGATACGTATGCCCTGAAGTGCCAGGATATCTTCAGTGTCCATGGTTTTCCGGTGGGATTGGTCCAATGTGAAAATAGTCTGCCAGGCATCCCCAAAGTCGGATCGGGAGCTTTCCGCCACTTCATTGAAAAGTACCGGAGGGCTAAAGAGTATTGCCAGCAGCCCTTTGAAACAAGGCAGAAAGGGCACCGGAAAGAGTTGATCCCCATAATGGGAGAGAGCATCAAAGCCAAGCAGGTAAGCAAGTTTCCCAAAGCCGATGCCCGTGAAGCTTGGTTAAATTCGCGATCGGCGGAACGAGTGGCACTTGAGCCGAATTCACTTGACGGGGTTTTTACCGACCCGCCATATTTTGACAATGTTCAGTACGCCGAGCTTATGGATTTTTGTTATGTATGGTTGCGTCTGGCGCTGGAGAGGGAATTCGCGACCTTCAAAATGCCAACCACTAAAGCGCTCGAAGAACTGACCGGCAACGAAGTTATGGGGCGTGGCCTGGATCACTTTGCCAGAGGTTTATCAAGAATATTCTGTCATTACGCCGAAGCTTTGAAGCCGGGAGCACCTTTTGTGTTCACTTTCCACCATAATGAGCCCACCGCCTATATCCCGATAGTGGTATCCGTCTTGGACGCTGGGCTTGATTGCACCGCCACCCTGCCCGCTCCCGCAGAAATGGGCGCTTCACTCCATATAGCGGGAACGAAATCATCTGTTTTGGATTCTGTCTTCGTATGCCGAAAAACGAAAATCGGTGTAAGACCAGAATCTGTCCAAGACAAATTGATAGCCGATCTCGCAGCTCTCCAAAAAGCCGGTCTTCGCGTCACCGAAGGAGATGTGAGGTGTTTGCTCGCCGGACACGTCGCGCGAGCAGCTATCAACCGGCTGAGAAGTAAATGGGAGACAGGAGCCTCCCTCCAGGAACGCATGGGACTTGCGGGGTTGATGATTGCCAAGTTAAGAGATGAACTCGATATCGAACGACTCATCGCAATAATTATGAACTGTGCAGTTGGGGAGGGGAAGGTTATTGACGGCAAAACGGCCCTTTGAGCTTTCTCAGGAAGAACTCCAGCAGCACCTGGAAGAAATGGTAGATGCTGTTTTCTCCGATTTGGTGTCCGAATTTCTCCTCATGCCCATGGGGAAAGGTTTCCCTAAGTACGCTGATTTCCGTGACGCCTATGAAATTCTTAAACGTGTCAGTAAGGCTTTTGAGAAGTTTTCCGAAGCTGCAGTAAACAGCGCGTTGAGCGAAAACAGTCGAGTTTTGGGTGTAGTAAGATCTATGTTAGGTATGACTGCGCCAGAATGGGCGGAACTGGCTCGCTCCGAACTGGGTAGCGACATAAGCCAAAACGCTGCCAGGACTCTAGACAAACGCTGCCGGGAGGACCCTCACTACATTCGTAAAGCTTTGTCGCGGTATCAAAACAGAGTTAACAATGCTCGTGACTCCGGTCGCACTCTGCCAATTCGACCAAAGACGATGGAAAGACTCGATCATCTCATCAGGGTTGCTGTGAGCTACATAATCAAGGGAGCTCCTGAGGAACATGAGGGGTTTGTTCACCGTCTGGCGAAGTTTGATACTCAAAGCGGTTTGCAATCTCTCAAGTACGCGGCCAGAGAAAATGTTCCTTTTGCGGTCTTGCTTTATGAGCGCTACCTAGGGCGTCCTTTTGCAGGGCACCGCGACGCCGTTTCTGAAATGGTGGGAGAAGTTATGGAAAACGCCGTTGAAGAACGTTTGCGCCGTGCCGGAGTATCTTACCGAAAAACGGGCAGGGCAGAAAGGATCCCGGGTTTCGGCCAGGCGCCCGATTTCTGTATCCCCGACGAATTAAGCCCAATTGCCGTAATCGAGGCCAAAATCACAAGCGATGACGGAACGGCCAGAGACAAAGTGGCGCGCATCAAGGAATTGGAGACTCAGCGAAACGAGCATACTGAAGCCGGCAGGCGACATTACGAGGTAATTGCATGTATAGATGGACGTGGTTTTCGGCAAAGGCGGGAGGATATGCGGCAACTGATTCTGCGCTTGAACGGAAAAGTCTTTACCACGGCGACCCTTGACAGCCTGATTTCTTGCACCCGGATTCGAGAATTGGTAACGAAGCATGATTGAGTTCTTTGGAAATGTTGGTTTGAATGGCGACTTGAAACGGAAAGGATGAGAAAAAGCGAGAGAATCAGCAAATAGTCAGTTCCCCTACCCCTGGTCCCTTGCTCCCGGTTCACTGCTCGCCGTTCCCCGGGCGCTCTGCAGCGCCTCGTCCAGGTGGGCTTTGGCCGAGATCATTTCATCTTCGATTCTATGGAGAACATGCGGCGGGAGGTCCCGACCCGCGTTTGCCAGGATGATCCTTAGCGCGTCGGTTCTTTGGACCAGCGCCAGGATGTATCCGTCCAACCCCGGCACTTGGGTTTCAAGCGGTCGTTCGCGGGCAAGGCCCGCTCCGTCAGCCCCGGCGGGCGCTTCGATCCGTTCCACCGCCACATAATCCGTTATCCGGTCGCCGATCGATGGCACTTGAGTATCGAACCCGAATTTTTGCCTCACGATGTTTGCGAACTCGTTGCTTACGCCAGGTTCGCCGTGTATGACATACACCCGCATTTTCGGGTTTTTGAAATTGCCGAGCCACTCGAGGAGCCCATTTTGGTCTGCGTGCGCCGACAAGCCGCCGATGGTGAAGACCTTCGCCCGCACGATCACCCTTTCTCCCAGTATTCTTACCATCCGCGCGCCTTCCACGATGCTTCTGCCCAGGCTGCCTGCGGCCTGAAAGCCCCCTATTACCAGCGAACACCCCGGCCGCCACAGGTTGTGCTTCAGATGGTGCCTGATTCTTCCCGCCGTACACATCCCGTTTCCTGCGATCACGACAGCCGGGCCTGGACGGTCGTTTATTTCCATTGACTCCTGGGTGGACCGGGTGAGCACCAGTTGATCGAAATCGAAGGGATCCTCCCCCGCGTCGAGCGCGGCCCGGGTTTCCGCGTCATAATACTGTTTCATGTTACGGAATATGGTTGTGGCGGCTATCGCCAGGGGACTGTCCAGGTAGACCGGGATCGGCGGTATCAGCTTTTGCCTGAAAAACCTGCCCAGGATAAACAGCAGTTCCTGTGTACGTTCCACGGCAAACGCCGGGATCAGCACCTTTTCACCGTGTCCGCAACTGTACTGGATTGCCTTCAGCAGCTCCCTTTCGCTTTCGACGAGGGACTTGTGGTTGCGGTTTCCGTAGGTGGACTCGATAAAAAGGATGTCCGCCTCGGGGATGATTTCGGGGTCCTGCACAATCATCTGCCCCTTGTTCCCCAGATCCCCGGTAAATACGATTTTTTTCGCGCTCCCGCCGGGGCCGTCCCAAATCTCCAGCAGCGAAGATCCGAGAATATGACCGGAGCTGCGGAACCGGACGCTCAGATCCGCCTCGGGATAAAGCATTTCGTCCTGCTTTACGGGTTTGAACAGGGGAAGGCACGCCTCGGCGTCGGGAAGCCGATAGAGGGGCTCGCTTAGAGGCTCTCCCCGGCGCTTGTTCTTCCTTGTCTGCCACTCGGCCTCCATTTCCTGGATGTGGGCCGAATCCAGGAGCAATATCTTGGTAAGCTCTACTGTAGGCACACTGGCATAGATTTTTCCCCGAAAACCGTCTTTTACCAGCCTGGGTATCCTGCCTGAATGGTCGATGTGGGCGTGAGTCAAAAAGAGCGCTTCGATATCGACGGGGTTGAAGCCCCAGGGGCCGCGGTTTAACTCTTCCATCTGCCGGCCTCCCTGGAAGAGACCGCAGTCGACCAGGTATTGTCGGCCCCTGTCGATGAGAAAACTGGAGCCGGTCACGCAACGCGCGGCGCCAAGGCAGGTGATCTGCATCAAGACTCTCCCTCCATGATCGGAAAATTGTCGCGGGCAAGGCACGGCAGTAACAAAACCGGGACTTTCACTTTGTCTTTTTGCCGCCGCCCCGGGACTTATTGTCTTCTTTTCGGATATGATCGGCAATATATTTAAAAAACCGAGTCATATTCAAATCGATTGGTTAAAGCCGGTTTGCTCTTGACAAATCCTGAAAGAGAAGGGAAACACAGATCGCCCGGTGGTGAGGTCATAGGAAAAATACGAAGGAACAAATATGGTGAACGGGAAAAACGGCAAAGGCAAACTCATAGTATTTGGAATCATCTTCTGGTACCCGCTGGCGGGGGTGACCTACCAATTTCTTCATTATCTGATCGGGCTTCGGCGATTGGGATGGGACGTTTATTACGTCGAGGACTCGAGCCGATGGGTTTTTGATATAAGAGACTTCGAGTTGACGCCGGAGGCGTCTGCAAACATCGATCTGGTGGCTCCCGTACTCGAGAGGTATGGATTTTCCGGGAAATGGGTTTTTCGCGGCGGCTACGAAGGCGGCAAATGCTACGGGATGAGTGAGGATGAGCTGGCGCGGCTCTACCGGGAGGCTGACGCCTTCCTCAACGTGACTGCTTCCCAGGACCTTCGCGAAGAGCATCTGTCCATTCCCAGAAGGGTTTATGTGGAGTCCGATCCTTTCCATGTCCAGGTAAAGGTATTGGAAGGAGACGTAAAGACCTTGAACGCCCTTGCCGCACACGACATCCATTTTTCCTTCGGAGAAAACCTGGGGCAGCCTGACTGCGATCTGCCGGTCGATTTCGTATGCTGGCACCCGACCCGGCAGCCGGTGCTCATGGACCTTTGGGAGAACCCGTTCCCTCCCGCGAAGGATTCGGTGTTCACCACCATTACGACGTGGAAGAACAAGGGTAAGGACCTGGTTTTCCGGGGGGAGACGTACTATTGGACGAAGGACCGGGAGTTCGCAAAGATTATCGACCTGCCGGAGCGCAGACCCGTAGGGTTTGAACTTGCAACGCAGGTGGACGATGAGACTCGCCGATATCTTGACGAAAATGGATGGAGGATTGCGCCTTCTATGCCGATCTCTATGGATGTCGATAAGTACCGGGAGTACATCCAGAGGTCCAGGGGCGAGTTCACGGTCACCAAGGAACAGGTGGTGCGACCAAGGACCGGCTGGTTCAGCGACCGGAGCGCCAGCTTTCTTGCCGCCGGAAGGCCGGTAATAACCCAGGAAACCGGATTCAGCAAATTCCTGCCAACCGGAAAGGGTCTCTTCGGGTTCTTGACGATGGATGAAATTCTGGCAGCCGTCGACGTTATACAAAGCGATTACGAGGGAAGTTGCAAGGCGGCGCGTGAAATTGCGCAAGAATACTTTGCTGCGGAGAAAGTACTTGGCAAATTGATGTCCGAGGCCGGCCTTGGGTGAGTTTTTGGTTTTAGTTTCAAATAAACAAAAACCAACTAAGAACTGCTCTCACGAGGTGGCATGCACCCCACTTCAGCGTACTCTACGACCGGACGCTTTCAGTGGCTGGACAGTGTCAAGGGAATGGCGGTCTTATGGATCGCCCTTTTCCATTGCCTGTTGGCCTACGGTAGCGGGAGCCTTCCGTGGCCGATAACGTTTGGTTCACTTCCGGACTTTATCCTACAGTGCGCACGGGGGTCCGTCTTTAGCGGCTTATCCTGCGGCGTCCAGGGAATTGTCGTTGCCATTATTCAGCGGGGAGCGCAGGCGGTCGGTGTTTTCATCCTGTTTAGCGGATTCGGGCTCACCTACTCGCTCGTAAAACACGGCGGAATTGAAAGCTCCTGGGCGATCTGGTACAAAAGGCGCCTCGCCAGGCTATTTCCGGTCTACTGGCTTGCTCATCTGATCTTCCTGGTTTCCCCCTTCGCGGTCCTGCACGATCCGATCGATTACCGCTTCCTGCTTAGTTTTTGCGGCGACAGGGTGTATCCCGTCGACAAGATGTTTTTCTATCTTGTGCCGGCGTGGTGGTTCATGGGGCTATTGATAGAACTCTACATAGCCTTCCCGCTCCTCTACAAGCTGATGCAGCGTGTGGGATGGGTAAAATACCTGGTGATATGCATCCTGTTGAGTTCGGCGTCAAAATACCTTCTGGGAAGCGTACTGGAGGCAAACGGGTACTACGAAATGGGCGCTTTTTTCATGTGCCGGCTCTGGGAATTCGGGGCGGGAATGGCGCTGGGAAAACTGATAGGTGAGTCGCCCGATTGGGTTATTGGCAGGCTGCTTTGCTGGAGAGGTTTTTTTGCCGGGATAATTTTTTACACGTTGGGTGTTTTTGCCTACCAGCCCAATTTTTTGCATATTTTCTCGGACGGTCTAACGGCGATGGGCTTATCGTTGATATTGATTCAGACAGGTTACCGTCTCGACAGAATTCCGGGTCTGGGCAGTTGGCTTGCGCGTGCCGGAGTGTATTCCTACAGCATCTACCTTTTTCACCAGCCATATGCGATCTATGCCGGCGAGAAGCTTCGCCCCCAGAGCCTGGCGGTTTTCCTGGTTCTTGCCTTTGCTGTGACAGGTCTGATCGCCGTGGTTTCGATGGGATTGGAATACGCGGTCAACCGCACTTTGAATAGAGTTTCGGTATGAATTATCTCGGAACTCAAAACTCAAAAATAATAACTCGTAATAAAAAATATTAAAGTTTTTTCTGTGCTGTGCCGATAGGATTCATGGGGTGGTAGAATCTGAAAACCACAAGCATAGGGTTCGAACATGATTCGAGAGTTGAGCGGCCACGAAATTGATGCTCTCCATTACGAATTGCTGGTGAAAGACATCGTTGCTGCGGCCGAGAAACTGCCTCCCTTTCCGGACATAGCCTGGAAAATTATATCTCTTGTCAAGGCGATGGCCCCTGTAAAGGAGATAGAGGATCTCGTAGCCTTAGACCAGGCGATCGCGGCGAAAATCCTCCGGCTCGGCAATTCCGTCTATTACGGCCGTCAAAATGCCGTATCCTCGCTCAAGGAAGCCATCCTTCTGCTGGGAGACAAGCGGCTCATTCAAGCGGTAATAACCGCTTGCGCCACACTCTATTACGGGGGCGGCAGCTCGCGGGACGAGAGGGAGCTGTGGGAACACTCGGTATCCACAGCGCTCACGTCTGAAATAGTCGCGCGCCGGATCAACTACGAGGGGATTCTCACGCTCTATACGGCCGCGCTTCTGCACGACATAGGCAAGACGGTCCTCAACCTGTATTCCAAGATTTACCTTCAGTCCAGCCTGCGGGAGGTAAGGGGCGAGCGCGATATGATAAAGGCCGAACGGCGGGCACTGGGGATCGACCACCAGGAACTGGGCGGTATAATCGCCCGCAAGTGGAAGTTCCCTCCTGAGATAACAGCGGCAATCGAGTGTCATCACAATCCCGACAAAGCCGGGAAATATGAAGAAATTACTTCCCTGGTTTACCTCTCCGACTTGTTGGCAGCGTGGTTTTCGAAAAAAGACGACAGGCAGTCGAACAAGGCAATCGATCCGGAATCCGATCCGGTCTGTAAAAAATTTAGCATCACCCGCAAAGTATTCGATGATTTCCAAAAAGAGTTCGAAATCGGCATGGCGGGGATCATGCGGGCTCTCAGCGTCATGTGAGCGGCCAGGATCCAGTCTGCCCATCCGGTCCACCCACCCATCCATCCAACTGGAAACGAGCGGCGTTCCCGACAATGTTCCTGCCGCCGGGCACAGCGCACCCGGCAAATGGTGCTATAATATCGGAATGATTATTATAATTAAAAGAAAACCGAGATCGAGGAGAGAAGAAGGACCCATGGAAGGCAAGCTGTGCGCGATAGAAACGAAGACTTACGCTCCGGATTCCGAGGTTTGCGATGAAAAGCTTTGTTACGTTTGCAGAGACGGCCTGTGGGAGCAGAAAGGCGCTCTGGATTTCATCGTGAGACCGTGACCGGCGGATCCTGTGCAGGCGGCTTCGGCCGTCCTCCAAGACCAAGCTGCAAATAATG
>Ga0187784_10003412_pt1 | contig 12828 bp, 10 predicted proteins | sample 1015_SJ02_MP15_2_FD_132964 | JGI IMG/M metagenome (GOLD analysis project Ga0187784, IMG submission 132964) | Tropical peat soil microbial communities from peatlands in Department of Meta, Colombia - 1015_SJ02_MP15_20_MG | ecosystem: Environmental > Terrestrial > Soil > Wetlands > Peat | place... | reverse complement strand
GGGAATGACTTCTTCCGGCTTAATGCCTTTCTTGTGGGCGGCGGTTTTGATGTACTCCGGGTTCCAGATCTTGGACCCTTCGAAGACGTTGCCCGGCGCGACGCCGTTGACGCGGATGCCGTCGGGGCCCAATTCGAGCGCCCAGCCGCGCATCAAATGGAGTTCGCCGGCCTTGGTTGCGTTGTAAGCAGAATTGGCCTTCGAAGCGTCCAGGCCGCTTTTCGAGGAGAGCATGATCATGGCGCCGCCATCACCCTGCGCGCGCATAATGCGAGCCGCCTCCCGCGCCACCAGAAAGTAGCCGGTAAGATTAATCTCCAGGGCCTGCCGCCACTTGTCCACCGGCATCTCAACTAACTCGTAGGCTGGGGCCACGCCCGCCGCGCAAACCACGATGTCCAGGCCTCCCCAGTGGCGCAAGAGCGTGTCGAAGGCGCACGCCACAGAGCACTCGTCGGTGACATCCATGCGCACGGGCAAGGCGCGCGAGGGGTCCGGCGAGGCTGCGGCGGCTTCTTCCGCGCCTGGCACGTCAACATCGCAGAAGGCCACCGCCGCGCCCGCTTGTACCAGCCCCTGCGCAATTCCGCGGCCCAAGCCGGACGCCGCGCCCGTGACCAACGCGATCTTGCGGGCCAGGGGAGCAGCTGCGGCGTCGAACAAAGCCGCGCGGTAATGCTCCACTTCCCAATTAATGATGAAATCGGCGGAGGCTGGGGCAAGGTTATGCGCGCCACCGCGCCCCATCGCCAGACGGGTGATCTTGGCGGCGGCTACGCCCAGTGCTTCTGCGGCATCCAGCTTCGCGGCGTTGTCCGCCAGCAGGAAGGTCCCAACATTTCTGAGGATGGCCACCCTGGGCGGCGCCAGTTCGCTCAACGCGGGTTTCAGTTTGGCGGCTAGATCCTCGGCCGAGTCGCCGACGAGCGCGTGGGAACCCGTGTAAACAATGTGGTCGGGCGTCAGCGAGCCGGCAGCCAACATCTCCACCCTATCGTCGCACGCCACGCCGGCCAGTTCCGCGTCATTTGTGAAGCGGATGAAAGGCGCGCTTCTGCGCGCCACGCTCCAGGCACGGCGCAACGAGACCATCGCTTTGCGCAGCGCTGAGGAATCCAAGCCCGCGGGCGCGCCGAGCGGCGGAGCTTGGGGCGCGAAGTAACGCTGGCAGCGCGCCACCCATGCGTTGTGGAGCGCCAGGCAGGCTTGCGCCTCGGGAGCCGAGACGAGAAGACCGTGGTTTTCCATGAAGATCACGTCTGGGCGGTGGTGGTGCTTCTTTTCGTAAGCCTCGGCCGCGGCCTTGATGGTGTGGGCGAGGCGCCATCCGGGATCGGTGTAGGGCACCCAGAGCGGCGGGAGTTCATCGGCTGGAGTGATCTCCTCGAGGGCTTTCAACCCAGGCCCGCAGTTCAAGGCGTTGGCCGCCACAGGGTGAGTGTGGATGACCACTCGTCCGAGCATGGCGTGAAGCGCCGACTCGACCGAGGGGCGCCCCGCGCCGCCGATGAGCGCGGCGGACAGATGTTGAAGCACGCGCGCCTCACGGACGCTTGACTCAAGCGAGGCAAGGTCGCTGCGGTCGAAGATGCTCAGGACCCTCGCGGTATCCAGTTCGACCCAGCCGGCAGTTTCACTCATGGCCGTCAGCGGCGTGCCGCTGGCCTTGATGGCCATCGTCCGCCCGTCCGGGGATTTCACAGAGGTGTTGCCACCGCCGGCCTGGACGTAGTCGAGATTCACGCCGACGGCGCGTGAGACGGCAATTAATTGTTCCAGGGATTCCTCGTCCATAGTGTTTGGCTCTCGATGAACACTGTAATCCTGAGCGGCCATGGGCCTGCGGCCCATCCCATAAGAGTCAAGCCTCCGTCACCCCGGCGTAAGCGGGGGTCCATCTCGGCGAACTGGATTCCTGCTTTCGCGGGAATGACGCTCTTGAAGGATTATTCACAGTCGATCACCGTCTTGATTCCCTGTCCCGCTTCGACCACGGCGTACGCCTTCACCATATCCTGAAGCTTGAAACGGTGCGTAAGGAAGCGATCCCAGGGCAGGTCGTCGCGCGAAACCATCTCGAGCGCCTGGTGGTAATGCTGGAGGTTGGAAGCAAAGCAGCCGAAGACCGAGATCTCGTTGTAGTGAATGAGATTGGCGTCAAGGTCCAGAATCGGATTGTCCTTGGGCACCCCGGCAAAGAAGGAGACGCGCGCTTTTTTGCGAACCAACTTCAGCGCGTCGGCCTGGGCCGCCTTGACGGAACAGGCGACAATGGCGACGTCGAACTTCTCTCCCCCACCTGCCGCCATGATCTTATCGAGCGCATTCCCGCCGGACGTGTTCACGGGTTGGCCCACACCGAACTCGCGCACATAATCCAAGCGTTCCTGCGAGACGTCCGAGACCACCACCGGGGCACAGCCGCGCGCTTTCAGGATGCTGGCGTGCATCAGGCCAATGGGTCCGGCGCCGAAGACTGCGGCGCGGTCGCCCGGTTGAGGCGATAAGTACTCCTGGCCGTTCAGGACACAGGAAAGTGGTTCGATGAGCGCCGCGCGCTCGACGGACATGGAATTGGGGATGGGGATCACGTTGCCTTGCGCCACCGCAGCGGCGGGAATCTTGACATATTCCGCGAATCCCCCGGCATAGTCGTAGCCCAACGCGGTGAATGAGTCGCACAAGTTGTATTGCTTGCGGCGGCAATAAATGCACTTTCCGCAGCCCACCACCGTGGCAATCACGGCCCGCTGGCCGATGCTCAGCCCGCCGTGGACACCCGGGCCGATCTCCTGAACCGTACCGACAATCTCGTGCCCTGTGATTGTCGGCGGCACCACATTCTTTTGCCCATGGGTGTAAATGCGTTTGTCCGTCCCGCACACTGAACAGCGCTGGACGCGCAAGACAACCTCACCGGGCCCCGCCGCAGGCTTCGGAACATCCTCGATCCGGACGTCTCGCGGCCCGTAAAAGACGGCTGCTTTCATCTCCTTTATCGCCCTTCCCCAGCCTCACCCGGCTGATCCCCTGTCGACCTTGAAGAGGCGGTTCGCCCTGCGACCCGAGCCATCGGGTGACGGGTCATGTACTTACATTGGCTGAGAGCCCAAGCAAGCGCACAGTATACACGTAAGCTCTCCCAACATTCAACAAACGGTGATGGCATCGTTTGCGGGCTCCTGGAAGAGGCAACGATTCCCCGTGTGACCCAACTGCGCCTTCGACGCGTCGCAGAGGTTCCAAAGCAGCGTCTGCGCCAGCGCACGACTTTTTTACCGAGCCCTTTGTTTTCATAGACATTCCCGCTTTGTTCCGCCACTTTTTGTGGTCGACCTTCAGGTTGGCGTAGACGCTTGCCTGCGGGGTCTGTCGGGATGGGCGTTCGGCCCGCGAAAGCTTATGAAAAACGGTCATAATGACATGCCGAGGCCAATTCGTGCTATCCCCCTTATTTTCACCGCGAGCTGGTTCTTGGACAATGGTTTTTCGACCCTGCGACGTCCCGAAGGGGCAGGCCAAGCGGAGTTACCGGACCGCGCCTTCGGAGCAAGGCAGACGCTCCAAAGCAATGTCCGCGCCGGCCCGCGACTTTTTGCCAGTCCTTTGTTTTCATAGACATTCCCGCTTTGTTCCGCGAGTTTTCGTGCTCCGACCACAAGGTTGGCTGGCGCAGACTCCGACGCGCGGGTCTGCGATGTCCCGAAGGGACAGGCCGTGGGGAAGACTGGATCTGCGGCACAAACGCTCCCGGCAAGGCCCTGAGTCCTTGCCCGGTTCAACCTTAGAAATGTAGCCTATATTGGGCGGTTTGTCAAGAGACACAAAGTCCCGCCACGGCCCGGAAGAATCCCCTCGCTCCAGCGGGCGGAGGGCCATGCTTCCCTATCGTTGTGACGCGATCCAGGCGTTGATTCTTGATTCCAGCACGTCGAGGGGGAGTGGGCCGTCAGCGAGGACAGCGTCGTGGAAGGCGCGTAAGTCGAATTTATCGCCGAGTGCATCGTGGGCGCGCTGGCGGAGTTCGAGGATTTTCATCTGGCCCAGCTTATAAGCCAGCGCCTGCCCGGGCCAGGCGATGTAGCGGTCCACCTCGGTCTGGATGTTAGGTTCATCCATAGCGGTGTGCTGCCGGAAGAAGTCCACCATCTGCTGGCGCGACCAGTGCTTGTAATGCACGCCCGTATCGACCACCAGCCGCACCGAACGCCACATTTCATTCTCCAGGCGCCCGTACTCGCTATAGGGGTCCTGATAGAAACCAGCTTCCTTGCCTAAGCGCTCGGCGTAGAACGCCCACCCCTCGGAATAGGCAGTGTAAGAAGCAAAGCGGCGGAAGGGCGGAAGGTTAGGCAATCCTTGCGCGATCGAGAATTGCAGATGATGGCCCGGGATGCCCTCATGATAGGCAATCGCTTCCACATTCAGCAGCAGCCGATGCTGCGGGTCGTATTCATTGACGTTGATGCGGCCCGGGCGTGAACCGTCACCGGCGCCAGGCGAGTAGTCGGCGGGGACGGAATCGGGGGCACGAAAGGCCTCCATCGGGATTACTTCCAGCTTAGTCTTGGGCAAATGACCGAACAGTTGGGGAAGTTTGGCAAACATCTGATCCGTGTAATGCTGGTAGAAGTTCAGAAGCTGCTCACTGGAAGTCGCATAGAGGTGGGAGTCGTGGCGAATGTGCTCGTTGAAGCTGGCCAAATCTGAGAAGCCCTGGCGGCGGGCCAGCGCGAGCATTTCGGTTTCGATCCCCGCTACCTGTTTCAGGCCCATCTGGTGAATCTCTTCCGGGCCCAGATCGGTCGTAGTCATTTGGCGAATGTCGAAGCGATAGCGGGCGTCACCCTGTGGTAGCGCCCAGATGCCGTAATCGGCGCGGCCATGAGGTGCGTATTGGGTGCGGACAAACGCCGCGAACCGCGCGTAGGTAGCGGCCACTTCATTCTTCACGGCGGCCAGCGTGGCAGCATGCAGCCGCTGCTTTTCAGAGTCCGAAATGCCGGCGGGAAACTTTAACACGGGCTGCGTAAAGGGGCTGTCGCGCGGGGACTTGTCCGCAATATCCTGGGCTTGGACGGCGACCTTCTCAAGCAAATATCGCGGCGGAACCAGGCCATCGCGCAGACCTAGCTGCATGTTCGCGGTGATCTGCTCGAAGACGTGCGGGATCTGGTGCAGCCGAGAAAGATAATCCTCATAATCCTTTACGGAGCGAAAGGGGGTGGCGGAGGGCAGGGCTGCGTAGCTCAAATGGATGCCGCCAAACTGGTCGGCCGGCATCTCCCAGCCTTTGAATCCGTAGGCTTTGATGTCCTCGCGCAAGCGGCGAACCATGAGGACCTTGTTCAACTGTTCCTGCGGCGGGAAGCCGGCCGTCGAGATCGACTCGATGCGCTGCAGACTCTGCTTGGCGTGTTCGAGCTCCTCGGCGTAGAACTTTGCAGAATGATCGCTCAGGCGATCGTTGTACCGGTTGTCGCCGATATAAGTCGCCATCTCGGGGTGAACTCGCAGCTCATATTCCCACTCTTGGGCGAGCGCCGCACTCAGTTGCGCGCGGCGCGTCTCGATCGTCGATTGGCCGAGTGGATGGGCCGTCGTTGAGATCGGGATTACAAGAAGCACGCTATAAACCCACTTCATAGCCGAAAGACTTTTGGTGACTAAGCCCAATGTCACTTTCCTCGAGGTCGCCATGAACTGTTCACGTCCTTGGGTTATCTCATCAGTCCAGGCTCCCGGGCAGGCGCTCAACGACGGCATCATAGACCCGCCGTGCCATCGCGAGCGATTCCTCGGCTTCCTGTTGAGGGGCGCTCTGGCAAGGTCCGAGGCCGGCAAACCTCATGGGCCCGCAAGGGCGGCATTGAGGTCAGCGATCAGGTCCCCGACATCCTCCAGGCCCACCGAGATGCGGATCAGGTCCGGCGTGATCCCCATCTTCGATTGGACATCGGGAGGTACTGAGGCATGGCTCATGGTGGTGGGATGCTCGATGAGCGACTCGACTCCTCCAAGCGATTCCGCGAGGGTGAAAACTCGACAGCGTGATAAGAACCGCTTGACGGCATCTTCTCCTCCCCGCGCCCGGAACGAAAACGTTCCCCCATATCCCCGCGCCTGCTTCAAAGCCAGCGCGTGCTGCGGGTGGCTCTCGAGTCCGGGATGGAGCACGGCGGACACCCGGGGATGCTTCTCGAGCCAGCGCGCAATTTCCAGGGCGTTGCGGTTGTGCTCTTCCATTCGGACGGCTAGCGTTTTGATGCCCCGGAGGACGAGGAAGCAATCCTGCGGCCCGGCGCAGGTCCCCATGGCGTTCTGCAGAAAGTAGATTCGTTCCGCAAGCTGTGAGTCTTTCACTACCAGGCCGCCACCCACTACGTCTGAATGGCCGTTGAGATATTTCGTGGTGGAGTGCACGACGATGTCAGCGCCCAAATCGAGGGGCTGTTGGAAATAGGGCGACAGAAACGTGTTGTCGCAGATGACCAGCGCGCCGTGCTGGTGCGCCAGCTCCGAGACGGCGCGGATGTCCACCAAATTCATGAGGGGATTGGTGGGCGACTCCACCCAAACCGCCTTGGGCACGGCGGCAAGCGCGGTGGAATACTGGGAGAGATTTCGCAGATCGACGTAGTGGGCGTGGATCTGCTTGCTCGCCAGAACCGATTCGAAAAGGCGGTAGGTTCCGCCATAAAGGTCGTCGTGCACGACGATGGTGTCGCCCGCCTCGAACATCATGAGCAGCGTTGTCTCGGCCGCCATGCCGGTCGCGAAAGCGAAGCCGGCTGTCCCGCCCTCCAAGGCGGCGAGGCAGGACTCCAGCGCCTTGCGAGTTGGATTCCCGCTCCTTGAGTAGTCGAAAGGACCAGGTTGGCCCGGCCCAAGAAAGGCAAATGTGGAAGTCTGATAGACAGGGGCCATCACCGCGCCCAAATGTTCTTTGGGGTCGTATCCTGCGTGAATAGCAAGTGTCTTGAATTTCATAAGCCCTCGTAAAATTTGGGTGGAAAATAACAATATCACATCTGGAACCACCAAGGCACCGGGGCGCCAAGAAAAAGCGCTGGATTTTTGAAGCTTGAACACTTGGTGACTTGGTGTCTTGGTGGTCTGTATAATGGCTGCCCGGAGGTGTCAAGATCATGTCTCGAATCCTAGCCACGTTTCTGATCCTCTCTTCAAGCCTGGCTTTATTGCCCGCTCAAACGCCCCCTAAGATCAAAGTGCTTATTCTGACCGGCGTTAATGGTCACGACTGGCGAGCCACCACTCCCTTGCTGCGCGAGATTCTGGAGCGCACGGGGAAGTTTGACGTTCACGTCAACGAAGAGGTGCGCGGCAACACGCTCATAACGTTCTCGCCCTATGACGTCCTGCTGCTCAACTATAGTGATTGGAGAAATGCCGGCCCCTGGTGGGACAACGGGGCGCGCCAAGCGCTGCTGGATTTTGTGAGGAATGGCAAGGGCTTGGTCTCCTACCACTTTTCGATGAGTGCATTCTCGGGCTGGCCGGATTTCGACAAGCTGGTGGGAGGGACTTGGCGCGAGACCGCCGGACACGGCCCGTACCACCCCTACACCGTGACCATCGTTGACCGCGAGCATCCCATCACCAAGGGAATGCCTGCCACCTTTGCTGAGAACGACGAGCTTTATCACCAGCTTACACTTCAGCCCAACATCCACGTTCTGGCTTCGGCGTTCGATGACCCTAACAATTGCCGCAAGCCTGGCGAGGGGTGCGGCACGGGAAAAGATGAGCCGCTGATCTGGACACTTTCCTATGGAGCAGGCCGTGTGTTCCAAACCGCGCTGGGACATGATGTGAAGGCCATGCAGAGCCCCGGTTTCATCCTGACGCTCGAACGCGGCACCGAGTGGGCCGCCACAGGGCAAGTGACGATTCCCGTGCCGGACGACATGAAGTAGGTTGCCCCCGTTCGCGCCACCCGGGACCAACGACTTCGCGGAGGCTTCCCAAGTGCGCAAAGCAGGCCGAGGCTGCAAAGGAAAGAAAGCGCTTTGCTCCGTAGGGTAAAATCAGCCTATGCGGCAATCCACAATTCACGCCCTCGCCGTTTCCATATTGATGGGCTTGCTGCCGTTTTCTGTTAAAGCGAGCCGCGGGCAGGACGAACCGGCGCCGTTCGAAATCCGCCTTCCTTCAGAAGTCCGCTCGGAGCAAGTCCAGGTCCGTTACTTTCTAACCGGGCCTTTCGGGGCCAACGGTGGTTCTCTGAAAGCCGAGCCGGAGAGGAATTCGTACCTGATCGAAACCTCCGTAAATCATCAGGCCGCGGACTCGCTCCGAGTGATACTGTATGCGCCCGGATGCCAAATCGTGACCCTTTCAATCGCCTCATTATCGGAGGCCGAGAAAGGTGCGGATGTTAACTGTGAGGACCTCCCGCCGATGACCTTCAACGGAAGAGTAGAATTGCCGGAGGCCCTTCGCGGCCATTCGTACGAGGTGGAAATCATCTACCTGGCTTACTGGGCGCACAGTTTCTTCCGCATCGCGGACGGGCCGGTCACAAGCTTTATCCTGGGGCGGGTGGAGCCGGACGAAAGCGGGGCATTCCACATCGAGCTTCCGAATTTCAACAAGGATGACGTGACGGTGTCCTATCGGCGTGATGCAGGGCTTCAGTTCATTGCCCGGGAACTCGATACCGGCAATATTGTGGCTTTTCTCGCGCCGGTGAATGTGCAAGGCATTGGCTTCGCCACCCTTCCGATCAAACCGAAATACCCGGCCGAGGTGGTTTTCAGGCCGGCTCCGGAATCACCCGCGGACCAGAGCAGCGGACCGAAAGGAAAGAACTAGCAATGGCGCGCGAGTCTCTAATTCTAAGCGAAGGTTGCATGCACCTCCTGCTCACGAGGTTGTCTGAAAGTTCGTGAAGCGCCGTGGAGTGCGGTAGCGTCAGCTACCGCCTTTCCGAGTGAATTCCACGGCGGCAGCGTCGCTGCCGCACTCCAAGGTACTTCGCGCATTATGGCCGAAGAATGACTGCCCGCGCGAGGATCAATGCCCCCCAACGTGGCACAATATTACGACGCGGTGATTAATTGGGAAAAGCGCTTGGCACGCGAGTTGCCGCTGCTCGAGGAACTCGCCCGCGGCGCCGGGCGGCGGGTCCTAATTCCGGCCTGCGGCACGGGAGCGCATGTGGTCGCCCTGGCGCGGCGAGGTTTCAGCGCGCTTGGCTTCGACGCAGATGAGGAGATGGTGGCACTGACCCGGCAACGAATTGATCGTGAGGTGAACGCTATCCGCGCGGCCGGCGGCGAAGCCAAGGCATGCCTCCTCAAGATGGAAGATGCAGGGGAACTTGGCCCAACCCACGACGTTGCCTATTGCTTGGGAAATGCCCTGCCCGGAATCTCGGGCGAGGGGCAGTTGCAGGCGGCGCTCAAGGGAATCGCCGGCGCCTTGAGCGCCGGAGGCTTATTCTTTACGCAAAACCTCAACTACGACCTGCGCTGGAAAGAAAAGGCTCGTTGGTTCCCGCTGCTTTCGGGAGAGACCGCTAAAGAAGAAGTCTTGCTGGTGAAGTTCGCCGACTATGAACCACAGGCGATCAACTTTCATGCCATGTTTCTGACGCGCCCAAAAGCAGGAGGGAAGTGGCAGTCCGAGGTCAGGAGTTCGCGACAGGTCCCGCTTTTTCAAGATCGTCTTGCCGAGCTTCTGACAGAGGCCGGCTTTGGGAAGCTGCAGTTTTGGGGCGATTACGCTAAAGCTCCTTTTGACCCGGCGAAATCGAACGACCTTCTGGTTGTGGGAGAAAAGATCAACTCAAGAAAGGAGTAAAACAACGCATGATGAACTCAATCCCGAGACGGAGATTTCTGCAAAACGCTGGAGTGGGCCTGGCGGCTTTCGCCTTGAGCCGGAACGCGCAAGTTCTGGCGAATCCCTACGGCATGCCCATCGGCTTGCAGCTTTACACCGTCCGCGACCACATTGAGAAAGACCTCGAGGGCACCCTCAAGCGGGTGGCGGAAATCGGCTACAAGGAAATTGAAGTGGGCGGCTTCAACTACTACGGGAAGAAGCCCGCGGAGCTGCGGCAAATCCTTTCTGACAACGGTCTGAAAGCCGTCAGCACCCATTTCGAGGAGTATCAACTCAAGCATGACGTCGAGAAGAACATCGCGGGCGCCAAGGAATGCGGCGTCAGTTACATCGGGCTGTCTAGCCTGGAAGATCGCGACCGGAAGACGCTCGAGGCCATCAAGCGGGACGCGGAATGGTTCAATCAAGTCGGCAAAACCATCAGCGAGGCGGGTTGCCATTTCTTTTATCACGGCCACAACTTCGATTACGCCAACGTGGATGGCGCCGTCATCTACGATGAACTGATCCGCAGGACGGACCCTAAGTTTGTGAACTTCCAGCTCGACTGCTACTGGTGCGTCCGTGCGGGGAAGGATCCGGTAGATTACTTCCACCGCTTCCCGGGACGCTTTCCGCAGCTTCACATTAAGGATTTGAAGCCCGGCTTCCCGCCCACCACCGGCGAAGGACCCGCAGCCTTCACGGAAGTCGGCCAGGGGATCATCGATTGGAAGAAGATTTTCCAGGCTGCAAAGGGAGGCGGGCTGAAGCATTTCTACGTGGAGCAGGATGAGTGGGACCGCGACTCACTCGAGAGCGCCAAGATGAGTTACGACTACTTGCACAGCTTGACTATCCAACCCTCGAGTTAGCGCCGCTTTTTCGTAGGCTGTTGCGTCAGGGCGGCCCAGTGTACGGGCCAAACCACCGTTGGAGGCAAGGGGTGGGCAGACTTGTTTTCTTGGATACGAACGCCTTTCGGTACTTCGGGATTGCATTTCGAGATGTGGAGCTCGCTGACTATCTCAGGGACAAAATTCTGATCTCCCCATTAAGTGCGTTTGAGGTCTTTGCACAATTAGCGGATGAGAGTGACGGAGACAAAGTCTTGAGCCAAATTCGAGCAACTCGAAATTGGACCAACCGCCAGCGGACCGGATTGCTCCCGTGGCCGGACGACATGCTGAATCAACTTTGGCTCCAGCGGCCCGCCACGGATGACGAATTCAGGAAGCGAATGGAGGAAGCGTTCAATGGCTGCCTTGCTGCGAATCGATTTCCACACTCAAGGAAGAAGCCGTGAAGCATAGGCAGGTCATGGACAAGGTCAAATTCACGGCTGCCCAAAACTTCAAAGACATGATCGACGTCGCGAGAGGCGACAATAAGAAGACCGTCGACATAAAGGAAGCATGGTTTCGTGGAGTGGCTAAGCGGGCACACGCTCAGCCAGAGTCAAAGCCTATGTCCGAGGTTATTACGATGCTGAGCGCGTACTTCGAGTTCGAGCAGAACAAGCTGAGAACTGCGCTAATGAGCCCACACTATAACCCGCTAAGCCGAGAAAATCAGAATGACATCATTGATTCTGAACAGTTGATCTATCTGGCTGACCCTTCGCTATCCATGATCACCGCCGACAAGGGCTTCAAAAGAAAAGTGAGGGGCTCCAAACAGGCCGACCGAATCGTTACCGCGTCACCAAGCGACCTTGAGAACGCACGCGCAGCAGAGGTCGTTTTAGCTAGGGCACTCCTTCTTGGCTAGGATCAAGCCGGGGGCGCTTACCTTCCCCGTTGTCATAGTGAGCGAGCCCTACCACCGTTCGATCTGAGGGGCGCTCTCTAACTGATACGAGGTAACCAATAACGGGGTGTACGGCTATGGTGTGCGACGGCCAGGATGAGCACGCAATCGTTTTCGATTGAATAGATGAGTGAAAATGGGAACTTGCGCAGGTTGTATTTCCTAATGCCTGGCAAGGTCTCTGGAGAGGATTGAGGAAACTGTGCGATCAGGCTTTCGGCCCTTTGGACCTCCCTGTAGAAACGTCGTCCCAGGCCAGGCACGCGGAGTTCGAGATAGCCAATTTCGTTCAGCAGTTCGTCCTCAGCCGCGGGATGGTACCTGACCACAGTCATCGGAAGAGTCTTTCTGCTTTCTTCGCGAGGTCTTGAGCGGCCACAGCCCCAACCCGGCCTTCCCGATAGTCCTTCAGCCGCCTTTGTGCCTCCTCCGCCCAGAGACGATCAGCCTCTTCCTCGTTCAGTTCATCAAGGCTGGCCAGGAGCTTCTCCGCCAGCGCCGCGCGGTCGTCCAGTTTCAGGCTCAGCGCGCCTTTCAGGATTTCAGTCAGGTCTGGCATGCTAACCTCCACCCGTTATTTTACTTGAATTTGTTGGTTGTTTCAGCCACCGATTGAATCGGTCCACCTGCAACCGTTCCAGTGAGCCTATGCCGGTAACACGAATTCCAGAAATATAATACGATCGAATAAGAGTGTGCTATGCTGGCGAGCGGGAGCCTATGCATATCCCCGATGGCTATCTCAGTCCGAGCACCTGCGCGGTATTGTACGCGGGCTCGGCGCCTTTCTGGTATGTCGCGCTGCGACGCTTAAAGCGCTGGTTGAGCGCTCGGTTGATTCCGCTGCTTTCCGTCTTCGCCGCCTTTTCTTTCCTGGTGATGATGTTCAATCTGCCGCTTCCCGGTGGGACCACCGGGCACGCGCTGGGCGTTAGTGTTGCTGCCATAATTCTCGGCCCATGGGCTTCCATTCTGGCTGTTTCGATTGCCCTGCTGATCCAAGCTCTGTTCTTTGGCGACGGTGGCATCACCACGCTCGGGGCTAACTGCTTTAACATGGCGATTGTCGGCTCGCTGGTGGCGTACTTAGTCTACCGGCTCCTGGCAGGGCGGGCGGCAATTACGTCCTCGCGGCGAGTCGTGGCGGCGGGCTTGGCGGGCTACGCAGCG
>Ga0187784_10003411_pt1 | contig 12831 bp, 12 predicted proteins | sample 1015_SJ02_MP15_2_FD_132964 | JGI IMG/M metagenome (GOLD analysis project Ga0187784, IMG submission 132964) | Tropical peat soil microbial communities from peatlands in Department of Meta, Colombia - 1015_SJ02_MP15_20_MG | ecosystem: Environmental > Terrestrial > Soil > Wetlands > Peat | place... | reverse complement strand
GGCGCTCGCGGGCCCGGGCGGCCAGGTGCCGCGCCTCCCTCGGCCGGGCCAGGCCGGGCGGGCACACCAGGACCGCGTCGACGCCCGAGAGGAGGTCACCGGCCGCCTCGGCCCAACCGCCACCGGGGTGGGGCACGAAGACGACCCTTCGCAGGTCGAGTCCGAGCTCGGCAGCCGCCACCACCCCGGGGTCGGGCAGGCCCACGGCTGCGCACCAGCTCCCCGTCGCTGAAGCCGCGGACAGGAGTGCCAGCGCCAACGTCGTCGCCCCGTGGCCGGGCTGCCCCGTCACGGTCGTGATCGTCCCGCGGCGCAGGCGCCCCTCGGGGAAGAGGGGGGCCAGCGGCGGAGGCACGGGCAGGGTCCGGCCAGCCACCGGCGTGACGGGCCGGACCCGGTCAGCCAGCCCGGCCGGGAGCTCCCGGGAGCGGGCCCGCCCGGCAAGCCGGGGGTGGGGGGACGACGGCTCCCCGGAATGAGAAGCGAACATATGTTCGTACCTTACCGAGACTGTGCGCGGGCTGCTCGGGGAGGCGAATTCCCAGTTCAGAGACGGGGATGTCGCGCCGAGGCCCCGTACGTCACAATGCAGCCGGCATGTGCGGACGCTTCGCCCTCTACACTCCGCCCGACCGGCTGGCGCGCTACTTCGGAGCCGCGGTGGCCGAGGGCACCGAGGAGGCGTACCACGCCAGCTGGAACGTCGCCCCGACCGACCTCGTCCTCGGGGTCCGGGACCGGCCGCAACGGCCCGACCCCGCGGAGGCAGATGCGGGCGGCGCGTCTGAGCGCCTGGTGATGACCTTCCGCTGGGGCCTCGTCCCCTGGTGGTCCAAGGACGCCACGTCGGGCAGCCGGCTCTTCAACGCGCGCTGTGAGACGCTGGCCACGAAGGCCTCGTTCCGCGACGCCTTCCGGGCCCGCCGCATCATCGTGCCCGCCGACGGCTTCTACGAGTGGCACCTGGCGAAGACCGGCCGCAAGCAGCCGTACTACTTCACCCGCGCCGACGGCACGCCACTGGCCTTCGCCGGACTGGCGGAGCGCTGGCGCGAGAAGGGCGCGCCGGAAGGCACGCCGTACCTCCGCAGCTGCACCGTCATCACCGCGCCGGCGGGCGCCGACATGGAGGAGATCCACGATCGCATGCCGGTCATCCTCGATCCCGCCACCTTCGACGTCTGGCTCGACCCCGCCAACGACGACGTCGAGGAGCTGCGCGCCTTGCTGCGGCCTCCACCGGCCGGCACCCTGGTCCACCATCTGGTCGCGACGCGCGTCGGCAGCGTCCGCAACAACGACCCTTCGCTCATCGAGTCGGTGTGATGGGGAACGGCCCACGGACCGCGCCGGCCCGTTTCGACCGTCGCACGCTGCTGCGTGCCGCGCTGGCCGCCGGCGGTGCCGCCGTGCTCGCCGCGGCGGCGAGGGGCGAGAGCGCAGGGGCGGCCGTGGCCCAGGCCGCGGCCCGCACCAAGCCGGCCGGGTCGGACCTCGGGGCCATCGAGCACGTCGTCTTCTTGATGCAGGAGAACCGGTCCTTCGACCATTACTACGGAACCCTGCACGGCGTACGGGGCTTCGACGACCACCCACCCGGCGGGCTCGGCGCGTTCGCCCAACGATGGCCGGGTGGGCGTGACGCCACGCTGCTGCCCTTCCACCTCGACTCGACGTCGGGGATCGGCGAGTGCACCCAGGACCTCGACCACAGTTGGCGTGGTGAGCACCTCTACCGCGGGAGCGGCACCAACGACGCGTTCGTTGCCACGCTGACCAGCGCCGAGTTCGAGGGTCCCTCCCAGGGCATCTTCACCATGGGCTACTACCGCCGGAGCGACCTGCCCTTCTACTACGCGCTGGCCGACACCTTCACCATCTGTGACAACTACCACTGCTCAGTGTTGGGCCCGACCCACCCGAACCGGCTGATGTCCATCTCGGGCACCCTCGACCCGTCGGGAAGCGCCGGCGGACCGGTGCTCGTCACCAACGAGGACTCCGACGCCATCTACAGCATCAGCTGGGACACCATGCCCGAGGTCCTCGAGGACGCCGGCATCAGCTGGAAGGTGTACACGCCGACCGGGACGATCTACACGCCGGCCTTCTTCGAGCGGTACGGCCTGGTGGCGACCGATGCGGTCCTCCCGTGGTTCCGCCAGTACTCGAATCCGAAGTCCGCGCTGTACCAGAAGGCCTTCGTGCCCCAGTACCCGGCGGACTTCGTAGCGGACGTCACATCGGGCCAGCTCCCGGCGGTCAGCTGGATCATCCCTCCCGTCGGCTACGACGAGCACCCTTCGTCGCCGCCGGCGCTGGGCGAGTGGCTGACCAGCCAAGTCCTCGCTGCGCTGGTGTCCAACCCGGACGTGTGGTCCAAGACGGTGCTGTTCCACATGTACGACGAGAACGACGGGTTCTTCGACCACGTCCCGCCCCCCACGGCGCCTGCTGGGACGCCGGGCGAGTACCTGAGCCAGTCCACGCTGTCGGCCGATGCCATGGGAATCCGCGGGCCCATCGGCATGGGCTTCCGTGTCCCCATGCTCGTTCTGTCACCGTTCAGCCGCGGGGGTCACGTCGCCTCCGAGGTGTTCGACCACACCTCGCAACTCCGTTTCTTGGAGGAGCGCTTCGGCGTGGAGGCACCGAACATCTCAGCCTGGCGGCGCCGGGTGGCCGGGGACCTCACCTCGACGCTGCACATGGGCCGGCACGACACCTCGGTGCCGCAGCTCCCGACGACGATCGACGATCAGACGACGAATGTGATGGCCCTCGGATGCACACAGGCGGACATCTTGCAGGTCAACTCGCACATGCCGTCGTACCCGGTGCCCGAACGCCAGTCGATGCCGCGCCAGGAACAGGCCTAGGAACCACCACCTCGTCGCCGGCCACGAGAGACCCCCGCCCGCCACACCTGCCCACGGGGTGTGTCCGGAGCGCATACGGCGGCTCTCGAGACACTGCTCGCGCACCGTATACGGCCGGTCCCGGGGACTTGTCGCGCGCTCTATATGCGCCCGGCGTGGGCGCGTATAGAGCGCGCACCATGTGCTGGCTCCTCTGCCCCGAGCGCGGAGATCGCGCGCCCATACCCCGCCGGAGGCGACCGTTCATCGCGTATGGTGGGCGATCGATCGCACCACTGGGGGGTGAACGATGACCTACCGCGTCGTGCAATGGGCCACGGGCAACGTGGGCAGGGCGGCCATCGAGGGGATCCTGGAGCACCCGGATCTCGAACTGGTGGGATGCTGGGTGCACTCGGAGGCCAAGAACGGCCAGGACGTGGGCTCGCTCATCGGGCGCGACCCCGTCGGGATCGCGGCGACGACGGACGTCGACGCCCTGCTGGCCCTCGAAGCCGACTGCGTCGTCTACAGCCCGATCTTCGCCGACGTCGGCGTCGTCACCAAGATCCTCGAGTCCGGCAAGAACGTGGTGACGCCACTGGGGTGGTTCTACCCCCCGACCTCCGAGCGCGCCCAGCTCGACGCCGTCTGCCGGGGGGCCGGGGTCACCTTGCACGGCACCGGCATCCATCCCGGCGGCATCACCGAGCGCTTCCCGCTCATGGTCTCGGCCTTGTCGGGCTCCATCACGCGGGTACGAGCCGAGGAGTTCTCCGACATCCGGACCTACGGCGCGCCCGACGTCATCCGCGACTGGATGCTGTTCGGCAAGACACCCGAGGAGTCACGCCAAAGCGTCATGGCCGAGGCCCTCGGCGCCGGGTTCCGCCAGTCCGTCCACATGGTGGCCGACGAGCTCGGTTTCGACCTCGACCCCACGCTGCGCACCACGCACGAGATGGCGGTGGCCACCGCGCCCATCGACTCGCCAATCGGCCCTATCGCCCCGGGTCTCGTCGCCGCCCAGCGGTTCCGCTGGGAGGGCCTGGTGGACGGGGAGCCGGTCGTCACGGCAGCCGTCAACTGGCTCATGGGCGAGGAGCACCTCGATCCGCCCTGGGGTTTCGGCCCCGAAGGCGAGCACTTCGAGGTCGAGATCACCGGAGACCCCAGCTGCCTGGTGACGTTCCGCAAGCTGCACCCCGAGTCGATCGAGAGCGGCCTGCGGCGGAACCCCGGCGTGGTCGCCACAGCCATGCACTGCGTGAACGCGGTCCCCTACGTCTGCGAGGCCGAGCCGGGTCTGCGCACCTACCTCGAGATGCCGCTGGTGGCCGGGCGAGCCGACCGTCGACTCCGTCAGGACCGGACGAAGCCGACGCCGCGGGGCCGGTCGTGATCCTCGATCGCTTCCGACTCGACGGCCAGGTGGCTGTCGTCACCGGCGCCGGGTTGGGCATCGGTCGCGGCATCGCCGTCGGCCTGGCCGAGGCCGGCGCCGACGTCGTGCTCGCCGCACGCACGCGGAGCGACCTCGAGGATGTGGCCGCACTGGTCGAGACCGCCGGACGGAGGGCCCTGGTGGTCCCGACTGACGTCATGGAGCTCGAGCAGCTCGACCACCTCGTGGAGGCGGCAGTGCGCGAGTTCGGCCGGCTCGACATCGCGGTGAACAACGCCGGTGGCGCCATGCCACGGCCGTCCATGCACACCAGCGAGCGCTTCTTGGAGACGGCCTTCCACTTCAACGTCACCGCACCGTTCACGTTGACCAAGCTCGCCGCCCGCGCCATCGTCGACACTGCCGGCTCAGGCGCCGTGGTGAACATCTCGTCGCGCTCGGCAAGCATGACGCAGACGAGCTTCGCCGCCTACGGCGCGGTCAAGGCGGCCCTCGACCGCCTGACCCGCAACATGGCGCCCGAGCTCGCCCCCAGAGTGCGCCTCAACGCCATCGACGTCGGCGGCGTTGCCACCCGCTCGCTGGACATCGTGCTCACCGACGACGGGCTGCGCCGCCAGTTCCTCGAGGCCACGCCGATGGGCCGGCCCGGCGAGCCCGAGGACATCGCGTGCGCCGTGGTCTATCTCGTGTCCGACGCCAGCTCGTGGGTGACGGGCAAGGTGTTCGAGATCGACGGCGGCACGGAGGCGCCCACCATCTCCGTCCCTGTGGCGCCGCTGGAGCCGTCGTCATCCCTCTAGCTCTTGCCGATTGGAGGACACACCATGCGGAGGCTGGCCGTCGTCGAGTTCATCACGCTCGACGGCGTCATGCAGGGTCTGGGTGGGCCGGACGAGGACCGCGAAGGCGGGTTCGAATTTGGCGGGTGGGGCGCGCCCTACGGTGACGAGGTGCTCGCGCGTCGCGCCGGCGAGGGGATCGGGGAGACCTCGGCTTATCTCTTCGGTCGCCGGACCTACGAGCACATGGCAGCGCACTGGCCCCACGAGCCGGTCGAGAACCCGATCGCCGCCAGCCTGAACGCAATGCCGAAGTACGTCGTCACGCGCACGCTGGGCGACCTGGACTGGGCGAACTCGCACATCATCGACGGCGACGTCGTCGAGTCGGTCGACGAGCTGAAGTACGCGGGCGACGGGTTCCTCACCGTCCTGGGCAGTGGCGTGCTCGTGCAGACGCTCCTGACCCACGACCTGGTCGACGTCTATCGGATCTTGCTGCACCCGCTGGTGCTCGGCCGGGGCAAGCGTCTGTTCCGCGACGTGCCGCACCCGTTGCGGCTGCGACTGGTCGACTGCACGGCCACCACCACCGGCGTGCTGCTGATCACTTACGAGCGCGACACGTCCTCACGCACCGACCCGGTCCGGTGAGATCAGCGGGGCCGCCGCCGCAGCGAGGCGTCGGCGATGGCGGCGGGCACCCAGCCGACGTCGGTCTCGTTGAGGTCGGTGCCGGGTGGCACGATCTCGTCGATCTTGTCGAGCACGTCGGTGCTCAGGCGTAGTCCGAGCGCGGGCAGCTGCGACTGGAGGTGCTCCATGGTCCGGGGCCCGATAATGGGTGACGTCACGCCCGGATGCTCGAGCACGAACCCCAGCGCCAACTCGATCAGGCTGAGCCCGGCCCCGTCGGCGAGCGCGATCAGCTTGCCCACCGCCTCGAGCTTGGCTTGGTTGCCTGGGAGCCTCAGGTCGTAGTGGTGGGGCAAGGCCGCGGCGCGGCGGCTGGTGTTCCCCCGGCCCGGCCCGAAGGCACCCGACAGCCAGCCGCCGGCCAGGGGGCTCCACGAGAGCACGCCCATGCCGTACTTCTGGCATGTGGGCAGCACGTCCTTCTCGATGCTGCGCACGAGGATCGAGTACGGCGGCTGCTCGGTCACGAAGCGCTCGCGGGCGCGCCGCTCGGCCACCCACTGGGCCTCGACGATCTCGTGCGCAGGGAACGTCGAGCTGCCGAAGTAGCGGATCTTGCCGGCGCGCACCAGGTCCGTGAGCGCGCCCAGCGTCTCGTCGACGTCGGTCTCGGGCGACGGCCTGTGGATTTGGTAAATGTCGATGTAGTCAACGCCGAGACGGCGCAGGCTGTTGTCGCACTCGGCCATGATCCAGCGGCGGGAGTTGCCCTGGGCGTTGGGGTCGCGGCCCATCTGGCCGTGCACCTTGGTGGCGAGGACCACACGGTGGCGCTTGGTCTTGGCCAGTGCCTTGCCCACGATCTCCTCGGACTCGCCGAACGAGTACACGTCGGCCGTGTCGATGAAATTGACGCCCGCATCGAGCGCGGCGTCGATGATGCGCAGGCAGTCGTCGTGGTCGGTGTTCCCGAAGGACCCGAACATCATGGCCCCGAGACACAGGGGGCTCACCTTGAGGCCGGTTCGGCCGAGCGTGCGGTACTCCATCCCGCCGAATCTACCCACGGACCTACGGTTCGCGCCGCCGGCGCCGAGAGCCGACCAGGTGATCCGCTGGCTCGGGAGTCACGACCTGCGGGATCGAGCGCCCTCAGGGGACGTAGCGACCCCACTCGTAGTTGACGAGACCGTGGAACGGCGCTGCCAGCAGCGGCTCGACCGACGTCTCCGTCCAGCGCCTCAGCAGGAGCGGGTGGAGCCGCGGCGCCACCTCCGTCGGTTCGTCCCCGAGGAAGAGATAGGTGATGTGCAGGCCACTGTTGTCCCTCGTGCAGAACGGGGGCCCGAACGGCTCGGCCCCACCCCACCACGCCCCACCCACACCGGGTACGTCGACCAGATCGTGCCCGGTTGCCTGACCGCGCTCCACCAACACGTAGACACCTTGGTTCGGCCACCACGGCAGCACGTCAGCGCCGACCTTGATCCGGGGAGACGCCGCCATCCCGTTGAGGCGGTACACAGCCCTCTCGACCGTGGGTAGCAGGTAGGGAGCCCTTCCGGCCTCACGCAGCGCCACGCTCAGCGCGTTGAAGTCGTCCAAGGCGGACAGGTCGGTGAAGAGGTACGTCATCAGGTGGTCGGTGGCCTCGAAGCGCTCGGCGGCGACGGCCCGTGCCGCCCGGCACGCCGGCGTGGACACGAGGCGAAACGAGGCGCGGAGCTTCCGGAGGCGATGCTGCTCGGGGCGGTGGTCCAGCGAGTGCCATTCCAGGTAGTCGGCATCCCGGCCTTCGGGATGACGTTCGGAGAACGAGGTGAAGATCGTCGTGACGTCCGTGCATCCCGTCGCCAGTATGTCGGGACAGTCGTCGGAGGGTGTCCCCACGAGATCAGGCACGAGGTGGGATCCTATGTCCGGCCCACCAGCAAGGCGGAGGCCACGTGCTCAAAGACGAAAAAGTTCTGATCACCGGAGCCAGCGGAAGGATCGGATTCCCGATCGCGCGCCGACTGGCGCAGAGCAACGAGGTGTGGGGCGTGGCCCGGCTACGAGACCCGGCGCAACACCAGAAACTCGCGGCAGCCGGCGTACGGCCGATGCCCCTCGACATCGCCGACGGCGACTTCTCCGCGCTGCCCGAGGACTTCACCTACGTCTTCCATGCCGCGGTGGACGCCGGAGCGGGTGACTGGCGTCGCTGCGTCCGGACGAACGCGGAGATCTCGGGTGACCTCTTGTACCACTGTCGCCAGGCCAAGGGCTCCGTCTACTGCTCGACCGGATCCGTCTACGGCTACCAGGGACAGAGGCCATTGCGCGAAGACGATCCGCCGGGGGTCCCGTTGCGTGCGAACTACAGCTTCTCGAAGATCGCCGGGGAGCACGTCTGCACCTGGGTGGCCAATCACTTCGGGATCCCGCTCACCATCATCCGCATCTGCTCGACCTACGGTCCGGAGGGCGGCGCCCCGGCCGACCGCCTCGAACTGATGCTCCGTGGCGAGCCGATCCGCCTCTACCCCGACCCGCCCAACAACTACAACCCCATCTACGAGGACGACTACGTGGAGTTGGGGATCAGGGCCATGGAGGTCGCGGCGCTGCCGCCGATCACCGTCAATTGGGCCGGCAGCGAGACCGTCAGCGCCGAGGAGTACTGCACCTTCATGGGCAAACTGGTCGGAGTGGAGCCGACCTTCGAGTACACGGACACCGCCCACACCCCGCTGTGGCCCGACGTCACCGCCATGCACGAGATCCTGGGTCGCACCCGGGTGCACTGGAAGGACGGCTTCCGTCGCATGATCGAGGCCCGCCACGGCGAGCTCCTGACCGAGGCCTGACGCGGCAAGGCCTCAGAGGCGCTCGCAGGCGTCGGCGGCCGCGGCCAACAAGACCGAATCGCCGCTGCGCCCGAAGCTGCGCAGCGCGGCCTCGCACAACTTGAGGGCGTGCTCGTCTCCCGAGGCCACGGCGCGGTCCACCAGCTCCTCGGCGAATCCCTCGGCGGTCGGGACGTCCCCGTCGGGGAGCGGCGTCGACCGGTCGACGTCGTAGGCGACGTGCAGCGCGGCGACGGCCTGCCAGACGTACCCGAGCGCGGCGTCCTGGTCCGCCTCCTCGAGCCAGGGGAGCAGCATCTCGCTCGCCAGCGGCGAGGTGACGGCGTGCAGCAACCCGATGGCCCCGCCGCCGTCCGCGTTGCGCACGTAGGCCGCCGCTCCCCCGCTGGCCAGCTGGTCGAGCAGCGCGGTGGCGCCACCGGTCCAGCCGAGCGAGGCCACCGCCTGCTCGAACTCGTCGGGTATCTCCGACACGGCCGCCACCCGGTCGCTGATGAGGAAGGCCTGCGGCGCGTCCTCGGGCAGGTAGGGCAGGTCGACCAGGGCCTGGCCGACGCTCTCGTGCCCGATGAGCAACGGCGGGCCGGGCAGTTCGGTATAGGCCGAAGCCCAAAAGGCGAGCGCGTGCGCCACCTCGAGCCGTCGGGGCGCCGTCTCGGCCCGCCCCAGCGCCCGGAGCGCGTGCCCCGTGCGGATCAACCCGTGCGTGGCGGCGCCGATGGTGCCCGGGAGCAGACGCGGCACCCACTCGCCCACCACAGCGGCCACAGGCCGGTCGGCCGTCTCCCGTTCGAAGAGAGCCAGCCACCCCGGCAGCTGCGCCTGCCGGCCGAGCGCGTGGGGCCACTCCTCCTCGCTCAGCGGCCGGTCGTCGGGAAGCGGGCCCTCATCGAGGCGGGTGAGGTAGCGCGCCACCCACGGCCCGACGTCGTCGGTCCGGCCCAGGTGGTCCAGGGCTTCGGCCACCATGGGGCCGTGGTTGGCCAACCCGTGGGGCCCGTACCAGGGGCCGGTGGCGGCGAAAGCCGTCAGGGCTTCGTCGAGAGCCTGCGTCGCCATGGGCCCAGTATGTCGGGGTCCGGCTACGGCTGCTGGTCCGGCGACAGCTACGATCCGGCCGCCGCTACCGCGCCACCAGGACGGAGGAGATCGCCATGGCCACGACGCCGCCGCCGCTGCACGGCATGCGCATCATTGAGTGCTCGGTCCTGGGACCGGCCGCAGTGACCAGCGCGCTGGTCGACCTCGGGGCCGACGTGATCAAGGTCGAGCCCCCCAGCGGCGACTACGTGCGCGAGATGACCTGGCCCATCGTGGAGGGGACCTCGCTGCTGCACCTGCACATCAACCGGGGCAAGCGCTCGCTGGTGCTCGACCTGCGCACCGACGCCGGCGTGGCCATCTTCAAGGAGCTCGCCGCGGGAGCCGACGCGATCGTCGAGGCCATGCGGCCAGGCGCGCTCGAGCGCCGGGGACTCGGGTTCGAGGACCTGAGGCAGGTCAACCCCAAGGTTGTGTTCTGCACCATCTCGGGCTACGGCATGACCGGCCCCTACCGCGACTACCCGAGCCACGGGATCGCTTACGACACCTGGGCGGGCATCGTCACCGTGGCCGAGGACGACGAGGGCTTCACCTACATCCCCGAGCACGTGTCGATCGGCATCAACGCCGGCCCGCTCTTCGGGGCGTTGGGCATCTTGGCCGCCGTGCTGCGCGCCCGCGAGACCGGTGAGGGCGCCCACATCGACCTGGCGCAGAGCGACGCGGCCGCGGCCATCGACTGGTACCGCTCGGAGACCTGGCGCTCCTACGAGCGTCCCGAGTCCGAGGTGACCGGCAACAAGTCGGACAACTACGAGCGACGCGCCCCGGGAACGGCCGGGATGGTGGAGGGGGTGCGCTACCAGGTCTACAAGGCCGAGGACGGCGACCACGTGCTGTTCATGGCGTCGGAGCAGGCCTTCTGGAAGAACTTCTGCGAAGGGGTCGGGCGCATGGACCTCTTCGAGCGCTGGCCCGGCTCCAAGTACGCCGACCATGCCCGGGGAAACCGTGAGCTCCAACGCGAGCTGCGCGACATCTTCGCCACCAAGACGGCGTCGGAGTGGCTCGAGTTCGGCGGGCGCGTCAACACGCCGATCGCTCCGGTCAACACACCCAAGACGCTTTTCGCCGACCCGCAGTTCGCCGACCGGCTGCCGCTCCTGCCCCAGGCAGAGGTCGGCGCGGACCAGATCTTCACGCCACTGCACTTCGTGGGCGAGGAGCTGCCGCACCCGACCAAGGCGCCGGACGTGGGGCAGCACACCGAGGACGTCTTGCGCTCGGTGCTCGGCTTTGACGACGACCGGATCGCCGACGCCCGCGCCCAGGGGGCGTTCGGGGAGGCCTGATGGATAGAGTCCGCCTGGGGGTGCTGGGCGCCGGGAACATCGCGGCGATGAACGTCAAGGGGTATCTCGAAGACCCCCGCTGCGACGTGGTGGCCGTGTGCGACACCGACGAGGACATCGGACGCCGGGCCGCGGCCGACTGGGGCGCGCCTTTTTTCTACAAGAGCCTCGACGACATGCTGGCCGACGAGTCCATCGACGCCGTCGAGGTCCTCACTCCCACGCACCTGCACCACGACCACGTCATCGCCGCGCTCGAGGCCGGCAAGCACGTGTCGGTGCAGAAGCCGGTGGCCAACTCGGTTGACGAAGCGCTCGAGATGCAGGCCGTGGCCGAACAGGTCGGCAAGACCCTGCGCATCAGCGAGTGCTTCGTGCACTACCCGCCGCTCGAGCTGGCCAAGCGGTTGGTGGCCGACGGCGCCATCGGCAAGCCCACCTCGCTGCGCATCCGCACCCTGGTCGGCCAGACGGACTCGGAGTTCCAAGCATCCCTGCGCCCCGAGGGCTACGGCTGGCGCCTCGACAAGCGGAGCCCGGGCGGGCACCTCTTCGACGACATGGTGCACAAGTACGCCATGGCGCTGTGGCTGCTCGACCTCGCCATCGTCTCGGTCCAGGCCGTGGTGCGCCGGCGCGACCTCTTCTTCGAACCATGCGCCGTGATCTTCGAGTACGAGGACCCTGAGGTGCTGGGCATGATGGAGGTGCAGTACGCGCCCAACTTCTACATGCGCTCCTCGTACTACGGGGCCGACGAGTTCTTCGAGATCACCGGCGACGAGGGCCAGCTGTGGGTGACACGGGCCACCGGCGAGATGCTCGACCTGGCCCCCGTCATGCTCTTCACGGGCACGCCGCACGAGCGCAAGACGACCGAATTCACCGATCTCGACGCCGACTGGGGGGCGGGGTTCGTGCGCTCGTCGCAACACTTCGTCGACGCGCTCCTCAAGGGCACGCCGGCCGCCATGACCGCGGGCGAGGCCGCCGACGTCCTGCGCCTGTGCTTCGCCGTCTACGAAGCGGGCAAAGCGCGGGCGCCGGTCGACCCGCGCACCATGACCGGCTCCGTGAGCCCGCCGGGCTGGGGCGACTGGTAGGTCGGCGCCTCGGGGCTCCCCTAAGGTGTCCGACGGCACCGACGGCACCGACGGCACCGGCGGCACCGGCGGAGCCGACGGACCCGGAGTCACGACCATGGCCAGCACCGGCGACGGCAGCGAGATTCTCCACCTCCCCGGCGAGCACCGGTTCGTCATGCGCCTCGACGGGGTGGAGGCCGAGCTGGTCTACGCGCTGCGGGGCGGCCGCATGATCCTGGTCCACACCGGCGTGCCCGAGGAGCTCGCCGGGCGCGGTGTCGGCGGCCTCCTGGTGTCCGCCGCCCTGCGCCACGCCACGGCCGAGAGCCTGGTGGTGGCGCCGTGGTGCCCCTTCGCCCGGCGCTACCTGCGCGCCCACCCCGAGGCAACCGCCGGGGTCACCCTGGACTGGTCCGAGCCCCCGGGGGCGACGCGCCCGGTTCAGGCACCGGGCCCGGCCGGCGCGGACGGGTACCTCGACGAGCAGGAGGAGGAGTCCTTCCCTGCCTCGGACCCCCACTCGGACTGGGCCGGGCCCCCACCGTGACGGGCGCTGCGGCATGCGGCGCCACCCGTCAGGTGCGGGCGAAGAACTCGACCAGGTGGCGGGCCACCTCCTCGGCGTGGGTCACGATGCCCAGGTGGCCGGCGCCGGCGACCTCCCTGTAGGCGCAGCCGGGAATGGCCTCGGCGGCCTGGCGCGCGTAGCGGGGAGGTGAGTCGATGTCGTGCTCGAAGGCCAGCACCAGGCACGGAACGCGGATCTCGGGCCAGCGGGCGCCACGGGCCGGGTCCGTCGACCAGGCCAGGGCAGCCTCGT
>Ga0187784_10003410_pt1 | contig 12833 bp, 11 predicted proteins | sample 1015_SJ02_MP15_2_FD_132964 | JGI IMG/M metagenome (GOLD analysis project Ga0187784, IMG submission 132964) | Tropical peat soil microbial communities from peatlands in Department of Meta, Colombia - 1015_SJ02_MP15_20_MG | ecosystem: Environmental > Terrestrial > Soil > Wetlands > Peat | place... | reverse complement strand
GTCCTCGAACCGGGGAAACTGTTGCAGGCGAACCGGGGATTCCTCCTCGTCGACGAGATCGGGAAGCTTCCGCTGGGCACGCAGAACGTGTTGCTCCAAGCGCTTCAGGAGGGCACGGTCACGCCGTCGAAGTCCCGGGAGACGTTCCCGGCGTGGTTCGTCGCGGTCAGCACGTCCAACCTCTCCGACCTCGACAACATCAACGACCCGCTGTCCGACCGCCTGACGAGCCTTCACGTCAGCTACAATTCGCGCCACGCGGACAACCGACATATCGTCGAGATCGCCCGGACCGAGATGCCCGGGGGCTACGTGCCGGAGATCCTCGTGGATGCCGGGGTCCGGGTGATCGAATCCTGGCGACTCCGGATGAGCGAGGACAACCCGGACATCGGGGAGGTGGGATCGAACCGGACGCTCATCGACGTCGCCGCACGCACCGCGGCGATCGCATCGCTGGCCGGGCACATTCCCCCGACGAGTACGGATCTCAAGGCGGGCCTCGTCCACGCCATGCGGGGCCGGATCCGGGCACGGAGCGGAGATTCGTTCCGCCAGAACGAGCGACGGGTCGGCGAGTTCATCGATCAATACCTCACGTCCGCGCTCAAGCGGAGCGCCGGGGTGTACTGGTGTCGGTACTACCGGGAGGCGCTCAAGGAGAACAAGAACGAGGCCGAGGCGCTCGTCGGCGAGGGGCGTCGCCTCAAGGACGATGCCGAGCTGCGGGGCCAGGTGGTGGGGGACGGGGGGTTGTTCCCACGGTTCCGTGGCCTCACCGGGTACGTCTCGCAGCGCGAGCAGCCCGGCCCGGGGGTATCGGCAGTCGACGCCGCCGTGAACGTCTTCCGCATCCTCGAGGAGTTCTCGCTGTTCTCCTGCCGCGAGGAGGACGACGACGACGCCCCCCTCTGACGGTGCGGTCACCCTCCCCGACTGCACGGCCTTTCCGGACGACGTCGTCTCGGACGACCTCCTCGACGCGATCGACCGCGCCGCGTTGGTCCGGGCATTGGCCGAGCAGGGCGTCGAGGGTGCTCGTGCCCTCGTTCGGAAGAGGGCCGCAGAAGATCGGGAGCTCCAAGAGAGGCTGGAGCGGCTCCGCGACCATCTCCGTCGGCAGGCGCGGAGACGCGTTGCGCACCTCGTGGAGGAGTACGACCAGCGGGTCGAAGAGCTCGCCGACGTGACCCGGAGGTCGGACGAGGAGGTCGCCCGGGAGATCGCGGCGCTCGAGGAGCGGCTTCGCTCGGCCCGGGCGATCGATTGGTCTCGACTTCCTCCTGCCGATCTCCTCGAGGAAGTTCAGTCGGCCTTGCTGTTGCCCACCGCTTCCTGGAATCAGCCTCCCCCTCCCCCGGGCATTTTCGCCCGGATCCGGGCGGCGTTCGCCCGATTCTTCGCTTGGCTCCGCCGACTCTTCTCCCGGTCCCGGAAGCGCGCGGCCCCGGCGAAGCCCAAAGGCCGCTCCGTCCCGATCGCGATCCCATCCGTGACCGGCCGCGCGATCGGACCCTCGGAGATCGGCGATACGCTCGCCCAGCTCACCCCCTCCGAGCGGAACGAGCTCTCCGAGAGCGTCGCCGGGGCTCTCCGGTCCCGGGAGCGCACGCTCGAGCGGGAGGCGGAGGCGAAGCGCCGGGAGGCCGAGGCCCAGCGGCGTCGGCTCGAGGCGGAGCGGGAGGAGGCCCGACGGCGGGCCGAGGCGGAGACCGAGGCCCGCATCCGGGCCGGCGAGGAGCACCGGCTCGAACGCGAGCTCAAGGAACGGGGCTTCGTGGCCGAGCGCGCGGGGGCGCTCGTGGTCACGTACGGACTCGTGGAGCGGTTCGCCCGGATCTTGCTCGAAGAGGAGAGCCGCAAGCTCCCCGGGGACATCCGTCTCTCGTTGAAGGGCGGGGGGTCGACCGGGGTCTACGAGAAGGCCCGCCTCCGTCGGCCCGAGGAGGTCGCGCACCTCGACCTGCCGGGCTCGCTCCTCGCGGCCCGGCTGAGCGGTTCCCGCCACATCGACGAATCGACGAGCTACATCTATCGCGAGGTGACGAGCGAGCGGGTCCACATCGTGCTCGCCTTCGACCGTTCGGGGAGCATGGCGGAGTCCGGAAAGCTCGACGCGGCGAAGAAGGCCCTCCTCGCACTCTACGTCGCGGTCCGACGGCGATACCTGGATGCGACGGTCGACATCCTGGCGTTCGACAACGACGTCCAGGTGCTCGATCTCGTGGAGCTGTGGGAGTGCACACCGGGGGCGTTCACCAACACCTCGGAAGCGCTTCGCGCGGCCCACCTCCTTCTCCGAGCGTCGCGTGCGTCGCGGCGGGAGTTCTACCTCATCACGGATGGGCTCCCCGAGGCGTACACGGACGACGACGGCCGGGTCCGCAGCGGTCAGCTCGACGTCGCCCTCGAGCACGCGCTCGAGCGCGCCCGGGAGCTCGCGACGGTCGTCCCGCTCCGCCCCACCGTGATCCTCCTCAAGTCGGACAACCCCGAGTACGAGGTCGCGGCCCGAACGATCGCGCGCACTCTCGGAGGGGAGATGGTCGTGACGGAGCCCGCCCACCTTGGGGTCGAGCTTCTGGTCCGATGGGCCCAGGGGACCGAGACCGAACGCCGGTTTGCGGGGGCGGCTCCGCCGCCGAAGTCGGTGGTTCCCGCGGCCCCCGGCCGTCGCCGCCGACGGGCGGATCGACGCATGGGCGGGTAGGTCGCTTGCGCGTCGGTGTGAAGGTTTATCTCCCAATTCCCGGTCGTTCGCTTCGAGCGACACCATGTCGGAGAGCCGCGAGCAGGCGCAGTTCCGGCGCCACCTAGCCGAGATGCGACAGGCCGCCGGAGGGCTCGGGCGCGATTTCGCCTCCGAGTTCTCGGACCTGGACGACAAGATCGAACGGTTCGGACAGTCGACCGCGAAACAAGCGAAGTATCTCGGCCAGGACATCCAGGAGGATTTCTCGAACCTCGGCAAGGCGATGGACGAGGAGATGCGGAAGTTTCCGCAGCGCATCGCGAGCGCCGGGGTCGCCATCGGCTCCGGGGCCGCGCGGGCCGGGGGTGCCACCCGCGATGCGATGGTCTCCGCCGGCCGAAAGGCGAAGGCAGGGACGAAGAACGCGTTCGCGGCCGCGGCCGGTGTCCGCCGGACTCCGATGCGAGAGTGGTCCGCGCCGACCACCCAGGAGTCCTCCTCGGGCGAGGACCAGCGGTAGGCTCGGCCGATAGGGCCCGTGCGGGCGCGAACTAGGACCGCGTCGGGCGGGCGAGCTCGCGGGTCACCCGGTCCCGGGCGACCTCGAGGTACGTCGGGTCGACGTCGAATCCCACGAAACTGAGGCCGAGCCGAGCGGCCGCGACCGCGCTGGAACCGATCCCGACGAACGGGTCGACGACGCGACGGATCCGGCCGACCCCATGAAGCCGGAGACACCACTCGGGTAACTCGGGAGGAAACGTCGCGGGGTGGGGCCGATCGCGGGCCCCTTCGCGGATCGTCGGGTACGGCAGGAACCATGTGTTCCCCCGGCACCGGAGATCCCGGCCCGCCCGCTGCCACCGCGCGACGTTCGATTTGTCCTGGTACGGCACTCCGATCGCGAGTCGGTCGAGCCGGACCTCTCCTCTCCGGGAGAAATGGAAGACGTATTCGTGGGCCCCGTGGAGGTACCTCTCCGAGACGACCGGCTTATAGTGGCCGAGCGCGAGGTCGTGGGCCACTCCCGCGGATCGACCGGCCGCGTCCCGGTCGATCGCGATCGACTTGACCCAGTGAATCACGTTCTGGAGGACGAACGTCCGCCCGACCTCCCGTGCGAGGTCGAACGGCATCCACGGGTCCCTCGGCGTCCCACCGACGTTGAGGAAGAACGACCCCCGAGGAGCGAGGACCCGGTCCACCGCGTCCCGGACGTTCCCCATCCAGGCGAGGTACTCCGAGCGGGGGCGGCGGTCGACGTAGCTCCGGTACGGAACGCCGAGGTTGTAGGGGGGACTCGTCACGACGACGTCGACGCTGCCGTGCGGGAGGTGTCGAGAGAGTCCCCGGACGGAGTCCTCGTTCCAGAGGACGATCGAGCGTCGCCCCGACAGCGGGATCACGGCGAACGGAGCGGGCGAGGGGGAGGCCATCGAGCGCCGGAACGCCGCCGGCGCATAGGTCTAGCGCGCGGGGGCCGGAGCTTCGGGGGAGGGGGGCGGTACCGCCTTCAACTTCGCCGACTCGCTCCGCGCATCCTCGAGCGCCCGCTTCGGGTCCTTGTAGTAGTAGGCGACGAGCTGGCCGACGTCCCGATGGGTGAACGGGTGGGTTCGGGTGGCGCGGGCATCCTTCGCGACCATGAACTCGAGCATCTCGACCCGGTTGCGAACCTCGCGCTCCATCTCCTTCATCGTGAGGTTCGTCATCAGCGCGACCCGCTCGTAGATGTACGAGTGGCCCGAGTAGAGGAACGTGTCGTCCGCCGGGTTCCAGGAGTAGACGGAGTTCGTGATCAGCTCGTTCGTCTCGGGATCGAGCCCGACGATCTCGGTGAGCGACTGGACGCGGCGGGTCATCTTCGACCCGACCTTCACCTGCCGCTGGAGGAGGACGAGGTTCAGCGCCGAGACGAGCGAGCGGGGGAGCGAGATCGGCGGGTTCTCCATCCGGTGGACCATCGCGCTCACGCTCTCCGCGTGGAACGTGGTGTAGCACGTCTTGCCCGTCGCCATCGCCTGGAAGACGATGAACGCCTCGGCGCCGCGGACCTCCCCGACCATCAGGTACTGCGGGCGCTGGCGGAGCGCGGCGGCGAGGAGGTCGAACATGTCGATCTCCCCGGGGGCCTTCCCGGTGATGAGGTTCTTCGCGCCGAAGCCGGCGCGCGTGAGCGATGGGACCCAGTTCTCGTGGGGAAGGTTCAGCTCGCGGGTGTCTTCGATCGAGACGATCTTCATCTGGGGCGGGATGAAGAGGAGCGTCGCGTTGAGGGTCGTGGTCTTCCCGCTCGCGGTCCCCCCGCAGACCATCATCGACTGCCCCCGCTCGATGGCGATCCAGAGGTACGCCATCATCTCGGGGCTCATCGTCTTGAATTTGATCAGGTCGACCGGCGTGAACGGGTTGTCCCGGAACCGCCGGATCGTGAACGAGCTCCCGCGCTTCGTGACGTGCGTCCCGAGGGTCGCCTGGAGACGCGAACCGTCCGGGACCGTCGCGTCGAGGATCGGGCTCGCGACCGAGATGTGCTTACCGGAGCGCTGGGCGATCCAGACGACGTAGTCGTCGAGCTCCTTCGCGCTCCCGAACCTCAGGTTCGAGCGGATCGAGCCGTACTTGCGGTGGTAGATGTAGAGCGGGATGCCGACCCCGTCGCACGAGATGTCCTCGACCTCGGTGTCGGTCATCGGACAGTCGACGATCCCGTATCCGATGAAGTCGCGTTCGAGGTAGTAGAGGATCCGGCCCTTCGTGGTCGGCCCGGGGGCGAGCTCCCAGGCCAGGAGCTGGTCGTCGACCATCCGGCGGAGCTCCCGCCGCTTCGTCTCGGGATCGTTCTCGGGGAGGGGCTCGAACGCGTCGATCAGGTAGACGCGCAGCCGCTCCGCGAGGTCCCGCTCGATCTTCGAGAGCGGGGGCTCGATCACCTCGTAGAGGTACTCGTTGCGGGTGTTGTGGTAGGTGATCCGGATGTACGAGAGGCCGGGACGGATCGGGGCGAGATCGAGCTCCTCGAACTGGGGGTCGGCGAGCGCGGGGACCGGTGTGACGTCGCCCACGGTTCCCTGGCCCGAGACGCCGAGGCGGGCGAGCTTCACCGGCCGCGGCTCGGCCGAGCTGCGTCGGAGCGCCGCGCCCATGCGGAGCCACGGGGCGAACCCGCGCTGCTTCCTCTCCGCCTGGGTCGGGATCGCCCCGCCCTCCTCCTCCGGGGGAGCGGGCTCCCCGAGCGCGTCGCCTGCCATGGTACGTAGAGTCTCCGTGTGCCTCCTACACGTTCAGGATCGGGACCACGAACCGCATGATGAGCCATCCCGTGATGAGCATGATCGTCGCGTGCTGGAGCCCCTCGGCGATCCGACCGTTGAAGAGGACCCCGGCCATGATTCCGTCCCCCACGGCGTGGACGATGACCGCGACCATGAACGCCAGGAAGAGGACCGGGACGTACTGGAAGGCCAGCGTCACCGCGCCCGCACCGGCGAGGCTCGAGGAGGAGACGCTCTCGCCCGCGGTGATCATCTGCGGCAGGAAGATCGCCGCCATGATGTAGATCGTGACAAGGAACACGAAGAACGCGATGTAGATCACCGTCACGTACGTGAGCATCGAGATCTGTCGGCTCTGCTGGGCCAGCTGGGCCTCGCGGGTGTCGTGGGCGACCATCGTGAGGACGTCCGCGACGTTCCCGCCCGCCTCGTTCGCGCGGGTGACGATCGACACGACCCGCTGCACGAGCGGGGTCGGGACGCGCTCCTCGAACAGGCGGAGCGCGGTCGAGACCGGGACGCCCCACTCGAGCTGGCTCGCCATCTTCTTGATCTCGTCCGTGAGGAGGCCGTACCGGCCCGAGCTCGCGACGACGATCGCGTCCGGGAGCGTCATCCCGAACCGGCCGGCCTCGGCGACGTCCCGGAGGAAGTCCGGAAGCCGCTCCTCGATCCTCGCGATCCGGCGGAGCTTCGCGGTCATCGAGAAGCCGTACGGCGCAATGAGGCAGATGATCCCGAGGACGAGGAAGTCGAGGGCGGGGTTCGCGCCGGTCCCCTCCCCGGGCCGGAGCTCGATCGTCATCGTGCCGAGGTAGTTGAGTCCCGCGATGACCCAGAGCACGGCCGCGACCACTCCCCCCACGATCAGGAGGAGCGTTTCGCGGGTGAGCCCTTCCTCCTTCGCCGTCAGGGTGGTCGAGAGCGCCCGGACCTTCCGGACCGATGCAGGCGGCGTGGCCGTCGCCATCTAGACCATCTCCTGCGTGAGGTTGTACATGAAGAAAATGAACCCGAACTGGGAGAGCGGGATCATCGCGCCGACGATCCCCCACAGGACGTCGATCATGAACGCCCCGCCGCCCCCGATCACCGCGAAAATGGCGATGATGATCACGAGGAAGAGCGGGAACGCGACCACGACCGTGACGAACGTCTCCGCGAGCAGGCCCATCGTTTCGACGCGCTGGAGCATCTCGAGCTTGTTCTCGCGCTCGTACTGCTCGGCCTTCAGGAGGAAGTACGGCTTCAGGAGCCCACCGCTCGTCGCGGTCGTCACGACGCCCTGCAGGAAGTCCTGGAACCGCTTCGAGGGGCTCCGCTGCGCGCCGTTGCGGAGCGCCGTGAGGATGTCGACGCCGAGGAGCTCCGTGTCGCGCGTGATCCAGGCGGCTTCCTCCGCGACCTCGCCGTAGATCTTCTGCCGTCCGAGCTCCTTGAAGATCTGGTCGACGTTCACGTCGGCCGACGCCATCGCGGAGACGAAGCTCATCGCCGGGCTGATCTTCCGGTCGATCTTGCGGCCCCGGTCCTTCGCCTTCGAACCGGGGGTGCTCTGCAGCACGAAGAACGTGCCGATCGTTCCGAGAATAGGGAGCAGGATGCCGGCCGCGAGGCCAATCAGGACGACCCCGGAGAGGACGAAGATGAGCCCGACCGCGATCCCGGCGACCAGCGTCGCGATGCCGACGACCAGGGTCGTCCCCCAGACGGTCGCCATGTACTCGTCGGCGCGGATCCGCATGTGGGCCTTCAGGAGGTTCTCCTCGAGAATCGGATCCGGCGGCCGCTCGAGGACCCGTCGCTGGAACCTCTTCCAGCACCACCGCTGGAACCCGGTGAGCGTCGAATGCGTGGGCTGCTGCCCGCGCTTCAGTCGGACCGTGCGGGTGGGGGCGATCGCCGGGGCCTCGCCCACGGTGGCGCTCGCGGTCGCCGGCATCGCTCTCAACCTCCCGCCGCCGGCGTCTCCGTCGGCGGCTGGATGCGGGCCATGACATCGATTGGATCCTTGTAGTACTCCGCGATCGTCCGCCACAGCTGGCGGTAGTCCGTGATCTCGTGCTCGACGAGGTAGCGGATCACCTGGACCCGCCGGTTGAACTCGGCATCCATCTCGTCCGTCGTGTAGTTCTTGAGGTCCATGATCTTGTCAAAGAGGAACGAGTGGCCCTTGAACACGAACTTGTCGGTCGCGGGGTCCCATTCGTAGACGGTGTTGGTGATCAATTCGTTGGTCTCCGGCTCGAACCCGACGATCTCGAGGACCTGCCGCAGGCGACGCACGACCCCCTTCTCGGTCCGGGTCTGGATCTGGATGACGACGTTGTTGAGCGCCGAGAGCAGGATCCGCGGGGTGTTGATCGGCGGGTTCTCGAGCCGGTTGACCATCGACTTCACGCTGTCGGCGTGCATCGTCGAGTACGTGGTGTGGCCCGTCGCCATCGCCTGGAACATCGTGTACGTCTCGCGCCCGCGGACCTCCCCGACGATGATGTAGTTCGGCCGCTGGCGCAGGGAGGCGCGAACGAGGTCGAACATGTCGACCTCCCCAGCGGCCTTCCCGTCCGGGCCGCGGTCGCCGGTCCCGCTGCGCGTCGCGCCCGGGATCCAGTTCTCGTGCGGGAGGTTCACCTCCCGGGTGTCCTCGATCGAGACGACCTTCGCCGTGGGGGGAATGAAGAGCGCGATCGCGTTGAGCGTGCTCGTCTTTCCCGCGGCGGGGCCCCCGCAGACGATGACCGACTCGCCTTGTTCCGCGGCGAGCCAGAAGTACGCGACCATCTCCTCGCTCGACGTTCCGTTGAGGATCAGGTCGACCGGGGTGAACGGGCGCTCCTTGAAGCGCCGGATCGTGAAGCTCGCTCCCCGGGTCGTGACCTCGCGGGCGTACGTCGCCTGGACGCGGTGTCCCTCGGGCGTCGTGCCGTCAAGGATGGGGGCGGAGACGCTGACCGCCTTGCCGCACCGCTGACCCAGCATGACGATGAACGAGTTGAGCGACTCCTCGTCCGCGAACGTGACGCTGGTCTTCACCGACTCGAACTTCGCGTGGAAGATGAACAGCGGAACCTCGACCCCGTCGCACGAGATGTCCTCGACCTCGGAGTCGAAGATCAGCGCGTCGACCGGGCCGTAGCCCACGAAGTCGCGAAGGACGTAGTAGATGATCCGTTCGTGGGAGAGCGGGCTCAAGGTGATTCCCCGGCTCCGCAGGTACTCCTCGACCTCCCCCCGGAGGTACGTCCGCTTGTCCGCCGCGGTGAGGCCCCCGGATTCGCTCCCCAGGATCCGGGTGAGGGTCGCCTTGACGTGCTCGACAAGCTGCTTTTCGTGCGCCGAGAGCTGCGGCTCGATGACCTCGTAGAGGTACTCCTTGTTCCGGTCGTTGTAACTGATGCGGGAGTACGAGTAGGGAGGGTTGATCGCACGCACCTCGAGCTCCTTCATGGTAGGCTCGGGGAGCGGGGGCATCGCGGTGATGAACGTCCCGGGGAGATCGGTCGGCGCGGTTTCGTCAAACGGGCGGATTGGGGCGGTCGGGCTCGGCTCGGCCCCCGGGGCCGGGGTCCGGGGGATCTTCACTCGGAACGTGCTCGACATGCCCCGTCACGTCCCCCCAAGCCCCAGGGTCAGCTGGACCCCGGCGTAGAAGACCGTTGCAAAGTTGACGGAGTTCAGGTTCAGGGCGATGATGGTCGTGAACCCCGCCGCGCTGGAGCAGAAGGGACTCGGTGCGGGAACGGACACGTTCGCGGTACCGGGAATCGTCCAGTTGTAGCTCGGTGTTCCATAGGTCGGATGGAGGTTCGGTCGACCGAGGCCGCTCGTGTTCATCATCGACTCGAGGAAATTCTGCCACGCGCAGGGGTTCGGGGTGCCGATTTCGAAGGTGGCGTTCAGGGAGTGTGGCGCGACCGCGCCGTTCACGATCCTCCCGACCGACTGGAGAGTTTGGGAGAACTTGAGATGGCTGAACACCTGCTGGGTGCCCTGGGCGACGATCGTCGATGCGTTGCCGGTCACCTGAAGGAAGCTCGTCGTGAGGGAAGTGTTCCCGGCGACGGTGGTCACGTTGAAGGGCGGCGCGATCGCCACGAGCTCGTAGGCACCCCCCTGGCTCTGGATCACGGCGTCATCCTCGAAGTAGTACGTCTGTCCGCTGTAGTAGCGGTTGGGGAGGGTCATCTGGAGGATCCCGGTCGCGGCGTGGTCCGAGAAATAACCGGATCCCCCCGGTCCGGAGGAAAGCGTGATGTTCTCGAAGTCGCAGAAGGTGGAGTTCACCGGTTGACCGTAGTTCGAGACCTTGGCGCCCTTGATTCCGTGGGCGTAGAACCCCCCCGGGCAGGCGGTCGGGGTGAACACGAGGCTCCCCTGGGTCGGTTGAGCGATCAGCGGAACGCCCTGGGAACTCAAGGTGAACGACGTCCCGTACACCGAGGGTCCTCCGAGGAGGTACTGTGAATCGACGAACGACTTGAGCTGCGCAAACGACGTCCCCGCCTGCGCGGTGAACTGCGCCTCGTTGTCCGTCATCCAGAGCGGCACGTACTGTGTGAGAAAGATCCCGAACAGTGCGAAGAAGACGAGGAGCGCGAGCAGCGTACCGATCACGGCCACGACGCCGCGACGTGACTGCCGAATTCGCCGAGCCCGGCGATAGCGACGGCCCGGCCGCAGAACCCTCGCTCGCCCCATCCGATGAACCCACGGGGTCGGAGACCCCGCGCATCGAGAATTAGGCCTGATTGGTGTATAAATATGTACGGGAACCTAGGGGTCGATTCTCCCGCGATTTTTTAGCATTGGGGAATCTTGCAGGACCCGGCATGTCGTTACGGGAAATCTCGCTCACGCTTCCAAATCGGCCCGGCGCGCTGGCCGGCGTGGCCCGAATCCTGGCGGAGGACCGCATCAACGTCGCGGCGATCAGCGTCGACTCGTCGGCCCGGTCCGGTCGAGTACGCCTGATCGTCAGCGATCCGGATCGCGCCACCGAGCTCCTTTCCCGCCACGGCTATCGGACCGAAGTGCGGGAGATCCTGGCGGTCCGCCTCGAGGACCGCTCGGGGAGTTTCCTCGCGGTGCTCGACGCGCTCGCGAAAGCGAAGGTCAACATCCAGAGCGTGGTGATCCTCGTGGCGCGAGAAGGGAACCAGCCCCTGGTCGCGCTCTCGACCAGCGACGCGGTGCGCGCCCGCTCGGTGCTGAAGAAGACCGGCTTCGCGAGCTCGGCGGCCGAGCGTCTCATCTCGAACGACGAGCTCTTGGCGAGCGCACCATCGATCCCCTCCGAGTCCGTGGGCCTGCTGCTCTGAGAGCGCGCGTTCCCAACAAAGGGTAAGAGCCGCCGGTTCTCCGGGTGGGCCGCGCGGTTGTGGTCTAGTGGTTAGGACGGTAGCTTCCCAAGCTACCTACTCGGGTTCGAATCCCGACAACCGCATGGCTCCGGCAGCGCGGTCCCGTTCCCTCGAATCGCCGACCGGGCCCCAAGGGGTCACGAAGCCGGTTGGAACCAGAATTCGTTGCCGTCCGGGTCCAGGAACTTCGCGACCCACCCCCACGGAAGCTTCTTCGGGGGCAGGGAGAAACGGACCTTTCGTCGTTTGAGGCGCGCGCATGCCCGCAGGAACGGCTCCGTGGTCTCGAGAAGGATCCCGGTGTTCCCGACCTCGGACCTCGGGGGCCTTTTGCCCGGGGAACCGCCGACCTCACAGAGGTGGAGCAGGAACTTCCCCGAGCGGTCCCCGACCGTCGTCCAGTGCTCGGGATCGTCCGAAAATACCCGAAAGCCAAGGGTCTCCCGGTACCACTTCGCGGCTTTCTTGCGGTCCGCTACCGCCACGGCGACGGAGACTGCTTTGATCGACATGGACGATCGACCGGTGAAGTCGGGCGAGTACCTAACGGTCGCCCCGAGGGGGCCGAATCCAAATCCTCCCCTCCAGGGCGACGGCTCCGGTCCTCTCTATCGTTCGGCTTGCAGGTGGGCCTCCACGAACCAGAGCCACTTGTCGACCCCGCGCGAGACCTCAGTGAAGATGTCCGCGGTATCGAGGTCTCCCGCATCGTCGGACCGACTGATCGCTGCCCGCACCTGCTTTCCGAACGACGAGAGCGCGTTCGAGACCGCCTCCACGTGCTGCCGGCCCTCCCGGAGGTCCGGATACTCCACGAGGGTGGAGCCGGCCGCGACCTGGCGCACCGTGCCGTGGGCCACGCCACCGAGCTGGACGACGCGCTCCGCGATGAGGTCGACATAGTCCTCGACGTCCTCGTTGATCTTGTCGAACAGCTCGTGGAGCGCGATGAAGTTCGGGCCCTTCACGTTCCAATGGGCCTGCTTCATCTGTGTCTGGAGGTCCGTCGCGTCGGCGAGCCGTGCATCGAGGAGCTCGATCATCGAGTTCCGGGTCGCCTCGGGTAGGTCGTTGCGGGTGGGGAAGACGGCTTTCTCTCGGGTCTTAGAAACGGCTCGAGCGGACATGTCCACGGCAATGCGGGGAAAGGTTTGGCCTTTCCGGTGACGGGACGGAATATGGTTCGACGTCGATCGCTGCCGACCAAGCCGAGGTTCAGTCCCGGCTGCCTGACTCGAACAGGCGACCTGAGGATCTCCACGGGGGCCGCCGGAGGCCCGGCAGTCTCGCCTACAGTCCCCCGCTCTACCACTGAGCTAAGCCGGGACGATGGACCGAGCGGCGTATGACCTATAAATTCTTCCTCGGGAAGTCTGCGGTACCTCCGATGCGAATCCTCGAACACCGCCGCCACAGCCGCCGGGATCCGTCAAGCCCGCACCTGAGCCCTGCGGGCGTTGCGCTGGCCCGACGCGTCGGGCCCACGCTCGACCGGTTCGATCG
>Ga0187784_10003409_pt1 | contig 12835 bp, 11 predicted proteins | sample 1015_SJ02_MP15_2_FD_132964 | JGI IMG/M metagenome (GOLD analysis project Ga0187784, IMG submission 132964) | Tropical peat soil microbial communities from peatlands in Department of Meta, Colombia - 1015_SJ02_MP15_20_MG | ecosystem: Environmental > Terrestrial > Soil > Wetlands > Peat | place... | reverse complement strand
TCACCACCTCGGGCGCGCCGACCTTCTCGCTGGCGCGGGAAGGTCGAACCCTTTCCTCCCAGTTTTTCCACTCGGCAATCGGGAGGTTTTCTTTCGACGCGCGCGAAACTAAGGGAAGGGGTACCGTGCCTTCATCCCGATCCCGTCGAACTTCCTGGAACCGCTTGCGTTGGTACGACTAGGAGGATCCTTGGATGTGCCTGGCTGGCGGTCGGGGGGCCATTGTATCGGATTCGCAGAATCCGGTGGGATATGAACCGAAATCAAGCCATGCTATAGCTTATCAAGGGGGCGTTAGTCGGGCTGGTTGGCGAGAGTCCTCGGGGGGAGGCAACATGTTGAAAGCGAAGCGACGACGGATACTCTTTGGCGGAGCACTCGGGGCGGTCGGGGTCAGCGTAGGTGTGGTCATCCTGCTTGTCGCCTCCGGAGGTTTCGGGTCGGGCCTTCTGCTCGGGATTCAGTCGCCGAGCCCCAAGGCCCCCCAACACTGCTTCGTCGGTACGAGTCCGGCCTTTCCGGCGTATGACCCGGCAGACGGGTACATCTATGTCCCCAACCTGAGCAGTGGTAACGTAACCGTGTTGAAGGCACCGTGCACGGTGGTCGCCACGATCGGGTTCCCCACCGGCGCAGAGCCCTATGCAGCCGCGTTCGATCCCCAGGATAACTACGTTTATGTCACCGACGGGGGCCTCGGCCAGGTGTACGTACTCAGCGGCCCAGAATCGATCGCCACGCTCAACGGGGGGTGGTTCAACGATCCCGCCGGAATCACCTATGATCCCGCCGCAGCAGGAATGCTCGTCACCAATCTCGGGTCGAGTAATGTGACCTGGATCGTCGGAACGTCGGGCATCGGCAACTTCGCGGGGACCCCCCAGCCACCCGAAGCGATCGGCATCGACCCAATCTACGACGACGCCGTTGAAGTCACCATGCCGCTTGCCGATGAATTCGTAGCCATGACGCCGAACTCGCCGGATTACGTCCTCCCAAGTGCGTTCTACTACTGGCCCACCGGCAGCTCCCCCGACCAGATGGCCTACGACCCGGCGATCCCCGGAATGCTCTTCACAAACACCGACACGCACAATGTGACTGTCTTCTATTCCGGGTGCCCGTGCACGGTGAGTGTCAAGGTCGGGAAGGAACCCCTGGGACTTTGCTACTCCACTGTGGACCAGGACATGTACGTGATGAACTTCGGGGGCGACAGCGTCTCGGAGATCGATCCTGGCTTGACGGTGGCCCACACTGTCAGTCTCGGACCCGGTGTGGATCCGTATGGATGCGCCTACGACGATGCCACGGGCAAGGTGTATGTCACTGGGTTCGACTCTAATCTGGTCTACGTGCTTTCCTAGCGGTTCCACGATCTGCAGGCTGGATCCTCGGAAACGCCGGTCCTGGTTGCCCACCTAATCGGCTAGGCTCCCTTCACGGGGCTCCATCGGGAACGAGCTCATTCCCATCGAACCCGGAGCCACCTGTACCTGATTGGATGGCGAGGCGGGAAGGTCAACCGGCCTTCGAGTGCGTGGTCTCGAATGTTGAGCCAAATGGGCGTTCGATTCGGGGCGCACCCGCTCCGGAGTCAAATCGACTTATGGTCACTGGAGAATTCCGGTAGTCGATTCCTGTGGTTCGACTGCGGGACACCCCCGAAGAGACGCTAGAACAGAAGAAAGTGGCTGCGTTCTTGCTCGGGGTGGGTGCGGTCGGCTTCTGGTTTCTCGGCCTGGTGGCTCTACTGATCGGCTCTCATGATCCCGCTAGCCCAGGAGGGACCGAACTCCTCGTGGCGGGTGCGGTGGCGACGGGAATCGGAATCTTCCTCGTCGTAGGTGTCTTCGCAGTTTGGTTCGAGCGGAACTGGGTCGGCAAGTGGCACGACTGAAACTCCGCTTCGACCGCTCGACCCGACCGGCATGGCGCGACTTCTTCGTACGGGTGCTGACAAGATCCTCGCAGAACCCCTGCTACCGGAAAAGACCATGGGGGGGAAGAGTATGCTGCCGACCACGCCGCGCTCTCCCCAGACGGGCATCTTCGCGATGGGTACCGCGTCACAGCTCTACCTCGAGCTTGACCGCGTTCGCCCCGCGAGTGGCCTCGGGTTCGTGCGGGCGATCGCGGGGCTTCGGGAACCCCGAACCACGATGGCGGGCGTGAACCTGGTCGTCGGATTTCGACCGGAGCTCTGGCGTCGGCTTCGCCCTCGCGGTATCCCGAGCGGTTTCACTGGCTTCAATCGCGACCTGCGCGGCGCGGACGGGTACCGCATGCCCGCGACGCAGCACGACGCCGTCCTGTGGTTCTCCGGGGTCTCCCAGGACGTCGTATTCGACGAGGCTCGTGCCTCCCTCCGCGCGCTCGACTCCGTGGCGAAGGTCGCCGATGAGGTCGTGGGTTGGCCGTACCAGCATGACCGCGACCTCTCCGGTTTCGTGGACGGGAGCGAGAACCCGACCCTCCTCGAGGCGCCGGGCGTGGCGATCATTCCGGAGGGGAGGGCCGGCGCGGGGGGGAGCGTGCTCCTACTGCAGAAGTGGCACCACGACGCCTCGCGGTGGGAGGCATTGTCGACCACCGCCCAGGAGCACGTTATCGGGAGAAGCAAACCGGATAGTGTGGAGCTGGACCCGAAGCCTGCCGACTCCCACGTCGGACGGACCGACCAGGACAAGTTCGGACGGATCTTCCGCCGGAACGTGCCCTACGGCACGGTCACCGACCATGGCACGATGTTCGTTGGTTTCTGTGCCTCGCCCCTACCCCTCGTGCGCATGCTCGAGAGCATGGCCGGGATACCGGACGGCGTCCGGGATTCCCTGACGCGTTACACGGAGCCGCAGACCGGGGCGTTCTACTTCGTCCCCTCGATCGAGGCGATCCGGGAGTTTGCGAGTGTCGCTGAAAGTCGTGGTTGAACGGACCCTGTTCGCGGGATATCGATAGCCACTCTGAGGCGCCCCCTCGGGACCTCCCGCATCTCGCCTCCCCCGGGGCACAGAAGGGCGGTGGAGCGCCCGCGCGAGGGATAGCGGCTTGCTTAAGCCTCCCCGGTGTACGCCGAAAGGAGAGAGTATGCCGTACTACGAATGCCCCGTGTGCGGAGGCGGATACGTGATCGAACCCGCGATACCCAATCCGAAGTGCGATCGTGACGGTGCGAGCCTGAAGCGCGCCAGCGAGGAATCGTACGTCCAGCACGAGCGCGGCGACGAGTTCGAGGCCCCGCCCGCGAAACCTCGGCCGAAGAAGGCGAAGCACTGAGTCGGTCCGGCGCGGCGAGCCGCACGGGCGGACTCGGGCCCCCGGCAGACCGCTCCTGCCTGGGGCGGTACTTGGGGCGGCACTTTCCGAGTCGCCTTGTGCGCTCAATCCCCCGGCCCTCGCTCGAGCCCGTATTGGGCATCCTGCGCTGCCCCACCGTTGGGGAGTCGCGGGCAGGAGTCCGGGACGACTTCGCGCAATCCGCCGGGTTCCTCCCAGGCCGCACGCGGCCGTTGGTGCGCACCCTCGTCGTCCAACCCGTCGATAGCTTTGTAGCTCCCGCTCCCGTCCTGTTGGAGGTCGTGGGCTGATCGATGGAGACGGGGTTACGCCGGGCCTGGGTAGAGGTCGTGACGCCCGAGGACTACGAGGCGCACATGGCCGCGGTGGGCCAGGCGCAAGCCGCTGCGAAGTTGACCCGCGAACTTCTCGGGCGGGCCGCCCTCCCAGAGGGGAGTCGCTTGACGATCGTCGGGGCGGGCACCGGTCAGATGCTGGAACTCCTGGGACCGGAACCGTTCCGCCCCTTTCGACTCATGTTCACCGACCTCAGCCCGGCGTTCCTGAGGGTCCTCGAGCAGCGCCTCACGAAGCTTCGCTTGGAGGCATCGGTCTTGGTGGATGATCTCGAGCAGACCCGGCTCCTTCCGGAGCCGGAGTTCCTGCTGGCGTCCCTGGTGCTCGAACAGCTGGATTGGCGGGAGGGAGTTCGGGCGCTCGTCGGGCTGCGACCCCGGTTCTGCGGCGTCGTCCTTCAAGAAAACCCGCCGGGGATGACGAGCGCGGTCACTCCGGGTCGCGAACTTCCGCCGTCCCTGACCGAAGCGATGGCGTTCGCCCACCCCAAACTCGTCCCCCAGGACGAGCTCATCGCGGCGATGGACGAAGGCGGCTTCCGCTGCACGTTCCGCGATGCGGTTGAGGTCGCGGACCGCAAGCAGATCATTGGTCTCCTCTTCCAAGGACCTCGGTCGCGCGCGTCGCCGACGTCGACCCGGGCTTAGGATCTTCCCGGAGGGTTCGAGATCCACTCAACGGCCCGTGAACTTCGGAGTTCGCTTCTCGAAGAAGGCCTGGAGACCTTCCCGGTAGTCGTCGCTGTCATAGATCTGCCGGCGGATCGCCTGCAGTCTCTCGAATGTGCCCGCGGACAGGGGCCGTGCCGCCCCGAGCTCGCGAAGTTCCTGCTTCAGGAGCGAGATTACGAGCGGCGAATTTCGCTGGATGTCCGCGGCCATCTCGGCGAGCGCGGCGTCGAGCTGGCTGGCGGGTACCACCCGGTTCACGACGCCGGCTTGCAGGGCTCGGGCCGCGGTGATCGGTTGGGCCCGGAACAGCATCTCCTTGATCAGTCCCGTGCTCACGGACTGCATCAGGTTGAGCACCCCGACGAGGTCGTAGGGGAGGCCAATCTTCGCCGGGGTCACGGCGAACGTCGACCCTTCGGACGCGATCACGAGGTCGCAGGAGATGACGAGCTCGAACGCGCCGCCCCAGACCCCTCCCTCCACGAGCGCGATGACGACTCCCGGGTACTCTTGGATCTGCCGGATGCAGCCCCGCATCGGGTCGCCGTAGGTGAGCGGGTCGCGTCCGCCGGTCGGCAGCTCCTTGACGTGGTGGCCGGAAGACCAGGTCTTCGCTCCCGGTGCGGCACGGATGACGACCACCCGCGACGGCCGCTCACGGAGGAGGGCCAACCCCGACACGAGCTCACCCAGGAGCGCACGGCTCAGCGCGTTCCTCGTCGGGAAGTCGTTGAGCGTGAGGGTGCCGATGGCGCCGTCCGTCGCTACGTCCACGAGAGTCATGTCCGGGAGAACGTCCTCCCACGCTTAAGCGACGTGCGGTTCAGAGCCCTTCGGGCGAACGTCCCGGCTTGGTCGGCAAGATCAGTTGTGGGCGTCCAGGAACTCCGCGAGCGTTCGCATGAACGCCTCGCGTTCCTCCCAGAACGGGACGTGGGAGCTGTTCTCGAAGACGACCTGACGGGCGCCCGGGATGTGGTCGGCGATCTGTCGGGCCACTGTGGGGGTGACCTCATCGTACCGGCCTCCGGTCACGAGGGTCGGAACGCGAACTTCACCGAGACGCGACGTTAGGTCGATGTCCTTGATCGTGCCGACGATCGTGAACTCGTTCGGCCCGTTCATCCGCTCGTAGACGTCGGGATTCGTCTCGGCCAAGGCCCGAGAGACCTCGGCCGGGAATTCGGGCCAGCGACACAGGTACGTGTGATAGAACGTGTCGACCGCGCGGAGATACTCCGGATGTCGGTACTGGCCCGAGCTTCCGTACTTCTCGATCGCGTCTCGGGTCTCGGCGGGAAGCTCCCCGATGAGGCGGTGCATCTCCCGGACGGTAAGGGGGACGTCGGCGAGTCCACCGATTGTTGTGAGACTCTTCAGATGCCGTTGGTACCGGATCGCGTACGCGAGGGCGAGCAGCCCGCCGTAGCTCGAGCCGACCAGGTGGACGCGCCCCAGCTGGAGACCTTCGCGAACCCCCTCCACCTCTTCGACATTGTGCTCGAGGCTGTAGACCGAGGGGTCGGGAGACCGCTCCGATTTCCCGCAGCCGAGCTGGTCCATGAAGACGATACGGTATCCCTCGCGGGTCAGGTCCACCAACGGAAGGAGGTACTCGTGGTGAGCACCCGGACCTCCGTGGAGGGCCAGGAGGGTGCCCCGATAATCGGAAGGTTCGAAAATGCGGTAGTAGAGACGGAAGCCTGTCGCCGGGACGAATCCGTCGAGTTCGCGAACGGCCATGGGGGCCCCAACCGCGGTTGGGCAAAAGCTAGCGGCGGCGAAACTCGGCAGGACCCGGTCGATCGGGAGCGGGGCGAGTGAACGGGAAATAGCGCGGCACGATACGGCGCGCATGAAAACGCGGCGACTGGGACCGAAAGGGCCAGTGGTGTCGGCCATCGGCCTTGGGTGCATGGGCATGTCCCAATCCTACGGGGAGCACGATGACGCCGAGTCGGTCGCCACGATCCACCGTGCTCTCGAGCTCGGGGTCACCTTCCTAGATACGGCGGACGTCTACGGGCCGTTCACCAACGAGGAACTGGTCGGACGGGCGATCGCCGACCATCGGGAGCGAGTGTTCCTTGCGACCAAGTGCGGGCTCGTCCCTCCCGACAGCAGCCGTTCCCGACGGGTCGATGGGAGACCGGAGCACATCCGCGAGGCTTGCGACGCGAGCCTGCGCCGGCTCGGCGTGCGGACGATCGACCTCTATTACCTCCACCGGGTCGACCCGAAGGTCCCGATCGAGGAGAGCGTCCGCGCGATGGCGACCCTCGTGGACGAGGGGAAGGTGCGACATATCGGTCTCTCGGAGGTGAGCCCGCAGACCCTCCGGCGCGCCCATGCGGTCCATCCGATTACCGCAGTCCAGAGCGAGTATTCTCTCTGGACCCGGGATCCGGAGGGAGGGATACTCCCGACCTGCACCGAGCTCGGCGTCGGCTTTGTCCCGTTCAGCCCTCTCGGCCGGGGATTCCTCTCGGGGGGCCTTCGCTCGTCCGACCAGTTCGGCCCGCGCGACTTCCGCAGCGGGCTCCCGCGATTCCAATCGGAGAACCTCAACCGGAACCTCGCACTGGTCGACCGCTTCGCCGAGCTCGCCCGGGAGAAGGGAATCACCGCCGCCCAACTGGCCCTTGCCTGGGTTCTCTCCCGGGGCGATCATATCGTTCCAATCCCGGGGACGAAACGACGAAAGTATCTCGAAGAGAACGTCGGGGCGGTCGACGTCACCCTCTCCGCCTCCGACCGGGCGGCCATCGAGGCGGTGTTCCCGGAGGGGGCGGCCTCGGGAGCACGCTATCCGCCCGAGACGATGGCGCAGGTAGACCGCTAGAACGACCGTCCTACGGCCGGGCACCCCGCCGGATCTTGAGAGACGTTCGCTACACGTGGCCCGCACCGGCGGGACCCGAACTCGCCGGAGGTTCGGCGCGGGCGGGGCCGGTCGCGCGTGCGACCCGGACCATCGGGAGTCGGTTCTTCACGCGCACCGGGCTGGGGGGAATGCCGAGCCGCTCCCGGATCCAGTGGCGCACGTCCGAGATGTAGAGGTTGTCGTAAGGACACGCCTCCACGCAGTCGCCGACGCCGCAGCACTTCGAACTTCGGAACTCCCCCTTCGTCCGGAAGTGGCCCGGCATGTCGACCAGCGCGACCGGGCACCCTTTCGCGCAGTCGAGGGTCGTGCAGTCCCTGCAGACCTGCTTGCTCCGCACCTTGAGCTTGAAGAAACCGATCTTCTGGAACGCCTGCGCGAACGTCCCGGTGTAGCACCACCCCATCGTGACGCAGTTGTAGTTCCCCATGTACGGGATGGTGACGAAGAGGAGGTACCAGAGGACGGAGAAGTAGAGCGTGAAGAAGAACACCGTCGGGTCGACGCCGAGGACGAAGACGTTCACCGTGCCGGTCGTGTCGAGATAGGAGAGGACGGAGGTCACGACCAGGGTCCCCATCACGAGACCGGTCGTCACCCCGTAGAGCCGGGAGAGTCGGCTCGAGAGGTACTTCCGCCCGATCGGACTCGAACGGTTGAACGTCTTCATCGAATCGATCGTCGTGCCCTGGTACATCAGCGGAGCAGTGCAGAACACCGAGCAGATCACCCTCCGGCCGAACAGGACGACCAGCGCACCCGTGATCGCGTACGTGAGCAGCACGACGCCGAAGACCCCGATCGCGAGCGGGTAGGAGCCGATCCCCATGCTCCAGCCCAGCACCGGCACCGTCGCGGGCGCGGGGGAGTTCGGGAAGTAGACCGAGAAGTAGAAGCTCGGGTAGAAGACCGCGAACGCGGCATAGCAGCTTAGCATCAGGCCGAGCCGGATCCGGTTCTCGAGGTGCCGGGTCTCGCGGAACTTGAAGACGACGAGCATCCCCATCTCGACGCCCATCATCGCGAGGAACCAGGTCGAGGCGGTGACGGTCGCGACGAACCAGAACCCGTTCGTCACGGCGTTCAGGAGAACGGTCGGGGCCGGTCCGCTGAGGGCGGAGACCGGGAACCCTCCCAGGTACGTCGCGGGCTGCGTCTGGACGTCCAGGACCGCACCCATGAAGATCTCGGCGACGAAGACCAGGGAGAGCACGGCGGCCGTCCAGTGCGGCCGGAGCTGCCAGGGAGGGGCGGCCCGCGAGGTGATCCTCTCGGGGTTCACGACCGCCGCGAAGAACACCAGCATCTCGAGGACGATCGCGAGGGCGAAGACCGAACCGTACCCGTAGTAGAGCCAGAGGAACAGGCCGGCCATCATGAGACCGTAGACGGCCAACAGTTCCACGAGGTAGTTCGAGAACCCGGCCGCCAGCTGGTGATGGCGGTAGAGGTGCTCCATCAGGTAGACGAAGAGGCCGATCATCGCCGCGCTCGACACGTAAAGCGACACCGCGGTCCAGGTCGCCCACCCGAGCGCGGGGGGCGAGAACAACATGATGAACGATTGGGAGGCGAGGACGAGGAACACGGGGCGTGGGAGGCGGGCGCGGAGCAGGAACGCCGTGAGGATCATCTCGGCGGACATCGTGAAGAGGAACCAGGGCGAGTTCACCGAGGCCGTGAAGAGCGCGACAAGGGCAGGGGCCCCGACGGCCCCGATCGCCGGGGCCTGGCCGGACGCGGCCTGAAAGGTCCAGCCCATCAGGAGCTCGTTCGCGAGTACGAGGACGACCACCGAAGCGACGAAGCCGATCCCCGCGCCGGATGCGGCGACCGGCGAGGACGCCCCCTGCGACGAGGTCCGGAGCTCCCGCAGGAACGAAAGGAACACGACGACCACGCTGAGCGACATGATGGCGCTCGCGACCCAGACCCCTTCGACCAGCCCGTTCAGCGAAGGAGCGACGAAGTAGATCGCGGCCCCGAGCAGCATGCCGACCATCATCAGGAGCAGGAAGACGACGGCACCGGCTTTGAGCGGGGTCCGCGCCTCGCTCGCCCACTTCACGAGGTAGGCGATCGAGACGGCCATGCCGGCGGCGAGAGGGGCGAGGACCAGATCCGGACCGAGTGACATTCGGTCGTCCTCCCTCGAACCGCTTACCGGGGGTCGGCCGGGACCCCGGGGGTCGCGGGTGCGATGGGGCCGGCGGCGCCGGCGAGGTTCGGCACTCGGTCGACGTCAGAGATCCAATCCAGCGTCCGTCGCGGCGACAGCGCGATCGCGGCGGCGAAGGAACCGAGCAGGAGGTATTGGAAGACCCAACGAAGCAGCAGGACGACACCCCACGACATCGCTGGAGCGACCGCCCCGAGATTCGACCCGGCTCCGAGAAGACCGAGGAGCTCGTTCCCGAACCCCTCCGCTCCGGTGCCGGACACGGGAGGGGGGACCCATACGGCGAGCGACCACGCGCCGACCAGCAGGACGCTACGGACGACATACCCCGACGTGCGGGGAGTGAGCCAGACGAACAACGCGCGGGCAGGGCGGGGCGCAAGGGCAACGAACACCGCGACGCCGCTCAGGAGCCAGTGCTCAACCACCCAATTGAACCACATTCCGGCCGTCGCCGAGGCAGGGCTCACGACCGTCCAATCCGCGAGGACCGCGAGTCCCCAGGTAATCCCAGCGGCCACGAGAGAGATCCGGAGCGCCGCGGAAGCGACGGTACGCCGGTCGACCGGACGGGATTCCGGACTCCGCATCGCGGAGAATCCGGGGTCGCTCGCCCCGAACATCGAACCGTACACGCGGAGGAGCAGCTCCTGGGCCAGGAGGGCCACGTAGACGACCACGATCTGGAACACGCCGAGGAACCAGTTGTTCAGGAGCAGGTTCGAGGTGGACGAACCGCTGGCCTGGGCGACCAACCCGACTCCCGCCGTGGCCGCCGCGGTCGTGGAGCAGCACGCACCGAGGGTCACGAGCGCGATCATCGCCGGGGTGAGGCCGGCGATTGCCCCGGTCGCGGTGGGACGTCCGGCGGACGCCTTTCGGACCCGTATCAGGTGGGCTCCCAGGAAGACCGCGACCGCCATCCCGAGGCCGACCCCGATCGATACGAGGACCATCGCGATGGTGGCGAAGAACGGCAGCTCGATGAATCCCCACGGGGCCTCGATGAGGAGACCGGGGTAGTTCCATGGCTGAAGCCCGAGGGCGTTCCCCCAGAGGACGAGAACGGAGTAGCCGCCGGAGAACCGTGCGAAGGTGAGCATCCCCCCGATGACCATCGACCCGAGGGCGTACGCGACGGCGATGAACATCGCCAGGCCGACTCCGTGCGACCGGCGGAGATACCCCCGTACCTCGTGCAGGGTCAGGAGCTGGACCATGGGGGGAGAACGGGAAGGCTCCGACACGGCGAGTAGGTAGATACCGGGCTTATAATTGATGAGTTGGGACGCTGCCCGTACTCCGGTTCAGCCGAACGGTGTGCCGGGGTCCGGGACCCGAAGCTCCACGGCCGACCAGTCTGGCCTTACGGGACGAGGAGGACCGGGCACCGCGCGTGTTGCAGCACCGACGAGGAGATCCCGCCCAAGAGCATGCGGGTACCGGCCGAGTGGCCCCGTCGGCCGAAAACCAGGAGGTCGGGCGGATTCGCCTCGACATATCCCAGCAGGGCATCGACCGGAGGGCCGTCGAGGAGTACCGTTTCGACTTCGGCCACTCCCGACGTCCTCACTTCGTCGGCCCACTCCGCGGCGAGTTCGTTGACTTCCTCACGAGAGAGGAGCCCGGGTGGCCCGTCCGGGTCGGTGGGCCTCCCCGGGGGCGCCCGAACATGGACCAAGACGCATCGGGCCCCCATCGCCCGAGCCATCTCCGACGCAAGGTGGACCGCACGCTGCGAGACGGGGGACCAGTCGACGGCGACCATGACGGTGCGGGTCATTCGGAGTCCCCCTTCGGCAACGCGTGCCCCCTTGGGTGCAGCCCGATTCCGCATTCGGAGATGTCCGGAGGCTGGCCGAACGTTCTCGACTCACCGGGGGCGGTCACGGGGCGGTGGATGTCACGCGCCGCCATGAGGGTTGGGGTTTCCTTGCTGCCGGGGGAATGCCTCGGAAGCTCGGTCGCCACGGGACCAAGCCTTTTGTCATGGGAGGAGTACGTCGAGATGTAGCGCTACTCGAGGGTGGCACCGGCGCGCCTTCCGTTCCCGAGTCGGCACCCCCGCGCCGCCACGGGTGCGTTCCCTCGCGAGCGCGGAGAGCCCCATGGGGACCGATTCCGGCGTGCGATTCGAGGAGGTGCCACGCCCGCGGGGAGAAGATGTCCTGAGCCGGCCTGCGATCGAGTTTCTCGTCCTGCTGCACCGCCACTTCGAATCGCGTCGTGCCGAACTCGTTGCCCAGCGCGGAGGGTTCCGACGGATCATCGCGGAGGGTGGTCGCCCAACGTTTCCCCGCGAGACCGAAGAGATACGGACCGCGAAGTGGTCCGTACCCCCTCCGCCTCCCGACCTCGTCGACCGGAGGGTGGAGATCACGGGGCCGGTCGACCGGAAGATGATCATCAATGCTCTCAACTCCGGAGCCCGCGTGTTCATGGCGGATTTCGAGGACGCGCACTCGCCGACCTGGTCAGCGACCGTCCGGGGCCAGGTCAACGTGGCCGACGCCGTGCGTCGGCGCATCTCCTACACATCCCTCGACGGGAAGGAGTACCGCCTGAACGACCATGTGGCCACCCTCATGGTGCGGCCGCGGGGCTGGCACCTTTCCGAGCGCAACTTCGAGGTCGACGGCCGGCCGATCTCGGCCAGCCTGTTCGACTTCGGCCTGTTCCTGTTCCATAACGCCGCCGAGCTTCGCCGACGGGGTTCGGGACCGTACCTCTACCTCCCCAAACTCGAACATTACCGCGAGGCGCGTCTGTGGAACGACGTGTTCGATGCCACGGAGCACGCCCTCGACCTGCCGGGCGGTACGATCCGCGCCACCGCCCTCATCGAGACCCTCCCGGCGGCGTTCCAGATGGACGAGATCCTGTGGGAGCTGCGGACGCACTCCGTGGGTCTCAACTGCGGTCGATGGGACTACCTCTTCAGCTTCATCAAACAGTTCGAAGACGTACCGACTGCGCGGTTCCCCGACCGTTCGCGGCTCACGATGAGCACGCCGTTCCTTACCGCCTACTCCCACCTGCTGATCCGGACATCCCACCGCCGGGGTGCCCATGCGATGGGCGGGATGGCGGCGCAGATCCCGATCAAGGAGGATCCCGAGGCGAACGCCCGGGCGATCGCCCTGGTCGCCGCGGACAAGGAACGAGAGGTGGCCGCCGGGCACGACGGGACCTGGGTCGCCCATCCGGGACTCGTTCCGGTCGCGATGGAGATCTTCGATCGGCACATGCCGACCCCGAACCAGATCGCTCGGCCGGGTCCGGCCACCGCTCAGGGCCCGGAGCAGCTGCTCGAGGTACCGGTAGGTCCCATCACCGCGGACGGGGTCCAGAAAAACTCCCGTGCGGCGCTCCGCTACGTGGAGTCCTGGCTCCGCGGAATCGGCTGCGTGCCGATCGACCACTTGATGGAGGATGCGGCCACGGCAGAGATCGCGCGAAGTCAGC
>Ga0187784_10003408_pt1 | contig 12836 bp, 11 predicted proteins | sample 1015_SJ02_MP15_2_FD_132964 | JGI IMG/M metagenome (GOLD analysis project Ga0187784, IMG submission 132964) | Tropical peat soil microbial communities from peatlands in Department of Meta, Colombia - 1015_SJ02_MP15_20_MG | ecosystem: Environmental > Terrestrial > Soil > Wetlands > Peat | place... | reverse complement strand
GTCGGCAATGTCGGAGACGCGCCGCGTCAGTTCTATGTAATCGACCAGCACCACCAGCACGAACACGCCGCCGAACACCGCGAGGGTGGCGCCGACGAAGCGCCAGGCAAAGTAACGGGCGAGGGTGAGCGGGATCATGGCTCGCATCCGATCAGGTTGGCGCCAGATGCCGCGCCAGCCGCTCGGTAATCGCGTTCACCACCGCGCTGATCACGGCCGGCGGCTCGATCGTGGCGCTGCGCGAAATTGCAACAATTGCCCACGTGACGGTGACGAAGAGCGAGGCATACATGAAGAACACGGTCGAGGGGTTGTGCACGGCAAAGACGATTCCGGCAAAGCCGATGAATCGCAGCGCGGCGATTCCGACCACCGTCAGCGCGAGCGAAAACGCCCGGCTTTGCCGGCTCGTGCGCGGGGTGCCCAGGATGGCGAAGGCGATGATCACGAAGGCGAGGGGATAGAGCGGGGCGGCAATTCGGTCGTGGAGTTCCGCCCGCAGCTGCATCGGCTGCGATTTGACCAGGCGGTCCTCCGGGTCGGGATTGAGCAGCTCGGCGAGCGAACGCTCGCGCGCGCCGTAGACGGTGGCCTGCAGCGGCGCCCCGGCGCCGAACCGGGACAGGTCGAAGGCGTGACGGTCGAACAGCACGATGGTCGGATCGAGCTTGCCGGCCTCCAGGCGCTGCATGCTGCCGTTGTACAGCAGCATGAAGCTGTTGTTGTTGCTTTCGACGATTTCGCCGTACTCGGCGAGAAACGTGGCACGCTCCTTCGGATCGCGCCTGTCGTCCATGAAAATGCCGGCCAGTTGCCCGTTGGGCCGGCGTTCGCGCAAGTGGAAGGTCAGTCCCGGCTCGATCGTGATGAAGCGGCCCGGCTGGACGATGTTGGTCACCACGTCGGCGCGCACTTTGGCGCCCCAGTCCCGCAATTCGCGCAAGCCGCGTGGCGCGAGATAGGCCGCGAGGCCGGCGACCAGCAGCGAGACTACGACGGCGACCGTCAGGAATGGCCTGAACAGGCGCCAGGGCGCCATCCCGGCCGCGTTCAAGACGACGATTTCGGAGTCGGTGTTGAGCTTGTTGATCGTGTAGGCGATCGCGATCAGCAGCGCGATCGGCGCGATGATGAGCATCAGCAGCGGAATGATGAGACCGGTGAGCCCGACGAAAACCAGAACCGTCTGGCCCTGGCCCGTGATCAGGTCGATATCGCGCAACGCCTGAGTGACCCAGATGACCGCGGTCAGGCTGACGAGAATCAGCACGAACGCACCGAAGCTGGTGCGAAATATGTAGCGGTCGATCCGTCCCATTTATCCCGGGGCTTCCCCGTCCCCTCGCGTAGCGCCCGCCGCACCCCCCGGTGCCGGCCAAGTCCTAGAAATTCCGTGCGATCTTGTAAACCTGATCGATGGCAGGAGTTCGGCAGCGACGTGAGCCTATGCCGTATGAACCCGCCCTCCGGGCGTCTCCTGCCACCGTTCCGCCGCAATGTCGCCAACGACAGGATTCCGCTCCCAGAAGCGGTGCGGCGGCGTATGATTGCGGGTAGGCGCAGCCGGTCACTCACTCACCGCACGTGCGCAGCGACCAGCGCACCCAGGGCGCGATATCCGATTTCGTTGAAATGATCCCAGTCGCGCGGTCCGTGAATGACTTTCGCGGCTGCGGCCGCGCGCAACACCGGCGTCGCGTCGACGAACGGGATGCCCTGGTGCCCTGCGATGTCGCGGGCGATATCGCGAATGAAGTCGTGCTTTTGCTCGATTTCGGCGGTCGGAGCGGACCGCACGACGTTGACGCCGACGCAATAGGCGACGCTGTGGAGGCTGTCGCCGGCAAGGCGGTAGACCGACAGGGCGGAGGGAACATAGACGAGCACCACCGGCACGCCCGGGAAGCGCCGGCGCAGCCATGAGAGCGAATGAGCAAGGACGTCCATTCCCGCGCGGATCGGAGCATCGCCCACTGGGAGCAGCGACGGCCCCTGAAGTGCCGGCGCCTCGACGATCCGGTCGCCAACGATGAGGTGGTTCGCGCGCGGAGCCTCGGTGCCGCAATTATCCACCGGCAGGCCAAGGACATGATAACGGAATGCGAACGACGCCATGCTGATCATGAAGTCCGCCAATTGCCAGTGACAGTGCCACGGGGTGGTAATCGCATATTCCTCGGCGAGGTAGCGATCGATAGCGCCGCCGTCGGTTCGGCGGTAGCGGCCATCCACTTTGCTGAGAAAATAGGCGTTGTCATCGACGTCGTTGCCTTCGTAGAAGTAAACAAACATTTGCCGTGGAAATTCGAGGGCGGGAAAAACCGAGCATCGGTAGGAGGGAAAGACGCGCGCCGGCCGGAATACGATTCCTTCCGCACTGCCGGCGCCGCCTTTGCCGAAGCTCACCACGTCGCGCCCGGTCGCCTCACGAATCACGTACGCGCTGTGAAACGGCTTGTTTCGGTCCCCCCCGACCTGGAGGAGCCAATCGCCGAGACCCTCCGCATAGGAATCGCCCAGAAGAGCGACATAGTCGTGCGGCAGATAACCGGCCTTGGAGTTCTGCGCCAGCACGTCGACCATGTCGGGCAGGTGCGGGCGGACATCGACCGGCAGATAGGGAAGCGCAAGGCGAAACACCGCATATTCCATTGCGACGTAACACAACACGGTCGAGGCGATCGCCAGTAGCGCATTGACGATCGCCGCTCGAACACGCCCGACCATCCGACCTGAGCCCTTCCCGGCAGCCTGCCTGTTGCCGGGGCGTCCCCGTTTCCTAGTGCCGCGAACCCGAAGTTCGCACCGCAATTGCCGCGAGTCCGATTGCGAACTTCGGGTTCAAAGCGGCACTAGAATCATGGAGTTGCTAGTGTCCTTCGATTCCGAAGTTCGCTTTGGAGCGTGCAGCAAATTGAGGCGAACTTCGGAATCGGGACACTAGCCCCGGTGTCGGTCAAGTCCTAGAAATTCCCTGCGATCCTGTAAACCCGACCGATCGCAGGGTTCGGCAGTGACCTCGCCAGCAACGCGCCTATGCTGTATGGAACCGGGCCGCCCCCGCCTTGTCTTGTCAACGTCAAGCCGCAATTAGCCGACGACGAGGGTTCCACCGCCATGGCCAATCGGTTGCGCACAGGATTCGGTTCCATCGCTGCGCCGGGGCGGGGCGTTTTGGTGGTTTTCGCCGATAATGGCCTGCGGCTCGGGTCCGCCACTCAGGCGCTGCTCCACCCCACCGGCGATCTTCTCGCCCGCGCGGCCGCTGCGGATAATTTCAAGGGCAAGCACGGGACGGCGCTCGACATCGTGGCGCCGGCGGGACTCAAGGCGTCGCGCCTCATCGTCGTGGGCGTCGGCAAGGCATCGGAACTCGACGATTTCGTGAAACTGGGCGGCGCCGCCATGGGCAGGATTCCGGCGGCAGCCCCGGACACATCGATCGTCCTCGAACTTCCCGCAGGCCCGATGAAGCCCGAGCAGGCGGCCGACTTCGCGCTCGGCGTCGAACTGCGGGCCTATGCGTTCGACCGCTACAAGACCAAGCGCAAGGAGGGCGAGGAGGGGCCGGGGCCCCGGCGCTTCACATTCGGCGTCGCCAACGTGCAAGGCGCGCGCAAAGCGTGGAGCGAGCGAGCGGCGGTCGCAGCCGGTGCGATTCTCGCGCGCGATCTCATCAACGAGCCGCCGAACGTGCTCTATCCCGAGGAATTCGCACGGCGGGCTGCCGCGCTGAGAAAGATCGGCGTCGCTGTCGAGGTGCTCGACGAACGCGCGATGAAGAAGCTCGGCATGAATGCCCTGCTCGGCGTCGGGCAGGGGTCGCGCCGCGCCAGCCGCGTCGTGGTGATGCGCTGGAACGGCGGCAAAGGCGGAACGGCGCCGCTCGCCTTCGTCGGCAAAGGGGTCTGTTTCGACACCGGCGGCATCTCGATCAAGCCCGCCGCCAGCATGGAAGACATGAAGGGCGATATGGCGGGCGCAGCGTGCGTCGTGGGGCTGATGCAGGCGCTCGCCGGCCGCAAGGCCGCGGTCAACGCGGTCGGCGCCATCGGGCTGGTGGAGAACATGCCGGACGGCAATGCCCAGCGGCCGAGCGACATCGTCACCTCGATGTCCGGACAGACGATCGAGATCATCAACACCGACGCCGAGGGCCGGCTCGTGCTCGCGGACGTGCTTTGGTACGTCAAGAGCCGATTCAAGCCGAAATTCATGATCGATCTTGCGACCTTGACCGGCGCCATCGTGGTCTCGCTCGGGCACGAGCACGCCGGACTGTTCTCGAACGACGATCGTTTGTCCGAGCGGCTCGCCAAGGCGGGGGCCGCCACCGGCGAGCGGGTCTGGCGCATGCCGTTGAGCGCCGAATACGACAAGCTGATCGATTCCAAAGTGGCCGACGTGAAGAATACCGGCGGCCGCATGGGTGGCGCGATCACCGCCGCGCAATTCCTCCAGCGCTTCGTCGACAAGACGCCGTGGGCGCACCTCGACATCGCCGGAACCGGCTTTGCCTCGCCTCAGACGGAGATCAATCGCGGCTGGGCTTCCGGCTGGGGGGTGCGGCTGCTCGACCGTTTGGTGGCGGACCACTACGAGCGGTGATGGGCAGCGGAGGCGGGCATGGCGGAGATGCTCTTCTATCATCTGCAACGCCAGCCCCTGGAAAAAGTATTGCCGGCGCTGCTCGAAAAGTCGCTGGCGCGCGGCTGGCGAGTCGTCGTGCAGGCTTCCTCCGAGGAGCGTGTAGACGCGCTCGACGCCCAGCTATGGACCTATCGCGACGACGCGTTCCTGCCGCACGGCACCGATCGTGAGGCGGATCCGGCCGCACAGCCGGTCTTGCTCACGACGCACGAGCACAATCCAAACCGGGCCGAAGTGAGATTCCTCATCGATGGCGCGGCGGTACCGCCGGACGCGGATAGTTACCAGCGCATCGTCCTCCTGTTCGATGGCGAAGACCCGGATGCCGTCGCCGCCGCGCGCGAGCGTTGGACCCAGGCGAAAGCGCAAGGCCTTGCCGCGACCTATTGGCAAGCCGACGAGGAGGGCCGCTGGCAACGCAAGGCGTGAGCGTCGCCGTTCCACGGCTGGCTTCCGGTTGCGCCGGCGCAAGGCTTTAGAGCATGATCCCGAAAAGTGGACACCGGTTTTCGGAAAAAGATCATGCTCCAAGAAGAAGTTAGAGCGGGATGACGATTCGAAGAAAAGTCATCACGCTCTAATCACAACGCCCGCATGTTGCTGATGGACCAGCTTTGCGTGCGGGTCGCCGGCCGGGTGCTGGTCGACCGGGCCTGCGTGCACATCCCGACCGGCGCGCGCGTCGGTCTCGTCGGGCGCAACGGCGCCGGCAAGACCAGCCTGTTTCGCGCCATCTGCGGCGATATCCCGATCGAGAGCGGCCGGATCGAGCTTGCCGCGCGCGCACGCGTGCGGCGCCTCGCCCAGGAGGCGCCGGACGGGCCGGAGAGCCTCATCGATACCGTACTGGCGGCGGATGAGGAACGCACGCGCCTGCTGGCGGAAGCGGAGACCGCGCGCGACCCGCTGCGCATGGCCGAGGTGCAGACGCGCCTTGCCGACATCGGGGCGCACGCCGCGCCGGCGCGGGCGGCGGCGATCCTCGCCGGCCTCGGGTTCGGCTCGGCCGAACACCGGCGTTCCTGCGCGCAATTCTCCGGCGGCTGGCGCATGCGCGTCGCCTTGGCGGCGGCACTGTTCGCCGAGCCGGATTTGCTGCTGCTCGATGAGCCGACCAACTATCTCGACCTCGAAGGCACGCTGTGGTTGCAGGATCACCTCGCCCGCTATCCGCGCACGGCGATCGTCATCAGCCACGACCGCGACTTGCTCGACCAGGCCGTCGATCACATCCTGCATCTCGACCGCGGCCGCCTTACGCTCTACCGGGGCGGCTATTCGGCATTCGAGCGCCAGCGCGAAGAACGCCAGGCGCTTGATGCCAAGTTCGCCAAGAAGCGCGAGGCAGAACGACGCCGCATCATGGCGTTCGTCGATCGCTTTCGTGCCAAGGCTACGAAAGCACGCCAGGCCCAATCGCGACTGAAGCTTCTCGCCAAGCTCGAGCCGCAGGCGGCGCTGGTCGAGGAGGAGGCGCGGCCGATCGAGATTCCATCCCCGGAGAAGAACCTGTCCCCGCCGATCGTCGCGCTTGACGGCGTTTCGGTTGGCTACGTTGCGGGCGATCCGGTGCTGTGGCGGCTGGCGTTGCGCATCGACAGCGAGGATCGCATCGCGCTCCTCGGGCCCAACGGCAACGGCAAATCGACGCTGGCGAAGCTCATCGCCGGCCGCTTGGCGCCGCAGGCCGGACAGGCGGTGCGGGCCGAGCGGCTCCAGGTCGGCTACTTCGCCCAGCACCAGCTCGACGAACTAGACGCCTCCGGCAGCCCCTACACGCACATGCGGGCGCGCATGCCGGAGGCGCCGGAAGCGCGGGTGCGCGCCCAGCTCGGCAGGTTCGGCTTCTCCGGCGAAGCCGCCGATACCCCGGTGATCGAGCTCTCGGGCGGCGAGAAGGCGCGGTTGCTGCTCGGGCTCGCGACGTTTGCCGGGCCGCATCTCGTGATTCTGGATGAGCCGACCAACCATCTCGACATCGACGCGCGCGCCGCGCTCATTGGGGCGATCAACAACTACGCGGGCGCAGTCATCCTGGTCTCGCACGACCGATATCTGCTCGATGCCTGTGCCGAACGGTTGTGGCTCGTGGCCGGCGGCGGCGTCACGCCGTTCGACGGCGATCTCGACGATTATCGCCGCGAAGTTCTCGCCGGCCGGCACGGCGAGGAAGCGGTCGCGTCGCGCGCGTCGGGGGCGGGCGGCCGGGCCTCACGCAGCGAGCGACGGCGCTTGGCGGCGGAGAGGCGCAACGAGCTTGCGCCGTTGCGGGCGCGGATTGCCGCGGTCGAAGCCGACATGGCGCGCTTGAGCCGCGAACTCGAGCGCATCGACGCGGCGCTTGCGGCGCCCGATCTTTTCGCGCGCGATCCGACGCGGGCGGCGGCGCAAGCCAAGGCGCGCAGCGAAGCCGCGGCGGCGCTGGCGCGCAGCGAGGAAGAGTGGCTGTCCGCAGCCGCCGCCTACGAAGCCGCGAGCGCGTAAAGCGGGTCTCACGCCGGCGGTTGTTTGGCGGCCTTCTTCGCTTTGGTCGGTTTCGGTTCGGCCGGCGCTTCGCCGGCGCGCTCGAGCGATACCAGCTGCCCGGCGACGAATCGATAGATGCCGGGCCGTGCGCCGCTTAAATAGGTCAGGGTCACGCTGCGCTGCCCGCGCTCGTTGGTCGAAATCTCGACCCGGTCGGTGTGCCCGAGCGCCCGCACCACCTCGCATTCGGTCATGCCGAGCGCGACGCCGGTTCGCACCGGCGGGCTCGCGCCCGCTCCGGGCGGTGGACTGGCTGCCGGCGGGCCGGTTTGCGGTCCGGCCGTGAAGTTGAGCGCCTGCGGGGCTGCCGGCGCGACCTCCCCGGCGCAGCGCCCATTGGCGTCGATCAGATCGTCCGCCCTCACCACGCGCTGTTTGTCTGGGCCCTTGGGCGCCTGATGAAGAGCAAGCGCAGCATCATCCTTTGAATCGCCCTTGGAGAACAAACCCGAATCCATCGAACAGGCCGCGAGCGCAAGCGCGAGCACCGCCGGTACGTTCATTCGCCAGGTTCGCCAAACTTGCCGCAAAGGTCTGATTCCCACGTGTTCCGAGCGGACCGGAGTGTGCGCCAGTCGCGGGCGCGCTTCAAGAGTCCAAACGGGCGCGGGACGGGCGCGGCCGATCCACAAATGCGCGCTGGCATGTGAAGAACGGCGCGTCGGCGCGCCTTGCCGCTGCGCGGCAAGGCGGGCTATAAGCCGGCCGCGAGTGTCCCGATTCCGAAGTTCGCCTGGTCTTGCGGCAATTGTGGTGCGAACTTCGGGTTCGCGGCACTAGCCTCGCCTGAAGTTTTTCCAGCCAAGGACGATATCGATGGCGGTCGAGCGCACGTTCTCGATCATCAAACCGGACGCGACGGGGCGCAATCTGACCGGCGCGATCAACGCGCTGATCGAGCGGGCCGGCTTGCGCATCGTCGCGCAGAAGCGCCTGCGCATGAGCCGGGCGGAGGCCGAGACTTTCTACGCCGTGCATCGCGATCGGCCGTTCTTCGGCGAATTGGTCGAGTTCATGACGTCGGGGCCGGTCGTCGTGCAGGTGTTGGAAGGCGAGGACGCGATCGCCAAATATCGCGAGATCATGGGCGCCACCGATCCGGCCAAGGCGGCGGCCGGCACCATCCGCAAGCTGCATGGCCGCTCGGTGGGCGAAAATTCCGTGCACGGGTCAGACGCTCCCGAAACTGCCGTCAAGGAGATCAGCCAGTTCTTCTCGGGAAACGAGATCGTCGGCTGATGCGACCTGGCGCATGGAAACGGCGCTGCGGATGGAACAAATCTACCAGGTCGGATTCTGGGCCGCCGTCGTCAAGATCATCTGGATCAACATCCTTTTGTCCGGCGACAACGCGATCGTGATTGCGCTCGCCTGCCGCAGATTGCCGCGACCGCAGCGCCGCTGGGGCATGATCATCGGCGCCGGCGTCGCCTCGATCCTGCTGATCGTCTTCACCGGCGTGGTGACGACGTTGATGACGCTGCCTTATCTCAAGCTGGTCGGTGGCTGCGCGTTGCTGTGGATCGCGTTTCGCCTGCTCGTGGGCGACGCCGAGGAGCATCACGTCGAAGCAGTCGAAGATCTGTGGCGGGCGGTCAGAATCGTGGTTGTCGCCGACATCGTCATGAGCCTCGACAACGTGATCGCGGTGGCGGCGGCGGCCGGAGGCAGCTACCTGCTGCTCGGGCTGGGGCTGACGGTGAGCATCCCGGTCGTGATCGCCGGCGCCGCCTTGATCATGGCGCTGCTCGGACGTTTCCCGGTGCTGGTATGGGCGGGTGCGGCGCTGCTCGGCTGGATCGCCGGCGGCCTCATCGCCGAAGACCCGGCGCTGAGGCAATTTCTCCCGGCCACGGGAAGCCTGACATTTGCGCCTCACTCCATTATCTTCGGCAGAAGCGGAGGTCACGGACCGGAAATCACCGTGAATCCCCTCGAGCTGGCGTTCTCGTTGGCTGGCGCGGTCGTCGTGTTGGCGGCAGCCCTGTGGTCGCTGCGTTCGCGTCGCAGTACGGCGACCGAATCATAAAAGGATCAGCGATGAATAAAGCCGTCCGCGATGCGGACCTCGTTCGTCGGGTCGGTTATTCCGCGTGCCCGCACGATTGCCCCTCGACTTGCGCGCTCGAGGTCGAGGTGCTGGACGAACGCACGATAGGGCGGGTGCGTGGGGCGCGCGACAATGCCTACACCGACGGCGTCATCTGCGCCAAGGTCGCGCGCTACGCCGAACGCATTCACCATCCCGGCCGGCTGCTCGAGCCGCTCGTGCGCAAAGGAGCGAAGGCCTCCGGCGAGTTCGTGTCGGCCTCGTGGGACGCCGCGCTCGATCTCGTTGCCGAAAAGCTTCTCGCCGCCGAGAGCCGTTATGGGTCGCAGACGGTGTGGCCCTATTATTACGCCGGCACCATGGGCCTGGTGATGCGCGACGGCATCAATCGACTGCGCCACGCCAAGAAATATTCCGGCTTCTTCTCCACCATCTGCGTCAATCCGGCGTGGACCGGATACATCGCCGGAACCGGCCGCATCGCCGGACCGGATCCGCGCGAGATGGCGAAGTCGGATCTCGTGGTGATTTGGGGAACGAACGCCGTCAACACCCAGGTCAACGTCATGACCCACGCGGTGCGCGCGCGCAAGGAGCGCGGCGCCAAGATCGTCGCCGTCGACGTGTACATGAACGGCACGATGGAACAGGCGGACCTGCCGGTGCTCGTGCGTCCGGGCACCGACGGGGCGCTCGCCTGCGCGGTGATGCATTGCCTGTTCCGCGACGGCAGGGCCGATCGCGACTATCTCGAACGTTATACCGACGTCCCCGGCGAGTTGGAGGCTCACGTGCGCGAAAAGTCGCCGCAGTGGGCCGCCGGCATCACCGGCTGCGATGTGGCGACGATCGAGGCGTTCGCGCGGCTCGTGGGCGAGCGCAAGCGCGCCTATTTCCGTCTCGGCTACGGCTTCTCGCGTTCGCGCAACGGCGCCGTCAACATGCACGCGGCAAGCTGCATTCCGGCGGTCACGGGCGCGTGGCGTTACGAGGGCGGCGGCGCGTTCCATAACAACAGCGCGATCTACCACTGGAACAAGTCGATGATCGAGGGAACCGATGCCCGCGATCGGGCGGTACGCCTGCTCGATCAGTCGCGCATCGGCCCGATTCTCGAGGGCGAGCCGGCCGCGCTCGGCGGCGGCCCGCCGGTGACCGCGCTCTTCATTCAGAACACCAATCCGGTGTCGGTGGCGCCTGACCAGACGCGGGTCAAGCGCGGCTTTGCGCGCGAGGATTTGTTCGTATGCGTGCACGAACAATTCATGACCGAGACCGCCAAGATGGCCGACGTGGTGTTGCCGGCCACCATGTTCATGGAGCACGACGACGTCTATCAGGGCGGCGGGCATCAATACATCATTCTCGGGCCGAAGCTGATCGAGCCGCCGGGGCAATGCCGCTCTAATCACGAGGTCGTTTGCGCGCTCGCGAAGCGCGTCGGCGCCGGTCATCCGGGCTTCGCCATGACGGCACGCGAGCTGATCGACTGGACGCTCGTCCATTCGGGTTGGGGGACGCTTGCCGATCTCGAGGACAAGCACTGGATCGACTGCCAGCCCGATTTCGCGACCGCACATTACCTCGACGGCTTTGCCTGGCCGGACGGCAAATTCCGTTTCAAGCCGGATTGGCCGAGCGTGCCATTCCCGCGCGAAGGAGGCTTGGCCGGTCCGGTCGCGGACATGCCGCGCCTGCCCGACCACTGGAACGCCATCGAGGAAGCGGACGCGGAACACCCGTTCCGGCTGGCGACCTCGCCGGCGCGCGCGTTCCTCAACTCGAGCTTCACCGAGACGCCGACCTCGCAGGCGAGCGAGCAGCGCCCGCACGCGATGATCCATCCCGATGACGCGGCGGCGCTCGGCATCGCCCACGGGGACAAGATCGTGCTCGGCAATCGGCGCGGCGAAGTGCGCCTGCATGCAACCGTCTTCGCAGGCGTTCGGCGCGGGGTTCTGATCGCCGAGTCCGTATTTCCCAACGCGAGTTTCGAGGACGGCCGCGGCATCAACACGCTCACCGGCGCGGATTCGATAGCGCCGTTCGGCGGCGCGGCGTTCCATGACAACCGGGTATGGGTGAAGCGCGCCGCCGCGTGACGTGCGGCGCATAAATTTGATGCACCTTGGGCCGACGCGCGTGAGATTCACTCGTATTCGCCGCCGTTATGGACGATTTTTCTAAACCTCGTTCGGACGCTGCGGCCTGCGCATTGCAACCCACGCATGGCTCACTTGTCGTCGTTTCGACATGTGGTGGTGGCGCCTTTCTCTAGCCCCATTCTGGTGCTAAAAAGATACCGCAATCTGATTTTGGCCGTTCCGGCCTGCGTGCCCCTGGGGGCGCGATCGCTTCGGACCTCTCCAAAAACCGGGTTGTGGCGCGGCGTGCGGCGGTGCATTGCCACGTGAGGATTAGCTAACTACCAGGAGACCGACGATGCAGAAAGGCACCGTCAAGTGGTTCAACCCGACCAAAGGTTACGGCTTCATCAGGCCGCAAACCGGGGAGAAAGATGTATTTGTCCACATCTCGGCCGTAGAACGGGCGGGCCTCAGTACCCTCAATGAGGGTCAGGTGGTCGAATACGAGCTTGTCACCAATCGTGGCAAGACCTCCGCGGAAAATCTCAAGGTCAACTGAGGAGCGTTGCCGCGCCAGCGGCATGCCCCGCAGCGGGTTGACAGCGTTCCCCCGGCCCGTGGGCCGGGGGAATTTTTATTTGTTGCCAGGATCGCTTTGATCGGCCCTGCTCGATGCGATGCCGCCCGTCGATACCTGCACGCGGCCTGACGCCAGCAACTTGAGCGCCAGCGGATAGATGCGGTGCTCGACTTCGAGCACGCGCGCGGCGAGCGTCGTCTCCGTATCGCCGGCAACGACCGGCACGGCTTCCTGCACGACGATCGGTCCGGAATCCACGTCGGGCACCACCAGATGCACGGTGGCGCCGTGCGTCTTGGCCCCGGCGGCGAGAGCGCGGGCGTGGGTGTCGAGGCCCTTGAACGCCGGCAGCAGCGACGGGTGAATGTTGAGCATGCGTCCGCGCCAGCGCTCGACCAGCCACGGCGAAAGCAGCCGCATGAATCCGGCCAGGCACACAAGCTCGATCCGGTGCGCCTCGAGTACGGCCTCAAGCGCGCGCTCGAACGCCGCGCGGTCCTCGCCGTAGCGCTTGTGATCGACCACGGCGGTGGGAATTTTCTCGGCCTGCGCACGCGCGAGCCCGGCGGCATCCGGCCGATTGGAAATCACGAGGGCGATTTCGGCGGGGTAGTCGGCGGCTTTGGCCGCCTCGATGAGCGCCACCATGTTGGACCCACGACCGGAAATGAGGACGGCGACGCGCTTGCGGATCATCGAGCGGCTTCGATCGAGGACGAAATCAGCGGCCCGGCTTATGGCGGAATCGCTCCCCGTGCAATGGCGGGGCCTGCCCGCGGCTTGGCAACCTGGCTTCGCCGGTCTATGGCCATGACCAGAGTGCCGGGGGCGCCGTTTGAGCATTCCCAATCTCATTACGCTTGCGCGCATCCTCTCCATTCCGATCATGGTGTGGGCGATCATGACGGGCTGGATGCTCGCCGCGTTTCTCCTGTTCCTGGCC
>Ga0187784_10003406_pt1 | contig 12840 bp, 11 predicted proteins | sample 1015_SJ02_MP15_2_FD_132964 | JGI IMG/M metagenome (GOLD analysis project Ga0187784, IMG submission 132964) | Tropical peat soil microbial communities from peatlands in Department of Meta, Colombia - 1015_SJ02_MP15_20_MG | ecosystem: Environmental > Terrestrial > Soil > Wetlands > Peat | place... | reverse complement strand
TGGCGGACGTGCGCGCCGCCGTGGCCCGGCGGCGCGCCGAAGAAGAAAACATCCAGCTCAAGCGCGCCCTGAAGCTGCGTTACAACTTTGAAAACATCGTGGGCAAAAGCGAGCCCATGCTGAAGATTTTCGATCTGGTGGCCCAGGTGGCGCCCAGCCGCTCGACCGTGCTGCTGCAGGGGGAAAGCGGAACCGGAAAAGAGCTGATCGCCAAAGCGATCCACCTGAACTCGGCGCGCAGGGACCATCCTTTTGTGCCGGTGAATACCGGGTCGATGCCGCCGGATTTGCTGGACTCAACCTTGTTCGGCCACGTCAAAGGCGCTTTCACCAGCGCGGTCGCTGCCAAGAAGGGCTTGTTCGAGGTGGCCGACAAAGGGACGCTATTCCTGGACGAAATCGGCACCATGAGCCTGGAAACGCAAAGCAAGATCCTGCGCGTGTTGCAGGACCGCAAGTTCATGCATCTGGGCGGGGTGCAGGAGCTTCAGGTGGACGTGCGCATCATCGCCGCGACCAATGTGGACCTGAAAGAGCAAGTCAAGGAAAGCAAGTTTCGCGAGGATTTATTTTATCGCCTCAACGTGATCATCATTGATCTGCCGCCGCTGCGGCAACGGAAAGAAGACATTCCGCTGCTGGTGAACTTCTTTTTGGCCAAGTTCGCGGAAGAAAACGACCGGCCGATCGCGCGGATCAGCGCCGAGGCCTTGCGGCCATTGCTGGCTTATTCCTGGCCAGGAAATGTGCGGGAGCTGGAAAATGCGATCGAGCGCGCGGTGGTGCTCTCGACCGGACCGGAAATCGGCCCCGAACTGCTGCCCGACTCAATCGCGGGGCGTGCCGCCGCATTCCCTTCCCTGGAAGCGCAGGCGGATGACTCGCTGTTCGATATGGTCGAGGATTGCGAACGGCACCTCATCACCCAGATGCTGGAAAAATGCAACTGGAACCAGACCGAAGCGGCGGAGAACTTCCGCGTGCCGCTTTCCACCCTCAATCAGAAGATCAAGCGGCTGAGCATCGAGATCAAAAAGAAGGGGCGGGAGTAGCGGAGCTCCCAGCGGGTGCCCCACGTCTCGCGGTTTTCGAGACGTGGGATCAAGCGTCGTTGATCCGCACTGGTCCGGTTCTCCGTAGGGGGGCTGGCCCAACCTTTCCAGTTTGGGAACTGGGGTTGCCCCACCCTTGTCGCTCCCGTTTTTGGAGCGACAGGGTGGGCATACAATGTAGAAGATGCCGCCCAAGCCCAAACGTTACCAGCACCAGCGCTGCCTGCATTTCATCACCTTCAGTTGTTACCGGCGGATGAGGCTGCTGGACACAGCGGCGGCTAGAGAGACCTTCGAGTACGAACTGGAGCGGGTGCGGCGCTGGTATGGGTGCTTCGTTAGCGGCTACGTGGTGATGCCCGAACATGTGCATTTGTTGATCAGCGAGCCCGAGCGAAAGGAACTCTCGGCGGTGATCCAGATGCTGAAACAGGTCACCTCAGGCAAATTGCGGCGGGCGGAGCTTCCCCGCTTTTGGCAGGCGCGGTATTACGATTTTCCGGTGTGGAGCGAGAAGAAGCGAATTGAGAAGCTGGGCTATATCCATCTTAACCCGGTGGAACGGGGATTAGTGGCGCGACCGGAAGATTGGGAGTGGAGCAGTTTTCGGCAGTGGGCTACGGGTTGCGAGGGCGGGGTCGAGGTCGAGCGTCAGTGGACAGCGCGGCGACGGGAACGCATGGGCATCGTGCCGGCCTTGGCGGTTGCCCACCCTCCCGCAAAAGACGCGGGAAGGGTGGGGCAACCCCGATGAAAGGAATGAGTCAGAAAGGATGGGCCAGCCTCCCTTTTCGGTAAGTGGGAGAAGAAGTGGCACGAGGACGGCGGGAAGGACATCAACAATCCGAAGATTGCCCTCGCCACCGTAGTCTCTCAAGGGACGCTGCTCTACGGGTCACCCCCTCCTAAGAAGGTCGTTCACGGCAAACCGGAGAAGGAAGGCGAACAGCAGCCGCCCTTTTGAGGGGACCAGAATCCAAGCGCGGGTGGGATGGGCAGCCATCTGCAACCTATAGGGTGTGAGCCTCGGCCGCAGGAAGAACGACAGTGGCCGCATATCACGAGAACTCCGTCTCTAACCATTTCCAAATAGATTTAGCGCCATGAACGCTGCGTGTCCCACGACAAGCAGCTAGGAAAGTTTTGCTTGACTTCCCGCCCCTATGTTAGATAATCTAGGTATCTGTACATTAGCTCTTTGATAATTTGTAACCGGGAAGGCACGACTTTCAGGAGGGGGCGGGAAGAGGTCTGGAATGCAGGCATTACCGTGGAAGAGCGACCTAAACCGGTTTAGCCGTGAGGGAATCGATCTCTAGCCCAGCCCTAAACGCTAAACGTGGCATAAGGACGATTATTCCCTTGACACAGTTCTGTGTTTAGGGGATAATAATGGTAGCTCAAGAGGCTACCATGAACCTGATAGAAATTCACGAAACCTTCAAAACTGATGATGACTGCTTGGAGTATCTTGCGAAACTGCGCTGGCCCGATGGCGTGCGGTGCGTAACCTGTGGCACGAAGGAAGTACGCCAGTACAGTTCTCTAACCAAGAAGCAACCGAGCCGGAAGATTTACCAATGCCAAGAGCCGACCTGCAAGCAACAGTTCACAGCCACGGCGGGCACGATCTTTCACGATACTCACATGCCCTTGACCAAATGGTTTTTGGCTCTCTCAATCATCGTGGATGCAAAAAAAGGTGTGGCTGCAAAGCAGCTACAGCGTCACCTGAAATGCAGCTACAAGGCTGCGTGGTATTTGGGCCATAGAATCCGCAAGGCAATGGAAGAAACTGATGGCTCGCTTCTAACTGGCACGGTTGAAATGGACGAAACTTATGTGGGCGGAAAAACCATACGCCGCAAAGATCGTGGCAACCGGAGATACGAGAACAAGGATGCTGTGTTTGGCATTATCCAGCGTGGCGGGCATCTCCGGCTTCGCTACTTAGGCAAAGGCAGCGCAACGGCGGCGAAGGTACGACCATTCATCCGAGAGAATGTGGCCCGTGATGTAGAGCGCGTTATTACTGACGAATCGACGATCTATCCTTACGCGTTCGACGGCTACTGTGCCAGCAAGCACGAGACGATCCGACACAAAGACAAGATTTACGTAACCGGCGTGGACACGCACACAAACACTGTGGAAAGCGCGTTTTCGCTGTTCAAGCGGGCAGTCATGGGAACGTATCACGTGCTCAGCATAAAGCATCTGCAACGTTATTTGCATGAGCGCGAGTACGTGTTCAATCGCAGGAAGGAAACAAACAGGTTCGAGGAAACGCTTGCGAGAATGGCCTGTGCGAAACCGATGCCGTTTACTACTTTGATTGCGGAGCCGTCTGAGGCGGTATGATCTTGCCCGCCTTTTTGCGGCGCTTGTCCCGCACAGTTCCAGTGGTAGTTGGCTTTGCCTGAAGCATCCGCTTCAAAAGGGCATCAAACTTGTCACGGTCCACTTGGGTCATTCTGTACCTCTGAGCGTATTTATATCAGAAATTTTCACTGGCCTCTTGCAGAATCGGAAACGGGCAGGGATAATGGTGGAGTAACGACTCGGCGTCGCTCAACGGAAAGGGCGCGTGAGTGGCTAGTGGGTCGCTTGGCTGTTACTCTTCGCTGGGTGCCAGCCTTGACCCACGCTCACGATATGCGGGTTCGACTCCCGCCGTTCGGGTCGCCTTGGTATTTCTGTGGCGGCTGACTAGTCGGTACTAGGAGCGGTCTTATAAACCGCAATTCCCTTGCCGGAATGGAGTTCGACTCTCCCAGCCGCCGCTTCAATTCTGAGATTGCTTTGGTCTCCTGTATCGGTCCCAAAGGACCGTTATCCTAGCGTCGTAGCTTTAGAGGGAAGGAATGCAAGGCAGGATGATTCAGGCGCGGCGAAACACTGGCGCACTTCTCCATACAACTCGTTCCGCCTTAATCAAGGTTGTTACAACTCTCGTCCGACCTTAAACGCCTTAAGTCCCGCAACGTCCTTCCGCAAAAAGACGAAGCTGATGCTTCACGCCTGCGAATAATCTGCAAGCCTGAAGCATTATTAGCTTGACATTTCTACTAGCACATTGTCAAGAAAGTGCTAATAACAATACAGCACCCTAGAATCCGCGCGGGTTTTATATTTTCGAGATTCCCTTGCTACTCTTAGCGGCATTTTCAAAGATCAAACCAAAAATCTGACTCCTGAGAGCCACAAAACCCACTATACTGTGTCAAGGGCACACCCGTCGGCATAAGTCCTTTAGATCTCGGATTTTACCTCTAAGTCCTTTAAGACCAAAGATTTGGGAGCGTGCTCCCAGCCCGTCCCTTTAGATTCAAAGATTTGGCCCGAAAAGGGGGGGGTACCCCCAAAACCAACCGGCGGCCAGGCCCTTGGCTCACCCGGTCGTGGTGCGGTCGCCGCCGGAGCGTTTACTCTGATACATCAACTCATCGGCTCGCCGAATCGCCGTGTCAGCCGAATCGCCACGGCCGAGTAGCGTGGCGCCGATGGAAGCCGTGACGGACACTCTAGACGCCCCGTGCCGCAGTGAAGATTGCGCAATCATAACCCGGCAGCGCTCGGCGAGATCACCCAGCGCAATGGCATTCACGCCCGTCATCAAAACCAGAAACTCCTCGCCACCCCAGCGGCCGACCTGGTCCATGGTGCGCACGGTGTGCCCCAGAGTTTCGGCGACCACTTTCAGTATGGCATCGCCGATCTCGTGACCGTGGGTGTCATTCACTTGCTTGAAGCGGTCCAGGTCAATCAGCAACAAGCCGTAGTCCCGGCCAAACTGCTCGTAGTCTTCCAAGGCCTGGGCGACCTTCAGTTGCAGGTACCGCCGATTGGAGAGCTGGGTGAGCGGATCGCGGAAGGCCAGGGTCTCCAGTTCACGCACTCGCTGGTCGGCCAGCACCGTGGCGGAGTTGTCGGTGAACACCTGCACCGCCCCTGTCACGGCGCCGGAGTTGTCCCGTGTAGGCAGAACTCGCACACTGACCGGCAGGCGATGCCCGCTCTTGTGCCGCACATGGAACTCCAGTTGTTTGGGTTGCCCGTCCTCCATGGCGCAGGAAAGTGGACAGCCGTCCGTGCAGGATTCCTTGCCAGTCGCATCCACATGCGCCAGGAAGTCGCAGAAGCAGCTTTTCCCGATCGCTTCGTGGGGGCTGTAGCCGGTCAGTCGTTCGGCGCCCCCATTCCAATATGTGATCTGGCGGTCTCGGTTTACGAAATAGACGCCATCATTGATGCAGTCCAGCAGCTTCTCTTGAAATGACGAGGAGAAGCGAATGCCCCACATACTCTCGCACGATTCGCCCGTACTTACTCCGTACAGGTATCCTTCGGCGTGTGCGGCCATTTGGGCGGCCACCAGGCCCACCGTCCGTTCATCGGTGCTGGGCCGGTACAAGCTAAGTTGGTGTTTGAGGGGCAGCTTTCGCGGCAGGCTGACGCAGCAACCGAAGCGGCTGACAGTAGTGGTGTGCGTTTTGTGGCAGAAATGCTCTCCCGCCAGGTCGATTCCCGAGACCTCCAGAGGAAAAATGATCGACACCCGTTCACTACGCCGGCGAGACGGGCCTTGTGTTTGGACATCCATATTTTGGTCCTCCCTCACATTTGAATAACGGTATGCGAATGTACAGGGCTAAGTCTAGGTAACGGTAACTGCCGTCCATTACCGAGGTAAGGTCACCCGTCTAAGATAAGGAAGGTTCCCCCTGCAGGACTTGTATAACCGTTCCCCGTTCTCTCTGGTATAGTTCGGGATAAGCCGGACGGTGAGGCGCCGGCCTCTGACAGGGATGGAATTTATTTCTCCAACGGAATTCGCCAAAGAGAAGATCCAGGCGGTGCAGGAGTTCTCGCTGCTGGCGGGACGGTCGATCTCCAACCTGTTTCGCACACCGCGCTATCTTGCCGACACCATCCAACAAGCCGACCTGATCGGCGTTGGATCGCTGCCGATTGTGGCCGGTGCGGGTTTTTCTATCGGCGCCGCGTTGGCGCTCAACAGCGCCAACACGCTGCAACGATTCGGCTCTCTGTCCTTGCTGGGCCAACTGGTTTCGTTGGGCATGGTGCGCGAACTGGGGCCGGTGCTGACCGGACTCATGGTGGCTGGAAGAAATGCCTCGGGCATGGCGAGCGAGCTTGGTTCGATGATGGTGACCGAGCAAATCGATGCCATGCGGGCTCTGGGCACAGATCCGCTGAAAAAGCTGGTGACTCCGCGATTAGTATCGACCGTGGTCATGCTTTTTTTTCTGACCATCCTGGCTGACTTGTTTGGGCTTCTCGGCGGCGCGGCATTTTCGGTCCTGGCGTTTGGGATCAACTGGCATCAATACTGGAGCAAGGCCCAGCAGGTCCTGGTGTTTCAGGACGTCCTCATGGGGCTGACCAAGCCGGTGCTGTTCGGTTTCATCATCGCTGCCGTGGGCTGCTACTACGGCATGAGCGCGCGCGGCGGGACTCAGGGGGTGGGCCGGGCGACGACTCAGTCGGTGGTCGTATCGTCCCTGCTGATCATCGTAGTGGACTTGTTTGCCACGCGGCTGCTCATGACGCTGTTCGCCTACCACTAAAGATGACCGCGCCTCCCATTGCAGCCCCAGAGTCCATCCCTGACGCGAGGCGTCCCCCCGGCCCTGCGCTCGTGTTCGAAAACGTTTCCATCGCTTTCGAAGGCAGAGACGTGCTCGACGGAATTTCGTTTCAACTGCCCCACGGCGAAACCAAGGCAATTTTTGGCGTGGCGGGTTCGGGAAAGAGCACCATCCTCAAGCTGGCGCTGGGGCTGATTAAGCCCGACGATGGCCGCATCTGGGTCTTGGGCAGCGAGGTCACGGCCATGACGGAAGAGGACTTGTTCGCCCTGCGCCGCCGCATCGGGATGGTGTTTCAGGAAAGCGCGCTGTTTGACTCGCTGACGGTGCGCGAAAACGTGGCCTTCCGGTTGCTGGAGGAGGGGGACGTAACGGAAGAAGAGGTGGAAGAGCCAGTGCGCGAGGTGCTGAGCTTTGTGGAATTGGAACCCACCATCGACCTGTTTCCTTCAGAGTTGTCCGGCGGGATGCGGCGTCGCGTAGCCATTGCACGCGCGATCATCGCCCACCCGGAGGTTCTTCTCTATGATTCGCCGACCGGGGGGCTGGATCCGGTCACCTCGACGACGATTATTGAGTTGATCGTCAAGCAGCGCGACGTGTCGAAGACCAGCGCTTTGATGGTCACGCACCGCTTGCAGGATGCGTTCATGATGGCCACGCACTACTTCGACATCAAAACAGGCGCTCTGAAGGAACTGCCGCCGGGACAGCGTGGGGAAGTCCCCATGTCGTTTCTGATTCTGCGCGATGGCAAGATCATTTTCGATGGTGACCTGCGCGAGCTGGCCAACTGCGCCGACCCGTACATTCGCGAGTATATTTCCTGATTGAGTAATCGGGAAATTTGGCGATTGGGAAATTGAGAACGAGGCACCTTCACAATTAATGCAAGCTTCCCAGATTTGTCATCCCGACCAAGCCGTTGGATCGGCTCTGCCGATCCAACGGCGCGTGGAGAGCCCGCCCTGAGCGACCGCGAGGAGCTGGCGACGAGCGGGAGTCGAACGGGGACCGGCTGTTCTGAAACCCCGCACCAATCCCTAAACCGCCTTGCTTTTACGCGCTTTCGCTCGAGTACCCGCCGCTTTCCGGTTCAATTTGGTCTGATTGTAATCAACGGCGGCGCGGACGAGATTTTTCAGCGCACGCTCATTCACCTTATCGCCCTCGAACAAATCGATCGCGCGCCACTGGTTGCCTCCGAGGCCGGCGTTGAAGAGTTTGTCAGGATCGGGCAGGCTCGCCCCGTGGGCAAAGGTCAGCTTCACCTTGTCTTTGTGGGCGTTGCTGACCGCGATGATTCCGTCGCGCGACCACACCGGGCTTCCCATCCACTTCCATTCCTCGATGATCTCCCGGTCGGCCTCAAGGATGCTCTTTCGGACGCCGGCCAGCGTCTTGCCACGCCAGTCTGTGAGTTTCGCGATCAGCTGGTCAATGCGTTCCGATGGATTCATTGGATCATTATGCCTGGAATTTCGTGCGTCGTTTTTCGACGGGTGGCCCACCGTTTTCGCGCTTGTTGCCAAAGGGTGGGCCTCTTTGCTGGGCTTCGACATTCTAACTGCCCCGGCCTTCGCAAGAACCCGCGAAAGGCCGGGCCGCCCGCCAACCTCCGGATAACTCAGTCAGGAATCCTTCCACTTACCCACACAACGAACACCGCGTTGTGTGGGCCATCCACTGCGGGCGCCAATGACACTCCCCGCCAGATCCCTCGCCCCGCTGGAGAAAGCGCGGGGCTTCGGGATGACGCTTTGTGGCCGGGAGGGGCTATTGACGCCAAATAGTCAAATTACCCGATTTCTCAATTCCACAATTGCTCAATCGAATCAGCTGGCTTTGGCCAGTTGCATCTTTCGGAACATTGCCAGACGCTCTTGCGTCTGCTTCACCCGCTCCATCCCGCCTTCGGAGCTGGTGATCAGTTTCTCGACGTTGCCGAATATAGCCGGGTTGTTCAGTTTCTCGCGCAGCTCCGTCAAGAACGGCTGGACCTTGCTATAAATCAGGAACATCTCGCCTGAGAAACTGGGCTCGAGAAACATCTCCTTGTTCAACGTGCCGTGGTGGACCAGGGAAGCCGCCAACTCCCAGTAGCCCCCGACCTGGCGCAGCCAGGCGTTTTCCTGAGTGCCCAGGGCGGTAGCAATCTTCATGAAATCTTCTACGGACTCCGGATTGAAGCTCACCACCCACCAGTTGCGGGCCTTGCGCATCTCGGCTTCGCGCCGCAGGTCGTAGAGTTTGAGGATCAGGTCGGCGTCAGTGATGGTTGCTTTCTTTGGCATTGCAGATTTCTCCTGTTCGGGGTTGAGTGTAACTGATTCGGTTCATCGTCGAACCGACTTGTACTGATGATACACGCGCAGGCAGGACTCAAAATATCCCACGGCCAGCATGATCAGGAACTGACTGGCACGGCAGCTTCCACTGGCGCAGGCCGCTCGTAGTCACATTCCTTGTTCGGACAGGCGATCACCGGGCCGGCTTTCAGAGTCTTTTCCACCAGATATTCGCTACCGCAACTTGGGCATTTTTCCGCGATCGGCCGATTGGCGGAGGTGAACCTGCATTTGGGATAATTGGCGCAGCCAAAGAAGGTGTTGCCCTTGCGAGCCTTCTTTTCCACCAGGTCGCCCTCTTTGCACAGCGGGCACTTCACCCCGATGAAATTCTGCTTTACGTACTTGCATTCCGGATATCCGCTGCAAGAGGTGAACTCGCCGAAGCGGCCGTGGCGAATCATGAGATTGCGTCCGCACTTCGGGCAGAGCTCATCGAGCGGAATGTCCGGCACCCTCTTGCCCTGGTCCAGACGCCTGGTGGTTTTGCAATCCGGATAGCCGGTGCAGGCCATGAATTGGCCGAAGCGCCCGCGCTTGAGCACCATCAACCGGCCGCAGTTTTCGCAGTATTCCTCTTGAGAAGTCTCCTGCAGGTCGGCGGTGTCGAGGTCTGGCAGGTTAATGGGATTTTCCTTGGTAAAGGTGCAGGAGTTCGGGTCGTCTTTGTCGTAGGCGCTGCAAGCGTAGAAGGAGCCGTGCTTGCCCCACTTGATCACCAGCGGAGAGCCACAGCGCTCGCACTTCTCGCCGGTGGGCTTTTCCATCCGCTTGATGTTTTCCATGTGCTTCTGGGCGTACTTCAGGTCTTTCTCGAATTTCTTGTAGAACTCATCCAGAGCGTCGGTCCACTTCTGCTTGCCTTCTTCGATTTCGTCCAGTTCTTCTTCCAGGCGGGCGGTGTATTGGAAATCGAAAATGTCGGCGAAATTTTCCACCAGCAGATCGGTCACCACCAAGCCGATTTCCGTGGGAACAAACTTGCCGCCAAGTTTCTGCGCGTACTGGCGCTCCTGAATCGTGGTCAAGATCGTGGCGTAGGTCGAGGGCCGGCCAATGCCGCGCTCTTCAAGCTCTTTCACGAGCGAAGCTTCGTTATAGCGCGGCGGAGGTTCGGTGAAGTGTTGCTCCGGCTTGAGCGCCTTCAGCGTCAAGTTCTGTCCGGCCTCGAGCGCCGGCAGCTTGTGCTTGAGTTCTTCGTCCTCCTCGTCTTTTCCTTCCTTCGATTCCTCGTACACTTTGAGGAAGCCATCAAACTTCAGCACGGAACCGGTGACCCGGAACCAGAAACTGTCGGCGCCCGATTTGGCATCGATATCGACTGTGGTCTGGTCAAACACCGCCGGCATGATCTGCGAGGCGACAAAGCGCTGCCAGATCAGCTTGTACACCTTGAATTCATCTTCCTTCAGGAATGGCTTAAGCTGCTCGGGATGGCGCAGAACCGAAGTAGGCCGGATGGCTTCATGCGCCGCTTGCGCCTCTTTCTTCTCCTTGAAGGTGTTGGGCGATTCGGGAAGGTAGGGCTCGCCGTATTCGCTCTTGATGTATTCGCGCACCTCCGTGATAGCGTCGTTGGAAACGCGCGTGGAGTCGGTTCGCATGTAGGTAATCAAGCCGACCAGGCCTTCATCACCCAGTTCCACGCCTTCGTACAAGCGCTGGGCAATCATCATGGTGCGCTTCACGCTGAAGCGAAGCCTGCGTGAGGCGTCCTGTTGCAGCTTGGAAGTGGTGAACGGCGGAGTCGGATACCGGCGGCGCTCCTTGCGATCTACGCTGCGCACCGTCCAATCGGCTCTTTCCAGCGCGGCGCGAATTTTCTCGGCTTCTTCCCCGTTGGGAATCTCGATTTTCTCCTCGCCCTTCCCCAAGAGGCGCGCATCGAATGCGGGAGGCCTGGCGGCTGCCAGGTGTACGTCGATCGTCCAGTACTCTCTCTTTTCAAAAGCTTTGATTTCGCGCTCGCGGTCGACAATAAGGCGCAGGGCTACAGTCTGGACCCGGCCGGCTGATAAGCCGCGGCGCACCTTGTCCCATAGCAGCGGCGAAACTTGGTAGCCGACCAGGCGATCCAGAACGCGGCGGGTCTGTTGCGCGTCCACCAGGTGACGGTCGATGTCGCGGGGATGTTCGAACGCGGCTCTCACCGCGCGTTGAGTGATTTCGTTAAATGTGACGCGGCGAATGCGTCCTGGCTCGTGGGCTTTTTTCTTCTTTTTTCGCTTCGAGCCGTCGCCCAGTTCCTCGGCCAGATGGGCAGCGATGGCCTCGCCTTCACGATCCGGGTCAGGCGCCAGATAAACGGTTTCTGCTGACTGCGCCAGCTTTTTCAGCTTGGCCAGAACTTTCTCTTTGCCGGGAATTACGATGTAGTCGGTCTCGAAATCCTTGTTGATGTCCACCCCTAAGACGTTCTTGGGCAGATCCTTCACGTGGCCGAGGGAAGCCTCGACCGCAAAACCCGTGCCCAGATACTTCTGGATGGTCTTCGCCTTGGCAGGCGACTCGACAATGACTAATCCTTTTGGCAATGTGACCTCAGGGGAAAGTTTTCTGTTCGAAGCTAGCACGAATGTGCTGGCGATAACAAGTTGGCGGGGCCCGCTTTCAGCTGTCAGCTCTCAGCTTGCCGATCAGGCAAGCGAGCATTCGCTTTACCTCCGTGCCTTTATCAAGAGCCGGTCGTAGTCCGCCGCTTTCAATAGCTCAAGATCGTGCGCGAGTAGCAGATGATACTCGACCTCGCTGGCCGATCCCATCGCCATGTACAGAAAGCGCCCGAACTCGGGATCGCTTTTTCGGCATGCGCCTTCCGCGATGTTCGTGCCAATGGAAACGCATGCCCTGCACATTTGGCTGGTCAGGCCGAACAGCTCATCGTGCGGGAAACGTTTAGTGATCTGGTAAACATGCAGCGTCAGTTCATGAGCCTTTTCCCAGACCTTCAGATTCGCAAAGTTTTGCATGTTGTACTCGCCTTCTATTAGCTGACAGCCGATGGCTGACAGCTTCAAAAGCTCTTCACAAAATTCTTTCCCGGCAACTGCTTGACCCGGCCTTCCAGCTCCAGCTCGAACAGGGCGGCGAAGATTTCCGATGAGGAGAGCTCTGGCTCCAGGCGTTCGATCAGTTCATCAATGTGCGTGGATTCGTCGGCTTTGAGCAGGGCGAGTATCTTTTTTTCGTGAGGCGCCAGTTCTTTTTCGCCAAATAGAGATGCGGTTTGCGTGGCGTGGGATTCATCGCCGCCTTGAGGAGTGAGCTTAAGTCGCACATCTGGCGGGAGTTCCTCCCAAATGTCCTCCCAGGTGGCGACCAGCTTGGCGCCCTGCTTGATGAGTGTGTTCGGCCCCCAGGAATTCTTGTTGGTGACGTTGCCGGGGACGGCAAAAACTTCGCGGTTCTGCTCCAGAGCACAGCGGGCGGTAATTCTTGTGCCGCTGTATTCCGCAGCCTCGACCACCAAGACGCCTAGCGAAATTCCGCTGATGATGCGGTTGCGAATGGGAAAATTCTGCGGCGCGGCAAACGTTCCCAGAGGAAACTCAGAGATGACTGCGCCTCCGAGCGCGAGTATCTGGTCGAGCAGGCGGCGATTTTCTTTCGGATAGATCACATCCACACCGGTTCCGAATACCGCGACCGTCTTGCCTTTTGCCGCGATCGCTCCCCGGTGCGCGGCTGCGTCCACGCCGCGCGCCATGCCGCTGAAAATCACCAGCCCGCGCAGCGCCAAATCGGCTGACAGCCGCTCCGCCATGCCTGTGCCATAAGGCGTGGGATGGCGTGTGCCCACCACAGCGACTCCCGGCTGGCCGATCACTT
>Ga0187784_10003404_pt1 | contig 12841 bp, 14 predicted proteins | sample 1015_SJ02_MP15_2_FD_132964 | JGI IMG/M metagenome (GOLD analysis project Ga0187784, IMG submission 132964) | Tropical peat soil microbial communities from peatlands in Department of Meta, Colombia - 1015_SJ02_MP15_20_MG | ecosystem: Environmental > Terrestrial > Soil > Wetlands > Peat | place... | reverse complement strand
TGTATGGGGACCTACACCGCCCAGGTGGCCGATATATCGGTTGATAAAAAGAACGGCGACATTAAGGTCCATCGGATAGTTTTCGCAGTGGATTGCGGACCGGTGGTCAATCCGGGGCCTCTCGTGGAACAAATTCAAGGCGGCGTCATTCTTGGCCTCAGTACGACGCTCAAGGAGCAAGTTCATTTTGCCAATGGCGGTGTAAAATCGGCCAACTTCGATGACTATGGCGTCATCAGGATGAGTGAAGTACCTGAGATAGAGGTCCACGTGGTAAAGAGCACAGAAAAGATGGGCGGTATCGCGGAATTGGGTGTTCCCACAACAGCGCCTGCCGTGGCCAATGCGTTTTTCAAGGCGACGGGGGTAAGGATAAGGCGTCTTCCGCTTAATCCCGCTACCGTTTTGGATGCCCTGGCGAAACTGTAGCGAACGGCGGCCGACTGGAAAACAGAAGACTGATGATGGATGACAGAAGTACAATAGGATGTGCTTTTCCTTCCTCTGCTTTCCGTCATCCGTCTTCTGGGGCGCCGGAACATCCTGTTTTTTCTCATCGAGTTGTAAGTGTTTTTCGGTTGTCTGCGAATTCATCCCGGAGAATGAGGGGGAGCGCATCATTCAGCCCCACTGGACGGGGGCAAAACTCATTTTGCTTCGCACAAATCAATCCGTATATCTGCGCCTTGGCCAAGACATTGTGATTGTCTCACACTTTCCCAGTCATAAAATTGATGCCCTGTCTTCTAGCCGGTACATATAACCGCAATAAGGAGGTACGCCGAACAGGGTGAAGCACAGCTCTTTATCTTTCATAAATAATTCCACCGCTCTCCTTACATCGGGATAGCAGTCATGTCCCAGGAAAATTCCACCCGACTTGAGTTTGGGATACCAGGCGGTCAGGTCCGCATAACAGCCTTCGAAGGTATGATCCCCATCAATAAATATCAGATCCAGACAACGATCCTCAAAAGCTTGCGCAGCAGCAACGCTGTCGCTTCTTATCGGTACGATAAAGGCTCGCAAGCCGGAATCATGGATATTTTTCATAAAAATGTCAAAAAGCCGACCATCTTTGACTGCCTCTATGGACTGATGCTCAATCGATCCGTGCCAATGATCAATGCAGTATATCTTTGCCCCATAATTCCCGAGCAGATACAAAGTTCTAGCCATTAGCAGACCGGACAATCCGAGAAAACTGCCGACTTCCGCTATTTTCGCGCCCAAAGGCATGAGTGAGATGAAGTGCTGCAGAAGCTGCACATCCCCCGACTGCAAAAAACCTTGGGTACCATTAATCTCAATCAGTCCGCTTATGGGATCGACCATCTTGAGGGTAGGCTGACTGCCAAGCCATCTTTCGCCACGATCCTCCATAATTACTCCTTGCGTCTTAGTGGGACGTGAGTCACAAGCACAACCTATGCCATAGACATGAGGTAGGGCAGCCTTGCAAAGGGCTTGTCCGTAAACGAGTCTCTTAGGGACCGCGCCCCGCGCGGCGCGGGCTGATTTGGTTTCGAGGATTAAGCAAATCGCGGGCGAAGCAAGGATACGTTGAGAATTTGGCAATTAACGAACGGCCGAAGCAGGTTCATCGGGCGGAGGCTTACCTCCAATATCTGTACGCGAAGCCACCCGGCCCCGATAATCTGCTCTGTTCTATTGATACACACTGATCTGCAGATAGAGGTATTGCAGCCCGAGTCCCGAACCTGAAATTGATTATCACTTCTCCAACTCAAGTCGAAAAACCGACGCAAACGTTCCATTTCGTGCCAAATCATGCAATTACCTCTGCGCTAAAAGAACACTCATCATTCCGGCAGAATCCCGCAGCGTTCCCGAAGCCTCTGTGAGAGTGCCTTGACCGTTTCAAAGGCGCTTTCCACCGTGACTTCGCCATCCGGATTTACCAGGCAGCAGGTTGCAGGGGAAAGCATGGAGCGAGAAATAAGCAATTGCCGGTCGATTCCACTTTGCTCCAGTCTCTTCCAATAATCCAACAGACGCTCTACCAGGGAATTTATGTTTTCTTTTTCAAATGGCTCAAAATTGGTAGGAACAATCCCCCAGATCAGGTGTCCGCCTCTATCTAGAAATCGCCGAATCGACTTGGCGTAGGAAACGAAAATCTCTCCGTTCGAGTAAACGTCCAGTGAAAGCACATCGAGGTCCAGTCCCAATAGGAAATCCCAGTCAGGGTTTCCGCACAGGTGTATTCCGCGTGGCCGTTCGACCATTGCGAAGAAAGTTTCCATGTCTTGCCTGGCGGTGATGCCGTCGTAACCGGACATCGCGCTGAATATATATTGTAGCCCAGGTTCATCCACGAACATGAAGGCATTTCGATTTAAAGCTTTTAGCCGGTTAAGCTGAGTGTTCATGCGTCTAGCCATAAACTCCAACATGAATGACCGAACCGTATCGTTGAACAATATGGGCCTGTTATCCTGGTCAAGCACATTCAATCCAAAGCTGATTGGGCCTTCGAGTTGCCCGCGTATTGCAGGTCTGGAGGTTAAGTCCATTTTCAGGAAGCGATGGTACACACTGGAATAGGTTTCGCTGATATCGAAAAATTCCGGCTCTTCAAAATGAGCCAGAGTCTGCTCAAGTTCGGCTATGAACTCGTCCATGGAAAAGTTAAGCGTCCGTTTTTCAATGTCCGCAAGGATGCCTGGGAAGTGTTCCGCTGCCTGGACGTACATATCTTCATAATAGCTGAGTAATGGAAGCTGGGGCCAGAAAGGGACATCCAGCGACAGGGCCGCTCGAAGAGCGCGGTCCACATCTCTGTGAGGCATAACCGCCATCGCGGTAGTAAGTAGATTGCCGGGAAAGCTCATTGATGTTCCTTTCGTTTCGAGTTGCCAAACATTCCCCGTGCTCTAGCATACGACTGTTTTCCCGCGAAGCACGTGACTGCATCCTGATAAGAAGATTACCGGCTTGCGCGGAGGAGTAAAAAAAGCGTTCGAGGCTCCCGCGAGACCCGAATACTGACACGGGCGAAGCTCGCCCCGGCACCTGATCCGGGGCGGATAGGGGCACTTTTCGGATGGAAACTCAACTTGGCTTTGCTCGCAGGTATTGCTTTGGCCATGGAAAGTCCACGTGAAGGGCTTGGGCCGCATGAAGGGGCCAATACGGCTGCCTCAACAGCTCTCTGGCCAGAGATACCACATCGGCCTGACCTGTGGCGACAATTTGTTCAGCCTGCTCCGGGTCAGTGATAAAACCTACAGCTCCCGTTGCGATCCCTGCATTTTGCCGTATAGCCGCCGCGAAAGGAACCTGGTACCCTGGACCGGCGGGTATCGTTGCATGTGGTACCAGCGCACCGCTTGAACAGTCGATTAGATCCACTCCAACTTCTTTCAGTCGCAGGCAAAACTCGATTGACTGCTCTAAATTCCATCCACCATCGACCCAATCGGTGCAGGAAATGCGCACGAAGACGGGCCGACTGTCAGGCCAGACCTGGCGAATTCCTGTTGCCACCTTTAAAGGGAACCTGATCCGGTTTTCGAAATCGTCGCCAAATTCATCGGTTCTCCGATTTGAGAGGGGAGAAAGAAACTCATGAAGAAGGTACCCATGGGCCATGTGGATTTCAACCACCTCAAAACCAGCCTCAAGGCCGAATCGAGCAGATGTGATGAACTGCAACAACGTGTCCGCAACGCTTTGTGAGTCCATCTCCAAAGGAACCGGGTGGCCATCGTCAAAAGCGATGGGGCTTGGTGCTATCGGTTTCCATCCTCCCTCATTTCCTTTGAGTGGGGCACCTCCTCGCCAGGGTGCATCAGTCGATGCTTTTCTTCCGGCGTGCGCGAGCTGAATCCCTGGGATTGCTCCCTGGTCTTTGATAAATTCAGCTATAGGGCGAAATGCCTGTGCATGCTCGGGCAGCCACATGCCCGAGTCCGATGGAGAGATACGCCCTTCGGGTGAAACTGCCGTAGCTTCAACCATTACAAGCCCTGCCCCGCCCACTGCGCGGCTGCCCAGGTGAACAAGATGCCAATCGGTAGGCGTACCGTTCCGGCTAGAATATTGACACATCGGAGACACAAAAATTCGGTTTCGAAATACTGTGTCCCTCAAACGAAGCTGTGAAAAAAGCGAGCTCATGATTCGTGTACCCTTAAACAAAATGGAGGTCGAAAGCAGCTCTGTGGCTCATGGCCGGTAAAAAACCTAACCCTTCACCAGCGGAGAGGTAAGATACCATTGCAGGGACCGCATTGGCCTTAACATGAATGGCGATGCCCTTGCTATCGAAGGATCAGTTCGCTGTAAAGTGCCGTTCGTAGAGTGCCAAATGCTCTTTGAGCATCTCGGGGATAGGCAGGCCATAAGGACAGCGACTCACGCATTCTCCGCACTCGGTGCAATTCCTCACCGACTCCATTGCCTTGGTCGCAAACCCTGCGGCCTTGACGGCCGACATCCGGCTGGCAATTATCGGGTAGTTCATCGCCTGCGTGATTATAACCCCTTGTTCACAGGGCTGGCAGTACTCACACCGGCGGCAAAACCTCTGCCCCAGCTCTGTCCGGTACCTTTCCATGGCGGCCAGGTCTTCATGGAATACCTTATTTTCAGTCTTGTAAATGGCTGCAATCTCATCGACCTGCCCGACCTCATCGAACCCGGGCAACGGGATCACGTCAGGATACTGGCGAAGGAACTTGAAGCACAGTTCCGCATTACCCAGTGCACCTCCACCGAAAGGCTTCATGGCCAAAATGCCCATTTCCTCCTGCCTGGCAACCGAGTGGAGCTCTTGGACTGGTTTGGATTCTATGAAGTTAAAAGGGAATTGGATGGTGCTGAAAAGCCCGGTCTTGATTAGCTTGGCGGCCATCTCGATACTGTGGGAGGTTACACCGATATGCCTGATCTTGCCGGCCTCCCTTGCCCGCACGACTGCCTCCAGTGCCCCGTGCGGCCCGATTACCGCCTGGTAATCAGACTCAAGTGCCAATTGGTGTATCTGAAAGAGATCGATGTAATCGGTGCGCAGACGCCGCAGGCTAAGATCGATGTCCGCCTCGGCTTCTGTCCGGTTGCGCCTCAACGTTTTAGTGGCAAGAACCAGCCGGCTTCTGATGCCGTCAAAGGCCTGCCCCATTTTCTCCTCGCTGTCGAGATACGCGTTGGCCGTGTCGAATAGGCTTATCCCTACGTCAAAAGCCCGCCTGAGAACCGTCACCGCCTCGGCAGCGGACAGGCGGATGATAGGAATGCATCCAAAGCCCACTTCTGAAACTTCGAGCCCTGTTTTTCCGAGCATGACTTTTCGCATTTCCATCCATTTCCCTTAATTGTTGGAAGGCTTACCCGGAGGTAACCGGAATCCTTGGACACCGGCCGTCGATATATTCTTCTCGCCAATTCTATGCTGATGGTACAGGACTCGTCAACCTGTTGCCGCTTCCAAAATCAGTCATTCGGATGAGTAGTCTTGGAGCCGTCCTTGAGAAGACTCCTCCTCCAGCACCTCGTCTATGTTCAGGGGATTGAGAGGCTTGCAGATGATCTCGTGAACCCGAAGCCTCTTGAGGTGCTGAGAAGAGGCTGCCTGCATCACAAGCGCCGTATCCGCACCTCTCACGGTACCGGCCATGGCGATCAGTTTCTCCCCGGGCACGGAGTAACCTCCGTCGGTTGCCATAAGAACCATTTCAAAGCAAACCTTGACTCCCTGGCTGAAGCAGCGGAGCAAGTTCGCCATAAGAATCAGCGCGCTGGATTCGTACAAATTGCCAGTGTGAAACAGCATAGTGCCGAAATGAACTTCATGGCCTAAGTCTCTCAGGGACCTTACAAGTTCGTGTGGGAACGGATTCACTTTCCTTCGAAAATCAAACTGATGAGGTACTACTACGAGTCTTACGCCCGCGTCCTTGAAGAAATCCATGGCTTTTCTCGCTGTGGCGCCGGTTGTTGAAGCTATTACCAGTTTCCTTATCCCTGTTGTCTTCAATTTCTCCTGAACAAGATTGAAGGTTAAATCAGTGTTTTCCGATCTCCTCTCCCCGAAATATACAATCTTGCTCTCCATACTTCACCTCCTCAGTATCGGATAAAGCGGCTCATCCACCCAAAGCGTGGTCCTGACACTGCACGCATGGACGCTACGCTCATAATACCGGATTGACTTATTTTCATTAGGAGTGCATTTAAAGAGGAATTCAAAATCACCTGGAATTATGTCGCAGGAGGGACAAGAGCTAGGGTATGCATTACGGTAAATTCTTCCCCAGCAAGACGGCGATCGAATCGGCATTATTTCGAGAACAAGCCCGCAGAACGCAACGGGTATTGCGCCCCACACCAGCTTCCCGACACGTTCTTTCAGAAGAGACCGAAAGACCAGGACCACAAACACCGGTCCAGTCGAGGCAAGCATCACAGCGTCTCCGAGCGGAATCTTTGTGAAGCCCAAACGCAAAAATAGAAGGGGCGGAGAGCCTATCCGCTACGCTTCGCGTCCACATCAGTTTCTTATTCGTAACGGAGCAGGGGCGTCGCGGATTCTCGTCATGACGTATGCGAACATCGCACCGATACCGAATCGCGAAAACGCCGCTTCCTGCCAAGACTCATCCGCGTGCCTAGTCTCGTGAACACGCTCATAACCGAAAGGAGTTCCTGTGCAATCAGCATCCAAAGGATTCCGCGAAGGGCCGGGCTGGCAAGAATACAGAAACGTTGAGTCGGATCAAAAGCCATCAAAACTCTTGATTTCATACCGGAAATGAAGATTAGGCTCTTGGGCCTGTGTCAAGCTCCCCTGCTTCGAATTTATCCTCTATGTACACGCATTACACTGGACAATCACGGCACCGGTTAGTCAATCGCTCCTTGGGAGCAGCAAGAGATGGATACTTCACCATATGCTAAGATAAATAGTGCATGGTTGTGCCGGAGAGAATCCCGTAATTCCTGCGGGAAACCAGGTTTAAGTTCGGTTTCAGTGAGTATACGCTACGCCCAATAGACCCGCTATTGAAATAACTCCCCTGAAAATCGTTCCACCCTATACTCGCTGCCAATTCATGGTTATCCTCCAGCCAAAGCAGCCATTATACAGGGGGAAAATCATGGCGGACACCCGGCAATATTTTCTGAATCACGTTCTAACCTGGCCTGTGGCAGTTGAGCTTGCTGTCGGCGGGGTCGCCATCCTGCTGGCTCATAAGGCTGCCGTGGCCTTCTATTTGTGGTTTGAGCGCCGCATGGCACTGTCCGGTTTGGGCGAAGAATCTTCCGACCTGCTGAAAGTCAAAACTTTTCTCAAAGTCATCCGGCCATTGCTAATCGTTCTCTTACTTGGAATCGCTTTTCGTCTCGCGTCCCATTTCAACTGGCCTGCGGATGCCCTGGAAGTCCTCTTTGTGCTGGCATTCGGCCTCTTTCTCACTCGATTTCTCGCCACCCCGCTCAAGAATCGTTATTGGGCAGGAGTCCTAACCGCTATAATCTGGATTTGGGTCATACTGCTTATCTTCCATTTCGCGGAAATCGGCCAGAATTTTCTGAACAGTATCGATTTATCGGTTGGCAGCGTGCACGTTTCGATGCTGACTTTGGGCAGGGCTTTTTTCTTCTCGATGGTTCTCTACTGGCTTTCAAATAATCTGGCGGCGTCGAGCATCTTATACCAAATGAACATCTGATCGCTGAAGAGATAATCAATTGGTCTTACAGCAACAATCTGGTCAGATTGCAAGTCCCGCTAGGAGTATCTTACGACTCCGATTTGCAGGCAGCCATGAAGTTAATGCTGGAAGCCGCTGCGGACACCATCAGGGTATTGTCCGAACCCAAACCCTCCTGCCTGCTCACAGGCTTTGGCGACAATGCCATCAATCTTGAATTGCGGGTCTGGATCAACGATCCGCAAAATGGCCTAGGGGTTGTCAGGAGTGAACTTCTCATGGGAGTGTGGTGGCGATTCAAGGAAAACGGCATTGAGATGCCCTATCCTCAAAGGGTTTTGCACCATAAATCTATCCCGGAGGTTCAGATTCGGTACGAACCCAAGAGCTTAAAACTCTGCTCAACACCATCATTCATAAAAAGCGTAGCGGCAATCCTTCGGAGCCTCATTGTTTCTTATTCGTAACGGGGAGCAACGGCGCCGCGCATTCTTGCCATGACGTAAGGCACCGATGTGCCCGAGGGAGTCTTCTCATTTTTTCCCGAGCAGTATCCACACGTTGTCGGTCGAGTTTAAGGAAAGCTGTACGGTGCGACAGCCAGTGGGGGTATAATACTAATCGGGGGCCATCACTCACCCATCGTTGGAAGAGAGTATCCCCCTACCCCCCGCACTCCTGACACCCCAGGGCCTCACGAATTAGAGGTCCGCGCAATTCCCGCTGGACATTAATGTTTCCATGGTAATCCCGACCGGAACGATATTAAGGATATTTTTCAGCCGCAGTCTCCACGAGCGCCGGACCCTATTGGCCGATAGGAGATTGCGGGAAAATTTGGAAAAATCCCTGGCCCGGCCATTGAGGCACTCACTGGCGGGCCCGCAGCATCCCTTAACGGAGCAGATTCCCGGCGATGACCATTCTCATGACTTCCGACGTTCCCTCGTAAATTTCGGTTATCTTGGCATCCCTGTAGAGGCGCTCGACCTTGGTCCCCTTTATGTAGCCGATGCCGCCGTGGATTTGCACCGCCCGGTCTGTCTGGCGGGAAGCGGTCTCGGAGCTGAACAGCTTGGCCATGGCCGCCTCTTTGCTAAAAGGCTTCCCCTGGTCGTAACACCACGCGGCGTGATAGGTAAGGAAGCGGGATGCCTCGACTTCGGTGGCCATGTTGGCCATCATCCACTGGATTGCCTGGAAGGCTCCGATCGGCTTTCCGAACTGTACTCTCTCCTTCGAATACCGGATCGATTCATCGAGCGCAGCCTGCGAGATGCCCAGTGCCTGCGCTGCGATTCCAATCCGTCCGCAGTCCAAGGCCATCATTGCAATTCTGAATCCAGCGCCCTCCTCGCCAAGCAGGTTTTCCTTTGGAATCCGGCAATCCTGGAGAAAGACTTCGGCGGTAAGAGACCCCCGGATTCCCATCTTGTTCAGATGCCTGCCTATATTCAGTCCCGGAGTACCCGCAGGGACGATAAAAGCGCTGATTCCTCTGGTTCCTTTTGATTTGTCGGTCATGGCGAAAACAAGGATTACCCCTGCAACCGGCGCGTTTGATATGAATATCTTGCTCCCGTTTAGAACCCACTGGTTTCCGTCCAGCACGGCGGTGGTGGTTGCAGCGGCCGCATCGGTTCCGGCCCCAGGTTCCGTGAGAGCGAACGAGCCCAGAATTTCGCCTTTGCACAAGGGCACCAGGTATTTCCGCTTCTGCTCCTCAGTCCCGAATTTATAGAGCGGATAGCACGTCACAGAGGTGTGGACTTCCACAATAAATCCGGTGGTTGCGCAAGCCCGTGAAAGCTCTTCTATCACTATGGCGTAGCTCAGATAGTCGCCTCCGCCGCCCCCGTATTCCACCGGAAAAGGAATTCCGAGCCACTCCTGCTCCGCCAACTTTTTGATGGTTTCGGCCGGGAACCTGGCTTCCTGGTCTGTCTGGTCCGCAATGGGTGACACGTATTTGTCACAGAACTCCTTGACGCTGTGGCGGATTAACTGGTGCTCTTCGGACAATTGAAAATTCATAACCGCTTCTCCTCAAGACCTTTTAGAGGCAAAAAATTTGCAGCTACTTCCCATCTCCGGCGCACCGACTTGAGAGAATTCAAACTCCATCGTCTTATTTGTCCAGTTCGCGCCGAACGGCACGAAGCCGAATGGCGCCGCGCACCACATCTGTTGGCCCCCAAGAATCGTAGATGCAACCGAGGCTGGATTCTTTAAGCCCATATTTTTCTCATCCTGTTTCTCAGGAAACCACCGCTCAAGACCCGCAACAACCACTCTGGGGCTACATCAGGGAGTTCGGCAAACTGATTCAGCGATCCCGCCGGCGTTGAAACCCTTGTCATTTCCTTCGGGTATCCCTGCACGTGCCCACCGCAAGGATAATCAAGCACACTGCAAAAGACTCCCGATATCTCAGACTTCCCGTTTGTCCGAACGTAGAGCGGACAAATTACTAGGCTTTGGACTCGCGAAAAGAAACAGAAACAACTCCTCTTTCTCAGGATGTTCGGCAATAGCAGGCGCCGGAGCGTATCCTTATTTTTCTAGCAGTATAAAACGCAGTTCTGGTTGGATTAATCTCAAAAAGGTCCTGAAACACCCAGAGGGCAAAATAGATTATCCTATGTCTCAACCAAATACGCAAGCGATATGCCGGTGAGTGGAGTCTTAACTGGAGGACACTTAATGATTTCCAGCAGTCCCTTCAGAAATAATCTTGTCTAATTTGAGCGCATTAAGCTCAGCTATTTGACTTTTGCACTGAGAGTGCAATTCTGCTTTGAACTTGACGACCTTTGAGGCGTGCATCTGAGCCACCTCTCGGAGCTCTGGATTGCCGGCTTCGCATGTGGCCATGCGGCTGCGCTGAAAATTCCGAAACCTAAACAGACTAATATTGTCTCCGAGCCACTGAAAAAGGGCAAACAAATCCGCCAACCTCTCGCGTGAGCCTAGAACCCGGTGGTGCCCGCGGCGCAGGGTTACTCTCTTACTTCTTGGGGAAAGCAGCTTCGACGTAGTCGGCAATGGCCGCATCGATGAATTCTTCCATTCCCATATCGAGATTCGTAATGTCTTTGGTGACCTGGCCGATTTGCGAACCGCCCCTTCTGCTCGAGACATTGAATTCGAGCGTCAGGTACCTTAGCACCGGAGGCGCGGTCGATCCGCTTGCCGCTCCCAAGGCCGCTCCCCCGGCGGCCCCTCCGGCGGCTCCGCGGCCTCCACCTCCCAAAGCAAGTCCCGTAAGGGCGCCTAAAACAGCCCCTGCGACGGCTTTGCCGCCAACCTCATTAGCAACCGCCTTGCTATTGTCAACCTCAGTATACTTTGCGGTAACATGAACCTGGACCGCTGCGCGGGCCGGGGTCTCGGGCACTTCGTAGCCCATGTCTTCCAGCGCTTCGATGGTTTGTCTAAGGTAACTGAGGTTATAGGGCAATCCGGGGACATTAAAATTGGTGATTGTGACGCCGACCGATTTTTCCTTGGGTCCTGTCCTGAAGTAGATCATTTGATCGGGCGGCGGGCCGGAGGCCGGAGGATTGGCGTTCTGAGCCACCGCAATTGCAGGGCAACATGAAAGAAAAGAGGACACGAGTGCAAATATGCAGGGAATAACGGCCGATTTAATCATACGACTTGTTCTCATGATTCTCCCTTTCTGGATATCTCGGTCTGAATATACATCAAATGCCTCTTTGTATTTTCGACATTTAATTTACTAATTTGGGTCTTCTCACATCCATTTTGAAAACGGCTTCATTTCGCCTTTCCAGCGACTCTTGACATGCAGATCCTTCGCGCTGTCAATTCAAACTATACTATCACGTTGTTGTATTGAATGCAGCTATTATTAAGGCATCCCCGGCCATGATCCCAGTTTTTGGTGCACCCCGGCGCAAGCATAGGTAGCAGCCAAAGGCTGTGGGCGGGCAAGACACTATTATCGTTTATAATCAGGAACTTAGAGTCATTTATTACATCTCTGAGCTTTCCAATAAAGCCCAAAGTTTCCATGACAATTTTCATCTCGTGACCACAAAACCTGTGGTCCACCAGTTATTTAGTAATTCCCACATCGGTGGCAGTCGTTCTCGAATTCGATGTGATGGTATGCTGCGGTCAGTACTTCGTCAGAGCGGTAAAGTGTTTACTTGTGCCAACGTTGAATGACCTCATGCCATATTCACTGATCAGGAAATTGGTGACGAATTGCGAATGACTTTATTAGATGGTCCTGCTCAGGATAATAATGCGGAACAGCTCCCCTCCGGTCCCGTTTCAGGCCGGAGGGGTTTTTGCTGCTTGGTTTTACCTACCCAAGGTCCAGGGGGCAGCGAAGAATTGTTCTTTCTTCGGGTACGGTTGACCACCCCAGGTGCGGATTGATAAAAACAGCTCGAGGAGAAATGATTGTAACTATTTCCGGGTTCGAGCAACCCATTGCAGGCGAAGGTTCGATCACAGCCCCTGCTAGCTCGGATTTACCGGGAGATGCATGGGCGAAACCCGCAACGAACAATATAATGACAAGCAAACCGATCGCGACAATTGGTCTCATGACAATAGGATTCCCTTTCAAATAACCGGTTTAGGTTGGGAACATTCATTCCCAACAACTCCTGGCATAAAGGTAAGGATCATTTTCCGTTTTGGAAGAACAGTCCGGGGAGATAATATACTTTCGTTCTAAGCGAATACATCTTGACACTATTTCGCTATCAAACAGTAAAAAACCCCACCCAGAGGGCGGGGCTTTAAAACCACCCCCCATAGGGGGACATGGCCAGCCCCCGGAGGGGGTAGGCCTCGGTTGCGCCGCACTTGGGTGCTTTATCGCTGCCCGATTGTTAGTTGTTCTTCAAGTCGTTCCTTCTTTTCTTGATGCTTTACATATTTCTGGATCATTTCGGCATTGAGCCCAACTGTGTCGACACAATAACCTGGAGCCCGGAAATGATTCCGCCAGTACGGCTTTTTTCGGAGTTGATGAAATTGCTTGAACAACTTGATCGACATTTGACCTTTCACCCGACCCATCAAATCCGATATCGCTACCTTGGGAGGGATCATCACGATTAGGTGAACGTGATCCCTTTGAACGTTTAGCTCAATTACTTCGCAGCCTGCATAGCCACAGA
>Ga0187784_10003403_pt1 | contig 12841 bp, 15 predicted proteins | sample 1015_SJ02_MP15_2_FD_132964 | JGI IMG/M metagenome (GOLD analysis project Ga0187784, IMG submission 132964) | Tropical peat soil microbial communities from peatlands in Department of Meta, Colombia - 1015_SJ02_MP15_20_MG | ecosystem: Environmental > Terrestrial > Soil > Wetlands > Peat | place... | reverse complement strand
TGGTTATTTCTACGAGAACGTCAGCAGCCTGTTTGGCCCTTGCACCGACTGCGAGAATACCGTGCCTTCGGAAAACTACGGAACTTTCATCAAACAGCGTATCAATGCAAAGGGATGGGAAACGTTCTACGATACCTATTCCCTGGTCCCCTACATGCTGCGCGCCGATGGCAAGCCGGGCTTCATCACCTACGACGATCCTTTCTCCACCTACTACCGGGTCTGGTATTCGGTGTGGAAGCGCCGCCTGGGCGGCTCGTTCATGTGGTCTCTCGATGCCGACTACGACGGCCATTCGCAAGACCTCCTCACCGCCATGTACAACGCGACGATCTCACATGAATACAGCCCGCCGCCGCCCTCCGCCACTGCGCAATGATCGGTTACAAAGGTCCAATGGCCCGTCGACCCTGAAAAAAGCGGGCGGTCCCCGCTACCCGCTCCTCGAAAGCGCAGACCTCGCAGGACAGAGGTCTGTGCCAGCCAGGGGCGGCATCGGGGCTGGGCTCGTGGTAACGTAAATCAGGGCAGATGCCGCCCCCAGCGGGGCTCGCCGGAGAGTTCCTTTTATGCCATCTTCCTCCCACGGCTACGCCGTGGGCGCGTCAGGTTTTGGATCAGCCTTGTCAGAAACTAAGTCCAGTTGTATACGAGAGGTGCCGATTTCTGCTATCCTCGCGGGACTGCGTGCGCCACCCAAAATAGCCGGTGAACGCGAAGCAAGGAGATTTCAGATGCCACATCGTTCTTCACTGTTCTGTCTCGGGGTTTTGCTCGTCTGTGGATTTACCGCCGCGTTTGCCTCCCCCCCAACCGCAACGGATGTCCCTGAGATCACGGTTCCCGAATTGAAGGCGCTGCTTGAAAAGGAACCGGGCACCCTGATCTACGATGTTCGAACGCCGGACGAGTACAAGGAGGGGCACATCAAAGGCGCGATTCTCATCCCTTTGCAAGAGCTTCCAGACCGCTACACACAGATTCCACAGCACAAGAAGGTGGTGGTTTACTGCCGGGCCGGAGTGCGGAGCGCGAAGGCCGTGGCGTTTTTGCGTGCGCACGGGTATGACGATGCCGTCAGCCTCGCCGGTGGCTATGAGGAATGGTCCCGGTCAGAGTCGAACCAAACCAAGTGAATGATTACCGAGGCGCTTGGCTACTCCTTACTAGCCCCCGATGGCTCCGCGCGCTGGCCACTCTGACGCTGAACGCCCTGCCGCGGAAGTGCCCTGGGCCCTCGCCCGTAAGGGGGCAGCAGACATCATGGGCGATTACCCGCGCCTGTCGAGCGAAAAAATGGTGTCAGGCGTCTTTCTTAGCACTCCGTGGCTGGCGCAGGCATCTGCTTTTTGATGTCTGCGAGGTTGGCGGCAGCGAAGCGCAATTGCCCCATTGCGGCCAAGCGCCTCGCTTCGCGAAACCGTCGGGTGGCGAAGACGTGCCGTTCTCGGCATGTCTGCGCCCCTGTCCGTCGATTCAGAGAGGCGCATATATCACGACAGGACTCGTCGTGGCCTATGCGCCACCCGCCGTCCATTGTTCATTTCAGCGACACGTCCAAGCACGCACGCCGCATTTCGGCATCGTCCTGTAGCCATGTACCCGTGTGCCTGAACGTAAAAATCTTTTCAATCGGTTCGACGTTCGCTGCGGCAATTCTCAGAGACAATCTGTAGGTCCCGGGGGGCAGCATTTCTGCGCCAGTAAAAGCCTCAAGTTGCAGTTGACCGACTGTTGTGTTGGCCGGCGTGCCCTCCGGCCTAGGCCAATACGGGTTCGCCGGATTGCAGATAGCGACGATGTCACAAAAGGCTCCCATTCTTGGCGAGATTCCATCGAGGGTCGCCCCCTGGCCGCCCGGGGGGCTATTCGCCCATCTCATGTTAAGTGGAAGAAACGTCGGAATATCTACAAACTTGCCATCGACCCCAAGCCTGGCGAGCCCCCCGGCATACACTTGCACCTTCTTGGCCCTGCTTTGCCCAGAGTTCTCGACCTTGGCCCTCACCCAGTAGGACTCACCCGTCCAGAGAACTTGTCCATTGTGGCTCACAGTGTACGGCACTCTGGCGGTCCACGGGCTCTGCTTCGTGCACGTTGCATCGAGGCGAGGCTTGCGCCTCCATGCGAGAATCGAATCTTTGAAAAGAGCCACCACAACGGCAGCGATCGTTCCGAGTGCGCCAAACCACTGCGCTAGGGTCGATGGAGCCATTTCCTCATCCCCTTCCGCCTTCGGCGTTGAAACGCCGAGGCCGAAAAGGCGCAGACCATGAAAGCGAAGGTCCACGCCACTTGCTTGCTCAAGGGTCAACACTTTTTGCCGGAAACCCTCTCCGCCTCATGGATTGCCGCGTTAGCAGCACGTACGCCATATAGTGCCTTTAACGCGCCAATTGCCACCCTCTTCGTGCTCATATAAGCCCCGATGTGCGACCAGCGATAGTTATACCAAGCAAACGCCATCCCTCCAGCAGCGCGTGCATGCGCAAATGTCCTCATGGCAGTCCCTCGTTTCTCGTTCGTAATTAGCGGGTAGCGCGCATCGCCCGCCGCGACGAGCCCGCGTCTTTCCCGCAGCTGTCGTCGTCACCGCGCCGTATTCTATCGCGGTGGCGAAACTCCGGCGTTCTTTTCTTCACGATCCGTGTTTTTCTGTCGTCGTGTGCAGGCCCAGGCGGCGGCAGGAGTCGCAGCCCCAAGGGGGGCGCACCACCCCGCCGAGACGGGACCAGGGCAGCGCCCCAAACGCGTTAACCTAAGGCTTGCAAGACCCCGAGAGCCCGTCAGCCGACGGGCGGCAGAATGTGGCCCATGGCGACACCCGTCCCGATGCTTTCGATCGGGAGCCATGGGGAAAGGGAGCAGAGCAAGAAGCGAGCCCCGGGAGGGGCGACAGAAATGGCACGGCGTTCAGTGTGAGCCAATCCAAACTGGCACAGGTCAAAGCGTACCTTGCGAAGCAAGAGGAGCATCACCGCAGACGGACGTACCAGGAAGAGGTGGTGGCACAGCTGAAAAGACATGGGGTGGAATTCGATCCGCGCTTTGTGGTTTGATAAGAGGCGTCTTCCGCCCCTGGCGGGGCTGGAAATGCCATCGAGGGAGCAGCGCTTTCCCACGGCTACGCCGTGGGCCACAATCTCTCGGCCCTAAGGGCCTGTGAGAGGAGCACTCAGACGCCCCTCGCAGGCGGCGGGAGGCTTAGGTCAACGCTTATGCGGCTTGCGCTGTGGGCGCAGGGGATGTCACCGCCACGCGGCTTGGAGCCCGCAGCGCAGACCGCCCGCCATCGTGATTGGCGGGCGTGCGGCTCTTCGTTGGCGAGCGTTATTCGATGGCACTGGATGATCCCTGGCGTTTAAGAAAACGCGGACCTGCCACTCATAATGGTGGGCGGTCCGCGCTTGGCTGGCCCTGACAGATTGCATTTCGGTTAAGAGATCGAAACCAGTAAGGTGTTTGTTGACGGCGTTAGCCAATTGCTTGACCCTATTTCACCCCGCGAAAGGGAGGAGACACGAATGAAAATCAACTTTGATCCCGTCGTTGCGAGCCGTATCAAGAGTGCCTGGGGGAAGCTGACGCCCGACCAGAAGCACACGCTTCTTCCCATGCTCCTCAAGGCACACGCGCAGGCCGTAACCGTCAGCCAGACCAAGGCGGCTCCGCAACCCGACCCCACGGTCAACCATAACCTGCTTCTGATCCATTCGGCATTGAACGATGATCAGGATGGCGTGTTGAGCAGCCTCGATGCCGGCGTCGTGGTGGACGTGGGTCCTGAAGGACAGTTTTGGGGCACTGGCAAATATCAGCAATTGGACCCAGGCTGGGCGGAAGCAGGTGCCGTCTGGCTGGAACACGTTTTCACGGGCAAGCATCCCTTCCCCAACCATCCTCCCGTCATTCCGATTGATGACTTCGTCCAGATTGGCATGGCGGGCGACTGGGGCACCGGAGATTGGCGAAGCCCGGCCAACCCTGCCCCCAGCACGGATGTGGCGAGGCACTTGGCGAATCTCCAGCCCGATATCACCATTCACCTCGGCGACGTATACTACGCGGGAACCAACGATCAGGAGCAGCACCTCCTCGTTGATATATGGCCGGTTGGGCCGGAGGGCTCCTTTACGCTCAACTCCAATCACGAAATGTATTCCGGGGGCACTCCGTACTTCGACGTGGCCCTCGCTAACCCCAAGTTCGCCCCCCAGAAGGGAAGCAGCTTCTTCGCACTCGAGAACAAAAACTGGGTTATCGTGGCGCTGGATTCTGCCTACTATGCCAGCGAAGCGGGGATGTACATGGATGGATCGCTGGGAAGCGATGGCGTCCAAGTGGGGTTCCTCAAGGCCCAGGTGCAGAAGGGCAAGAAAGTGATTGTGCTGACCCACCACAATGGCCTGAGCGACGATGGCTCCGCCAGCAACGCGCTCTACGATCAGGTGATGAGTGCCTTCCCCCCTAATGCCGGCCCCGCCCTCTGGTACTGGGGGCATGTTCACGCTGGAGTGGCCTATCAAAACTTCGATGCGCAAGGACGGAATGTGCCCTGCCGCTGCTGCGGACATGGCGCCTTGCCTTGGGGCCAGGCGCCGGTGTTCAGTAATAAGACCAATGTCCTCTGGTATGAAAACCGGCCGGCCCACGACCCAGACATTCCCGAACGCGTCCTGAACGGTTTCGCCGTCCTCTACCTGAACGGCCCCAATATCGATGAGGTCTTCTACGATGAAAACGGGGCAGGGGCATGGCGCGCCTAGCAGAATCTATGTGACAACTCGAGTGGGAGTGAAGTATCCCCGCAGAGATTAACGGGCTTAACCTCCTGCACCTTATAAGGTACACTCGTCATGGACTCGGTGCACGGTGCCTGACGACCCGCAGCCACGCAAAATCCCCTTGATCTTCTATCGCGCCGGGGCCGGAAGCGAGCCGGTGCGGGAGTGGCTGAAGGAATTGCCGGAAGCGGAGCGCCAGGCCATCGGTAAAGATCTTTTGCGGGCGCAATGGCAGTGGCCCGCGCGCGTCAGAAGGAGCTGGAGCAATGAGCAAGAAACACATGGGCTCGAGCATCGATGACTTCCTCAGAGGGGAAGGCATCTTTGAAGAGGCGCAAGCACAGGCGATCAAGGAGGTCGTCGCGTGGCAGCTCGCCCAGGCCATGAAGAAAAAGAAAATATCCAAGCTGCGCATGGCAGTGCTTCTCAAGACCAGCCGGACTCAGATTGACCGTCTGCTCGACCCCAAGAACGACATTACACTATCAAGCCTTCAGCGAGCGGCGGCCATGGTGGGACGCCGAGTGATGATCGAGCTCGTGTAGAGAAAGGTGGCTCGTGCAGGCATCCCCATTTTGATGTCTGCGAGGTTCGCGGCTGCGAACCGCAATTGCGCCATTGCGGCCAAGCGCCTCGCTCCGCGAAATGGCAGACCTCGCACGGCAGAGGCCTGCGCCAGCCAGGCCGTGAGTCTGAGGGAACCGCGTTTGGGCTTGCCGTCGACAGCAGCCGCCAGTTTCCGACAAGCCGACTATACAACCAGGTGAACGCTGTTCCATGATTTCATAGCGGGGTCAGGGCTTCACTTGACCCTTGACGAGGATGCGGCGCAGTTCCTTGACGTCCGACATTAACCCTTCGATTAGCTTTTCCCAAGCGGCCTTGTCGGCAGGGCTGAACTCCGTTCCGTAGCCCTTCATCCTTTCGGGTCTTGCATTCTCAAGCACAACCCAAAGTCTAGAAAGCTCTGCCGCGAAAACCTGTCTCGGCCCAGGTTTGCGAAGCCGGATTGCGAAGTGCTCGAGAGACTCCGCCAGCCGGTTTCGAACCGATTCCATCTTCTTCCGCGCCTGGCGAATCTGTTCGCTCTCCTCTTCGCCCGCAGACTTGAGCGATCTGAGCACCAGTTCCATTCGGTCCAAGGCGCCGTCGAATACTTTCGCGACCGTAGCCAAGCGGCGGGTGTGAAGCTCATCCAAGGCCATAGAGGCATTCCAGATTCAAGTTTCTCAAGCCGGTTGCGTCACCCGGATCTCATGTTCCAGGCGTTCCAGCCGCGCACGCGCTGCCAGGACCGCCGGCGCCCCGTCGGCCTGCGCCGCGCGGGCGTTGGTCAGAGCTTGGTCGGCAATGCGCCTGATTTCGTGCAGGAGCTTGCGGATCTCCGCCTCCAAGCGATTGCGGCTCTCCTGAATCCGGTTCAGAATATCACTTTGCACTCGAGTGCAGTTGGTCTCCAGCAGGTGCGTAAGAAACTGCCGCGCGTCGTCTTCGATCACGCCGCGCGCTCCAACGAAGCCGAAGATTAAGTCGGCCACCCACCGCAACGGCGACGCGGGTTCCGCAATCTCGATCAGATCGTGAAATGTAAACCGTGACCTGATCCGAAATCCCCCTTCCGGGTCGAGGGCGTGCGGAATGCGCGCGATCTCCTGGACGCCCGCTCCGGCGAGCTTCTTTAGAAAGTCGTTGCCCACCTGCACAAACCGGCGGGCAACCTCCCGATATTCCCTCTCAGCTTCCACCTGCTCCGCCTGCAACCATGGCAGGACGTGCCGGCGAGCAACTTCCTGAGCCGCGTGCATCACCTGACGACGATGGGAAGGCCCCATCCGGCGCGAGACCGATTGGAGAGCCTGATCGAGTTCGCGGCTCGCCTGAGGCGAGAGGGAAGTGAGAAAGGCTTTATGCCGGTGGGCGAGCGTATCAGAAAGGTGATGCTGCTCTGCCATGAAGAGATAACCTAACTCGCGCATCGAGCGTTCTGCCCCGCCGAGGCTTTCCTTCATGGCCGCAATTCGCCGCTCGGACTCTTCAATGGGCCGCTCGAGCGCCTCGCGCTCTTCGCTGATGATGGCCAGCAACTGCTCGCCCAGCCGCTCGAGACCACGCTCGCAAGCTGCCCGGATCAATTGCCGGCCGGAGTCTTCAATCAACTGGCCGAGCGCCTCCACCATCCTTCCCCAGTCCCGCTCCGGCCCGCGGTTCTCCAACCGTTCTGTAGCGCTCACTTGGAAGACCGGTCCGGACGGCCGCCGCAACCGCTTTTCCAGCAACTTTCGTGTGAATCCCACCGCTGCCGCTCTTTCCTCGTCCGTGGTCCGGTCCGCCTTATTGATGACCAGGATCAGATTCTCGACGTGGCGGGCCACGGCCTCGACAAGGGCCAGTTCCTCGCCCGCCAGGGGTGGGTCCGCGCCCACCACGACAAGCGCTGCATCGATGTGGGGTATGAAAGCCTCGGTCGCCGCCGCATTTCCCGCGGACACCGATCCCAGCCCAGGCGTATCCACCAAGCACATGCCTGACGCCAGCAGCGGGCTGGGCACAAACACTTCCACGCCCACGACTCCCTTCGAGTTCTCTGGGTTCCTTTCTTCGGATACGTACTCGCCCAACTCCTCGATCGAGATTTCCCGCCAGGAGGAATCCCGGGCCCGGACTCGCGCTCTCTGCCGTTCTCCAAACCGGATCACGGTGGGCACAGCGGTGACTGGAATGAAGCCCACCGGAAGGACAGGCGCGCCGATCAGCGCATTAATGAGGGTCGACTTCCCCCGTTTGAACTGGCCAATGCAGGCGACGTAGAAGCGCCCTTCCGAGACGCGAGCCGATAGTTCGCGGGCCTGCTCAGCCACGCCGATCGTCCCCAATTCTTCCGCCAATGCGGCAATGCGAAGCAACCTGGAAGCGCCATCGACGTCGTTTGCCGCCGCGAGTCCGGTAATTACGCTCTCTCCCGGCACCGTGTCCATTTTCGCTACACCTCCAGCTTCACTCCGAACGCTTTCTTCGAGGCGCTCTCCGCGTGGCTTCCGTTGCCGATTCCCGCAGTGCCTCACGCAAACGAGCAAGCAGAGCCAGAATCGCATCTATACGCGGATCTAGGTACGTCTTCAACCCCTCGGAAACCGCTCCGTATCCGTGCAGACTCGAGGACTTGCTCTCGTGCAAGGTGACCCACATATGTGAAAGCCGCGCATCGATCATCTTGTCTAAATCGATCAATTGCTCGGGAAGGTGCAGCTCCAGCCGAATGGACGCGATCGCATTCAGAATCTCGGATAACGTTCTCCTCATCTGCCGTCTGTTGCGTTGTGGGATTTCTCCCGCGTATTCGTAAAGAATTCCCTTGAATCCGTCCAAATTACGCGCGATTTCCCGGCAATCCTCCTCGAGGGTACGCATCCTCGCTGCAAGCCCGTTCACGTGAGCAGAAGAAATCGAGAGCACTATTTCAGACTCCCTTTTGTTGACATCCTGCATGGGGTCACCCCGACGTGTAATTTCCGCGCATTGAACTGCTTTGCATTTCCCGTTCTCCGACTTCAATGGGTAACGATTATTTCGCAACCAGCACGGAGCACGGTGAGGTCTTGACAAGGTTCTGCGACGTTCCTCCCCAGATTCGCCCGAAGGCGCGGCTGTGTCCCATGAAGCCCACTACTAACAAATCAAAGCCTCCGTCGCGCGCGAAGCGAATGATGGTTTCCACTTCATGTCCTGGCAGTACAGTGCATTTCAATTCGTTAAGCCCCTCTTTCTCCGCCAGCGCCTTTGCCTCGGCAGTGACACCGGCATAGAACCTGTCCGCTTCTTCCTGTTCTTCCATCACTTCGCCCACGGTCTCGGCGTAATGGCTGGGTCTTTCCTTAATCGAGATAGATTGTAGGGTCGCGCCGAACGTCTTCGCCAGCGCGATAGCGGCCCGAAGCGCTTTCTTCGCGCCCTCCGATCCGTCATTGGCGATCAGAATGTTCTTGAACACGTTTCATGCCTCGCTTTCCACAGTGACGGCACTCGAAACTGCGGTCTGTCGGCCCTTTGCAGCCTCAGACCCCAGATCAGGGCTAAAGAATCGTTCCGCGATGAGCGTGGGCACCACCGCGCTGAGTATGACGACCGTTACCAGGATGGTGTACTGTGACTGGTTGATATACCCGTGGGTGAGGCCAAAGAGCGCCGAAATTGATCCGAAGGTCAGCCCCGTAGCCATCAGGAGCGTGGTGTACATCCCACGTCTTTTCCCAAATCCAAATTTCAGGGCGAACGGCAATACACCACAGATTTTGGTAAGCATCTTCATGAGGAAGAAGGCTGCGATCAGACCCAATCCGGCAATGACAGCCTTGAATGATACGTAGGAGCCTGCCTTGACGAAGTAAAAGGGTGTAAGGAGGGAGAATGCAATGGCTCTCATCCGGTGCATCAAGACGCGGTTGTGAAGGAACTGGCGGGCCATGACCAACCCGGTCAGGTAGGCTGGGAGCACCGCTTCGCTCCTTGCCGCTGCGGCCAGCCCACCCAGCCCGAAGAGCAGCAACAATATGAACTTGACCTCGGGCTCGCTGACCCGGTTGCCCACTTTTTGAAAGTACCACGCCGTGAATGGGCGTACCTTCCACAGGATGAGAGCCGTCACCACGGCAAAGATCAAAAGCCAGCGGTTGTAGTTGGCAAAGAACAACCCGAGAGCCACAACCGTGCCAAGATCAGTGACGAAGCAGGAGGCCAGAATGGCTTTGCCCAGCTCGGTCTCGTTCAGGCCTGACTCGATCATCACCGCATAGACCACAGCCACCGAGGTCGTTGAAAGGGCAATCCCCGCGATCTCAGCCCCTTGCAAGGTCCATTGGAAGATCCAGAAGGCGACGGCGAAGGCTCCCAGCGCGGGAGCGAGAAACGAAAAGAATCCGATCACCAAGCTTTCTTTTAGATTTGCGCGAAGAGCCTCCGGGTCAATCTCCGCGCCCGCCAGGAACGTCAACAGCACACTTCCAACGCCAGCCAGGAAATTCACCCAGTCGTTGGGAGTGAGATGAAGGAAATTGCCGGCCAGAACGCCCACGCCGATTTCGACCAGGGCGACGGAGACGCCAACCCGAATCGAAATCATGGCCGCGGCGAGCGCCAAACCAACCCACAGAGAAGCAGTCAGCCAGATATTCACTCGCACCTCATAATTTTGCGGGTCGGGAGGGGCCAAAACAAAAACCCCTACCACAACCGGAGTCATGATAGGGGTCATCAGTCCCAAAATTATGAGACGGTTAAATAGGCGAACCCCATCGCCACAGGCTTCACTATCTAAGATGCTCGCACCTGTCTTTTAGTTTCATAGGGCCCTTTCTAGTTAAGTAACCTCCCGAAGGGCGCTTTCGGCAGCCTCGCTGGCCCGACCAGTTTACCCAGGAAAGATGCATGCTAAGTCTTCCAGCGCGCGTAAGCACTGCGTCCCGCATAACGTGCGTTACTGCCGAGTTCTTTCTCGATCTCGAGCAGCCGATTGTACTTCGCAACGCGTTCCCCACGGCAAGCCGAGCCTGACTTGATTTGGCCCGTGCCCGCCGCAACTGTAAGATCGGCGATGGTCGTGTCATCGGTCTCGCCGGAACGATGCGAGACAACTGCCGTATAGCCATTCTTTCGTGCCAACTCGATGCACTCGAGAGTCTCCGTTACCGTTCCGATCTGATTCAGCTTGATCAGCACCGAGTTTGCGACGCCTTCACGAATGCCTTTCTGCAGAATGGCCGGATTGGTGACGAAAACATCGTCTCCCACAAGTTGAACTTTGGCGCCCAATCGCCGCGTTGCCTCTTTCCAGCCATCCCAGTCGTCCTCGGCGAATCCGTCTTCGAGGGAATAGATCATTGGGTAGTGTTGCAGCCAATCCCGCCAGAGGTTCACCATGTCTGTGGGGGTATGCTTCGACTCATCCGATTTCTTAAAGAAATACGTCCCGTCATTGTAGAACTCGCTGGCGGCGGGATCCAGATTGATCGCGACCTCAGAGCCTGGCCTGTACCCGGCGCCTTCGATCGCAGCAACAAGTAGCTCCATCGGCTCCTCGTTCGAGCGCAGCCTGGGAGCGAATCCGCCCTCATCGCCGACACTCGTTTCGTAGCCCTTTTGATGCAGAATGCCCTTCAAGGCCTGGAATGTTTCCGCAGCCGCTCGTAGCCCTTCCGAAAAGCTTCGCGCTCCGACCGGCGCAATCATGAACTCCTGAAAGTCAACGTTGTTATCCGCATGCCTGCCTCCATTCAGCACATTCAGCATGGGCACGGGGAGAATATAGGTCTCCTGTTTGGAGAGATGACGATAGAGCGGTACGCCGCCTTCTGCGGCCCAAGCTTTTGCGGCGGCAACGGAAACCCCCAGAATGGCATTTGCTCCGAGCCGAGCCTTGTTCGGCGTGCCGTCGAGTGCGATCAATTTCCTGTCGAGGGTGGCTTGATCACCCTCGAAATCCAGGACAGCCTGGCGGATTTCGCCTAACACGTTGCCCACGGCCTTTTGCACGCCCTTACCGCCATAACGGCTTTTGTCACCGTCGCGAAGTTCGACAGCTTCGCGCTTCCCGGTCGACGCGCCCGATGGTACTTTGGCAACTCCGAGCGCACCGCTCTCAAGACGTATCGACACCTGTACAGTTGGGTTCCCTCGAGAATCCAGTATCTCCAGCGCATCTACTTCTTTGATTTTTGAGTTCAAGTTCGTATGTTCTCCTTCTCCTGTTTAGTGGGTGGGCTACTGCTTGTTGTAAGGATTCTGTCACCTTCAAGCAGTGCGTGATAGCTGCACCTATCGGACAACTCACCCGAACTTCCCTACAATCGACCCAAATAAAAAACTCCTGAACGCCCACCGGCGGTCAGGAGTTATCAGTCCGGCTTACCGGACAGTTCAGGCGAACTCCATCGCCCTCGCAACAGTATCTTATAACAGAATTTGGCAAGTATTACCACAAGCGGCTAATAATCGTAGAGGGTGTAGCTACGCCCGGCAGTTCGACGAGAAACGGCCCTGCCGCGGAAGTGCCCTGGGCCCTCGCCCGTAAGGGGACAGCAGACATCACGGGCCATTAGCCGCGACCGGCGAGCAAAAAACGGTACCAGGCATCTTTCTTAGGACTCCTTGGCTGGCGCAGACATCCGCTTTTTGATGTCTGCGAGGTTCGCGGCAGCGAAGCGTAGCTGCGCATCAGCCATTGCGGCCAAGCGCTTCGCTCCGCGAAATCGCAGACCTCTTGGGAGAAGGTGTGAAAAAATCGCGCTGTCATGCTGAGGGAAGCGAAGCATCTGCATTTATCCGCTTGAAAACAAAGAAATGCAGATTCCTCTCCGTCGGCTGACGGATCGGAATGACACGGCCAGTGCGATTTTCTCACACCTTCAGGACAGAGGTCCGCGCCGGCCAGCGTTGGCCGCGGAGCGATTGGCGGGCCTGCGGCTCTTCGCTGGCCGGCCTTCGACAGGTAAACGGATCGGCAGGGAGATACGGCGAAAATAAGGCGAAAACAGGCAAAATGGCGCAGCCCCCGACCGTGTGGCATTTTGCTACAGATATGCACTTTTCCATACGTATCGCAAATCGCCTAACATACTGAAAACACAGGGGAGGTTTGCTTGAGCGGCCGGAAAAACCTCAAAACAGTGAGAAGATGGAGGAAGATGCAAATCTTGCGCTCCCCTATCTCTTACGCGTAAATCCCGCGCAGTTTGATGCTGAAGGCTACCCGGTCAATGGCCAGCATATAAGCGGCGATGCGATTGTTGACGTTGTGCTTCTTTCCATATTGCGCCACATTGTCGAAAGCCGCCACCATGATAGACTGCAATCTTTCGTTCACCACATTTTCGTTCCAGAAGTATCCCTCGCGGTCCTGCACCCATTCGAAATAGGAGACCGTCACGCCGCCCGCGTTGGCCAGAATATCCGGAACAACAAAGACGCCGCGCTCAAACAGAATATCGTCTGCGGGAGGAGTGGTGGGGCTGTTAGCGCCTTCCACCAAAATGTGGGCCTTGATCTTGTGCGCGTTCTTACTGGTG
>Ga0187784_10003401_pt1 | contig 12844 bp, 13 predicted proteins | sample 1015_SJ02_MP15_2_FD_132964 | JGI IMG/M metagenome (GOLD analysis project Ga0187784, IMG submission 132964) | Tropical peat soil microbial communities from peatlands in Department of Meta, Colombia - 1015_SJ02_MP15_20_MG | ecosystem: Environmental > Terrestrial > Soil > Wetlands > Peat | place... | reverse complement strand
CAGGATCGGCCGACCACCGGCGAGTTCGCACGCAAGCGAGATGGCAAGCGTACATCCCGTTCCGTGCATCGAACCGGCAATTCGCGGTTCGTTGAAGATCTCGACGCCGCCGGCGGTCGCTAACGCATCGCTTGGATCGCCGTCGAGGTGGCCGCCCTTGAGAAGCACCGCCGCGGCGCCGCGACTGCGCAATGCAGCGGCGGCTTCGCCGATACGCTCCCGCTCGATCGGCGGGCATCCGAGCATGAATGCAGCCTCGTCGAGGTTCGGCGTCAGGAGAACGTTCGGTAGCGCCCCGAGCTCGTCGCGCACCGCATAACGCGCTGCGCTGTCCACCAGTTCCCCTCCCCGGCTAGCGCGAAAAGCGGGGTCGACGACGGCGGGAAGCCACGGCCAACGCTGCAAGGCTTCAGTGACCGCGCGAACCGCCCAAAGCGCCGGAAGGGCGCCGACGCGAACCGCGCCGGCAGCTTCCCAAGGAAGCGATTGGAGCTGAGCGAGCAGCGTCGGTGCCGGAACCGAGTGGAGCGACGTCACCCCGCGGCCGTCTTGCGCGCTGACCGCGGCCACCGCCGTGAAGATGCGAGCGCCGTACTCGCAGCCGACGACGAGATCCCGACCCACGCCGGCGACGTTCCACGGATGCGTCGTTCCGATCGAGAGGACGATCAACGCTTCCATCCCTCGAGCAGCTCGCGGGCGGCGCGCTTGGGGTCCGGCGCGTGGGAGATCGCCGAGAGCACCGCTGCCATGGCCGCGCCGCTGCGCCGTATCTCGGGGAGCGCCGCCGCAGCAATTCCTCCGACGGCCGCCACCGGGAACCGGCTTACGTTCGCGGCCGTGCGCAGCGCTAGCATTCCAATCGGCGCGCCCGCATCGGCCTTCGAGGACGTCGGGTAGATCGAGCCGACTCCGAGGTAATCGGCGTCGGTCTCATTGGCGACTCGTACTTCCTCAATCGTGCCGCACGACAGGCCGACAAGACGCTCGCCGACCGCATCGCGAACCTGCGCGACCTGCTCGAAGCCGCAGTCGCCGGGCCCAAGGTGGACGCCGTCGCAATCGAATTCGTTCGCCGCCCGCCAATCGTCATTCATGATGAGCAACGCGCCGCAGTCGCGCGTGCGCGAACGCAAAGCGCGAACGGTTTGGGCGCGGATTCCGCTCTTGGCGCGATATTGCACGAGACGCACGCCCGCATCGAGTACCGCTGCAGCGAGCTGGAGAACCCGCGGTTCCTCGTTGAGTATGACGTAAACGCCGTGGAGCAACTCGGCTCTCCGCTCGCGGGTCATCTCGGCGTTACCGACCACTACCGCGCACGCGTGCGCAACCAAAGCGCGACGTTACCGGCGAGATACGCGACGAAAACGATAACGACGAAAAATGCCACACCGGGCTTGTGCTCCGCGAGCGACATCGGTACGAGCAACGCGAAGCAAAGCACGCCGGCCATCAGCAGCGCAATGATGCGTGACAAAGGAAAGAACATTCGGGTCAGAGGTCCCCTACGACGTTTCGCCGAGCAGCAGGTCGCCCAGATGCGTCAGCTCTTCCTCTCCCGTGAAGCGAAACTCGATGCGCCCCCCGCGCGCGTGACGGACGATTGTTACCTTCGCTCCAAAGCGCTCGCGCAGGCGAGACTCGAAGTCGCGCTCTTCGGGGGAGAGCAGGCGCGACGCCGTTGCTTTCTGCGGCCGAGGGGCTGCCCCGGTTATGCGCTCGAGCGCGCGAACCGTCAGGCCCTCCTTCACCGCGCGTTGCGCGAGTGCGGTGCGCTGCGCTTCGGGCGCGGCTAAAAGCGCGCGCGCGTGCCCGGCCCCCAGACGGCCGTCGACGAGCATCGCCTTGATCGAATCGGCAAGGCCGAGCAATCGCAGCGTGTTCGCTACCGCAGGACGGCTTTTGCCCAGTCGCCGCGCCAGCTCTTCTTGCGTGAGCTCGTACTCGTAGATGAGATATTGGAAGCCGGCCGCCTCTTCGAGCGGATTGAGATTTTCGCGCTGGAGATTCTCGACGATCGCGAATTCGAGCGTTTGACGATCGTCGCTGGCGCGAACGATGGCCGGAATGGTTGGGCGCAAAAGCGCCGCGCAAGCACGCCAGCGCCGCTCGCCCGCGATCAACTCGTATCGATCGCCGACGCGCCGTACGATGATCGGCACGAGAACCCCGTACTCCGCAATCGACGTCTTGAGCTCGTCGAGCGCTTGAGCTTCGAAGTTCTGCCGCGGTTGATATGGATTGGGCGTTATTTGGGAAATTGGAATTTCGCGTACGATTTCGTGCGAGTCCGCGGTGGGAACGGCGCTCTCGCCCAACAGCGCGGCCAATCCGCGGCCAAGGCCGCGCTTAGGTGCGCTCATGCCGGCTGTTGCGCCGCCTCGAGCATCTCGCGGGCGAGCGCAAGGTACGCCTGCGCGCCGCGGCTGCGCAGATCGAAAAGTATCGCCGGTTTACCATACGACGGCGCCTCCGAAAGCCGAACGTTTCGTGGAATCTGCGTCTTGAAGATCTGCTGCGGAAAGTAGTTCTCGAGCTCGCGAATCACTTCGACCCCCAGACGCGTGCGGCCGTCGAACATCGTGACCAGCACGCCGCTGACGTGCAGCGTCGGATTGAGCGCGTCGCGCACTCGCCAGATGACCTTCGTGAGCTGGGCGAGTCCTTCGAGCGCGTAAAACTCGGCTTGTACCGGGATGATGCAGTCGTCTGCCGCCGTCAACGCATTGATCGTAAGCAAACCGAGCGACGGCGGAGAGTCGATGAGAACGAAATCGTACCGCGGCGCGATCGGTTCGATCGCTTGGCGCAAACGCGTTTCGCGCGACAGCGCTGCCACGAGTTCGACGTCGGCGCCGGCGAGATTGATCGTTGCAGGGACGCACGCGAGATTCTCGATCTCGGTCGGCAACACTATCCGCTCGAGCGGGATCTCTTGCATGAGGACGTGATAAATATCGTGCTCGAGCCGCGCCTTGTCGACGCCCAAACCGGTCGTGGCGTTTCCTTGGGGGTCCGTGTCGACAACGAGAACGCGCCGCCCTTGCACCGCAAGCGCGGCGCCGAGATTGACGGCCGTCGTGCTCTTTCCGACGCCGCCCTTTTGATTGACGAGCGCGATGATACGCCCCAGGACTATTCTCCTAGATACTGCTCGAGAATTTGCAGCAGCAACGCCCGCTCGTTACGTCCGGGTTCGTCGGTGACCTGCTCGAACAGCCAACGCAGCGCCGCGCCGACTCGCTCGTCGCCCCCGAACCCGGGCGGAGCATCGCCTCTGCGCACCAAAGCGGCGATGACATCTTCGCCGCGCACCGCGAGATCGCGAATCGAAAGCGCGGGCTTTCGGGCAAGCTCGGCGCGAACGCGCCCCTCGAACGCTTCATTGCTGCCGTCCCGCTTGGGTAACCCGCTTCCGGCGATGTCGGCGTGCCGCAGGGCGAACAAGCGCTCGATATTCTCAGGCTCTACGCGGCGGATGAAACGGCGCAACGCCGCATCCGTGAGCTCGGGGTCGGCCGAGTACATATGTAGTCTAACCAAGTGCTCGGTCGCTTTTGCCACCTCATTCGAGAATCGGAAGCGCTCGAGCATCGTCCGAGTCATCTCCGCCCCTTCGATCTCGTGTCGGTAGAAGTGGGGCCCGGTCTTCGTCCGCGGCTTGCCGACGTCGTGCAAAAGCGCCGCTAACCGGAGGGCCAGGTCGCCCGCAGCAGCCGCGTCCAGTGTGGCGAGGCTGTGGTTCCAGACATCGAAGGCATGCCACTGGTTCTGTTCGACGCCAACGCCCTCGAGCAGTTCAGGCCAAAGGTGGGCGAGAACGCCCGTTTGGCGCAGCAGCTCAAGACCAATCGATGGCTTTCTTGCTTTAGCGAACAGTTTGACGAGCTCGTCGTGAACTCGCTCCGCCGAGACGCTGGTGACAAGCGGGGCCGCCGCGCTCATCGCCGCGCGGACCGCCGGCGTCACCTCGTACTCAAAGCGCGCGGCGAACTGCGCCGCGCGCAACATACGCAAGGGGTCATCGCGAAAGGCATCGGGCGTTAAGATGTCGATTCGGCGCGCCCGGATGTCGTTCTCGCCGCCGTACGGATCGACGATCCTTCCCGACGGCAAGGATCGGGCAAGCATGTTCATGCGGAAGTCGCGGCGGGCGAGGTCCTCCTCCAAGGTAACCTCCGGACCGGTCTGCACCTCGAAATCGCGATGGCCGATGCCGACCGAGCGCTCGCGCCGGGGGGCGGCGACGTCGACCGTGGTTCCGTCGAGAGTCACCTTGAGGACGGCAAAGGCGGCTCCGACCGCGTCGACCCGGCCGAGCGGCCGAAGGCGATCGATCAAATCATCGGTTGAAAGTCCAACGACGACGTAATCGGAGTCCGGCGATCCCGATGGCACGCCGCCGATGTCAGCCCGAAGCTCGTCGCGCACGCGTCCGCCGACGGCAAAAAGGCTTCCGTTCGGAAGCGCTGCCGCCAGCTGTGTGTCGATCGGATTGAGACGGTACACCACTGCCATCCTACCGCAGCTTTTGTTTCACGGGGAACAATTTGCGGTGATTATCCACTGCCGCAGAGAGCGCTTCAGTCAGACGGTCATGGATTGGGATTCGAACCGCCTAAGGCTTCCTTTGCCGAACTTGCACTGGGACCAATGGCGTAAACCGTAAAGGTAGCCGCCCCAGCAAGTATAGCATTCCTTTCGAGATCAGTGGCAAAAGGTCGCTTCGAAAGACTAAGGTGATCCAGCGCAGTGAAAGCAAGCATGCACCCAAGGAATAGCAAGCTGCAAACTTCGAGTTCACTCGGCCATTTTAGCGAGCAATGCCCGGTCTCAGGTGCAGAGCGGGCGTTTTGACGGCATTCCGACCCGGCGGGGAAAACGCGCCGGCGTTGGCCCCCTTTTTCGCAGAAGGATGAGCCGGCGGTTATCCCCGAGCTCGAGTTCAGCCTCGAGGTTTGCGCCGAGCATGAGCGCGGCGTCTTCGAGTGCACGCCGCTCGTCCGGAGGAAGCGTACCGCGCTGCAGAACGGCTAGTCCGCCGGGCTCGATCAGGGGAAGCAGCAGTTCGGCGACGGTGGGAGCGCTCCCGACGGCTCGCCCCGTACCGCTCGCGAAGCGCTCGCGCAACTCAGGCCGATGCGCCGCGGACTCGGCACGCTCCGCGACAACCTGGCCCTCGAGCTCGAGCCGGTCCAAAGCCATCTCGAGAAAACGAGCTTTCTTAGCGTTTGACTCGATCATGGTCGGCGCAATGCCGCAGGCCAGTCCGGCTGGAATCGCAGGGAAGCCGGCTCCCGAGCCGACATCCGCGTACGGCTCGCGAATATACGCGGCGACGCTCAGGCTGTCGAGAAAATGCCCAACAAGCTCGCTGCCGTCCTTCGCTCCGGTCAAGTTGAAGCGCCGGTTGGCCTCGAGCACCAGCGTGCCGAAGCGCGCAAGCCTGGCCGCTAAGGACTGCTCGACGCCGGCCGCCTCGAGCAGCTCCTCGATCGAACTCACCGCGGGAAGTTGCTAGCGCGCCGCGAGCGCTGCCTGCTCGTTTTTGTGAAGGAAGAGGGCAACGATGGCAACGTCAGACGGAGTGATGCCCGGGATCCGTGCCGCCATGCCCAGAGTGCTTGGACGCAGGCGAGTAAACTTCTCTCGAGCCTCCCGCGAGAGCGCACGAATCGAAAGGTAGTCAAAGTCACCAGGGATCGTCAGCCGCTCGGCCTTGGCGGCCTTATCGATGGCCAGCTGCTCGCGGCGGACGTACCCTTCGCACTTGAGCTCGATCGCCACGCGTTCGCCGATCTGGGGATCCAGCGCCGGCTCGAACCGGTTGGCCACGTCCTGAAAATTGAGTTGCGGCCTACGCAAGGCGTCGGCCAGCGTGCTGCCCGGCGCAAACTCTTCGGACCCGACCGCGCACGCGCCAAGGCGCGTCGTCCGGGCACGTCTGCGTCCTTCGCACAGCGCCGCGCGGCGCTCTTCGAAGCGCTCCCAAGCGGCGTCGTCGACCAGACCGATCGCGCGACCGATCGGCGTGAGCCGAAGGTCGGCGTTGTCGTGGCGAAGGACGATCCGGTGTTCGGCGCGGGAGCTCAGCATCCGGTACGGCTCGTCCACGCCCCGGGTGACGAGATCGTCAACGAGCACGCCGATGTAAGCCTGACTGCGCGAAAGGCGCAGCGGCTCGTCACCCCGGACGCCGCGAGCCGCGTTGATTCCCGCAAGAAGTCCCTGTGCGGCGGCCTCTTCATAGCCGGAGGTTCCGTTGAGTTGACCGCAGTGATAGAGCCCGGCTATGCGGCGAGTTTCCAGGGTTTCGCGCAGCTCCGTTGGTGGAACCATGTCGTACTCGACGGCATATCCGGCCCGCAGCATCGCGCACGATTCGAGCCCCGGCAGCGTATGCAGCATTTCCAGCTGAACCTCGGCCGGCAGCGAAGTGGAGAATCCTCCGACGTACAGCGTGGGCTCGTCCCAGCCTTCAGGCTCGATGAAAATCTGGTGCGTCGGATTGTGAGCGAATTTCACGACCTTGTCTTCGATCGAAGGACAATAGCGCGGACCGATTCCGCGAATCAGGTCGAGACCGTAGAGCGGCGAGCGATGAAGGTTTTCGCGGACCAAGGAATGCGTTCGCTCACTTGTCTGAGTAACGTAGCAAGCGAGCTGCGGCCCGGCGAAGCGCGGTTCGCTTTGATATGAGAAGAGCAGCGGCTGCAGACTTGGCGCCTGACGCAGCATGGCTGCGAAATCGACGCTGCGCTTATCGATCCGCGGAGGCGTTCCGGTCTTCAGACGCGCCGTGGGAAACCCCAGACGGCGCAGCGCCGAGGCCAACCCGTGGGCGGGCGCCTCGCCGAAGCGGCCTTCGTGGCGCACGAGCTCGCCCTGAAACGACTTACCGCCAAGAAACGTCCCGGTGGCTAGAACCACGGCGCGGCCGAAATAGCGGGCGCCGTCCGTGCATCGTACGCCGCGCGCCGCGCCGTTGACGACCAGGTCTTCGACCAGCCCGGCGACGATTTGGAGGTTTGGCTGCGCGCGCAACGTCGCGATGGCCAGACGCGCATAGGCCGGCTTATCCATCTGCTGGCGCAACGCGCGAACGGCCGGCCCTTTGCTTTCATTGAGGAACCGGGCGTGCAGGCTGCAACGATCGGCGATTTGCCCCATGACGCCGCCCAGCGCGTCAACCTCTCGAACCAACTGTCCCTTCGCGCTTCCGCCGATCGACGGATTGCACGGCAGCGTGCAGATCCTCGCGGGATCGCCCGTTACCAACAGCGTCGGCACGCCCAAACGCGCCGAGGCGAGTGCGGCTTCGACGCCGGCATGACCGCCGCCGACGACGATCGTGCCGGCGCCGTCCATCGTTATGTCGCCGCGGGTGCGACCGGCGTCTGCGCGTGCGCCCGCAAGCGCAGCGAGAAACCGATCATCATGATCCCGAAGACGATTGCGTACGCCGCGATCAGCCAGATAATCGCAAGAAATCCGGCGAGCGGAAACCAAAGCATCAGCACGCCGAATGCGATGGACGCGATGCCGGCGATGATAAGCCAGATTTCGTTTGCGATGTGCTTACGGAGCTGCACCGCTGCAACGATCTCGAATATGCCGGTGAGAAACGCCCACGCCGCAATGGTGAAGTAGAGCGCCAACAACGTGATGCGAACGTCGTAGAAAGTGATCCCGGCAATCAGGATGCCCACGATGCCTTCGATCAAGAAAGGCCACCAGCGCTGTCCCGTCTCCGCCGCTCGTATCGTCGCGAAAATCGCGAATACGCCGTCAACGAGTGCGTACGCACCGAAGAGAATGGCGATCGCCACCCACGTCGCACCCGGCCAAATCCAGGCGAGAACTCCGAAGATAATCGCGGCGATACCGCGGATCAACCACATCCACCAGTTGCGCGTCAGCGTTCCGACCATCTGAGTGCTCAGCATAAGAAACTACTGAAGTACTTTGCCGTTGGCGAGATAGACGCGCTCCACCGTGCAGAGATTCGGGTGAGGCCCGTGCCACGGATAACCGACGAGGGCGTTCGTGAGGTTGTGGTTGATCTGCGCGCCTTGCGTAAACGTGCCGCGATCGGTGAGGACGAGTCGTTGGCCGTGATATCCGACGAGAAAATCGACCTCAGTCGCGGGCGAGGGATGCGTGTTGTAATAAACGACGTTGATCCCATTGGTGAGGTTGCTGCCGTTTGAATTAACGACGCAGCTGCCGATCGTGATGCCGAACGCCGAAACGATTTTTGCCTGAGCGGTCGCGGGCATCAGCAGCGCGAGCGCCGCGAGGCCCCCTAGAAAAACGCGATACATACCGGTCCCCTTTCGCATGAGCATCATGTAGAATTCCCTTTACTTTCCGATACAGAACCGGGAAAAAACCCGATCGATTATTTCTTCGGCGGCGACCCGTTCGCTTACATGCCCAAGTGCCGAAAACGCCCGGTGGAGCTCGCCCGCGATGAAGTCGACGGGATCGCCGGAGCGCAGCGTTCGGGCCGCCGCCTCGAGTGCATCGATCGCGGCGTTGACGGCGTCGAACTCGTGCAGCGACGCCAGATGCGGGCGAGCCATGTCGAGCCGCTCTCCGCCCCAGCCGATGCCCGCAATCGCCTCACGAACGGCAGCGAGCGTCCGGTCCTCGCGAACGCTTCCTACGATCGCGCCGGAATCGTTGAACTCGCGCGCGCCGGTCGTCGCCAGGTCCGCTTTATTGAAGAAGACGACGCGTTCCCGCTCGCGGGTTCGCTCCAGTAACGCGCGCGCATCGGCGGTCAGCGGCGCAGCCCCGTCGATCACGACCAGTGCAATACGCGCCGCCTCCAGGGCGCGTTCGGTGCGTTCGATGCCGGCGGCTTCAAGGCGATCGGCATGTGCCCGGATGCCGGCGGTGTCGACCAGCCGAACGGGTACGCCGTCGATGACGATGCTTTCCTCGAGCGTGTCGCGGGTCGTCCCGGGAAGATCCGAAACGATGGCGCGTTCGGCGCGCAGCAGCGCGTTGAGCAGCGACGATTTTCCGGCGTTGGGCGGTCCGACGATTGCCACGGGCAGACCCTCGCGAATCAGCCGTCCGATCTCCCCGTCGCGCCGCAGGCGCTCGAGCGCCGCGAGGAGCGCGCAAAGCCGCTCGTCGAGCCGGCGGCGATCCGGCTGCGGAACCTCGTCCGGAAAGTCGATCGCCCCGGCGAGCTCCTCGTGCATCTCGGCGAGCGATTCTCGCAGCGATTGCGCCTCGGCGGCGAGCGCTCCGCCCAGATCCGCAGCCGCAGCCCTGGCAGCAGCGCTCGTTTCCGCGTCGATAAGATCGGCGACGGCGGCGGCCGCATGCAAATCGATTTTTCCGTTCAGGAACGCGCGTCGCGAGAATTCGCCCGGCTGCGCTAGGCGGGCGCCGCAGGCGATGAGCGCGCGAACGACGTCGCGGGCGAGAACCGGCGATCCATGGATCTGCAGCTCGAGCATCTCCTCGCCGGTATAGCTTGCCGGCGCGCAAAAGAGAATTGCCAGCCCCTCATCGAGCTTCTGCCCCCGCTCGTCGACGATGCTGGCGCGAGTCGCGACCCGCGCCCGCAGGGGCGTTTTCGAGCGTACCAGGCGGCGGGCGAGGGCCGGAGTTCGGGGACCGCTTACCCGTACGATTGCAATCGCGCCCTTGCCGGGCGGCGTGGCGATTGCGGCGATCGTCTCCGTCGAGCTTTCGCTCAACGGGGATGGACGACGACGCGCCGCTCGGGTTCCTCGCCTTCGGACTCAGTTCTCACCAAGTCCGAAGTTGCCAGCGCGATGTGGATGACTTTCCGTTCCGACGGGAGCATCGGCTCGAGTTTCTGAGGCTTTCCTTCGCGCACGCAGCGTTCCAACGTCGCGAGCGCAAGATTCTTGAGTTGATCGGCCCGGTGTGCGCGATAGCCTTCCGCATCGATCGTGTAGTAGCGACGATTGGTGCGCACGCCGGCATTGAACGCGTTGTTGAAAAGAAGGTTGAGTGATTCGAGCGTATTGCCGTGGCGGCCGATCAGCATACCTAAATGCGGACCGGTTACTTCGAGGTATTCGCCTTCGGTTCTACCGACGTAGCGGATGTCGACCGGTTCCAGACCCATTCGCTCGAGAATTTCGCGCAGCAAGTCGCGTGCGGGTATCGCTTCCTGCGGAACTTCGTCGGAACCGCGATGACTCGCGCGATCGCTTCCCTGATCGCGACGGCGTTGCGTTCCGCCGCGCCGTCGTGCACCGGGCTTGCCGCCGCCCCCTTTGCCGCCGATCGTCCGATCGCGCACGTCGGACGGTTGTTCTTCGAACTCGAAATCGTCTTCGTAAAGCATCTTTCAAGGAGCCTCTGAAGTAAGACCTTAGCGTTTGTTCTTGCGCTTGGAACGCCCCGAGCGCGCCGGCTTGGTCTGCGCAACGCCGTTGCGGGTTGAAGCCTTGGCGGCGACGCCTTTCGACGGCGGGTTGGCAGCGGCCACGCTATCGGTGATGAAGTGCTCGCTGTCGATGAGTGCGAGCGGCTGATGGTAGCGGCGCAACATATAGAACTGTTGCCCCATGGTAAAGATATTGTAGGCAAACCAGTAGAGCACCATCGCGGAGGGCCAGTGGTAGCGCCAACCCAGAAAACCGAGCATTACGGGCGATATCACCGCCATCATGCGCTGGGTTTGGGCCTGCTGCGGATCGGTCGCCGGCATACTGACGTAGCGCACGCTCAGATACATCGAGAGTGCGTACAGCAGGATCAAAATGAGGTCCGGATGCGCGAGGCTGACCGCTAGAACCGGAGCGCCGAAGAGCGCCGGAGCAGCGGCCGCATGAGCGATGGCGCTGCCGATCCACAGCCAACTTTGATTCTCATACAGCGTTTTGTGATTCATGACGACGTAGTAAACGCTGATGATAACCGGATATTGCGCCAAGAGCGGCCAGCACCCGGCCATCGGATTGACGCCGTGCTCCTTGTAAAGCGCCATCATCTCTTGCTGCTGCTTTTGCCGGTCGTCTTTGTAGCGCTCTTGGATCTTCTTGAGTTGCGGCGCAACCTTTTGCATCGCAAGAAACGCTTTGAACTGAGCGGTGTTCAGCGGCCAGAACAGAACGCGGATCAGCCCGGCCAAGATGACGAGGCTCCACCCCAGGTTGTGAACCGGCTTGTCGATCGCAAGAACGACGGCCGAAAGGAAGTCGACGATCGGCTGCAGCCACGAGGCGGCAAGAATCAGGTGCACGGCCCCGTTCCTTTGGGAGCGAGATGGGCAGGCTCGGGCACGAAGTCGACGCCGCCCGGATTCCAAGGATGGCAGCGTGCCAACCGATTGGTGGCCAGCCATGCACCGCGCATGACGCCGTGCTCCCGTACTGCGATCAGCGCGTACTGGGAGCAGCTCGGATAGAAGCGGCACGCCGGCGGAAGGAGCGGTGAGATGACGAGTTGGTAGCCACGGATCAGACCGACCAGCAGAAAGCGCATGCGACTTAGTACGTCCGCTCGAGCGCGGAAGTTACTTCGGCTTGCAGATCGGCAAAGCGGGCCTGCGCCGCCGTGGGGCGCGCGACCACCAGAAGACGCATCGCAGTCTGCCCTGCCAGCGCTTGGTGCACGATTGCCGCTATGCGGCGGCGCAGCTTGTTACGAGTCACGGCCTTTCCGATAGACTTGCTGACGGTGATGCCCACGAGCGATAACCCATCGCCGGGCCTCGGATCATCGCGATATAAGATGATGCTCTTGCTCGAAACGCGCCGCCCTTGCCTGCGCAAGCGAGCAAAATCCGCTTGCCGGTTCAGGCTCGCAAAGCGGCGCATCAGACCGTAAGGCGATGACGCCCCTTCTTTCGGCGCCGAGCCAGCACTCTGCGCCCGTGCTTCGTGCGCATCCGTTCTAAAAAACCGTGCACGCGTTTGCGTCGACGATTATGCGGTTGATACGTCCGCTTCATACGTTCCCTTAAAGCTAAGAGTAATGCCCCACACCCCGACCGGCAGACAGCCCCTGATTATAGCCATCGCGGTGCCCAAGGCGCAAGCACCGCGGCGGGGATGCACCCGAAGCCCGCCGTAACTTGCTGAAGTTTTGAGCCTTTCGAGTATGCAGCCGCCCGGCCGCCGGCGCGTCGTCGTCACGGGGCTGGGGGCCGTGACCCCCGTCGGAAACAGCCGCGATGAATTCTGGAAACGCCTTATTGCCGGCGAGTCGGGGATCGCGCGAATTACCGCCTTCGACGCCGCCAGATTCGACGCGCAAATTGCCGGCGAAGTCAAAGACTTTCGGCCCGAGCAGCTCATCGGGCGTAAGGAAGCCCGGCGGATGGATCGTTTTACGCAGTTTGCCTTCGTTGCCGCTCGTGAAGCGATCGAAGACGCGAAGCTGCCGGATGACGCCGAGTTCAAGCGCCGCGTCGGCGGCGTAATCGGCACCGGCATCGGCGGCATTATCACCTTTTGGTTGAACTCCGACAAGGCCAACGAAAACGGAACCTGGGCAAAGGTCACGCCTTTCTTCATCCCGATGCTGATGGCCAACGCGGCGCCGGCGCACATCTCCCTGGCGTATGGATATCAAGGCCCGTTCTTTGCCGCGGCGAGTGCCTGCGCGAGCGGCAACGACGCAATCATCACCGCGTTCAACGCAATCGTGTATGGTGACGCGATCGCTATGATCACCGGCGGAAGCGAGGCGACCGTCTCTCCGTTAGCGATCGGCGGTTTCTGCTCGATGCGGGCGCTCTCGACGAGAAACGACGAACCAAGCCGAGCCAGCCGACCCTTCGACCGCGAGCGGGATGGCTTCGTCCTTGGCGAGGGCGCCGGGATCCTGGTCTTAGAGGAGT
>Ga0187784_10003400_pt1 | contig 12845 bp, 12 predicted proteins | sample 1015_SJ02_MP15_2_FD_132964 | JGI IMG/M metagenome (GOLD analysis project Ga0187784, IMG submission 132964) | Tropical peat soil microbial communities from peatlands in Department of Meta, Colombia - 1015_SJ02_MP15_20_MG | ecosystem: Environmental > Terrestrial > Soil > Wetlands > Peat | place... | reverse complement strand
GCAGCGCCCGCGGCGCGCGAAGCCATTCCAGGCCTCGCAGCAATTCCGCCAAGGGCGTGGTCGCGATCAGCAGCAGCGCCGCCAGTCCCGAAAGAAAACTCTTTTCCGCGAGCGAAATCGCGCGCATCCGGTCGCCCGACCACCACGTGATCACGGCGAATGACGCCGAAAACGGCAGCACCAGCGCGGCCCTGCGCAACATCGCAGCGGCCGGCAGTTTCGCCGCGCCGATGGCCATCGCGAGCAGCGCCGCGTATCCCAGAAACGCGGTCTGCGCGACCGGCGGCGTGGTCGAAACCGCGATCAGAAACGCGGCCAGCGCGCCCAGCTTCGCCCGCGCATCGCGCGCATGCAACGGGCTCGCGCGCCGGCTCCACCGCTCCACCACGACGTGATGCAAGGTTACGCGCTCCTTTTCGGGAAGGCTCTTCTTAAAAAATGCCCTCCCGTGACACACGCGCCATAGATCAGCGCGATTCCCGCAACCCCCGCCAACGCCCGCTTCAGCCATGGCGACGCGATTCCGGCAAACTGATAACCGGCCAGCGGCGAACGCATCCCCGCCGGCGACGCGGCCGCGTATTTTTCGATCACCTCTGGAGCCGACGACGCGATCAAGATCCCCGCCACGGCCAACACCACGGCCGCGATCGCGATCACACCGAGCAGGCGCGATCCCGCATCCGCCGCGCGCCGGACCCTTCCGGGGTTCAGCCGGTCGATCGCGCGAACCGCTGCCAACGTGATCGCGGCCTCGATCACCGCGCTCACGCAAAACAAACCCACCGAGACCAACACCAACCGTCGCGGCATCGGCACGCCCGAAACCAGCAACTCCGCGAGCGCGAGGCATCCGCTGGTCAGGACGCTCAAAAATCCGCCCGCGAAAATCGCCGCCGAGCGCCACTTCGCGCCCCACAATCGGTACGGCAGATATCCCGCCAACACGCCGATAATGGCCATGTTGAATACGTTCGCACCCAAGGCCAGAATCCCGCCGTCCTGAAACACCAGGGCCTGGATGGCCAGGATCGCCGTCATCACCATCGCGGCCGGCGACGGCCCCAACTCGATCGCCAGCAGTGCTCCGCCGACCAGATGGCCGCTGGTGCCGATGCCCACCGGGAAATTGATCATCTGCGCGGCAAACACAAACGCGCCCATCACGCCCAGCAGCGGGATATTGCGATCGTCGGTTTCGCGCTGGCTCCGGCGCGCCAGAATCCCTACCGCGGGCGCGCTGACCAGGTCGAACGCACCCCACACGGGAGTGCTGAGGAATCCGTCGGGGATATGCATGCCGGCACCTTTATTCGTAGCACGATTTTCAAAACCGTGTCACGGGCTCCCGCGTTACCCTTTATACGAATGAGCGAACTGAGCCGCATCGGCGTTGCCATCGATTCGTCCCTGCTCGAAAAATTCGACGACCTGATCGCACAACAGGGCTATACCAATCGCTCCGAGGCCTTTCGCGACCTGATCCGCGACGCGTTGATCGAAAGAGCCGCCGAACGTCCCGACAGCCTTGTCGTCGGCACCGTAACGCTGGTCTACGATCATCACGTCCGCACGCTTTCCGAGCGCCTCACCGAGATGCAGCACGAGCATTTCCACGCAGTGCTCTCCACCCTGCACGTCCATCTCGATCACGACAACTGTCTGGAAGTGCTGGTCCTCAAGGGGAAGGCGTCCATGGTGCAAAAGCTGGCCGACGCGCTCATCTCGACCAAGGGCGTCAAGCACGGGCGCCTGACCATCACCACTTCCGGGGCCGGGCTGTGATCGTCGGCACAGGAATCGACATCTGCGAAGTCGACCGGATTCGCGAGGCTATGGAGCGGCACATCCGCTTCCGCGCGCGCGTGTTCACGGATCGCGAAGTCGCTTATGCGGAGTCGAAAGCGAACCGTTACGAGCGCTACGCCGCCCGTTTCGCCGCAAAAGAAGCCGCGATGAAAGCGCTCGGCACCGGATGGCGAGGCGGTCTCGCATGGCGCGATCTGGAAGTGATCAACCTCCCGAGCGGACGCCCGACGCTCGCCTTTCACGGCGTCGCGGCCGAGATCGCCGGCAAACTCGGCGCGCACAACATATCGTTGTCGCTCACCCACACCACCGATCAGGCGATGGCCGTGGTGATCCTGGAAAATTAATGGGCCGGAAATCCGATCCGCCGCGAAGGCGGAGGCGGCAGCATCCTCAGATCCTCGATCTCGTTCACCAGAATATTGATCACCGAGGCGTGCTCTCGTTGCGCGGCTTCCAGATTCTCCATCCGCAGCGCCAGCTCCCGGTTGGATGCGACCATCTCCCTCAATTTCACGAATGTGCGGACGATCAGAATGCTCATTTCGACAGCGCGCCGGCTCCGCAGCACCGCGGATAGCATCGCAACCCCATGTTCCGTAAAGACATATGGCCGCTTTCGCTTACCACCCCAACTTGATCTTGCAGTTTGCAATATCAAGTTTTCGAACTCCTTTTCGGTCAGTTGGAACATGAAATCGAGCGGAAACCGCTCGGCATTCCGGCGGACCGCGAGATTCAGATTCCCGGTCGTGACGTGATACAGTTCCGCCAGGTCCGAATCGATCATGACCTTCTCGCCGCGAATCAGATAAATTCGACGCTCGACCACCTCGGCAGGAACTGTTTCGATCTGCGCCGCCGGTTTCGGCATGAAAAGTAAGTGGGGCGAGGTTGCGATTTCTCTCCGCAGGTTGTTTCTATAATTGAAGTTGTCATGCACAAGCGGTACCTTATCGGCTCCGGCCTGGTGATGCTCGCCATTCTGCTGACGCTGATCGTGTGGCAGGTCTCATTTTCCTTCGGCGATTACGGACCCGAAAATACCGCGGAAACCTTCGTGTTCTGGGCTGTCTCCACGCTCATTTTTCTGTTGACCGTCACGGTCGGATTCATGCTGTTTCGCGAAGCGGTGAAGCTATACATTGCCCGCCGGAGCAATCGGGAAGGTTCGCGCATCAAATCGAAGCTGGTGTTCGGAGCGCTGGCCCTCAGCCTGCTCCCGGTGGCCTTCCTGGTGATGTTCGGCTACGTGATCCTCAACCACAATATGGACAAGTGGTTCAGTTTTCCGGCCGCCGGAGTCCGCACCGACCTGCTGGATACCGCCGAGGCGCTCAACGTTGAAGTGCAGGATCGCGCGCAGGCGTTGGCCTATTGGATCGCCGGCATGGCGGAGGTCAGGTCGGGCGCCGCCGATTTCACCCGGCTGTGCGTCGAAAATCGCATCGCCGAAATTCGCATCCGGGACGCTCACGGAGTCACCCAAAGCGTGTGCCACACCGGAGACGCGACCCCCAATCCGCTTTCCGCCGACGCACCCCTCGGCGACGGGCGCACGCTCACCGTCCGGGTGCGGCCCGGAATCAACCTCCTCGAAACCGAGAAGGAAATCAAGCAGTACATGAGCGAGTACAATCAGCTCGCCTCGCAAAAACGATATATCCGCAATCTGTATCTTCTCGTGCTTCTGCTGATCGCTTTGTTCATTCTGTTCGTCGCCACCTGGATTGCGCTGCTTCTGTCGCGGCAGATCAGCGTGCCGATCGCGGCGTTGCTGGTGGCGGCGAGCGAGGTGCGCAAGGGCAATCTCGGCCATCGCGTGCAGGTCACCGCGATCGACGAGCTGGCCACTCTGGTGCGCGCCTTCAACGAAATGATGCATGAGCTGGAGGCGAACAGCCGCGAGCTCGAAAGCCGGCGCCGGTTCACCGAGGCGATTCTCGAAAGCATCCCCACCGGCGTGATCTCGCTCGCCGCCGACGGACGCATCCAGCGCGTCAATCGCGCGCTGCACGGCTTGTTCGCGGAAGAACAGATCGCCCGTGCCGCGCATCTGGGCGACCTGTTCCCGCGCCAGGACGTCGCCGAAATCGAGTACCTGATGAAGCGCGCCCGCCGCACAGGCGTCGCGGCCAGCCAGATCGATATCGAATCTTCGCACCAGGTGGTGCATCTTGCGGTTACGGTCTCGGCGCTGCCCGGCCGCCAGCCTTCCGCGCCCGCCTTCGTGGTCGTGCTCGAAGATACCAGTGAGCTGCTGCGCGCCCAGAAAGCGGCGGCGTGGCATGAAGTGGCCCGGCGCATCGCGCATGAGTTGAAAAATCCGCTGACGCCGATTGCGCTGTGCGCGGAGCGGATCGGCCGCCAGCTCGATCGTGGAGTCGCGACGCCGGAAGCGCAGCGCATCCTGCGCGAATGCTCCGCCACCATCGCGCGCGAAGTGGAATCGGTGAAAACGCTGGCCGACGAATTCTCGCGATTCTCGCGATTCCCAGCGGCGCAGCCCGTTCCCAGCGATTTGAACGAAATCGTCCGCAATGGCCTCGACGTGTTCGCGGGACGGCTCGACGGGATCGATCTGCGCGTCGATCTGGATCCGCATCTGGCGCCCGTCAACGTCGATCCCGAGCAGTTCAAGCGCGTGGTGGTCAACCTGGTCGACAACGCCGCCGAAGCCATGCGCGACGCTCTGGTGAAGCGCCTGCTGGTGGCCACGCACGCCGCCTCCGGCGAATCGGTGGAGCTGCTGGTCGCCGATACCGGCTGCGGAATCTCCGCCGAGGACAAGGAAAAATTGTTCCTGCCGTATTTTTCCACCAAGGGCCGCGGCACCGGCCTCGGCCTGGCGATCGTCAATCACATTTTGTCCGAGCACGGCGCGCGGATTCGCGTGGAAGACAATCCTCCCGCCGGCGCCAGATTTTATGTCGAGGTGCCCGCCGCGGTGGCCGCCGAAGTGGAGGCGCGCGCGTGAAGAATGCGCGCGTTCTGATCGTAGACGACGAGTTGGGAATTCGCGAGTCGCTGAGCGGCGTGCTCGAGGACGAAGGCTACACCTCCCGCGCCGTCTCAACCGGCGAAGAGTGCCTGGAGGAGCTGGCGCGATCGGGTTATGAAGTGGTGCTGCTCGACGTCTGGCTGCCCGGAATGGACGGCATGGAAACGCTGGCCAGGATTCAGGAGATCCCCTTCGCAGATCGTCCGCAAGTGGTGATCATTTCGGGCCACGGCACCATCGAAACCGCGGTGAAGGCGACCAAACTCGGCGCGTTCGATTTCCTTGAAAAGCCGCTGACCATTGAAAAGGTGACCGTGGTGATCCACAACGCCGTGCAGCAGCGGCGGCTGGAACTCGAGCTCAGCCGGCTCAAGGAATCCGGACAGGACAAGCCGCGTATCATCGGCGAAAGCGTGCCGATGAAGGCGCTGCGCCAGCAGCTGTCGTTGATGGCCGCCACCAACGGACGCGTGTTGATTTTCGGCGAGAGCGGCACCGGCAAGGAGCTGATCGCTCACGCGATTCACGCCTCCAGCGCGCGGGCGAGCGAAGCGTTCGTCGAAGTGAACTGCGCCGCGATCCCCGAAGAGCTGATCGAAAGCGAGCTGTTCGGCCACCGCAAGGGCAGCTTCGCCGGAGCGATGGAGCATAAAATCGGCAAGCTCGAAAAGGCGCATGGCGGCACGCTGTTTCTCGACGAAGTGGGCGATATGTCGCTCAAGACGCAAGCCAAGGTGCTGCGGGCTTTCGACGAGCAGCGTTTAGAGCCCGTGGGCGCCGCCGAATCGATCCAGGTGGACGTGCGCGTGGTCGCTTCCACCAACAAGAATCTCGAGGAAGAAATCGAGCGCGGAAATTTTCGCGAGGATTTGTTTTATCGGCTCAACGTCATCCCGTTTCACGTGCCTCCGCTGCGCGAACGTATCGAGGATGTGCGCCTGCTGGCGGATCATTTCCTGAAGGAATTCACCACTTCCTACGGCCGCAAGCCGAAGGAACTGACGGCCGAAGCGCTGCACGTGCTCGAAGATTATCCGTGGCCGGGGAATGTCCGCGAGCTGCGTAATTTAATGGAGCGCCTGGTGATCATGAATCCGCAGACGCGCATCGATGCGCGCCACATCCCGCTCGATCGCGCCCGCCGGGCCGTGTTCGACCGTCCCATGGACCGCTTCGGAAGCTTGCAGGAAGTCCGCGAAGCCGCCGAACGCGATTACATTCTCAAGAAACTCGAAGAGGCCCGCGGCAATGTCACCCGCACCGCCGAATTACTGGGCCTGGAGCGCAGTCATTTGTACCGGAAAATGAAAGCTCTCGGCATTGCGCCCAAAGAGTAGACCAGAGAGTAGACCAGATCAACCAAGGTCGAACCGGATCCCCTGCGCGAGCGGCAATTCGCCCGACCAGTTGACCGTCACCGTCTGCCGCCGCATATACGACTTCCACGCGTCGCTGCCCGATTCGCGTCCGCCGCCGGTATCCTTTTCGCCGCCGAATGCGCCGCCGATCTCGGCTCCGCTGGTTCCGATGTTCACGTTCGCGATGCCGCAATCGCTCCCGGCGACGCTCAGGAATTTTTCCGACGCCGCCACGCTGCCGGTGAAAATCGCCGACGAGAGGCCCTGGGGAGCAGCGTTGTGCCAGGCGATCGCGTCATCCAGTTTCTCGAACTCGATCAGGTACAGAATCGGCGCGAAAATTTCTTCCTGCAAAATCGCCATCGCGGGATGAGCCTTCACGATGGTCGGCTCGACGAACCTTCCATGCAGCCTCTGGGCTCCGGTCAGCACTTCACCGCCCTGGTCGCGAATCCGATCGAGCGAGTGCATCATGTGATCCACCGCGCCGTCATCGATCAGCGGGCCCATCAGCGTTCCCGGCTGCATCGGATCGCCGATGGGAATCTGCCGGTAGGCGGCCAGCAACGCCTGAGTGATTTTCGGCGCGATGTTTTTCTGCAGAAATAATCGCCGGATCGACGTGCAGCGCTGCCCGGCCGTTCCCACCGCGCCGAACAGAACCGCCCGCACCACGAGTTCGGGGTCGGCATCGTCCATCACGATCACGCCGTTGTTTCCTCCCAATTCGAGCAGCGTTCGCCCGAGCCTTTTCGCCACCGTCTCCGCCACAATGCGCCCCATTCGCGTCGATCCCGTGGCACTGATCAAAGGGATTCGGCGATCGTCAAGCATCTTCGCGCCGACCACCTCGTCGCGTCCGATGACGAGGTTCGATACGCCTTCCCATCCGTGCCGCGCGAGCACGCGATGGACGATCCGGTCAACCGCGACCGCCGTCATCGGCGTCTTGAGCGACGGCTTCCACACCACCGTATCGCCGCAGACCATCGCGATCAGCGCATTCCAACTCCACACCGCCACCGGAAAATTGAACGCACTGATCACGCCGACCACGCCCAGCGGATGCCACTGTTCATACATCCGATGCCCGGGCCGTTCGCTGTGCATCGATAATCCGTAAAGCTGGCGCGACAGGCCGACCGCGAAATCGGCGATGTCGATCATCTCCTGCACCTCGCCTTTTCCTTCGGCGAGAATTTTGCCCGTCTCGCGCGTCACCAACGCGCCCAGTTCGTCCTTCGATGCGCGCAACGCATTACCGATTTCACGGACAATTTCGCCGCGCTTCGGCGCGGGGACCATCCGCCATCGCTCGAAGGTGCGCTGCGCGCGAACTATGATCTCTTCGTAATCTTCGGCGGAGGCGAGCGGCACCCGGCCGAGTTCTTCATTCGTGGCCGGATTGCGGGAAACAATTTCCTGAGTCATGTCCTTGCGAGCCGCGCAAAACCCAACGGACCAATTGTAAAACTACGGCCCAATTCGCGAGCTGTTCGATCGATCCGCCCGACCATCGCCGCTTGAAACTCCGCATCGAGCCAGGGCTCATGATGCTGCGCCGCGCTCACCCGGAAACCGGCTTCGCGCGTGGTCGCGCCATAGGGCTTGGTCGCTCGAATATGCAGCGGATCGCCGATCAGGTCGCGGCCGCTTGCTTCGATCGCCACCCGCGCCAGCTCTTCGGGATCGCACGGCAGCAGCGGCGCGAGCGTCGCGTAGGTCTCGATCCCAGCATCGCGCAGCGTGCGAATCGCGGCAAGGCGTTCCTCGATCGCCGCGCACAAAGGCTCGTACAATTTCCGGATTTTTTCGAGATTCGTGGTGACGGAAAAGCTCACGCGGAGAATGGTGCGCTTGGATAAAGCGCGCAAGCGGTCGAGGTCGCGCAGGATCATCGGCCCGCGCGTCTGCAAAACGAAAACCTTCGGGGGCGCGGCGAGCATGGCATCTAAAATCCGCGGCATCATCTGCTGTTCCCCTTCGGCCGGCTGATAAGGATCGACCAGCGGCGAGCAATAAATCCGCTGATCGGGCCGCAGTTCGCGCCGCAACAAATCCGCCGCGTTTGTTTTAAACGTGGTGAATTGGCCCCATCGCTGCCAATCCTCCGGCTGCAATCCGCCGTAGATGCGCATGGTCGGAACGTAGCAGTAGGTACACCCGAACGTGCAGTTTCGCGCCGGAGTCAGCGAATGCGTGAACCCGGCTTCGGCGATGAAGCCGCTGGTGCGAGTGAGAATCCGCTTACTCGTTAACTGCCTTGGCATCCACCAGCGCCCGGACCTCCTGAATGAATTGGCCCACGGATTTGGCGCCCATGTCCGCGTGCTTGCGATGCCGCACGCTCACGCTGTCCGATTGCGCCTCGCGATCGCCCACCACCAGCATATAGGGCACCTTCTGCAACTGCGCTTCGCGAATTTTGAGATTCACCTTCTCGTTGCGATCGTCCAGATGCGAACGCAACCCGGCTTTTTCGAGGCGCTGATGCACCTGGCGCGCGTAGGCGACGTGACGATCGGTGATCGGCAGCACCGCCGCCTGCACCGGCGCGAGCCACAGCGGAAACGCGCCCGCATACAGCTCGATCAGGTACGAGACCATGCGCTCCATGGTGCTGATGATCGCGCGATGAATGATCACCGGGCGATGCTCCTTGCCGTCCGCCGCGATATAGCCGAGCTCGAACTGATTGGGCAGATGAAAATCGACCTGAATGGTCGAATACGTTTCTTCATGCCCCATCACATCCGCGAGCTGAATGTCGAGCTTTGGGCCGTAAAACGCCGCTTCGCCCTTCGCCTCGGTGTACTTCAAGCCGAGCGCGTCCATCGCCTCACGCAGCATCTGCTCGCCCATTTCCCACATCGCGTCGTTATCGACGTACTTCTCCTTATTCGCCGGATCGCGCAGGGAAAGCCGGTAGGTGTACTGCGTGATGCCGAGATCTTTATAGGCGCGCTCCACCAGCTTCATCACGCCCGAAAATTCTTCCTTAATCTGTTCCGGCGTGCAGAAAATGTGCGCATCGTTGAGGGTCATGCAGCGCACGCGGCTCAATCCGCTGAGCACGCCGCTCCGTTCGTAGCGATACATCGTGCCCAGCTCCGCGAGTCGCACCGGAAGCTCGCGATAGCTGCGCTTCTTGGTCTCGAAAATCAGAATATGATGCGGGCAGTTCATCGGCCGCAGCACCATTTCTTCATGTTCCAGCTCCATCGGCGGAAACATATCTTCGTGATAATGTTCCCAATGCCCGGAGCGTTTGTAGAGGTCGACCTTCGCCAGATCCGGCGTGAAGACGTGCTGGTATCCGGTCTCGCGCTCGCGCTCCAGAATATATTCTTCGAGCAGTCTGCGAATCGTCGCGCCTTTGGGCAGCCACAGCGGCAGCCCCGCGCCGACGGTTTCGTTCACCGTGAAGAGCTCCAGCTCTTTTCCGAGCCGCCGGTGATCGCGCCGCTTGGCTTCTTCCAGGCGCTTCAGATAATCGTCGAGGTCTTTCGGCGTGAAAAACGCCGTGCCGTAAATGCGCTGCAACTGGGCGTTGTTTTCGCTGCCCTTCCAGTACGCGCCGGCGATCGAAAGCAGCTTGAACGCCTTGATTTTCTTGGTCGACGGCACATGCGGGCCGCGACAGAAATCGATGAAATGCGGCCCCAGCGTGTATTCGGAAAACACGTCGCCCGCGCGCTCCTGAATCAGCTCGACCTTCATCGGCTGATCGGAATAAAGCTTCAGGCCGTCTTCTTTTTTCGTGTATTTCCGCTCATACGGCAGGTCGCGAGCCTGAATTTCCCACATCCGCTTCTCGATTTTTTCAAGATCTTCGGGAGTGAAATTTTCGGGACGGTCGAAATCGTAATAGAACCCGGTTTCAATCGGCGGACCGATGCCGAGCTTGGTCTCCGGAAACAGTTCGAGCACTGCCGCGGCGAGCAGATGCGCGGTCGAATGACGATACACTTCGAGCGCCTCGGGATTTCTGGTAGTCAGGATCTGAAGCTGCGCGTCGCCTTCGAACGGACGATTCAAGTCCCACAAATTGCCGTTAACGCGCGCGACAATCGCGTCGTCGGCCAGGCGTTTGCTGATCGACTGCGCGACGTCCATCGGCCGCGAACCCTGGGCAACACTTTGGACACTGCCGTCGGGAAGGGTGATCTGAAAATTGCTCATCGATAATTTTCAGATTATCAGAGGCCGTTCGGAAAAGGCCGTACGGCCCACCTATTGCTGGCGTTCAACGGGGCGGGCATGCTCTGAACCTTGTCGAAGTTCTGGGCGCGATGACGAATTTATGGCGAAGCGGCAACCTGGGCATGGCGGTCGTTCGGCTCACTTGTCGGGGCACAATGTCTTGATTACGGGTGCGTTCGGATTGTTCATCCGCGACCAGGTGCTGCGGCTTGGCGTGATTCCCATGATCGGCGATCTCCTGATGCGCCAGTTTGTCTCGGATGGTTTGGCCCTGCCGGATTGATGCGGTGCGGTATCATTCTAATCTCCGGAGTAAAACCAGATGAGAAAATGGGCACGGCTGGCGGTGGCGGCGGTCGCGGCGACTTACGCGACATCAATGATGCGGGCCGAGGATGGCAAGAAGGTGACCTCGCGCGTCGGGAACTGCCAGGCGACCGTTCCGGCGAACTGGGCGGTGAGCACCACCGCTGGAATCGCCAGTTCGCCGGACAAGAAGGTCAGCGTCGCCGTCGGCTCTCCTGCCAAGGTCGCGTCGTTCGATGCGCTGAAGCAGAACGCGCGCAAAATGTATACGCACGATAAGGTGGTCAAGGATTCGGCCGGCGACTTCCAGATGGAAGGTCAATCGATGAGCGGGAAGCCGAACGTGTATCGCGCCATCCCGCTGGCGGCAGGAAGATTCTGCATGGTAGAAGTGATCTACCAGAGCGGAACGGCGGACGACGCGCGCAAAATTGCCGCGAGCCTGAAGCCGGCAAAGTAAATTTGGGAAGCGCGGCGCTCAGGCCGCGCCTTCGACGGGAGCGACGGCATAGAATCGGCGCAGTGTCGAACCTAATCCACTTCGCAGCCCTGGCGCGCGCAAGTCAAGCTCACGCGATCATTCGTGAAGCAGTTCGGCGTATCTGCGCTGCGTGATCAGTTCCTGGCGTTTGCGGCGCCACAGTTGTTCCGATCCGGCGATGGCGCTCATGGCCTGCTCGAATTTCTGCTCGGCTCCGGCCAGCCCGGCGATATAGACGTAGGTCTTGGGCTCCTGGATCATCTCCCACACTTCGCGGGCGTTGTCTGCGAGCGCCCGGTCAAGCGCCGGCGGCTCGTCAAAATAGGGACGCGGGCTGACCGCTTCGAAGGCGCGAAACGTCTGCTCGTCGTAATACAAGTGGAGGTCCTGGCGCAGATCGTTCATGTACAGCAATTCGGTTCCGGTCTTGGCGCCGTAGAACAGGCGCACCTTCCCCTGCCATCCTCCGCGTTCCTGATAGATGTGTTTCACAAACGCGCGGAACGGTGCGATTCCCGTGCCGGCGCCGACCATCAGCAGATTCGAAGTCGGGTCCGAGGGAATGGTGAAGTGAGTGCCATAGGGGCCGGCGATCAGGATCTCGTCGCCGGGCGCGGCGTCGCACAGAAAGTTCGAGGCCTTGCCGGGGTAGCGCTCGCCACTGATCGGGTCGATGTAAAAGCAGCGGCGCACACAGATCGAGATCGTGTTGGGCGCTCCGCCCTCGCCGGCGCGGGAGCTGGCGATGGAATAGAGCCGCATGTGAAACAGATTCCCGAACTCGTGCGGTCCGGGGACCAGCACCGCGAGGCACTGGCCTTCGCGGAACGCGAAATCGCCGTCGGGTAACTGCAGCACGAGATGGCGGACCTCCGCCGTATCCTGCGGCGTGATTCTTTCGCTAGAAACGAGCGTTGTCGCGTACGGATTACAGACATCGTCCTCATGCAGCTCCATGATGTGTTCCTTTCATCGTTTTGTGGCAGGCGCCCGAGTGGTCGCAGGCGCCGCAGCCGTGGCCTTCCAGCATGTCCTGATCGGGCGCGCAGCGCGAATGTTTGCGCGCCAAAGCCTGCACCGCGAACCAAACGCCCATCAGCAGGGCGAATCCGAAAATTCCCGTCAAGAAACTGACCATACGTTATCCTCCGTTGCCCATTCCGGCGAAGCCCATGAAGGCCATCGAGAGAATCGCGGCGAGCACCAGGGTGAGGGCCGTTCCCTTGGCGAGATTCGGAACGTCGGACAGATCGACGCGCTCCCGCACCAGCGACAGCGTGACGATGGCGATGGTGTATCCTCCGCTGGCGGCGATCGCGAAGACAACGCTTTGCGCGAAGGAATAATTGCGCGAGGTTTGAAACAGCGGTACGGCCAGCACGGCGCAATTGGTGGTGATCAGCGGCAGGTAAACGCCCATCGCGCGGAACAGCGCCGGGCTGGTTTTTTTGATGAACATTTCGGTGAGCTGCACGGTGGCCGCGATGATCACGATGTAAGTGATGATACGCAGATACTCGGCGTGAAACCGCACCAGGAGCAGGTTGGTGCCGAAGGCGAGGATGCTGCTGACAATGATGACGAACATCACCGAGACGCCCATGCGCCAGGCGGTGGAAAATTTTCCCGAAAGTCCGATGAACGAGCACATGCCGAGAAACACGCACAGCACGAAATTATTGATCAG
>Ga0187784_10003399_pt1 | contig 12845 bp, 8 predicted proteins | sample 1015_SJ02_MP15_2_FD_132964 | JGI IMG/M metagenome (GOLD analysis project Ga0187784, IMG submission 132964) | Tropical peat soil microbial communities from peatlands in Department of Meta, Colombia - 1015_SJ02_MP15_20_MG | ecosystem: Environmental > Terrestrial > Soil > Wetlands > Peat | place... | reverse complement strand
GACGAGGAGCTCCCGGCCTCGATCGCCCGGGCGATGCTCAGAGCGGTGTTGATCGGGATCGCGTAGCCCTGGTTCCCGCTCGACTGGAAGGAGAACCCGGCCGAGGCTGCCGTGTCGATGCCGATCACCTGGCCCTGGGTGTTGACCAAGGAGCCACCCGAGTCACCGGGCTGGATGTCCGCGTTGATCTCGATCAGCCCGTTCAGCTGCTCGGAGGTGCCGTCCCCGTCGTCGCTGGCGGTGATGGACTGGTTCAGCGCGGTGACGCTGCCGCCGGCGGCGCTCGGCGTGCCGCCGGTCCCGCCGGCGTTGCCCACGCCCACCACCTGCTCGCCCACCGACACGTTGGCCGAGTTGCCGAGCGTGGCCGTCTGCAGGCCCGAGGCGTTGTGCAGCTGGAGCACCGCGATGTCCTTGGTCCGGTCGTAGCCGACGACGCTCGCCGTGTAGGTCTTCTGGTTGCCCACGTCGGTCACGCTGATGCTGGTCGCACCGTCGATGACGTGATTGTTCGTGAGGATGATGCCGTCGCTGGTCAGCACGATGCCGGTTCCGGCCGCCTGCTCCTGCTGGTAGCCGAGTGTCGTGTTGATGTCGACCAGTCCCGGGTCGACCTTGGCGGCGATGGCGTTCACGTCGCTCGGCCCGCCCGACGCGTTCGACGAGGACCCGCCAGAGCCGCTGCCCGAGCTGCCCGAGTTGCCCGAGCTGCCCGAGTTGCCCGAGTTGTTGCCCCCGAACCCGCCGAACCCGTTGCCGTTGCCGAACGAGTTGCCCGAGCCCGAGCCGAAGGGGAAGCGGCCGCTGCCCGACCCGCTCCCACCCGAGCCGCTCCCGGACGCCGGGGAGAAGGTCTGCGTGGACGATCCACCGTTACTGGACCAGGCGGCGTGGCCGATGCCGACGCCGGCGGCCAGCACCACCAGCGCGGCGGCGCCGGCCAGGACGCCGTTGCGCACCCGGTGGTCGCGGCCGCTGCCCGAGGAGGGGGCGGGTGCGGGGATGCCCCAGGTCGGGGGACCCGTGTACGGGGGAGGCGTGCCGTAGGGCGTGCCGGGCGCGGCCCCGAGGGCAGGGTTGCCGGCCAGGGCCCCCATGGCGTAGCTGCCGTGGGGGATCCCCGAGGCGGGGATCCCCGGGGCGCCGACGCCGTAGGGCGGGACGCCCTGGGGCGGGGTGCTCGGCCCCTCGGGCACCCCCATGGGGGGCGTGGTGGGCTCGCCCGGGGCGGCGTCGAGGTCGCCGGCGGGCACCGTGGGTGCGCCGGCGGTCACCGGCTCCGCGAGCTCCTCGCCGGCCACCGGGGGCGCCTCGACGGGCGTGGAGGGGGGCTCGGGGGTGACCTCGGGGAGGGGGATGGCCTGTCCGGCGGTCTCGGCGGCAGGCGCCCCGGCCGTCTCCGGCTCGCCGGCTCCGGCCATCTCGCCCGCCGTGTGGTCGTGGTGGTCCTCGGTCATTTGCGTGCAGTCCTCCGTCTGAAACCCAGTCTCCCCGGGGTCTCCTCGTGCATCCCATTGGACATGACCGTCCTGTACGCCAGGTCAGAGAAAGCTATGCGGTGCATAAATGTTGCCTGTGTCCTCCGGGGAGGGGTGACGGGCAGCGGGCCGAGGCTGCCCGGCGCAAATCCCTGGTTGCGGGGAGGCCGCCGCGGGGAATGTCGGCTCGGGTCTACGCTGCCTGAAGCACGAAGAGCACCGGGGGGAGTATGGCAGCCGCGTTCTTTGACGCCGACAGCCACCTGATGGAGACACCGCAGTGGCTGGGTGAGTTCGCCGACCAGGAGACTCGGGACCGGCTGGCGCCGCTCGGGCTGGAGGGGGCCGGTGCCGGGGCGGCCGAGCTGATGGCGGCCTTGCCCGACCTGTGGGAGTCCCAGCGCCACCAGGAGGTCAGCGCGGACGTCCTCAGGGGTCCGAAGGGGTGGAAGGCCCCAGGGGCGCTCGACACCGGTGTGCGGTCCCGCGTCCTCGACGTGCTCCACATCGACGCCCAGCTCGTGTTCCCCACGTTCTCCCTCGGCCACTTCGCTTCGAGCAAGGAGCCAGACCTCCTCTATGGCGGGACTGAGGCCCTCAACCGCGCCATGGTCGCCTTCTGCGAGCCTGATGCCCGGCTGAAGGCGGTGGGCTACCTGCCTCTCAACGACCCCGAGCGGGCCCGGCGGACCCTCGAGCTCGCCCTCGACGCCGGCGTGGCCGCTGTGTGGGTGCCCTCCGACGCCCCAGGGCCGTTCTCGCCCACCCACGTCGACCTCGACCCTGTCTGGGCCCGCCTCGCCGAGGCCGGCGTACCGTTCGTGCTCCACGTGGGGGGAGGCAAGCTGCTGCCCCGCGCCTTCCACGAGAACGGTCGGCCCCGGCCCAAGGACTGGTTGGGCGGTGGGGAGAACATGCGCGCCAAGGACTTCCCGGTGCTGCACCACTCGCCCGAGCGCTTCCTCGCCTGCATGGTCCTCGACGGGGTCTTCGAGCGCCACGAGGCGCTGCGCGGCGCGGCCATCGAGCTCGGCGCCACCTGGGTTCCGGGGCTCCTGCGCAACGTGGACCATGCCGTGCGCTCGTTCGCCCGCTTCGAGCCGGCGTTGGGCGAGCTCACCCTCGAGCCCTCCGAGTACCTCCGGCGCCAGGTCCGATTCACGCCCTTCCCCTTCGAGGACACCGCTTGGCTGCTCGAGCAGTGCGGTCCCGACCTCTTCATGTTCTCGACCGACTACCCGCACCCCGAAGGCGGGCGTCGTCCTTTCGAGGTGTTCGCCGAGGCGCTGGCCGGTTTCGACGAGGGGACGCGTGACCGCTTCTTCTGGCGGAACGGGGCCGAGCTGGTCGGCCTGGAGTGAGGGTGGGGGCGGTCCCGTGACGCGCGCCTTCTCGACGTCCCTCGCGGTGGAGCAGGTGGCGGGCGCGCTCGGTGCCACGGTCACCGGGATCGACCTGGCGGCGGTGCGCCAACCGGCGGAGCTCGACGACCTGCGCCGCGCCCTGGCCGAGCACCTCGTCGTGTTCCTGCCCGACCAGGACCTGAGTCTGGACGACCTCGAGCGGCTGACCGACCTGCTGGGGGGACGCGACGTCACCCCCTTCGTGCAGCCGCTCGAGGACCGGCCCTACGTCATCCGGGTCGTCAAGGAGCCCGCCGACGTCCTCAACTTCGCCAACGCCTGGCACAGCGACCTCAGCTACCTGCGCGCTCCGCCCTCCTACACGTTGCTCCACGCGCAGGAGGTCCCCTCCCACGGCGGGGACACGGTGTGGTCCAACCAGTACCTGGCCTACGAGACGCTGTCGGCCGGCCTGCGAGCCACGCTCGACGGACTCGATGCTGTGCACTCCGCCGGCTGGGCCTACGGCACCGGTGGCGTCCTCGATCAGGTCAAGGACCTGACCTCGATGGCCATCGCTCCCTCGCCCGAAGCCTACGCCGAGCAGGTGCACCCCGTGGTCAGCGTGCACCCGGTCACCGGCCGCCGGGCGCTGTTCGTGAACCCCGTCTACACGGTGCGCTTCGACGGGTGGACCAAGGAGGAGTCGCAGCTGCTGCTCGCTCACCTGTACCGGCACAGTGTCAACGAGAACTTCACGTGCCGCCTGCGCTGGTCGGCCCGGACGTTGGCCGTGTGGGACAACCGCTGCACCATGCACAACGCGCTCAACGACTACAGCGGGGTCCGCCGCGAGATGTACCGCACCAGCGTCAAGGGGGAAGCTCCGATAGGCGTGCGCTGACCGGCGCGCCGTCGGGCGAGGCCGTCAGCGCGGCGCGCCCGCGGAGGTGCGCGCCCGCTCAGACCGCCGCCGTGGCCATGTCCGGCCGGGCGGCATCCTCGCGCCCGTAGGAGCCGAGCAGCGCCTTCTCGTTGCGGTACGTGGGGAAGAAGAACCCGACCACTACGCCTCCCGCCAACACGGCGATGATGCCCGATGCGTAGGCCCAGTGCTGGCCGTGGATGAAGGACTCCTTGGCCGCTTGCGTGATCTGCTTGGCGTACTGGGGGTACTGCTTGGCGATGGCCTCCGCACCGTCGAAGGACTTGGTCAGCTCGCTCTGCACGTTGGCGTTGACCTTGCTCGAGTTCGACGAGCTGGCGATGGCCTTGGCCGCCGCCGAAGCGTAGCCGGCGGTGAGCAGCGCCCCCATGATCGACTGCATGATCGCCCCGCCCAGGTCGCGCTGCAGGTCGGCGGTGCCCGAGGCCATGCCGACCCGCGTCACGGGGACGGCGCCGGTGAGCGAGTGCGACGCCGGGGTGCCGGCGAACCCCACGCCCGCACCCACGAAGGCGTAGGCCATGCCGACCTTCCAGTAGGGGATCCCCTCCTTCCACAACAACAGCATGGTGAGGAACCCCAGCAAGATGAAGACGTAGCCCACCAGCAGGGTGAACCGGGCCCCCCGGGCCTCGACCAGCTTGGCCGAGCGGGGCGCGATCAGGACCATGAAGAGGGCGGCGGGGAGGATGGAGAACCCGGCGTCGATCGTCGAGTAGCCCAGCACGTTCTGCAAGAACTGCTGGCCGATGAACATGGCTCCCATGAGGCTGCCGAAGACGATGATGCCGGCGCAGGCCGCCACCCAGAAGATGCGCCGCCCGGCCACGTGGAGGTCGTAGAGCGGCTGGTGGGCCCGCCGCTCTCGAAGGACGAAGCTGATGACCGCGGCCACGGCGAGGATGGCCAGTCCGAGCACCAAGGTGCCCTTGTCGGGCACGACGGCGAAGTTGATGGCCAGGATGATCGCGCCGACCAGTAACGCCGAGAGCAGCCCACCCAGGTTGTCGACCGGCTGGTCGGTCTCGTGCACGTGGCTGGGCACGGCCCTCAGCGCGAGCGGGATGGCGACGATGATGAGCGGCAAGGTGATGAGGAACACCGAGCCCCACCAGAACCTCGAGAGCAGCAGCCCGGCCAGCAGCGGCCCGAGCGCGCTGATGGCTCCGCCCGTGGCCGACCACAGCGCGATGCACCGGGTGCGGCGCGGCCCGCTCCACAGGGCGGTGATGAGGGAGAGCGTCGTCGGGTACGCCATGCCGGCCGCGACGCCGCCGAGGAGCCGGCCGCCGATCAGCACCCCGATGCTCGGCGCCCACGCCATGACCAGGCAGGCCGGCAGCGAGATGACCACGCCCAGGGTCATCATCTGCTTGCGGCCGTAGCGGTCGCCCACTGCACCCAGCCACAGGACCGAGATGGCCAGACCGAGCGAGTAGCAGACGGCAACGAGGTTCAGCTGGGTCTGTGAGGCGTTGAAGTGCAGGCCGATGCTGGGCAGAGCCACGTTCGCGGAAGCCAGCGGCAGGTTCGCCACGGCGGCCACCAAGATGAGGGTTCCGAGGACCAGTCCTTGGCGGTCCGGCGCGGTCGACTTGTCCTCGGTGGCCCCTGCGAGCGGGCTCCCGGCTGTCGTTGCTGACACGTCGATCGTCCTCTCTTGGCCGTCGGTCGTCGTCGCCCGCCCGCGTGGGCCCGGGCGTAGTGCGCCCCAAGTCTGCAAGCTCGGCTGCCGGTGCGCCAGTGTTGTCCGGGGTACCCCGGGAACCTGTCCGCGCGCCCGGTCAGGGTACGAGGGGGTCGACGACGGGGTGGACGGCGCTGAGGACGTCGACGAGGAGCGCGACCTGCACGACGGCCATCCCCGCGGCCACGACCCAGAGCGCCCGGTCGCGCACCCGCCAGGCCAGAGCGGCGAACAGCGGGAAGGCGGCCATTGTGTAACGGGGGATGCTGTCGGTGAAGTAGGCGCTGTAGGCGACCAGCAGCGCGCCGACCGTGTAGACCCACCACGCCGCCGGGACCGAGGACCGGCCGTCGTCGAGGAGCACCCCTGGCTCCCGACCCATTCGGTCGAGCCACCACAACCCCAAGAACCCGAAGACGAGGGCGCCGGCGGCCAGGGCGTCGGGCACGAAGCTGGCCCCGAAGGGTCCCTGGCCGAGCGCGGCCAGGAGGGCGACGACAGGTGTCGTGAACCAGACGAAGTGTTGGCCGTGCCAGAACCGCTCGGCGGACACGAAGGCCAGCGGTGTGCCCACCATGGACCAGCCGTAGGCCATGAAGGAGACGAGTCCCAGCGGGGCGAGCGCGGCGCCGATCAGCGGCCGCAACCGCCGTCCCTGCCAGGCGGCGGGGAGCGCGGTCACGGCGACCGCCAGCACGACGACGATGCCGGCGTTGCGGGTGAGCCCGGCCACGCAGGCGCACAGGCCGGCGCCGACCCAGGCCCGCCGCGAGATGGCGTAGAGGCACAGGGCGGCGGCGGTCAGGAAGAGACCCTCCGTGTAGGCCATGGACAGGACGTAGGCGGTCGGGCAGCAGACGTAGAGGAGCACGGTACGGTCCGCCAGCCGCGGGCCGAAGAGCTCGTGGACGGCGAGCCAGATGGCCAGGGCGGAGGTCAGGCCGAAGACGAAGGCGGCCAGGAGGGCGGCGTCGATCAGGCGGAGGCCCGTCACGGTGGCCAACGACCGGACGACGAGGGGAAAGCCAGGAAAGAAGGCCCATCGACTGCCGTCGCCCTCCTGGAACAAGCGGTGCGGGTAGCCGTGTTGGGCGATGGCGAGGTACCAGCTGCCGTCGAACATGGAGCCGAGCGCCCGCAGGTGGAGGCCGGGCGTGGTGCCGGCGGCGACCAGGGTGACGGTGAGGACGACGGCGCGCGAGGCGAGGTATGCGGCGGCCGGCCGTGCCAGCTGCCGCACGGTCGCCGGCGGGCGCGGCCCCTCGGCTCGACGGGGGGGATGCCGGGTGATCGTGCCGGGGGGAGCGCTCGCCGCCGGCACGACGGTGGCCATCAGCTGACGGGGATCTCGGTGATGCGCAGGCCGCGGCGGCCGGCCGCCCGGACGAGGCCGGTGGCGAACGACCCGGTGCGGTCGTCGATGAGCGGCAGGATCTCGAGGGCCCGGGCGCGCCGCACGGCGGTCAGGCCGCAGTCGTGCTCGCGTCGGCCGGCGCCCGGCCACACGCGCCGCAGGTGGCGCCGGAACCGGGCCGGCCACCGGTGCGCAGGGCGGGCCGCGCCGTCGCCGTGCTCCCCGTGCGCGTGCGTCGCCACGGCGAGGTCGACGGGCCCCGTGAGCACCGATTCCACCAGGGACACGAGGCGCGGGAGCGAGGCGGACGAGGGACCGTCGGCACAGGCCACGATCTCGGTCCTGCTGCTCGCCAGGGCCATGCGCAGCACATGCCCAAGATCGTCCCGGTCGAGGAGCAGGGCCTGCACGCCGGGGAGGGTGGCCGCGAGGTCCTGCGCGATGGGGGCCGTGCCGTCGCTGCTGCCAGTGTCTGCGATGGTCACCACCGCGAGAAAGGGGAAGGACTCGTCGAGGGAGCGACGCAGCGCGCGGATGTCGCGCTCGAGCGTGGCGGCCACGTTGTGGACGGGCACCACGACCTCGACCTGCTGCGCAGGGGCGACCGGGGAAGACGTTGGGCGCACCGAAGGGGCGCGTCGACGCGCCTGGTGGCAGCCGGCGTGGCGCCACGTTGTGATCGGCCCGCCCGGACGGGCGGGCACGGCCCACGCCGCAGGCTCCATGCGTCCCCCTCTGGTCACGAGCGTGCGTGGCGGGACTCGTCCGCGCCGCACTTCGACTCCGTGCAAGCTACGGATGCGAGGTGGCGGCGCCGTGGCGGTGTGGTGGCCGAGCGGTGGCGAGGCGGTCGGCTGGCGGGAGAAGAACCACTGGTCGTCCTCGATGAGCGGCAGGATCCGCGCCGGTTGCTTGCGTCCGATCGCCTTGAAGCCGCACTGGAAGTCGCTGACGCGGGACGACGCGCGACGAGCGCGACAGCCTTGTGCCCACGGCGAGGTCGCGGTGACCCGAGAGCACCGAGCCGACCAAGGGCAGGAGCGCGGCCAGCGAGGTCGAGAGATCCACGTCCATGTAGGCCACCACGTCGGCGTCGCTGTCCGCCCAGGCGGTCCGCAACGCGTGGCCCCGTCCCTTGGGGGCGAGGAGCAGGACCCGGACGCCGGGCCGTGTGCCGGCGAGGTGCTGCGCCAGCAGCGTGGTGCCGTCGGTGCTGCCGTTGTCGGCGATCGTGACGACGGTGCGGAACGGGAAGGAGTCGTCGAGGTAGTCGCGCAGCGCGTCGATGCTCGACTCGAGTGTTGCTCGCTCGTTGTACACGGGCATCACGATGTCGACCAGAACCTGGTCCGGCGGCCGGCGCGGCGCGCACAGTGGATGGCGCCAGGCGGGTGCGGCCCGGGCCACAGGTTTCGTCCGACTCCCCCTCAAGTCACGAGCGCCGACGTGGACGGGTTCCGGGGCGCTCCGCCTCTCAGGGTATGGAGCCCACCGATGGGGCGCATGGGCCGAATGGATTAGATTCAGCCCAGCGCGGCTCGCGCCCCGCCTTCGCCCAAGGTCGCCTCGGGCTCAGCCGCCCCGGCCGGCTTCGCCGGCGCCGATGCCGGCCTCAAGACCGCTCCGGCGCCACAGGGTCACGTTGAGCCCGGCCGAGCCGACGATGATCCGGCCGAACACGTAGACCCACAGGAGCACCGCCAGCGCGATGCCGACCGCTCCGTACGTGTGGGACTTGTGCGAGACGTAGGGACCGATCGCGTACGTGGTGAACGCGTGCATGACGAGCGTCCCCAGCGCGAGGAACAACGCTCCGGGCACCAGGCCACGCGGCGACATGGGCGCATGGGGGAGCCGCCACGAGACCCACCACCAGAGCGCGAACGACGCCGCGGTCACCACGACGAGCACCAGCACAGAGCCCACGAGGCCGAGATCGTCCCGGAGCTTGTTCCCGGCCGCCGAGAGCACGGTCATGACCAGCGCGAGGCCGATGGTGACGACCACGGGTCGCCAACCCGACGGCTTGGCCCGGCTGAACCGCCAGACGAGCCAGTGCACGACGTACAGCGTCTTGGCCAGGCTGTTGGCGGTGAGCACGAGCGCCACGGTGGCGCCCACGAGGAGCGTGATCTGCGAGAGCACGCTGATGTGCTGGCTGTCCACCACGGCGCTGGCCAGCACGCCGGTGATGCCGACCGTCTTGGCCAGCTGGGCCGGGTCCTCGCTCAGCGTGCGGGCCGTGAGGCCGGCCAGGCTGAAGACGATGTAGACGAAGGGCACGAGGAAGAGGAACATCCGGAAGGCGACGGCACCGGCGAGGATCCCCCCGCCCACGTGGACGTCGAGCTCCCGGACGTCGAAGCCGGCGCCGATGATCGACGAGGTCTGGCGCCGCTCCTGAAGCGCACTCTCGACCCGGGCCCGCTCGACGTCGGTCCACTGCCGCCCCTGTCGGTACCATCGACGGACCCGGCCCCGGTCGATCCGCTCGGGCGTTCCGGCGCCGGTCGTTCCGGTGCCGGCATCGGGCTCCCCGGCGGGCGGCGCGGCCTCTTCATCTGGTTCATCTGGCCCGAACGGGACGTGCGACACGTGCGAGTTTGCCGCCTGCGGCGGGGTGGGGGTTGGAGTAGGGTGCTCTCCGATCACGAGAAGCTGATTCTCGCCGGGATGGCCTGCCTGGATCGAACGGAGGCGGGAGAACCGGGCAGGAGGACCGGGCAGGAGGGCTCATGACCGACTTCGACGCCATCGACTTCTTCCGGGGAAACGAGCTGATCGAGGACCCGTACCCGTACTACGAGTACCTGCGCGCGCAGTGTCCGGTGCAGCGGGAGCCCTATCACGGCGTGGTGATGGTCACCGGGTACGACGAGGCCGTCTCGGTGTACACCGACCCGAACACCTTCTCCTCGTGCAACTCCGTCACCGGTCCCTTCCCCGGGTTCCCGGTCCCCCTCGAGGGCGACGACGTGAGCGACCTGATCGAGCAGCACCGCGACGAGCTGCCCTTCAGCGACCAGATCACGACCATGGACCCGCCCAAGCACCGGGCGCACCGGGGCATGCTCATGCGGCTCATCACGCCCAAGCGCCTGCGGGAGAACGAGGACTTCATGTGGCGGCACGCCGACCGCCAGATCGACGAGTTCGTCGCCAAGGGCGAGTGCGATCTCATCAAGGACTACGCCGGGCCCTTCACGCTCTACGTGATCGCCGATCTGCTGGGGGTCCCCGAGTCCGACCACGAGTGGTTCCGTGAAGAGCTCCAGGGAAGTGGCCGCCGTCAGCGGGAGCAGGGGCTCGGGAGCACCGGGTCGGACTCACTGGGCCACTCGCCGCTCGAGTTCCTCTACGCGCGGTTCACGGCGTACGTGGAGGACCGGCGTCGCGAGCCCCGCAACGACGTGTTGACGGGGCTGGCCACGGCCACGTTCCCCGACGGGTCGCTGCCCGAGGTGATCGACGTCGTCCGGGTGGCCGCCAACCTCTTCACGGCCGGGCAGGAGACCACCGTGCGGCTGTTGGCCGCCTCGTTCCAGGTCATCGCGGAGCGCCCCGAGATCCAGCAGCAGCTGCGTGACGACCCGGCGTGCATCCCCGACTTCGTCGAAGAGGTCCTCCGCACGGATGGACCGGTGAAGGGCGACTTCCGCCTGGCCCGACGGACGGCGACCGTCGCCGGCGTCGAGATCCCGGCCGGTACGACCATCATGGTGCTCAACGGGGCGGCGGGGCGCGACCCGCGACGGTTCGATGCGCCGGCGGAGTTCCAACTCGGGCGGGCGAACGCCAAGGAGCACCTCGCCTTCGGCCGCGGCGAGCACGCCTGCCCCGGAGGGCCGCTGGCGCGCGCCGAGGCGCGCATCAGCATCGAGCGCCTCCTGGCGCGCATGGGCGACGTCCGCATCTCCGAGGCGGCGCACGGCCCGGTCGGACACCGGCACTACGAATACGCGCCGACGTACATCTTGCGCGGGCTGCAGAAGCTGAAATTGGAGTTCACGCCGATCGGCTGAGTGCAGCGTGAACGCGAACTCCGCGCCACGTTCGAGCAGCTCGGCGCCCCTAATTGTGATTGCTGCACGTATCGGCACCCCTTCGCTACGATGCACGGGCCGGTGCCCCCACCAGAGGCGGAACCACCGGTAGAGGGAGGAGCGGACCCATGGGATGGCTGACGGCGGACTCACGACGGCACGCACGGGGGAGGATGCGCCTGGCGTTCGGGTCGGTGGCCGCGCTGTGCCTGTGCGCGAGCGGCATCCCGCTGGTGGCGGCGCTCGGAGCCGCCAGCCCTGCGGGCGCGGCCACGCCTTCGGGCACGCTCTACGAGGTCGACTACACGACCAGCAGCGCCCTCAACGCCTTTCCCACGACGGCGAGCGGGAGCTCCTCGCCATCGGCGAGGAACACGAGCTCGGCGCTGACCTGGTCGGCCGACGCGGTGTTCGACTCGGCGGGCGACCTCTGGGTGGCCAACCTTGGGGAGGCCTCGGGGACGGGGAGCGCCACGCCGAGCATCACCGAGTTCACACCCGGTCAGCTGACCAGCACGGGCAGCCCGACTCCCACGGTCACCATCACCGATTCGAGCTGGTCGGGCTCCTCTGGCCCGAGTGGGCTCGCGTTCGACTCGTCCGGTGACCTGTGGGTGGCGCAGCTCGGCGGGAATGCGGTGGAGTTCACCGCTGGCCAGCTGGCCACCTCGGGCACCAAGACCCCCGCGGCCACCATTGCCGTCAGTGGCGCGTTCCTCGGGGTCGCCTTCGACTCGTCCGGTGACCTGTGGGTGACCAGCGCACCAGTGACGGGGTTGCCGGGGGCGGGGTCCATCTACGAGTTCCCCCCTGCCCAGCAGAACAGCTCGGGTTCGGCGACGGTCACCCTTTCCGGTCTGACGGAGCCGGGGTACCCGACGTTCGACGCCGCGGGCAACCTGTGGTTCTCCGAGGTCGACGGGGGGACCGCGGTCGCTGAACTCGCAGCCGACCAGCTGACCACCTCGAGCACCCCGACCCCGGCGGTGACGGTGACGCTCCCGACAGGCGGCAGCCCCCGCGGCACCGCCTTCGACACTGCGGGCAATCTCTGGGTCAGCGACGCTCCGTTGGCCAGCGTCTACGAGTACACCGCGAACCAGCTGACCAGCTCGACCAGCGCGGCACCGGCCAAGACGATCACCAGCAGCGACTTCAGCGCAGAGTCACCCGCTGACGTCGTCCTCAAGGAGGCACCCGTGGTGACCTCGGTGAGCCCGTCGACCGGCAGTGCATTCTCGAGGGTGACCATCGACGGCGCCGGCTTCACCTCTGGCTCGACCGTCGCCTTCGGCTCGACGGCCGCCATCGACGTCACGTACGTGTCCCCGTACCAGGTGACGGCCGAGGTGCCCGCGGGTTCGGGCACGGTCGACGTCACGGTGACCACCTTCGCCGGGACCAGCGCCACGTCGTCGGCCGACACGTTCACGTATACGTCCACCCCTACGTCGACCTGGGGTTACCGCGAGGTGGCTTCTGACGGGGGCATCTTCAGCTTCAACCTGCCGTTCTACGGCTCGACCGGGGGCATCGTCCTCAACAAGCCCATCGTGGGCACGGCCACCGACACGGCCACGGGCGGCTACTGGGAGGTGGCTTCCGACGGGGGCATCTTCTCCTTCAACGCCACCTTCTACGGCTCGACGGGGAACATCGTCCTCAACAAGCCAATCGTGGGCATGGCGGCCCTCCCCGGCGGCGACGGCTACTGGCTGGTGGCCTCCGACGGCGGCATCTTCAGCTTCGGCGACGCCCGCTTCTACGGCTCGACGGGGAACATCGTCCTGAACAAGCCCATCGTGGGCATGGCGGCCACCCCCGACGGCAAGGGCTACTGGCTGGTGGCCTCCGACGGCGGCATCTTCAGCTTCGGCGACGCCACCTTCTACGGCTCGACGGGGAACATCGTCCTGAACAAGCCCATCGTGGGCATGGCGGCCACCCCCGACGGCAAGGGCTACTGGCTGGTGGCCTCCGACGGCGGCATCTTC
>Ga0187784_10003398_pt1 | contig 12845 bp, 13 predicted proteins | sample 1015_SJ02_MP15_2_FD_132964 | JGI IMG/M metagenome (GOLD analysis project Ga0187784, IMG submission 132964) | Tropical peat soil microbial communities from peatlands in Department of Meta, Colombia - 1015_SJ02_MP15_20_MG | ecosystem: Environmental > Terrestrial > Soil > Wetlands > Peat | place... | reverse complement strand
CGCGCGTGGTGCCCGGTTGGTCGAACGCGACCATACGATCCTCGCCGAGCAGGCGGTTGATCAAAGTGCTCTTGCCCACATTCGGCCGACCGATGACCGCGACCTTGATGCCGCTCGATGCCGCTCGGTCGGCGCTCAGGGCGGCACAACCCTCGAGCGCTGCCTCGAGCAGCATCGTCACGCCCTGGTCGTGAGCGGCGGAAATGGGGTGCGGGTCGCCCAGCGCAAGTTGATGAAACTCCGCCGCAGCCAGGTCGCGATCCAAGCCCTCGGTCTTGTTGACGGCGAGCAACACGGGTTTGCCGCTCTTGCGTGCCATTTGGGCGACGAACTGATCCTGAGGGGTCACTCCCTCACGGGCATCGACCACGACGATCAACCGGTCGGCTTCTGCGATCGCGTGCTCGGTTTGTGCGATCGCAAGTCGCTCGACACCGTCGGCGCGCTCGATGAGCCCGCCCGTGTCGACGACGATGCACGCGGCATCGGCGCGGCGCGCGATGCCGTACTGTCGATCGCGCGTGAGCCCTGGAAAATCGGCAACCAAGGCATCGCGAGTGCCGGTCATGGCGTTGAACAGGGTCGATTTGCCGACATTCGGCCGACCGATCAGTGCGATGACGGGCAGCACTGGGTAGCGGGCCGCCGCCGCTAGTTGCTCTTCAGCGTCGAACCAGCGCGAAAGGCGGCGAGTGTTCCGCTGTCGGCGAGGACGATCACGGTATCGCGAGATGCCACCGGGGGATTGCTCACGCGATACTTCGCCACTCGCTCGCGCGCCACGAGCTCGCCGGTCGCTTTATCGAGCCAATGGAGGTAGCCCTGGTAGTCGGCGAGCGCGATCGCCGTGCTCGTCACCACGGGCGCGCTCAATCCTCGGCGCTTCAGCTTGTCGTTGCGCCAGATCTCCGAGCCGTCCCGCTGACGCAGCGCCACGACGATGCCGTCGGACTGCGTGACGAACAGGTTCTCCTCATCGGTCGCAAGACCGCGATAGCTCGACATGTCGTGAGCCCACCAAATCTGGCCCGAATCGAGCGCAAGCATGGCGGTGCGCCCTTGAAATCCGGTCGCAAACACATTGTCTCCCACGACTCTCACGGCCGAGTCGATGTCGACCAATCGGTCGAGCTCGGTTCGACCGTGCGGCGAGGCGAGCGGGGTGTCCCACACTGTATCGCCCGTAGCGAGCGACACCGCCATGACCTTGCCGTTATCGAAGCCGCTCACGGCGACTTCCTTCGCGATCACGGGGATGGCCGTGCCGCGCAAGGAGAGGCGCGGCACCTGCTGCTCGACCGACCAGAGCTCCTTGCCGCTGTGAGCGTCAAAGCCATGCAGCCGCCCGTCGACCGATCGCATGACCACGACCTTTTCGCTGATGGCGGGCGCCGATAGCAATTCGGAGTTCACGCGCGTGCGCCACAATTCGCGCCCGCTCGCCCCGTCGAGTGCGATCACCCAGCCCTTGGTCGAGCCGACGATCACCATCCCGATCCCTGCACCCGGACCGGCCGAGAACTGCATGCGTTTGAGTTTCTTGATCCAGACGAGCCGCCCGGTATCCAGGTGCAGCGCCACGATCACGCCCTTGTCGGTCGCCGCGAACACGTTGTCGCCGTCGATGGCCGGCCCCAAGCCGAGCCGCAGCTTCACCTGCTTCTTGCCCCCGCCGAGCTTATCTCCCCAAAGCTCCTTCACGGCGAGCTTCTGCGGGAATTTCACCAGCACAGCGGGCGGCTCGACGTCTTTGTCCTTGCTGCAGGCGGCAACGAGCAGCGCCGCGAAAGCCCACGGGAGCCATGCGCGCATCAGGGTTTCGCCTGCGTGGGCGCGGGTGGTGCCGTCGCAGCGGGTAAGCCCAGGTCCGCGATTTTCAGCGCAACCAGCGCCCCATCCATGCTGCCGGCCGCCGCCTCGGCGAGCGCGGCCCTGTATTCGTCGGCGGCACCGCGCAAATCCTTCTTTGCGAACAGCGCATCGCCCCGGACTTCGTGATAGCGCGCCGCAAAGGCGCCCGGGCTGTCGGAGAGCGTCTTCAGCGCCTCGTCGGGTTTGCCCTGGTCGACCTGCACGCGCGCGAGCCGCAGCCGTGCGATGTGCTTGAGCTCACTGTCCTTCGAGTGCTCGATGACTTCAGTGAGCGGCGCGATCGCGTTCTCGTCCTGCCCCTGATCGAGGGAGAGCCGCGCGATCATCAATTGCGCCTGGTCCGCATAGGGCGAGCCGGCGTAGTTCTTGATCAGTGCGTCGGCGATGAGAAGCGCCCTGGCGGGATCGTTTTGCGACACCGCGGACGTCAAGTCGTGAAACTGCGCCGCCGCCTTCATGGCGCGCTCGTCGATGTGATGGTGGTAATAGCGATAGCCGGCGACGAAAGCCAATCCGAGCGCGACGGCACCGATGATCCACGGCCCGTATTCTCCTGCCAACCGCTTGACTTCCTCGAGTTGCTCGTCGTCGGTTAAATATTCCTCTGGCATGACTGCTCCGCTATCCCCTCTGTAGACCCAGCAACGCGCCCAGGCGTTCAACGATCTGCGCCCGAGGACACTCCTCCTGTGCAACATCCCGGCGCAGGGCCTTCAGCCCGACCACGCCGCGAGCCGCTTCGTCCTCCCCCACCACGAGCGCGAACTCGGCCCCGCTCTTGTCGGCACGCTTGAATTGCGTCTTGAAGCTGCCCCCGCCCAGGTTGACCTCGAGCCTCAATCCCGGCCATGCGTCGCGCAATTCCTCCGCCAGTTTGAAGCCCTGAACCTCGATTCGTTCCCCGACGAGCACGAGATAGACCTGCGGGCGCTCGGGTGCGAGAGCGAGCCCCTGTTTCTCGAGGAGCATGACGATGCGCTCCTGTCCCATCGCCCAGCCGATGCCGGGGGTGGCGGCGCCGCCCAGTTGGGCGATCAAGCCGTCGTAGCGTCCGCCGGCGCAGACCGCGCCCTGTGCACCGAGAGCATCGGTGGTCCATTCGAACACGGTGCGCGTGTAATAGTCCAAGCCGCGCACCAAGCGGGGCTCGACCTCGAAGTCGATGCCCGCGCTCTCCAAGTGCTGGCAGAGGCCCGCGAAATGCGCCTTGGACTCTGCATCGAGCGCCTCGAGGAGCGGGGGAGCGCCCGCGACGATGGGCTGCATCTCGGGATTCTTGCTGTCGAGGATGCGCAGCGGATTGCCCTTCAGGCGCCGCTTGCTGTCCTCGTCCAGCGCCGCCTCGTGCGCGCTGAAGTACGCGCTGAGCTGATCGCGATACGCCGCGCGCACCGCCGGGGTGCCGAGCGAGTTGAGGAGCAGCTTGATGCGGGTGAGCCCAAGACGCCGCAGCAATCGAGCGGACAGCAGAATGATCTCCGCGTCGATGTCCGGCCCCTCGAATCCGAAGGCCTCGGCGTCGATTTGATGGAACTGACGAAATCGGCCGGCCTGTGGCCGCTCGCGCCGGAACATCGGGCCCATGCACCAGACCCGCAGCCGGCCTTCCCGCAACAGGCCGTTCGAGATCATTGCACGCGCGATCCCCGCGGTCGCCTCGGGGCGCAAGGTGATGTGGTCCCCGCTCTGGTCGACGAAACTGAACATTTCTTTCTCGACGATATCGGTGAAATCACCGATCGAGCGCCTGAACAATTGAGTCTGCTCGATGATGGGAACGCGGAACTCCTCGTAGCCGTAGGCCGCAAAGACCTCGCGCGTCGCCCTCTCCAGGTGCTGCCAGACCCCCGCCTGCGTGGGCAGCACGTCGTGAACGCCCCGCAGGGGCTCGATGATCTTTCCCAACGTCGTTCCCGTTCAGTCGTTCGGGTGGGCGGCACGCGTCTGCACGCCGCTCGTCGATAGGAGGTGCGAATCGCGCCGCAGGACACCGTCCGCGCCGGCCTCGAAGCGAGCCACGTCACCGCTCACGAACTCGCGTCCGATCGCGACCGCTCGATCATTGACCTCGAGCTGAACGCCGCTCGCGAAACCCAAGTACACACGGAGCGGTGCGATGCCCTCGATTGTCTTGACGCTGTTGGCGCGGCCGTTGCCGCTGAACACTCGCCGTCCGGTGTAATCGTGCACGTCCACCCAGGAGTCCGCCGAAAAACTGAGGCGCAGCTGTGCTCGACCCACGCCCGGCGTCAAGTCGGCCTCGCTCGGGGTCTTCGCGGGGGCGGCGGAAGGTGCGGCGGCGGGCGAAGCGCCCTCCCCCGTGGCCTTTGCGCTCGCCGCAGCGCTCGGCGCGCTCGGGATGTCGCCCGCGGTCGCGGCCACGGGAGGCGCAGGGGCGAGCGAGGGAGCCGGTGCGCTCGGCGCGATGCGGGGCGCGGAGGCTGCCCCTGCGGCCTCCTCCGCGGGGGCAGACTCCGCCTCGGCCCGGGGCTCGCTGCCCCGCCGAGCGGGCGGCACGCGCGCCTGCGAGGCCGCGGGCGTGGCGGCTGGCGCGACGGCGGAGCGCACGTGCCACGGCCGCCACCAGGCGACCCCACCCACGACCACGACGATCGCTGCGACCCCCGCCACTTGCAGCCAAGGGAGAGTTGCGTCGGGAGGCGTCGGATGTCTCACCGTGGTCGGCAACGGCGGCGCCGTCGCGAGGGCCGCGGCCTTTGCGTCGTAGCCGGCGGCAATCTCGCTCGCCGGCAAGCCCAGCAGGCTCGCGTATTTCTTCAAGTGGCCCTTGGCGTACACCGGTGCGCCGATGCGCCGGTAATCGCCGGCCTCCAGCGCATCGATGACCCAGGCATCGAGGTGCATCTCGTCGGCGACCTTCTGCGTGCTCATCCCGCGCCGCTCCCGCTCCGCCTTGAGCCTGAGCCCCAGTGCTTGCGCATCGTTACTCATCGATCGAGGCCGGCGCGCAGCATCTGGGCCTGCTGAGAATCGGGAAATTCGCTCTGGAGGCGCCGCCCGTAACTCGCCGCTGACGTGTTGTCGCCGAGCTTGCGCTCGGCGCGAAAGCCCAGCCACAAGACCTCCGGGGAGGCGGGATTGACGGCGAGATAGCGCTCGACGTACTGCAGGGACTGGACGTTATCGCCGCGCCCGAATGCGAGATTTCCGAGCTCGAGAAGCGCCTCGGGCATGTTCGGCTTGATCGCCAGGGCGCGATTGAAGTAGCGCTCGGCATCCACCACATCGCCCGTGCCGCCCACGCAGACGCCGGCATTGAGCAGTGCCACCTCCGGGGTTTGGTAGATCGGGTTGCGCGCGACCTCCTGAAACAGCTTCTCGCCTTCGGCGACCTTTCCGGTACGGCACAGAAAGCCTGCGTAGCTGTTCTCGATGACCGGGTCCTGCTTACCGAGACGCATCGCCGCGGAGAACGCGTGCTTCGCCTTCGGTATTTCGTTCGTGCGCTCGTAGACCAAACCCGCCGTCGACTGAACGCTCGCGTTGTCGGGCGCTTCGCCGAGCGCGCGCTCGATTCGATCGCGCGCCCGAGCAAGGTCATTGAGTCGCATGTATTCGATCGCCATCTGCATGTTGGCGACGGCGGCCTGGGCGGGCTCGGGCTTCTTGTGGCGATCCGGCGGCTGATAGACGGGCGGCGCGGGCTTGCACCCCGCCAGGGCGAGCGCCGCCATCATCACCCCCATCAATGATCCGAGTCGCATCGCGGGCCTCATGGAGCCTCCGCGCTGCGCGGCCCGCGTGCGCGCGGCGCGCCGAGGCACGCCGCCCCCGCACCCTTCACGCGCTGCCCCGTCAGCTTGAGGCCGAGACGCACCTGGGTGCGGTCGGTGACACGTCCCGCGAGCTGGCCGCATGCTGCATCGATGTCGTCGCCGCGCGTGCGCCGCATCGTCGCAATGACCCCGTGCTCGTTCAGGATATCGCGAAAGCGCACGATCACCGCCGCGGGCGAGCATCGGTAGCGCGTGCCGGGAAAGGAGTTGAAGGGAATCAGATTGAGCTTGGCTCGGCGGCCGCGCAACAGCCGCGCGAGCGCTTTCGCATGCTCGGGCTGGTCGTTGACGGCATCGAGCATGACGTACTCGAACGTAACGCTGCGTCCGTTCTGCTTGTCGATATAGTGCCAACAGGCGGCGAGCAGCTCGTCGATCGGGTGCTTGCGATTGATGGGGACGAGTTGGTCGCGCAGCTCATCGCTCGGCGCGTGCAGCGACACGGCGAGCGCGACGTTGCACTCCTCCGCGAGCTTGTAGATCTGAGGAACGAGTCCCGACGTGCTCAAGGTCACGCGGCGCCGGGACAGGTCGTAACCCAGATCGTCTAGAAAAATACGCATGGCGGGCACGACGTTGCGATAGTTCGCGAGCGGCTCGCCCATGCCCATGAATACGATGTTGGTGATCGCTCGGCCGTCGGCGTGCGCCGCGCGCAACTCACGCTGGGCCAACCACACCTGACCCACGATCTCGGCGACGCTCAAGTTGCGATTGAATCCCTGTTGCGCGGTCGAGCAGAAGGAGCAATCCATGGCACAGCCGACCTGGCTGGAGATGCAGAGCGTCCCGCGGTCCGCCTCCGGGATGTACACGGTCTCGATGCCCTGCACCTCGTCCATGCGCAGCATCCATTTGCGCGTGCCGTCCGCCGACCTCTGTTCGGTGACGATCTCGGGCACCGAGATCGTCGCTATCTCCTCGAGCCGGGCGCGAACATGCTGGGCGAGATCGCTCATGCGCGAAAACTCCGCGACCCCGCGCCGATAGATCCATTTCATCAGCTGGCGCGCGCGATACGGCTTCTCACCCAGCCGCTCGGCGACGAACGCCTCGAGTTCTGCGCGCGGCAAGCCGAGGAGATTGATTGGATCGCCGGCCACTTCGACTTCGATGCCTCTGGTAGTGCAGGCGCAGAGCCTAGCGCGTGCGGGGGCAGACCTCAATTTCACGAAAGAAATAGGCGATCTCGCGCGCAGCCGTCTCGGCGCTGTCGGAGCCGTGCACGATGTTCTCCTCGATGCTGGTGGCGAGGTCGGCTCGGATCGTCCCGCGGGCGGCCTTCTTCGGATCCGTGGCTCCCATCACCTCGCGGTTCTTGGCGATCGCACCCTCGCCCTCGAGGACTTGAACCAGCACGGGTCCGGAGGTCATGAACTTCACCAGATCCTTGAAGAAGGGCCGATCGCGGTGCACGGCGTAGAACCCTTGCGCTTCGCTCTGCGAGAGCTGGATCATGCGGGCCGCAATCACCTTGAGCCCCGCCTGCTCCAGGCGGCGCAAGACCTCGCCGATGAGGTTGCGGCCCACGGCGTCGGGCTTGACGATGGACAGAGTGCGCTCGATAGGCATGATCACCTCGTTCATGAAGCGGGAGGGGGCCGGGGGGCCGACAAAGACCGCGGAGTCTACTGGACCGGGAGCGCGCAGGCAATCGAGAGGGTGGCCGAAGTGCCTGTATTGGATGGAAAAAACGACGGATCTCGCCGGGGCCTCTCAACCCCTCAGGTCAAACGCTGAAGCTCTCACCGCAGCCGCATTCGACCTTGGCCTTGGGGTTCTGGAACTTGAAGGCCTCATTGAGGCCCTGCTTGACGAAGTCGACCAAGGTGCCGTCGATCAAGGGAAGGCTAGTGGGATCCACCACGACCTTGACGCCGCGCGCCTCGAACACCGTGTCCTCGGGGTGAATCTCGTCCGCGTAATTCACCACGTAAGCGAACCCCGAGCATCCGGTCTTCTTGATCCCCAGACGCAAACCGACTCCAGCGCCCCGCTTTGCCAGGTGGGTTCGAACCCGATCAGCCGCCGACTCTGTCAGCATTATCGCCATACCGACCTCTTGAAGAGCACCGCCCCGTGGCGCGGCCCATTCATAGCACGCATGACCCAGGGGCGCACAAACGTTAAGCGCTTTTATGATCCGGCGCACATTGCGCCGCAAAAACCGCTGCTCTCGTAAAAATGGGGTCGATGCGCGGCGTACTCAAGCGCCCGCACACCCGAACCCGCTTTGAGTCCCGAGGGCCGCTTTGAGGCCCAAGGTCGCTTTGAGGCCGCTCAGCCGGCCCCCGCCGCTCTCAGGGCGGCGATCCAGGCGTCCTCGATGATCAGGAGGCGTCCCAGCTTCTCGGTCGGCACCGCAAATCGCTCGCGCAGTGCCTCGACGCTCTCGGGCAAGCGCGCGCCGAGCTCGAGGCCGCTCGCCCGCTCGGCCACCCAGGACGAGACGGCGATCACATGAGGACAGCCGAAGGCGAGAAAACGCGCCTCCTCGAGGCTCCTCGCCGAGGGCGCCAATTGCACGTCGAACTGCACCCAAGTCCCCTGCGCTCGGCTGCCGGCACTCCCGCGGAAGCAGCGCGCACCCTCGAGCACGCCGGCGCGCGCTGCGCTCTCGAAATAGCGGCGCGTGAGCTCGCTGTACATCAGGCGCCGGCGATCCTGCGCAGCCGCTCGAGCGCGTGCTTGACCACGGCTAGCGCGGTATCGACGTCGGATGCGGTGGAAAAGCGGCCGATGCTGAAGCGCAAGCTACTCTCCGCCGATCGATCGTCACGGCCCAGAGCGCGCAGCACGCTCGAGGGCTCCCGGTGGATGGAGGTACACGCCGACCCCGTCGACACCGCGAGATGGGGGCGGATGGCCGCGACCAGGCTCTCGCCTTCTACGCCGTCGAACGATACGTTGAGGAGGTGGGGTACCGAGCGGGCTCCGCCGTTTCGCGTGACCCCGCCCAGTGTGGCGAGACCTTCCCACAGTCGCTCCTGCAGGAGCGCGACGCGCTCGATCTCGTACGGCAAGGCGGCGCTCGCCAACTCGAACGCTGCCCCCATCCCGACCACCTGATGCGTCGGCACCGTGCCCGAGCGCAATCCGCCTTCCTGCCCTCCGCCGAGATGGAGCGGTGCGAGCCGCGCGCCACGCCGGCGCGACACGAGCAGCGCGCCGACACCCTTGGGGCCGTAGGCCTTGTGCGCGGAGAGCGACATCAGATCGACTCCGAGCGCGGCGAAGTTCACCGCGCACTTGCCGACGCTCTGCGCCGCATCGACGTGCAGGCGCGCCCTGCCTTGCGCCGCGCACGAGACCGCGATTGCCGCGATGTCCTGCAAAGTGCCGATCTCGTTGTTCACGTGCATGAGGGAAACGAGAACGGTATCGGGCTCGATGGCCGCGGCAACCGCTTGCGGGTCGATCAGGCCCTCGCGGTCGGGCTTGAGGTAGGTGACGCGCCATCCGCGCCGCTCGAGCTCGCGACAGGGATCGAGGACCGATCTGTGCTCCGTACGCGCCGTCACGATGTGCCCGCCGACGCCGCGGTGGTAGTGGGCGGTGCCGAAGATCGCGAGATTGTTCGCCTCGGTCGCTCCCGAGGTCCACACGACCTCGGAGGGCTCGGCACCCACTGCGGCGGCCACCTGCGCGCGCGCGGCCTCCACCCGCTCGCGCGCTCTCTCTCCGTATTCATGACTGCTCGACCCCGGGTTTCCGAAAGTTCCTTCGAAGGTGAGGCACTCGGCCATGCGCGCGGCGACCTGGGGCGCCACGGGAGTGGTGGCCGCGTAGTCGAGGTACACGGGGGACGAGCTCATTCGTGCGGCGGGCGCAGGGATTGGCCTCTGCGCTGCTGCACGGCGCTCAAGATGCCGCGCATGATATTCAGCTCGTTGTAATCGAGCTGCGCGCGATTGAACAGGCGCCGCAATCGTTCCATGAGATAGCCCGTTCGATCCTCGAATTCGATCTCCTTGAGCACCTGATTCAGATGTGCGTAAAAAAGCTCGACATCGCGCGACGAGGCGAGCGGTTGCTCGAGCTGCATGCGCGATTGCGGCTGCTCGCGCGCGAGGAATATCTCGTAGGCCAGAAGCTGCACGGACATCGCCAGGTTGAGCGAGCAATAGGCGGGGTTCGCCGGTATGCGAACCAGCACGTTGCAGTACTTGAGGTCCTCCGTCCCGAGGCCGTAGCGCTCGGAACCGAAGAGCAGCGCCGCGCAATTCTCCTCACCGAGCGCGGCGATCCGGCCGGCGAGGTCGCGCGGGGTAACGAATTCCCAGTGATACGCACGCGGTCGCGATGTCGTGCCGGCGATGAAGCCGCAGTCGCTGACCGCCTCCGCCACCGTTCCCACCACACGGGCGTGCGCCAGGATGTCGTCCGCACCCGCCGCCAGGGCGCTCGATTCTGCGTGCGGAAACGAGCGTGGCCGCACCAGCGTGAGATCGCTGAGCGCCATGTTCTTCATGGCGCGCGCCACCGACCCGATATTTCCCGGATGGCTGGGATCGACGAGGACGATGCGAACGAGCGCGCTCATGCTCTGCTATTCTAGCGCCACCGGATATGCAGCCACTTCTCAACATCGGCATGCGCGCCGCCCGCCGTGCCGGCGACCTCATCGCGCGCAGCCTCACTCGACTCGATTCGCTCAAGATCGACACCAAAGGGCGTAACGACTTCGTCACCGAGGTCGATCGCAAGGCCGAGGCGGAGATCATTGCGACCATCCGGCGCGCGCACCCCGATCACGCCTTTCTCGCCGAGGAGAGCGGTCGCAGCGGGGCGAGCGAGTATGTCTGGATCATCGATCCGCTCGACGGCACCACCAACTTCCTGCACGGGTTTCCCACCTTCGCCGTATCGATCGCGGTCGAGCATCGAGGCCGGCTCGAGCATGCGGTCGTCTACGACCCGATGCGCCAGGAGTTCTTCACCGCATCGCGGGGCGATGGTGCGCAGCTCGAAGGCAGGAAGATTCGCGTCAGCACGCAGCGCACGCTGGAGGGTGCGCTCATCAGTACCGGCTTTCCCTACCGCATGGCCGCCGAACACATCGATGAGTATCTCGCCATCCTGAAGCTCATCATGAACACCGCCGCGGGCGTGCGCCGTCCGGGCGCCGCCTCGCTCGATCTCGCCTACGTCGCAGCCGGTCGCGTCGATGGGTTCTGGGAATTCGGGCTGGCGCCGTGGGATACGGCGGCGGGCACGCTGCTCATTCAGGAAGCGGGGGGCCGTGTCGGCACACCGGCCGGCATGGAGTACCGCCTCGGGCCGAACATCGTCGCCGGGAATCCAAAGGTGTATCAAGGCTTGCTCGATGCCCTCGGTCCGCTCACCCCGGAGGCCTTGCGCGGCTGAGCGCATCGCGCTGCCCGGCGCGCTCGCCGGCCGAGCGCGCCCACACTAGAGCGTTCGGTCCCCAGCGGGCTTGGACCAGGCGCCGGGCTCGGCTTGCTCGGCTTCCGGCAGGCGCAGCCGGCTGTGCTGATAGCCGTAGAGGAGGTAAATCGCGATGCCCGCCGCGCTCCACAGCACCAGCCGGATCCAAGTGGCGTTGGGAAGCGATGCGGCCATGCCTGCGCAGAAGATCACTCCCATCAGCGAGGTGAACCACACGGCGGGCACCCGGAAGGGCCGGTGCAGATCGGGACGCGTGTAGCGCAGGATCAGCACCCCGACGCATACCACGATGAAGGCCACCAGGGTCCCGATCGATACCAGCTCTCCGAGGATGCCGATCGGCAAAAGGCCCGCGAAGATCGCCGCCGCCATGCCGGTGATCAGGGTCGAGATGTGCGGTGTGTGAAACTTCGGATGCACCGCCCCGAAGACCTTCGGCAGCAGCCCGTCGTGCGCCATGCACAGCCAGATGCGCGCCTGCGGGATGATCATGGTGATGATCACCGAGGTGAGCCCGGCGAGAGCGCCCCACACGACCCAGGTGGTGAGCCACAGGAGCTGCGGATGCGCCTCGAGCGCGACCGCCACGGGCGCCGCATCGTTGAGCTGCTTGAAGGGCACGAGGCCGGTCATCACCGCCGACATGAAGATATAGAGCACCGTGCAGATCCCGAGGCTTCCGAGGATCCCGATCGGCATGCCGCGCTGGGGGTTCTTCGCCTCCTGCGCCACCGTCGAGACACCGTCGAAGCCGATGTAGGCGAAGAAGATGATCGCCGAGGCCTGCAGGATGCCGCTCCAGCCGAACTCGCCGAACGTCCCGCTGTTACGGGGAATGTAGGGGAACCAGTACGAGCTGTTCACGTAGAAGGCGCCGAACGCGATCACCGCAACGACGATGCTCACCTTGATCGCGACGATCAGGGTGTTGACGAGAGCCGATTCCTTGATGCCCTTGTAGCACAGGGCCGTGGCGGCGGCGATGATCGCGATCGCGGGTAAATTGATGAGCGCACTCGTCCGATGCACCTCGAATCCGACTTCGGCCGCCTCGAAGGGAGCAGAGCTCAGCCAATTCGGGATGAAACTGATGTGGTAGAGGTCGAGCAGCTTCACGAAATAGCGGCTCCAGCCGACCGCCACGGTCGAGCAGGCCATCATGTATTCGAGCACCAGATTCCAGCCGACGAACCAGGCCACGAACTCGCCCAGGGTCGCATAGCTGTAGGCATAGGCGCTGCCCGCCACCGGTACCATGGCGGCAAACTCGGAGTAGCACAGGCCGGCGAACGCACAGCCGATCCCGGCGATCACGAAGGAGATCACGATCGCGGGGCCGGCGTGGGTGGCCGCCGCCAGCCCCGTCAGCACGAAGATACCCGTGCCGATGATGCCGCCGATGCCGAAGGCGATCAGCGAGGGGATTCCGAGCGCCCTCACCAGCCTCTTGTCGGAGGCCTCCTTGTGGTAATGGTCGATCGGCTTGGTGGCGAGCATGCCTTTGATATTCATGTGCAGGGTCCTTCGCCTCGAGTTGCTGGCACTCTACACTTTAGCCCCGGCGTCGCAAGCGAATGTTGATCCAGTCCACCGCTCTTGGAAGGGCCGAGGAAGCCCACTAGCGCGAATTATTCATTAAGAACGATACCTATCACGAGGAGCCGGCTTTGGAAGGGAATTTTCCGGGGCGTGAAACACACGGGCGCGACGCATGCGTCGCGCGGGTGGCCATGGATGGCCACCCAGGGCTTGCGCGCAGCAGGGACT
>Ga0187784_10003397_pt1 | contig 12846 bp, 12 predicted proteins | sample 1015_SJ02_MP15_2_FD_132964 | JGI IMG/M metagenome (GOLD analysis project Ga0187784, IMG submission 132964) | Tropical peat soil microbial communities from peatlands in Department of Meta, Colombia - 1015_SJ02_MP15_20_MG | ecosystem: Environmental > Terrestrial > Soil > Wetlands > Peat | place... | reverse complement strand
TCCCGTCCGGTGATCGGCCATGCGCCGGGTCTGGCCGGACTATGGCTCGCCGGCGGGCATGCTCATTGGGGATTGACGCTCGGGCCGGCGACCGGCCGGCTCATTGCCGAAATGATGACCGGAGCGACGCCGTTCTGCGATCCGGCGCCTTACGCGGCGGAGCGGTTTCTGCGCTGAGCATCATGGCGAGCGAACCGCAGCAATCCAGCCGTGAAGACTGGATTGCTTCCGCCTGCGCGCTCCGCGCTAGGGCGGACTCAAACCATCCGAAGCTCGCACAGCGAGCGTCGGCCGGTCGTCGCTTCGCTTATCGCAATGACGAATTACTGACTGATCGTCTGCACCACGCTCGACTGCGGCCGCGTGTTGTTGGACGACGAATATTTGTCCTGCGCGCGTACCATGTCGTCGTATTTGTCGATCGTCGTCACCGGCGCCTTGGGCACCATGTGCACGACTTTGTAGCCGGCCGCCTTGAGCTGGCGCAGCAATTCCGGCATCGCCTCGGCGGTGGCGTGCTGGAAATCGTGCATCAGCAGCATGCCCTTGCCGTTCTTAGCAAGCTTGGTCATCACCGACTTGATGACGTCCTCGGGCTTGCGCAGCTTGAAGTCGAAAGTGTCGATATCGGCCGAGAACGTCGCGATATTGCGCGTGCCGAGATAAGCCAGCAGATCCGGCGGCATTTGCAGATCGGGGAAGCGGAAGAACGGCGCTTCCGGTCCGGCCAGCGCCATGTGCACCGCGCTCACGCCCATCTCGATCTCTTGCTTGGCGAGCTCGATGTCCCTGGCGTAGGGATTCTTCGCCAAATCCTTGTGCGACCAAGTGTGGCTGCCGACGGTCATGCCGGCCGCGGCAAGCTCGCGGGAGATTTGCGGCGCCCAGGTGGCGTGCTCGCCGATCTCAAAGAAGGTCGCCTTGATGCAGTTGTCCTCCAGCGCCTTGAGCACCATCGGCGTATTCTCCGGCCAGGGGCCGTCGTCGAAGGTCAGCACGACCTCCTTGTCGCGCAGAAAGTCATATTGCTTGAAATGCTCGGTACCGAATGCCGGCCCGCCGGTGGTGTCGATCTGGACAATGCGCGACAAGCCGATCGCATCGGGCTTGTTGCAAGCGGGGATGGTCGTGGTCCAAGGCGACGGGCTGGCGCTTGCGACGGCTGGCGCCGGTGTCGGGCTCGGCACCGCCGACGCCGTGGCGTTTTGCGCAACGCGCACCGGCAGATCGACCGGCGCACCGGGCGCTGCTGTCGTTGTGTCCGAAACCTTGATGACGGGTGCGGCCTCGGTCGGCGCCGCCTGTGTTGGAACCGCAACCGGGGCAGCCGTGCTCGGCGCAGGCGCTAGCGCCCGTTGGGCGAAGGCAATCAGCGAAACTGGCCCGGCCACTTTCTGCGCGGCGACAATTCCGAATGCCGCAAGACCAACTGTAAACAATGCCGCAACGACACCGATAACGATGCGCATCGAACCCTCCACAACGACAACCCGCTCGACCGCGAAGTGAAGGCGCAATCGATCAGCGAGTCAATGCAAACGACGTGGCAGTCCGGCAAAGATGCGGATTGTGGTTTCCGTGGCACGTTAACGGTTGCGCTTGGCGGGTTCGGAACCGCGCGGAAGTCCTTGTCTCAGCGGCCGAATTGATCGTGCCAGCTCGGCAAGGCACCGGCATAGGGCAATGGGGTTGCCGCATGGATCGCCCGGGCGATGGCACGGGCCACGACATTGGCCGCAGCGGCGCCGAGTTCATTGAGCGCGACCGGCGCATCGGCAAGCGGCCGGCGCCCGGTCGAGGCCGCGAACAGCACATCGCCGTCGAGCGGGCCATGGGCCGGATAGATCGCGCGCGACAAGCCGGACTGCGCCATGACCGCGACGCGCTTGGCCTGGGCCTTGGTCAAAACGGCATCGGTCGCCACCACGACCAGCGTGGTGCTTTGCCGCGCCGCGCCTTTGGTCAGCGGCTCGAGCGCCTGTGCCGGAAAGGGGGCCGGCCAGCCGCGGCCGCCGTACTCGCCGCCGACTTCGAACGGCGCGGCCCAGAACCACGGACCGCCGCCGACCGTGACGCTGCCCGCCGCGTTCACGGCGGCAAGCGCGCCGACGATGTGGCCGTGCGAGGTTTGCGCCGAGGCCGAACCGATGCCGCCCTTATAATTGACCGTGGTGGCGCCGGTGCCGGCGCCGACGCTGCCGAGCGCGACATCGGCCGCGGCGCCGGCTGCCGCCGCATAGCCGAACTCGCGATAGGGTGGAAAACGTCCCCACCGTTTATCGCCGCCGCTTAACAGATCGAACAGAATTGCCGCAGGCACGATCGGCACGCGCGCAGTGCGCACCGCGAAGCCGCGTTTTTGCTCGCGCAGCCACGCCTGCACCCCGGACGCGGCGTCGAGCCCGAAGGCCGAGCCGCCGGCGAGCGCGATAGCGTCGATGCCCTGCACCGTTTGCGCCGGATCGAGCAGCGCGGTTTCGCGGGTGCCCGGGCCGCCGCCGCGCAGGTCGATGGACGCGACCGCGGGCTCGTCGAAGATGACGACAGTCGCCCCGGAGCCGAGCCGCAGATCTTCGGCATGGCCGACCTTCAGTCCGGGCACGTCGGTAATCAGGTTGCGCATGGCGTTTTCCGTCTCTCCCCGCCGGGAGAGGGCAAGCCCCGACCTGGTCGGGGCGAACGAGGCGGCCTCACCGCTATCTTGAGCCTAGCGGAAGCGCCTCCTCACCCCAACCCCGTGCCTTGCAAACGCCATGGCGGTCGGTGCATTCCATGCTGCCATGCAGAACGTCTCGATCGCCGCCGCGCTCCTTGCCGGCATGCTGAGTTTCCTGTCGCCCTGCGTGCTGCCGCTGGTGCCGCCTTATCTCGTTTATCTCGCCGGCGCTTCGCTCGAGCGGTTCGCCGAGGCCGAAACCCAACCGCAGGTGCGGCGCGAAGCGCTCGCCGCGGCGGCCTTATTCGTGCTCGGCTTCTCGACGGTGTTCGTTGCGCTGGGCGCCAGCGCCAGCGCCATCGGCGCAGTGTTGCGCGCCTATTCCTATGTGCTCGGCAAGATCGCCGGCGTCGCCATTATCGTCATGGGCCTGCATTTCCTCGGGCTGACCCGCATCAGTTTGCTGATGCGGGAGCACCGGCTGCCGATGCCGAAGCCGGTGGGGCTGTGGGGCGCTTATCTGATGGGGCTTGCCTTTGCCTTCGGCTGGACGCCGTGCATCGGGCCTATCCTTGGCACCATCCTGGCGATCGCGGAATCCGAGCAGACCGTCGTCCGCGGCGCGGGCCTGCTTGCCGTCTATTCGCTCGGGCTTGGCGTTCCGTTTCTCCTGGCGGCGCTGGCGGCGGAATCGTTCGCCGCCTTCCTTGCCCGCTTCCGCGCCTATCTCGGTCTGGTCGAGAAGACGATGGGGGGCCTGCTTGTTCTCGCCGGCATCGCGTTTTTGACCGGCTGGATCGGTGCGTTCGGCAATTGGCTCTTGCAGGTCTTCCCCGGCCTCAACACCATGGCGATCTAACTTTTTGTTGGAGCATGATCTTTTCCGACCTTAGCTTCGCCCGCCGAAGCGTCGTGTAAACGTGGGAATGACTCGCGAATTGGCGGGCTTCGCGAAGGCGGGAAACCGGTAACCACTTTTCGGGATCATGCTCGGCAAAGCAAAAGCCCGCCGTGGCGGCGGGCTTGGCAGGGCGCGTCTTCAATTCGTTGCCGTCGGCGGCAGCTCGACATAGGTGATCTTGCCGTCCGGCAGCTTCTGCCAGCGATACATCACGTAATCGAGGCGGGTGATATCGCCCTTCTTGTCGTAGGCGATGTCGCCGATCACGGTGTTGAATTTCATCCCCGAATGCATCGCGGCGGCGACTTTCTTGCCGTCGAGCGACTTCGCCGCCGCGGCGGCCTGCGCAAATATCTGCACGGCGGCGTAGCTGTAGAGCGTATAGGCCTCCGGCTCGAAGTTCTTGGCGCGGAATTCCGCCACCACGTTCTTGGCCTCCGGGCGGTTGCGCGGGTCCGGCCCGTAAGTCATCAGCGTGCCGACGACGCCCGGCCCGCCGACCGCGGCGAACTCGTCCGAGGTGATGCCGTCGCCGCCCATCATCGGCGCGGTGACGCCCTGGTCGCGCATCTGCCGCACGATCAGGCCGGCTTCGGTGTAAAGGCCGCCGAAATAGACGAGGTCGGCGCGCGACTCCTTGATCTTGGAGACCAGCGCCGAATAGTCCTTCTCGCCGGTATTGATGCCCTCGTTGAGCACGGCGTTCATGCCGCCCTGCCGGATCGCCTTCAAGGTCTCGTCGGCGAGGCCCTTGCCGTAAGTGGTCTTGTCGTTGACGAAGGCGATGCGCTTGCCTTTGAAATGCTTGAGAATGTAATCGCCGGCGACTTTGCCCTGCTGGTCGTCGCGGCCGCAGACGCGGAAGATGTTCCACATGCCGCGCTCGGTGACCGCCGGATTGGTCGAAGCCGGCGTGATCTCGACAATGCCGTTCTCCTGGTAGACTTCGGAGGCCGGAATGGTCACCCCGGAATTGTAATGACCGACCACGAACTTGACGCCGTCGGCGGCGAAATTATTGGCCACCGAGACGCCCTGCTTGGGGTCGGAGACGTCGTCGCCGTATTCGACGACGATTTTCTGGCCGATCATGCCGCCCGTCTTGTTGAGATCGGCGGCGGCCTGATCGACGCCGTTCTTCATTTGCGCGCCGGTGGCGGCGTTCGGACCGGTGATCGGGCCGGCGACGCCGACTTTGACCTGAGCCTGCGCCGCTTCGGCTGCCGTGATCGCTATCGCCAAGCCGAGCGTGAGAGCGAGCATCCTGTTCATCGCGGTTCTCCTTGTCGGCGAGCCGGCATCCTCGCAACGTGTTGCGATATTACGTCACGGCACCTTGCGGCGCCAGCGTAACAAGCCGTCCGGCGCGTTGATCCAGCGATACTGCCGCACCATTTGCGCGGCGCGCGCGGCGCGAAAGCCGAGCGCGGCGAACGCCAGGCAGAACGCGGCATCGACCAGATAATAGTGCAGCGACAACAGCGTGCCGCCGAACAGGCTGAAGTGAATGAAACGGACGGCAAAGCTCAAGATCAGCGCATAGAACACCACTTGCCAGGGCGGCCGCCAGGTCGCCGCGATGGCCCGGCCGGCGAGCGCGGCCGCGCCGCCGCCGAGTATGACGGTGACCAGCGCGAATACGCCGAGCGAGTCCTCTTCGTAGAAAAAGCCGCCGATCGCAAACGCGGCGCTAGCCATGACGCGGCTCCGCTTGCTGCCGGCCGCCTTCGAGATAAGCGGACTTTATTTCCGGCCGCTCCAACAGCTCGCGCCCGCCGCCGGACAGCGTGATCAGCCCGTTGACCATCACATAGCCGCGGTGCGCCAGCTTGAGCGCATGGAAAGCGTTCTGTTCGACCAGGAAAACGGTCAGCCCCTGCTCGGCATTGAGCGTTCGGATGGCGTCGAAGATTTGCCGCGCGATCAACGGCGCCAGCCCGAGCGACGGCTCGTCGAGCAGCAAGAGCCGCGGCCGGCTCATTAGCGCGCGCGCGATCGCCAGCATCTGCTGCTCGCCGCCCGACAGCGTGCCGCCGCGCTGGCCAAGCCGCTCTTTGAGCCGCGGAAACAGCCCAAGCACGCGCTCGAGGTCGGCGGCGAACCCGGCCGGCGCGGCGGTGGTCGCCCCCATCTGCAGATTTTCCAGAACCGTCATGCGCGCGAAGATGCGGCGGCCTTCCGGCGCCTGTGCCAATTTCAGCGCGGCGATTTCATGGGTCGGCAGCATGGTGATGTCACGGCCGGCAAAGGTGATCGAACCTTCACGGGCGCGCGGATTGCCGCAGATCGTCATCATCAGGGTCGACTTGCCGGCGCCGTTGGCTCCGATCAAGGCGACGATTTCCCCGTCATTGACGTCGAGGTCGACGCCTTTGAGCGCCATGACGCGGCCATAGAAGGTCTTCACCCCGCGTACGCACAATAGCGGCGCAGTCACAGCCCGACCTCCGCCTCGGCGTCGGCGACGTTCTGTTCGGCGACGCCGAGATAGGCGCCGATGACTTTCGGATCGTTGCGCACGGATTCCGGCTTGCCCTCGGCGATCTTCACCCCGTAGTCCAGCACGATCAGCTCATCGGAGATTTCCATCACCACCGTCATGTCATGCTCGATCAAGAGCAGCGCAATGCCGGTCTCGTCGCGGATCGCGAGCAACAGCTCGTTGAGCTCGGCGCTCTCGCGCGGATTAAGCCCGGCGGCCGGTTCGTCGAGGCACAACAGCACCGGATCGGTGCACAGCGCGCGGGCGATCTCGAGGCGCCGCTGCGCGCCATAGGGCAGGTCGCCCGCCGGATCGTCGGCGCGTGGCAAGAGCCCGATGCGATCGAGCCAGCGACGCGCCTTGTCGATCGCCGCGCGTTCGGCGCGGGCATATGACGGAAAGCCGAGCACGCCCATCACCGTATAGCCCGAAGCCAGCATCAGCCGGTTGTGCTGGGCGACCAGGAGATTCTCCAACAGCGTCATGCCGGGAAACAGCCGGATGTTCTGGAAGGTGCGGGCGACGCGCGCCTGCTGTGCGATCAAATAGTCCGGCATGCGCTCGAGCAGATAGAGCGCGCCGCCGTCGGCGACCGCGGTGCGGGCGCCGCTGTCGGTGAGCGCCTCGAGCGCCTGCCACGCGGCGCGCTCGCCGTGGCGCAGCGCCAGCCGTCCCTCGCTCGGTTTGTAGAAACCGGTGATGCAGTTGAACACCGTGGTCTTGCCGGCACCGTTCGGCCCGATCAGCGCGGTGATGCTGCGCTCGGCGACATTGAAGCTGAGATCGTCGATCGCCAGCAATCCGCCGAAGCGCATGGAGAGGTGCTCGACGCGCAGCAAGATGTCGGGCGCGGCCGTCTGTTCGCTCATGATCTCGAAAAACGCATCGCGCCTCTGGTTGGCTAGCCGCGGCCTTCCTTGATCAAATCGGCGGCGATGCTCTTGCGCTCCTTCAGGAATACCGAAGGCTCGCGCGTCGAAATGAGCCCGCGCGGACGCCAGACCATGATGACCACCATGGCGAGGCCGAAGATCAGCATGCGGTACTGCGTCGGATCGAAGGTCGGGCCGAAGATCTGTTTGAGGAAATCGAGATTGCGCATGATTTCGGTGCCGCCGATCATGACGATCGCCGCGATGGCGACGCCGATCTGGCTGCCCATGCCGCCCAAGACCACGATCGACAAGATCGTGGCCGATTCCAGGAAGGTGAAGGATTCCGGCGAGATGAAGCCCTGGCGCGTGGCGAAGAACGAGCCGGCGAAGCCGGCGAACATGGCGCCCATGGCGAACGCGGTGAGCTTGGTGTTGGTGGTGTTGATGCCGAGCGACCGGCAGGCGATTTCGTCCTCGCGCAGCGCCTCCCAGGCGCGGCCGACCGGCAGCCGCCGCAAGCGCACGGTGACGAAGGCGGTGAACAGCGCCAGCGCCAGGATGACGTAGTAGAGGAAAATGACGCGATAGAGCGGACTGAACGGCAGGCCGAAGACCGCGGCGAAGCCGTTGTCGTCGGCAGTGAACGGAATGCCGAAAAACGACGGCCGGGGAATGCCGGTGATGCCGGCATAGCCGTTGGTCAGCGCCACCCAATTGATCAGCACCATGCGGATGATCTCGCCGAACGCCAGCGTGACGATGGCGAGATAATCGCCGCGCAGCCGCAGCACCGGGAAACCGAGCAGAATTCCCCAAAACGCCGCCAGAATGCCGGCGACCGGCAACAGTTCCCAGAACGCGAGCCCGAAGGTTTTGGCGAGCAACGCGTAGGAATAGGCGCCGACCGCGTAAAATGCGACGTAGCCGAGATCGAGGAGACCGGCCAGACCGACGACGATGTTGAGGCCCCAGCCGAGCATCATGTAGATCAGGATCTGGACCCCGAAATTGTCGATCCAGCGCACCCCGCCGCTTAAGCCCGCGGTGGCGAGAATGAGAGCGGGGTAGACGACGACAAAGCCGACGGCGAAGACCACGAACCATCTGCTCACGAGCGTGCGCCAGGCGGCCGGCGCGGCCACGACCGGCCGCAGCGCGCGTCGCGTCAGCCGCGGCTCGACCAGCAGCGAATAAGCAAGACGGCCCGCGACCACGGCGGCGACGACGGCCAACAACAGCGGAAAGCGCGTCGTCAGGATCAGCGCATTCTGGCCGTTGACGTCGGTCTTAAAACCGATCAGCGGCAGGAACAGCCCGAATGCCAACAGCGCGGTGACGACGGCGTCGCGCAGCGCGGCGATCGCAACGACGCGGCCGCGCGGCTCCTCCACCGCGGATTTGGCTAGGACCGTCACCTCACACCTTCTCGACTTCGGGGCGGCCGAACAGGCCCTGCGGCAGGAAAATCAGCGTGATCGCCAGCACGGAAAAGGTGGCGACGTCCTTGTAGTCGATCGAGAAATAGGCCGACCACATGGTCTCGATCAGCCCGATCAAAATGCCGCCGATCACCGCGCCCGGCAGCGAGCCGATGCCGCCGAGCACGGCGGCGGTAAACGCTTTGACGCCCGGCACGAAGCCGTCGGAAAAACTGACCACGCCGTAATACATCAGATACATGGTGCCGGCGACGGCGGCGAGCGCGGCGGCGATGACAAAGGTCGTGGCAATGGTGCGGTCGACATTAACGCCAAGGAGCGCCGCCATTTTCTGGTCCTGTTCGCAGGCCCGTTGCGCGCGGCCGAGCCTGGTCTTGGCGACGAGATACCAGAATGCCGCCAAAAGCGCCGCGGTGACGCCCCAGATGATGAGCTGCTTATACGACAGCGTCACCGGAAAGCTGTTGTTGTCGAACAGCACGAACTCGCCGCTCACCATCGGCGGTATCGATTTGTTGCGCGGCCCCTGGGTGACTTGCACGAAATTCGACAGAAAGATCGACATGCCGATCGCCGAAATCAGCGGCGCCAGCCGGAACGAGCCGCGCAGCGGCCGGTAGGCGACGCGCTCGATCGCCCAGTTCACCAGCGAGGTGAAGACCATCGCCGCGATCAGCACGATGAACAGCGCAAGCGCGATCGAGGAAATGCCGAGCCATGTGGTGAGCAGCAGAAAGGCGATCAGCGCGATAAAGGCGGACACCATGAACACATCGCCGTGGGCGAAGTTCACCATGCCGATGATGCCGAACACCATGGTGTAACCGATGGCGATCAGCCCGTAGATCGAGCCGAGCGTGATGCCGTTGATGAGCTGTTGCAGAAAGACTTCCATGCGTCCCCTGACGACCGTCGCATGGCTGCCCGGCCGACAACCGACTCAAGGCTTAACAGGGGTGCTTGGGCGCGGCAACGCGGCGAGCGCCGATGCCGCGGGGGTTATGCGCGGTTTCCCGGCGCCGGCAACGCCGCATGAATGCCGCATTCGCTCCTGGCGAGCCCGCTCCAGCGGCCGGCGCGCGCATCTTCGCCGGCCGCCGGCCGGTGGGTGCAGGGCACGCAGCCAACCGAGCTGAAACCCAAGGCCTGCAGGGGGTGGCGCGGCAGGCCGACCGCGGCGAAGGTGGCGTTGAGTTCGGCGCGGGTAAACCGCGCCAGCGGATTGAATTTGATGCGGCCCCCGTCGGCCTCGACGACCGCGAGATTCGACCGTTCGCCGCCGTGATAGCGTTTGCGGCCGCTGAGCCAAGCGTCGAACGCGGCGAGCTCTTGAGCCAGCGGCTCGACCTTGCGGATGCGGCAACAGGCGTCGCGATCGCGGAAGCACAATTCGCGTTTGGCATCGCGCAGCGCCAAGGCACTCGGCGACGGCGTGATGGTGCGCACGTCGGCGAGCCCAAGGCGCGCGACCAGCGCCTCGCGGTACGCCAGCGTTTCCTTGAACAGCCAAAGCGTATCGAGAAACAGGACCGGCAGCGACCGATCGACGTCGGCGACGAATTTCAAAAGCACGGCGGATTCGATGCCGAACGAAGACACGATGGCCAAGCGCCCGGGGAAGTCGGCGGCGGCGACCTCCACGATCTGGCGCGGGCCGGCCGCCGCCAGGCGCGCGGCATAGGCCGCGGCGGGTTGCGGCGGCATCGCGAGCGGCCGAGCGGCAAGCTCACCGGTGCGGGCGGACATGGTGACCTCGGAGAAATTCTTTTCGCCGCAGGGCTTATAGCCTCGAAAAATTAGAAATTATTTCCATATTGCTGTAGAAGGTGAGGACGCCATTCGGCGGTTGGCGCGCGTGGCGACATCATTTTGGCCGACATTGACACCGCGCAGCGCAGTGCCTTTGCTGGCCGAAGCAACCCGAGTCAAAACCGGACAGAGAGCGCCCGCGCCTTCCTCGCAAGCTTTCAAGGCCCCGCATGAAATCCGAAGACGTGATCAAGAGCAAAGGCCGGCCGTTTACCGGCGCCGAATATCTCGAAAGCCTGCGCGACGGCCGCGAAATCTATGTCTATGGCGAACGCGTCAAGGACGTCACCACCCATCCCGCGTTCCGCAATGCGGCGCGTTCGGTGGCGCGGCTCTACGATGCGTTGCACGCCGAGAAGACCAAGAGCATCCTGACGGCGCCGACCGACACCGGCTCGGGCGGTTTTACCCATAAATTCTTCCGCGCTGCGCGCTCGCGCGACGAGCTGATCGAGCAGCGCGACGCCATCGCGTTGTGGGCGCGCATGTCCTACGGCTGGATGGGTCGCTCGCCGGACTACAAGGCGTCGCTGATGAACACGCTCGGCGCCAATTATCATTTTTACGGCAAGTTCGCCGACAACGCCAAGGCGTGGTACCGGCGCGCCCAGGAACACGTGCTGTTCATGAATCACGCCATCGTCAATCCGCCGGTCGACCGCGCCAAGCCGGTCGATCAGGTCAAGGACGTGTTCATCACCATCCAGAAGGATACCGATGCCGGAATCTATGTTTCCGGCGCCAAGGTGGTGGCGACTGCGTCGGCGCTGACGCATTACAACTTTCTCGGCCAGAATGCCGCCGTGCCGCTGCACGACACCGATCTCGCGGTGATGTTCATCGCACCGATGAACGCACCGGGCGTGAAACTGTTGTGCCGCACGTCGTACGAAATGGCAGCGAGCGTGATGGGAACGCCGTTCGACTATCCGCTGTCGTCGCGCTTCGACGAAAACGACGCGATTTTCGTGTTCGACAACGTGTTCATTCCCTGGGAAGACGTGCTGCTGCACCGGGATTTGGAAAAACTGAAGATCTTCTTTCCGCAGTCGGGATTTTTGGCCGGCTATCAGTTCCAGGGCTGTACGCGGCTTGCGGTCAAGCTCGATTTTCTCGCCGGCGTTCTGGCCAAGGCGTTGCGCGCGGCGGGCTCCGACGAGTTCCGCGGCAACCAGGCCTTGCTCGGCGAGGTGATCGCCTGGCGCAATCTGTTCTGGGCGTTGACCGACGCCATGGCGATGAATCCGACGCCGTGGGTCGACGGCGCGGTGCTGCCGAACCTGCAATCGGGATCGAGCTATCGGGTGTTTGCCGGCGACGCCTATGGCCGGGTCAAGGAGATCGTCGACAAGATCGTGGCGTCATCGCTGATCTATCTGCCGTCGTCGACCAAAGATTTCAAAAACCCGGCGATCGATCGCTATCTCGAACGCTATGTGCGCGGCTCCTACGGCATCAACTACAAGGAGCGCATCAAGGTCATGAAGCTGTTGTGGGACGCGATCGGCACCGAATTCGGCGGCCGCCACGAGCTTTACGAGCGCAATTACGCGGGCAACCACGAGGATATCCGCATCCAGGCGCTGTGGAACGCGCGCAGTTCCGGCATGCTCGACCAGATGGCGGCGCTGGCCGAGCAATGCATGTCCGAATATGACGAGCACGGCTGGACCGATCCGGCCTGGCTCAATCCCGACGATGTCGCTTATCCCGGTCTGCCAGGCGAGCGGCGGGCGGCGGAGTGAGGATCGGACGACAGACGACGCAGGACGGACGACAGATGAAAGACGACAAACGACAAACGAGAGATTACATACCGGGGAGTGCGAATGACCGGCGCACACTATCCGTCATCTTTTGTCTGTCCTCTGTCGTCTGAACACCTATGAGCTGGATCGACCAACGGCCGGACGACGCGATGGACGGCGCCTTCACCGCGGTGGCGCCGAGTCCAATCGAGAGCGTCGAGCCGCATGTCTTTCGCGAAGCCATGAGCCGGCTCGGCGCGGCGGTGCATGTGGTGACCACGGCCGGTCCGGCGGGCAAGAGCGGCTTCACCGCCACCGCCGTCTGCTCGGTGTCAGATCAGCCGGCAATGCTGCTCATCTGCCTCAACCGGCGCAGCAATTCGGCGCCGGTGCTGGCGCAAAACGGCGTGTTTTGCGTCAACACGCTCCCCGCCAGCGAAGAAAACCTTGCCGACCTGTTTGCCGGCAGGAGCGGCGTACACCTGCACGAGCGTTTTTCGGTGGGCGAATGGATCACGCTGAAGACCGGCGCGCCGGTACTCGCCTCCGCCGTGGTGGCGTGTGACTGCCGCACCGTAGAGACCAAGGCGATGGCCTCGCACAATGTCGTGTTCGGGGCGGTGGAAGCGGTGCGGCTCGGATCGCCGGGATCGGCGCTGGTCTATCACGAGCGCGCCTATAAGCCGGTCTGAAACGTCCCAGGCGTCGCGCGCTCGAAGGGCGCTTTTTCGCCAAGAAATCGGACAATTTCCGTCGGACTTTCAATTGGTTGCTCAGGTCACAGAACCGCAGAGCGGGGAACCTTGGCGGGGTTCGGCCGTTGTCACCGCGGGCGGGGTGCAAACGCAAGTTCCAAACCCAAAGTATGGAGAGCGCTTCGATGTCGAACCAGCAAAGCAATCCGCAAAACCCGCAGCAGGGCGGTCAAGGCAGGCC
>Ga0187784_10003396_pt1 | contig 12849 bp, 13 predicted proteins | sample 1015_SJ02_MP15_2_FD_132964 | JGI IMG/M metagenome (GOLD analysis project Ga0187784, IMG submission 132964) | Tropical peat soil microbial communities from peatlands in Department of Meta, Colombia - 1015_SJ02_MP15_20_MG | ecosystem: Environmental > Terrestrial > Soil > Wetlands > Peat | place... | reverse complement strand
GTGGTCAGTTTTGCCGAGGGCTATCCGCTCAACGAGCAGGACGCTGTCGTCGTCGAAATCGGCCGCGATAAGTTTCCGCTGTTCGCCAAGGACGACACCGCCTGGGCGCGCACCACGGACCTCGACAAGACGATCGTGTCGACACTTGCCAAGGAACGCGAAGCGATCGTCAGGGGCGCGCCGGTCAAGGGCCGTCCGACGATCGACACCTATTCCCTGACGGGATTTTCCAAGGTGTTAGCGTTGATCGATAAGGCTTGCAACATCAGACGCTGAATATGGATATCGATATTAAGAAGAATCTGGTCGGCCTTGGCCGCACGGAACTCGCGGCGGAGCTCGCGGAATTTGGCGCCGAGTCGTTTCGCGCGCGTCAGCTATGGCATTGGCTCTACCATCGCGGGGTTACCGATTTTTCGGTCATGACCAATCTTGCCAAAGGCTTCCGCGAACAGCTCGGCGAGCGTTTTGCGCTGTGTCGGCCCAAGGTGGCGGCGGCGCAAGCATCGACCGATGGTACCCGTAAATGGCTGCTGCGTTTCGCCGACGGCAATGAGGCGGAGACCGTCCACATCCCTGAGGAGGATCGCGGGACGCTGTGCGTGTCCTCGCAGGTCGGCTGCACCTTGACCTGCCGTTTCTGCCATACGGGTACGCAACGTCTGGTGCGTAATCTCGGCGCGGCGGAAATCGTCGGTCAGGTGATGCTGGCGCGCGATGCACTCGGCGAATGGCCGAGCCCAAAGGAAGACCGGCAGCTCACCAACATCGTGCTGATGGGGATGGGCGAGCCGCTTTACAATTTCGACAATGTCGCGGCGGCGATGAAGATCGTCATGGACCCCGAAGGTCTAGCGATCTCGCGGCGCAAGATCACGTTGTCGACTGCCGGGGTCGTGCCGATGATCGCGCGCTGCGGCAGCGAGCTCGGAGTCAATTTGGCGATCTCGCTGCATGCGGTCAGCGACGAACTGCGCGACGAGCTTGTGCCGCTCAACAAGAAATACCCGATCGCCGAGCTACTGGCCGCGTGCCGCGCCTATCCGGGGTCGAGCAACGCGCGCCGCATCACCTTCGAATATGTGATGCTGAAGGGCATCAACGACAGCCCGGCCGAGGCGCGCGAGCTCGTGCGTCTGCTCAGAGGGATCCCGGCAAAGGTCAATCTGATCCCGTTCAACCCGTGGCCGGGCGCGCCCTATGAATGTTCGAGCGACGCGGCGATCGCGGCATTTTCAGACATCGTTTTCGCCGCAGGCTATTCGGCGCCGGTGCGTACGCCGCGCGGCCGCGATATCCTTGCCGCCTGCGGCCAGCTGAAATCGGCCAGTGTCAAGGCGCGGCGCAACGGGTGCGTCGCCGACACCATACCGGCCTAGTCGTCGACGATGAGGCCGGCGTTAGTCGGATAGCGCGGCGAGGCCTTCTCCTGCTTGCGGCCAGCGCGGCAATACCAGCTGAGTCCCGCGAGGACGACGCCAAACGTCACGAATACCGTGACGATCGCGCTGAGAACGATGATGTCAAACAAGGGCATGGAACGTACTCCGGTCTGCAATGACCGGAGTTGATCGCGTCCGCGGCCCCCAATCCTTGATCTGCGTCAATCGCCGTTTTCGAGAGTGCTATTTCTTTTTCCAGGCGAACGAATAAGTGCAGCCATGCGTGCCGACCGTCACCCCGGCGGTCGCCGAGCCGCTTGCATCAATCTTGCCGTACATCAGGGTTCCCGAGGGAGTGTGCAGCGTCAGGGCGCCCTGGGCGTTGACGGAGCCTTGATAGGTTAGGTCGCCCTGCGTGGTCGTCGCATTGCCGCCGGAGATCGTCAGATGCCCGGGAACCGGCGATTTAACGGTGCACATCTGGCCGGCGCCGTTGGTGGTGAGCGATGTGCCGGCATAAGTACCGTCGAATGTGGTGACCGCTTGCGCCAGGGCGCCGACTGGCACCGCGAGCACCATTGCCGAAACCGCTAACGCCGTGCAAAAGAACGAGCGCATGGTCACCCCCCGCGTTTTGCTGGCGAAGGGTGGCGGGCGCGGCAAGTTTTGACAAGGGAAACCCCATGGCTGATGCGGTCCGGCCGGGCGATGTGAAGAAGGTGGTGCTCGCCTATTCGGGCGGGCTCGACACCTCGGTCATCCTGAAATGGCTGCAGGAGACCTATCGCTGCGAGGTCGTGACCTTCACCGCCGATCTCGGCCAGGGCGAAGAGCTCGAGCCGGCGCGCAAAAAGGCCGAGATGTTCGGCGTCCGGCAGATTTTCATCGACGATCTGCGCGAGGAATTTGTTCGCGACTTTGTCTTCCCGATGTTTCGCGCCAATGCGCTTTATGAGGGGGAGTATCTGCTCGGCACATCGATCGCTCGGCCGCTAATCGCCAAGCGCCAGATCGAGATCGCGCGCCAAACCGGCGCCGATGCCGTGGCGCATGGGGCGACCGGCAAGGGCAACGATCAGGTTCGCTTCGAACTCTCCTATTACGCGCTGGAGCCCGACATCAAGGTCATCGCGCCCTGGCGGGTATGGGACCTGACGTCGCGCACCCGCCTGCTCGACTACGCCGAAAAGCATCAGATCCCGATCGCCAAGGACAAGCGCGGCGAGGCGCCGTTCTCGGTCGATGCCAACCTGTTGCACATCTCGGCCGAGGGGAAGGTGCTCGAGGACCCCTGGTCGGAGCCCGAGGAATATGTCTACAGCCGCACCGTCGCGCCGGAAAAGGCGCCCGACCAGCCGCAATATGTCGAGATCGATTTTGTCCGCGGTGACCCGGTCGCCGTCGATGGCGTGGCGCTGTCGCCGGCAACGCTGCTGACCCGGCTCAACGAGCTGGGCGGCACGCACGGCATCGGCCGGCTCGACCTCGTCGAGAACCGTTTTGTCGGGATGAAGTCGCGTGGGGTCTACGAGACGCCGGGCGGCACGATCCTCCAGGCGGCGCATCGCGGCGTCGAAAGCCTCTGCCTCGACCGCGGCGCGATGCACCTCAAGGACGAGCTGATGCCGCGCTATGCCGAGCTGATCTACAACGGCTTCTGGTTCTCGCCCGAGCGCGAGATGCTGCAGGCGCTCATCGACAAGAGCCAGGACAAGGTCGAAGGCCGGGTGCGGCTGAAACTCTACAAGGGCGCGGTGCGCGTCGTCGGCCGGCAGTCGCCTTTCAGCTTGTACAGCCAGGCGCACGTCACCTTCGAGGAAGACGCCGTTTACGACCAGCGCGACGCCGAAGGCTTTATCAAGCTCAACGCATTACGCCTGCGGCTCGCCGCGCGACAGGGGCGGAAATAACGGCCGTCACCTGCTACGGAAAGTAGCCGAGCAAATAGGGCGCTAGATCCTCGTTGATCAAAACTCGGATGAAATACAGGATGAGGATCAGCACGATCGGCGAAATGTCGATGCCGCCAAAATTCGGCAGGAACGAGCGGATCGGTCGCAGCGCCGGCTCGGTGACGCGATAGAGGAAGTCGCCGATTACGGAAACGCCGCGGTTGTAGCGGTTGATAACCCCAAAGGCGAGCAGCCAGGATAGGATCGCCTGGGCGATCAACAGCCAGACATAGATTTCAATGACCGTATTGATCAGCCACAGGATCGCGCGCATTCGATTATCCGCCGCCTCACGACATGAGTGCGACGGTAGCGGCGGCTCAACTATTCCGCAAGCGTGACCGCCCCCGAGGTCGGCGGCGATTTGCCAGCATTTCCGCGGGTTAGGCAAATGCTTGGGGCGCGCTTGACAGCCTCCGACCCCTTCCCCATATTCCGCCGCGCCCGGTGCCGGACCAGCGGTGCGAATTCGGGCGAATCGGTCATCGATCGATCGGGGCTGTAGCTCAGCTGGGAGAGCGCGGCGTTCGCAATGCCGAGGTCAGGGGTTCGATCCCCCTCAGCTCCACCAACCAAGCGTTGGTCGTTCGTCGCGCGCCTATGTGAACGGAGGCCAGAATGATCGGTAGAGCGCTTTCGCTTTTGTTGCTTGTCTTTGGGTTGACGATCGCCCTCGCGGCGCCCGTGCTCGCGCAGCAGACCAACAATCCGCCGCCGAGCTCGCAAAACCCGCCGCCACCCGCCCAAGCGTGTCCGCCGGGCACGCATTGGGAGGCGGCCGGCTATGTCCATGATGGCAAGTGGCGCGACGCACGCTGTGCCCGGGATGACGGCCACGAATAGAGGGTGAGCCGGCGCCGGGCTGTTCCGCGCCGCACAAAATCCGTCTAGGCTCGCACGTCATCCTCGAACAGGGAGCCGAGGCGATGGCTTATACGATCGTGCGGGGCGCGCGCGTCCTCGACATCGCGGCCGGGACGGCACCGGCGGCCGATATCCTCATCGAGGACGACACGATCCGCGAGATCGGCTCGCCCGGTCTCGCCGTGCCGGAGAGCGCGGCGGTTATCGACGCGTCACACCGGCTGATCCATCCCGGCCTCGTCAACGCGCATACCCATTCGCACGGCAATCTCGGCAAGGGGATGGGCGACCGCTGGCCGCTCGAATTGCTGCTCACGGCGGCGCCGATGCTGACCGGCTATCGCGGGCTCGACGATCTACGGCTCTCGGCGCAGATCGGCGCGGTCGAGATGATGCTGAAGGGCTGTACCGCCTGCTACGACCTGTTCTTCGAATGGCCGGTGCCCACGCGCGACGGCATTAACGCGGTCGCCTCGGCGTATGCCGAGCTTGGCATGCGCGCGGTGATCGCGCCGATGGTCGCCGATCGCACCTTCTTTGAGGCGATCCCTGGCCTCGCGGACGCGCTACCGCCGGCGCTGCGCGAGCGGGTCGGGGCGCTGCGGCTCGCGCCGCGCGACGAGACGCTGGCGGCGATCCGCGACGGGTTTCAAGCGTGGTCAGTCGATCGCGAGCAGGTGAGCCCGGCGGTGGCGCCGACCATTCCGCATCATTGCTCCGACGCGTTCATCCTTGGCTGTGCCGGGATTGCGCGCGATTTTTCAGTGGGGCTGCACAGCCATGTCGCGGAATCAAAGGTGCAGGCGGTGGCGAGCCTCAAAATTTACGGTTCCACGCAGACCGCGCATCTCGATGCACTCGGCGTACTCGGCCCGCATTTCACCGTGGCGCACGGTGTCTGGCTCGACCCCGACGACATGGCGCGGCTTGGCGATCACGGCGCCTCGGTCGCGCACAATCCGGGCAGTAACATGCGGATCGGCAGCGGTCTTGCCGACGCACGCGCGATGCTTGAGCGACAGGTCAATCTCGGCATCGGTACCGACGGCGCGACCTGCGCCGACAACCAGAACATGTTCGAGGCGATGCGGCTGGCGTCGTTTGTCTCGAAAGTGCAGGGGCCGGAATGGCGCCGCTGGTTGACGGCGCGGGAGGCGGCGTTGGCGGCGACCGAAGGGAGTGCCCGCGCGCTCGGCTTCGGTGACAAGATCGGCCGGATCGCGCCGGGTTGGAAAGCGGACCTGGTTATGCTCGACCTCGATCACCCGAACTGGCTGCCGCTCAACGACCCGGTCAACCAGCTCGTACACGCGGAAGACGGCACTGCGGTCGACAGCGTGATGATCGGCGGCCGGCTGGTGGTGCAGAACCGCAGGCCGATCGGGATCGATCTCGCAAAATTGCACGAGCGCGCCGAGGCCGCGCGCGAGCGGCTCTCTGCCGCAAACGCCGACAACCGCGCGCTTTACGCTGCGCTGGAACCGGTGGTCGGGAGTTTCTGCCCCGGTCTCGCGCGCATGCCCTACCATGTGCATCGCTACGGCGCGCGGGCGGAATAGCCGGCGCTGCCGATCTCGCGCCACCAGCGCCAGGTCAGCGCCATCGCCACGAGGCCCTCGATGCCGCTGAGGATCGTCGCGTTGGGCGCGCCGATCAGCTCGGCCATCACCCCGATGTTGATGAAGCCCATCAACCCCGAACCGATGCACAGCGACAGCACGCCGTAAAGCCGGCTGCGCATCTCGGCCGGCGCGACTAGGTAGATCAGCGTTGCCTGCATGACGCTAAACCCGGAATTCGCCAGTCCGGTCGCCAGCAGTGCCGAGCCCGCGAGAAACGCCCGAGGCGCAAGCGCGACCCCCATCATCACCGTCAGATAACTGAGAACCGCGCCGACATAGAGCCGGGTAAAGTGCCGCTGGCGCGCCCAGAGCGCGATAGCGGCCGCACCGATAAACGAGCCCACCCCGGTCATGCTGGCGAGGAGGCCGATCCCGCCGGGCGACAGGTGCAGGCTGTCCTGACCGATCACCGGGATCATGCTGGTGAACGGCCAGCCGAACACATTGTACGTGATGGTGATCGTCAGCACCGCGACGAGCCGCTTGTCGCGCCGCGCCAGCAGCAGCCCCTCGATGATATGGGCAAACATCGCACCTTTGATAAACGGTGCGACATTGTTGCGGTGCTGGATGCGCAACGCCGAAACGACCGCGAGCGCGTAGCACGCGACGCTGATCGAGAACGCGCCGGAGACGCCAAAGCTCGACAGCACCAGCCCGCCGACGGTCGGGCCCAGCATCTGGCTGGCGTTGTTGGCGCCGACATCGATCGCCATCGCGGAGCCCATGCGATCCGGGCCGACGACCTCGCCGATCATCACCCGACGCACCGGGTTGTCGGCGGCCCAGGCGATCCCGTTGCAAAAAGCGGCGAGCGCCAGGTGCCAGACTTCGAGCCGGCCGGCATAAGCGAGCGCCGCGACGACCATCGCCGTCACCAGCATCGACAGGCTGACGAGCAACTGCGCGCGGCGCCGCTGCATGCGCTCGACATAAGCGCCGATCAGCGGCCCGAACATCACCATCGGGGCCATGCGCAGCAGGGTCATCAGCGCGACCTGAAAGGCCGAACCCGTGCGCTGGTAGACAAAGACGCCGACCACCAGCATCTCGAGCCAGCGCACCGCGAAGACGATGAGGCCGATCAGCCACAACCGACGGAAATCCGGCAACGCAAACAGCCATGCTTTGCCGGCGGCGGGTGCGACGGCGGGCAAAATCGTCGCTGATGCCGGGGCGATCCCGGACCGCTCGGAAGGAGACATGGGCTCGAAACGTCTACAGGCGGTTCCCACCGGCGACCGGTTGTTGGTCCGGCCTCGGCTTTGTAGTCTACACTGGGACTGTTTGGGGCAGGCCTGACTTAAATGGGATGCAGCAGCGATGGATCTCGGGCTGAAAGGAAAACGGGCGCTGGTCACCGGCGGCACGCGCGGCATCGGCCGGGCCATCGCCGAGCAGCTAGCGGATGAGGGCTGCAACGTCGCACTGTGCGCGCGCAGCGCCGGCCCGGTCGCGGAAACTGTCGCGGCGCTCGAAACGAAGGGCGTCAAAGCGTGGGGCGACGCGGTCGATGTCAGCGACATCGCGGCGCTCAAGAACTGGGTCGGCGCGGCCGCGGCGGCGCTTGGCGGCATTGATATCTTTGTCGCCAATGTCAGTGCGCTGGCGCAGGGCATGGATGAGGAGTCGTGGCGCAAGGGCTTTGAGATCGATGTGATGGCGACTGTGTTCGGCTGCGAGGCGGCGCTGCCCTATCTCGAAAAATCGGAGGCCGGCGCCATCGTCGCGGTCGGCAGCACGGCGATGGCGGAAATCTATGGCCCAACCCGCTCCTATGCCGCGGTCAAGGCGGCGCTCATCCCCTACATCAAGGGGCTGGCGCGCAACCTCGCGGGGAAGAACGTGCGCGCCAACCTTGTCTCGCCCGGCAATGTCTATTTCAAGGGCGGGGTGTGGAACATCGTCGAGGAGCGCAATCCCGAGATGTTCAAATCGATGCTCGCGCGCAATCCCACGGGGCGCATGGGCACGCCGCGGGAAGTCGCCGACGCCGTCGTGTTCCTCGCCAGTCCGCGCGCCAGCTTTATCACCGGCACGAACCTGATCATCGACGGGGCGCTGACCCAGCGGGTGCAATTCTAAGGGTCAACGCCGCGCCAAGCACCAGTACGGTCGAAAGCGCGCCGGCAATGAACGATGTCGCTGGGATCTGGGTGACGTCCCAGATGGCGCCGCCGAGCGGTGGGACCAGGAACGACACGAAATAACCGATCGCGAACATTCCGGCCGACAAATGATGCACGTCGTCGACGTCAGCTAAAAGTGGCGGTAAGGCGAGCGACAAGATGATCTGAATGCCGCAGCAGGACCCGACAAGCCCCGCCGAAGCGACGATCACGGCGGGGTATGGCATCAGCAACGCCGCAGTACCCAAAAACGCAAGGAGCGGCGAGACGATAAACACGATGCGCTTGCCGTTTAGCTGACGGGAAAACGCGAGCACCAAGAACGACGCCGGCAGCTGCCCGGCATTGATCGCTGTGAGGCATGGTCCGACCAGCCAAGGCTGCCCGATCGCGTGCAGGTAATCCGGAATGAAGGTGTTGGTCGAGAAATAGAGCCCGCCGGTGCCGCCAAGCAGCAGGCCGAGCGGCAGCGCTCGGCGCCAGTCCGGCCACCAGCGATATTCGGCTGCCGCGAGCGCGCGCGGCACGTGCGGTGTCGCGGTCGCGAGGAGCAACGCGGTCACCACGACGGGGATCGACCAAAACGCAAAACTCCATTCCCAACTCCCGCCGACCAGCGGCAGAACCCAAGAGATTGTGATCGCCGCCGGGATGGCTTCGCCGATCAACAGACCGTTGGCATAGATCGCGGTCGCGAAAGCGACGCGATCGGCGAACCATTCGCTGACCAAAGTTGGCAAGGTCGGCTGCATCAGCGCCACACCGATCCCCATCGCCAGGGTCATGCCGTAAAGCATCGGCGCCGACGGGCCGATCCCGCGCGCCGCACTGGCGCTGGCAACCAGCAGCAGCCCGAGGATGCAGCCTCGCCGCGCGCCGAGCCGGGCTACCATCAGCGAGCCGGGAAGCGCGGCCAGCGCGAGCAGCAGGATCGGCAAAGCCGAAAGCACACCGACGGCCTTCTCGCTGAGCGCGAGGTCTCGGTGAATCAACGGCAGAACCGGCGGTACCGCGAGAACGGTGAGCCGCAGCTGCACGCCGATCAGCCACAAGAGCGCAAGGTGGAAGCCGGCCGAGCGGATCGCCGGCCGCGTGGCGTCGGTCATTGCGTTTCCACCCCGCCCAATTCTCAGCGCTGGTGAGCGCTTATTCTAGGCGATGGTGAGGGCTCAGGCAGCCTTTGCCGGGGCTTTTGCCGGGGTTGCCGTGCCGGGAGGCGCGCAGACGGCGCTGGGCGGCAGGATTACTGTGGCCGTCGTTCCGCAGTCGGGCTGGCTCGCCAGCGTCAAATCGCCGCCATGCAGCCGCACAAGCGCACGAGCCAGTGAAAGACCGAGTCCGGTGCCCTGCTGGCGCCGCCGCGCCTCGATGTCGCCGGCGCGGCCGAACGGCTCGAACGCGACATGCAGATCCTCGGCCGACATGCCGATCCCAGTATCGGCGATCTCGATCGCGACGCCGCCATCGGCGCATGCGGCGAAGCGAAGATCGATGTGACCCCCCGGCGACGTGTACTTGATCGCATTCGACAACAGATTGACCAGCACCTGTTTCATCGAGCGCGGATCGATATTGAGATCGGGGCAGCTGGAGAGCCCGGTGGTGGTGACAGCGAGATCGCGGCCCTCAGCCAGCATCTCGACGAGGTCGAGCGCCGAGCGGGCAAGCGCCGGAGCCGAAACGCGGATCGGCGCGATCTCCATCTTGCCGGCTTCGATGCGCGCCTCGTCGAGCAGATCGTTGATCAGCGACAGCAAATGCGCGCCGGCATCGTGGATGAGCCCGGCATATTCGAGATAACGGGTGTTGACGATCGGCCCAAAGATTTCCTGCCGGATCGTCTCGGAAAAGCCGATGATCGCGTTCAGGGGCGTGCGCAGTTCGTGCGTCACCTGGGCGAAAAAGCGGGATTTCGCGCGACTCAGCTCGTCGGTGCGGTTCGCGCTGGCGCTGGCGCTGGCAAGCTTTTCGGTGAGATCGTGCTCAAGCTGTGCGTGTCGTGCGAGCTCGCGTTCGGCGCGGCGCAGCCAGTGGATCGATACAGCCAGCAGCCCGACAAGGGCTGCGATGCTGATCCCCGCGCTGACGAGAAACGGCCAGCCTGCTGAGCCATGCTCTGCCGGTGCGAGACGCAAGACCAATGAGTATCCGTCAAGTGCGACACGCTCCGTATCCGATTTGGCGGCGGCGAACAGCGGCGAGCTGTCGCCGCGCGCCAGATCGAGCCCCGGAAACGCCGTCGCGTCGACGACGATCATGGCGATCCCCGTGGGACTGCCATCGGGGCGCCGCCATGGGCGCGCCAGACCGACCATCGCGGTATCGCCGTCATACACCGTCCGCGTCGTCAACATCGGGGTGGTGGGATCGGCCTCGGCCGCTTTGGCGGCGTCCGCGGCGAGCGCCGCGAGCGCGGTCTCGTCTGGCCCTTGAGCGCTGCGCAGCTCGACGCCGCCGGCCGGATCGGCAAGTGCCGCGCCGCGAACCCCCGGCATCAGAGTCGAGACCTGGTCAAGGGCTTGCTGGGCGGCGGCATCCGATGCGGTCGCGCCGGTCTGCGTTAGTCGGTCGAGGATGCGCTGCTGGCGATCGAGTATCGCCGACGCCGTGTCGGTTGCATGGGTAACCGCGACATGCGCGCTGCGTGCCGCGTCATTGCGGCGATCGGCCGTCCCCAGGATGGCCATCGCCGCAAATCCCGCCACGGCGATCGCCGCCAGGATCGCGATGACCTCATAGCGGCGAAACGGAGCCGCGGGGCGGGACGGATCGGCAAGACGAAAATTCATGGAGATCGGGTTCCCGGCCACCACGGCGCGTTGCAAGATCAATCGGCGATCAAGGTTAATTTTGGGTTTAAGGAGATTTAGCGCGGCGCCTGGGCTGGCGGGACACAAAAATAATAGGCGTTGTCCTCCTTGGTCTCGTGCAGCACCGATACGCGCTCAAAGCGCGCGCAGTACTGTTGAGCCAGCGTTACGGTCTCGGTGACGTCGCCGTAATAATTGATCACCACCCCGTTCGCATTGCCTTGCATCACCGCGTCATGATGCTCGACGGCGCATCCGTCGAGCGTCATGGAAAGCGCTAAGGCGGAGAGCCACACTGCGTCCCGCATCAGCGAAATTCGCCTGTCCTCGCCCATTTGCCGTCAGATTGGCGACTTCGCCGCACCCTGTCGATATCTCTCCGCGGGTAGCCGGCATGAGCCTAAATCAGCTCGCCGAGACTTTCGTCAATCGCTCCGGTTGCTTAAGCTGACCCATCATGGCGCCTCACCCGCAACGTCTACACGTGATCAAGCGGTCCTGGCCGTTGGCTCAGCCGTTTGTCATTTCGCGCGGCAGCAAGACCACCGCCGATGTCGTGGTGGCCGAACTGCACGACGGCGATTCGCAAGGGCGCGGCGAATGCGTGCCGTATCCGCATTACGGTGAGAGCGTCGACAGCGTCTTCTCGGCGCTGGAAGCGATGAAGGGCGCCGTGTTCTCTGGGCTCAATCGCGAGACGCTGCAAGAGGCGATGCCGCCGGGCGCGGCGCGCAACGCGCTCGATGCCGCGTTCTGGGACATCGAGGCGAAGCGCGCCTATTGCAGCGTCGCCGAGCTCGCGGGTTTGGCCGCGCTGAAACCGGTCACCACGGCCTATACGCTGTCGCTCGACACGCCGCAGCGCATGGCTGAGGCCGCCGCCGCGCAGCGCCAACGACCGCTGTTGAAGCTGAAGCTGACCGGCGACGGCGATGTCGAGCGGGTACGCGCGGTGCGCCAGAACGCGCCCGCCTCGCGGCTTATCGTCGACGCTAATGAGGGGTGGACTGCGCGCCACTTCGCTGAGTTGTCGCCGGCCATCGCCGCACTCGGGGTCGAGCTGATCGAACAGCCCCTGCCGGCCGATGACGACGACGCGTTGGCCGAACTGCCACATCCGGTTCCGGTCTGCGCGGACGAATCATGCCATGTCGCGGCCGATCTCGACGGGTTAGTGGGCAAATACGATGCGATCAACATCAAGCTCGACAAGACCGGTGGGCTGACCGAGGCGCTGGCGTTGGCGAAAGCCGGCCGCGAGCGCGGGTTTGGCATCATGATCGGCTGCATGATCGGCACCTCGCTGGCGATAGCGCCGGCCATGCTTTTGGCGCAGCAGGCCGATATCGTCGATCTCGACGCGCCGTTGCTGCTTGCCGCCGACCGGAACCAGGGGCTGCGTTATGAGGGCAGTCTTGTTTATCCGCCGGACCCGAAATTGTGGGGCTGACCGCGCCGGTGTTTGCGCCCCAGAGATTGGAACAAGGGCTGGCCGCGCTCGGCGGCGATCCGGTCTTCACGGCGATCCTCGAACGCGCCGGGCCGCCGCGGTTCCGGCGGCGGCGCAACGGTTTTGAGACCCTGCTGCACATCATCCTCGAACAGCAGGTGTCGATCGACGCGGCGGCGGCGATGTTCCGCAGGCTACACGGGCTGCTCGGCGAGGTGACGCCGGCGGCCTTCCTGACCGTCGATGAGCCCAATCTGCGGCGTTGCGGCTTCAGCCGGCAGAAGGCAGCCTATGGCCGTGGATTGGCCGAAGCGGTGGCGAGCGGGTCGCTCGACTTCGCGCGGCTCGCCGCGACCCCGGATGACGAGGCGCTGGCGGCGCTGGTCGCGCTGGAGGGCATCGGCCGGTGGAGCGCGGAAATCTATCTGATTTTCGCGCTCGGCCGCGACGACATCTGGCCTGCGGCCGATCTCGGTCTGCAGTTCGGCGTCGCCGCCGAGCTCGGCTTGGGTACGCGGCTCGGCGAGCGCGAGTTGCGCGAGGTCGGCGAGCGCTGGCGGCCGTGGCGCACGGTGGCGGCGTGCCTCTTCTGGCAATCCTATTTGCATGCCCGCAACCGCACCGCGCCGGTGCTGCCGGC